>Ga0207667_10008902_pt1 | contig 11878 bp, 8 predicted proteins | sample KBSCornC52_FD_184301 | JGI IMG/M metagenome (GOLD analysis project Ga0207667, IMG submission 184301) | Corn rhizosphere microbial communities from Kellogg Biological Station, Michigan, USA - KBS Corn C5-2 (SPAdes) (version 2) | ecosystem: Host-associated > Plants > Roots > Rhizosphere > Soil ...
ATGGATCAGCCCTACTCCGGCGATGCCGACGCCGACTTCATGCGCGGCATGGTCCCACATCACGAAGGAGCAACAGCGATGGCTCGGGTCGAGCTGCGTTATGGCAAGGATCCCGAGGTCCGTCAGATGGCGTCGAATGTCATGGGCGCGCAGGAGCGCGAGATCGAGCAGATGAAGGTCTGGCTGGCGCGGCATCCCCACTCCTCCAATCGGAATTAGATTTGATCAGCGGCCAAATTCCGGCAACGGGTCGAAAGAACCACTCGCAGCCAAGCTTCCTGTCCTACAGGCGCAGGGCTGTGCAATGACTTGCGAGTGATCGGCTGCTCTCCTCACGATTCCGCTTGCTGTGCCACTTTCGCCCGGGCCGCCCGTACGCGTACGCGTAGACTCGTGAACTTTGTGAACTTTCGCGCTTCGGCGCGGCGTCAGATGATGAGTAAAAAATTCGCGCCCGACTCCCCGATTCCGACGCGAAGGAACGAATCCGAGCCCCATGAGGCCGCCGGCGAGCAGGAAATTCCAACCTTTCGCCGAAAAATGGAAATCGCCTCCCGTGCGGTTCGCGATTCGAATTGTTACCTACCCGCCAGCAGGACAACCCCCAGGAGACTCACCATGACAGACCTTCGAATTGGCAGCATCGCGCCCGATTTTACTGCGGAAACCACGCAGGGGACGATCCACTTCCACGACTGGATCGGCGACAGCTACGCCATTCTCTTCTCGCACCCGAAGGATTTCACCCCGGTGTGCACGACCGAGCTCGGATACATGGCCAAGATCAAGCCTGAGTTCGACAAGCGCAACACGAAGATCATCGCTCTCTCGGTCGATCCGGTCGATAGTCACGGCCGCTGGCTGGACGACATCAAGGATGTCGGGGGCGCCGAGGTGAATTACCCGATCATCGCCGACACAGATCTCAACGTCTCAAAGCTCTACAACATGCTGCCCGCCGAGGAGCAGGGTACTCACGAGGGCCGCACCTCCGCCCACAATCAGACCGTTCGCACCGTTTTCATCATCGGGCCGGACAAGAAGATCAAGGCGATGCTGATCTACCCCATGAATTCGGGCCGCAATTTCGACGAGGTGCTGCGCCTTCTGGAGTCGGTCCAGCTGACGGATCGCCACACGCTGGCCACTCCGGTCAACTGGAAGAACGGCGAGGCCTGCATCATCCCGCCGTCGGTCTCCAACGAAGCGGCAGCCGAGAAATATCCGGAAGGCTGGGAGACTGTGAAGCCCTATCTCCGCCGGGTGAAGCAGCCAGCCTAGCCTAAGAGGCCGGAGTAAGCTTCAGAAGCTTCGCGTCGGAGCCGTCTTCCAGAATGTAGACGGCTCCGTCCGGCCCTTGGGCGATGCCGCGGAGCCGCTGGCCGAAGTCCCACCGGTCCGCCTTTGCGGCACTGTCGCCGCGGATTCGGACATGGACCAACGCCTGTCCGTTCAAGCCCGGGATCAACGCATCGCCCTTCCACTGCGGGAATAGGCTGCCGGTGTAGATCAGCAGCCCGCCGGGCGTAATCGTCGGGGTCCAGGAGAGTTTCGGCGGCACCATTTCCGGATGCGTCGAGGACCGCGGAATCGCGACGCCGTTGTAATTGTCGCCTTCGGAGACCACCGGCCAGCCGTAATTCTTTCCCGGTTCGATGAGGTTGAACTCGTCGCCGCCTTTCGGCCCCGCCTCCGCCTCCCACAAACGCCCGTCCGGAGCGAAGGCGAGCCCGTAGGGGTTGCGGTGGCCGAGGGTCCAGGTTTCGGCCGGCGTGAGGTTCGGTCCCGGCCAATGGAATGCGCTGCCGGCGGCGTGTTTCGCTGCTTCGGTATCTTCGGGCGGGCTGATGACCGTGACCGTCGCCGCGCCGGTCTTTCCGGCCCAGGGGTTGCCGGGAGCCGGCTTGCCCTCGAGCGTCAGATGCAGGATCTTGCCCAACGGGGAGTTCGGATCCTGTGCAGGCGTGAAGCGCTGCCGCTCGCCGGAGCTCAGGAACAGCGACTTGCCGTCCGGAGCGAAGGCGATCCGGGCTCCGAACTGGCCACCTTCCCCCCCTTGCGGATCGCGCCAGATCACCTGCAGGTTCTGCAGCCGGCCGCCGCCACCCTGTTGGATGAACTGTGCGCGCGCCAGCGCCAGTCCGCTGCCGCCGTTCGCAGATGGCTCGGCATAAGTGAGATAGACCAAGCGGTCGCTTCCGAAATGCGGCGAAACCGCGACGTCGAGCAGCCCGCCCTGACCTGAATCCACAACCCGCGGCACCCCCGCGACGGGCTGGCTCTGACCGTTCGCGACATCAACCAGCCAGACCTGTCCCGCTTTCTCCGTCACCAGTGCGTCGCTCGATCCCGGCAGAAATGCCATCGCCCACGGCGAATCGAACGTGGCGATCTTCGTCGTTCGAAACGGCTGCGACACACCGGGCGAAGCTGGATCGGGATTGTTCTTCGCCGGTGCAGGACCGCAAGCGGAGACGCCCAGCAGCAAAGCGATCGAAAGCGACCGCACGCTGGCCGAAACACCACCTCGAAAATGAACCAAATCCCTGCTCTCTCGCTCTAACTCGCGATGATCCATCCCTGCAGCCTTCTTTCTCTCGCTACCGCCGTTCCGCCACAAAGGGTCAGTCAGGCCGAAGCGAAGGAACGCGCTCGTCGCGCATTCGGTGGCAACAAAGCGCTGTTCGACCGGCTGGCTGGCGTTTTCGACAATGCGGGGATCGCCACCCGGCACATCGTCGCCGAGCCGCAATGGTATGAGGAGCACCACGGCTGGGCCGACCGCAACGCAGTCTATCTCGAAGCAACCGAAAAGCTGTTCGAGGAGGCTGCGGCCAATGCCATCGAGCGCGCCGGCCTCTCGCCTGACGAGATCGACGGTGTCGTCACCGTCTCCACGACGGGCATTGCTACTCCAAGCCTCGAGGCTCGAGTTGGGCCGCGACTTGGGCTGAGAAGCGATGTTCGCCGGGTTCCTGTGTTCGGCCTCGGCTGCGCCGGCGGGATCAGCGGGTTAGCGACGGCTTCTCGATTGGCTAGTGCCGAGCCAGGCACAAACTGGCTGTTCGTGACGGTGGAGACTTGCTCGATTTCGATCCGGCTGGACAGCGACGACCCGGCGGCGGTCGTCGCAACTGCTCTGTTCGGCGACGGCGCGGCGGCGGCGGTTGTGCGCAGCGGCGCCCACTGCCTCGCGAAGATCACCGGTGCAGCCGAGAAGCTCTGGCCAGGAACGCAGCGGATCATGGGATGGGATGTGGAGGACCCAGGACTCGCGGTGGTCTTTGACCGGGCGATCCCGCCGTTCATCGAGGAGAATCTCTCCGGCGCGGCGGATCAAATGCTGGCATCGATGGGCCGGAGCCGGGACGACATTGATCGCTTCTGCTGCCATCCCGGCGGAGTCAAAGTGCTCGACGCCATCGAGACCGCGCTCGACCTTCCGCAGGGCGAGTTGAACCTGGAACGCGAAGTTCTCCACGATTATGGCAACATGAGCGCGCCGACGGTCCTCTTCGTCCTTGAACGGTTGATCGACCGCGGCATGCCCGATCAAGTCATGATGATGGCGTTCGGCCCTGGCTTCACCTGCTCAAGTCTGCTTCTCGAAGCGGCATGAACCCGTACGCGATTGCGATCCTCGCCTACGTCACGCTGGAACGGCTGTTCGAACTTTGGCTCGCACGTCGCAACACCTCGAGGCTGATGGCCCAGGGCGCACGCGAATATGGCGCAAGCCACTATCCCTTGATCGTTGCATTACATGTTCTCTGGCTGCTGACCCTCTGGGCAGTTGCGCCGTGGCGCGGAATGGATCGTTTCTGGCTGGCCCGCTATGGCCTCCTGCAGATCGCCCGCGCCTGGGTGCTGGCAACCCTGGGTCCGCGCTGGACCACGCGGATCGTCATCCTGCCCGGCGCGCCGCTGGTGGAGAAGGGACCGTACCGCTTCCTCAACCACCCGAATTATTGGGTGGTGGTGGGTGAGATCGCAGTGCTTCCGCTGGTTTTCGGACTGGTGTGGGTCGCGCTCGCGTTCTCGATTGTCAACGCGGCCGTGCTTTGGGTCCGGATTCGCGAGGAGAATCGCGCACTAGGCCGGTAGCGGCACAACCTGCTGCGGCGGCCGAGCATTTGTTGCCCAGCGGCTCGGGCGAGATCCCATGTGCAGAACCAATTTCCCGCCATGCACGATCTCGTCATGGGTCAGCCACGCGCGCTGGAGCGGTTTCCCATCCAGCTCCGCCGATCGGACGTAGAGATTGGCTGTCGACGTCCCGACCGCTTCGACCGTGAAGGCCCTCCCGCCCTCCAGACGGATTATGCTCCGGCTGAACACCGGCGAGCCGATGTAATAGAAGGGTTGTCCAGCGTTCGGGAAAAGGCCGATCGCGGCCCACACATACCAGGCCGAGAGCGTTCCGGCGTCGTCATTACCTGGCAGCCCCGCCCTCCCCGCCTTATACTCCTTCGCCAAGATCGCTCGCACCCGCTCGTCCGTGCGGTCCGGCCGCCCGGCATGAATGTAGAGATAAGGTGCCAGGATGTCGGGCTCGTTGCCGTGATTGTACTGCCCGGTGTCGAAGAGGTGGTCGAGCCAGGCGACGAACTGCGGCTTCCCACCGAGGCGCTGCATTAGCCCGCCGACATCTTGCGGGACGAACGTGGAATATTGATTGGACGAGCCCTCGTAGAAGGGCGCATCCCACCATTCGCTGGTGGCGTCGGGATATTCCCGGGCGCAGTCGAAATTCTCAAGCCACCGGCCATCGGCATAGCGCGGATGAATGCAGCCGAGCTTCGAATCCCACAGGTTCGCCCAGTCCAGCGACCGCTTCGCGAAGCGCTGTGCGATATCCTCGCGTCCAAGCTTCGCCGCAGCCGACGCGATGGCGTAATCGTTGTAGGCATATTCGAGCGTTCGCGACGCGGACCGGTTCTGCGACAGGGACATGTAGCCGAGTGACAGATAATCCTTGAGCTCGCGCCCGTGGTTGAGCGGGTCGTCCGACTCCACGTCCCCGTCTTTCCGAATCGCATCTAGCGCCAGTTTCTCGTCGAAACCGCCAAGCCCCTTCACGATGGCGTCGGCGACAACGACGTCGCCGTTGCTTCCGCCCTGACTCGGACCGGTTGCCCCGGCGATCCGCGCGTCTGGCAACCACCCATCGTGGGCATAAGTGTCGAGCAGAGAGCGGACAATGTCGCGCTCGCGCTTCGGCTCGATCAGGGTCAGAAGCGGGTTCTGAGTCCGGAACGTGTCCCAGATAGTGTAGAAATCCTCGTAGTGCGGTTCGGCCGAGCGCCACCACACATTCTCGCCAGTCAGGTCGTGGGGCATCAGCTCGGCACGATAGAGGGCCGAATAGAAGATCCGCCTCTGGGCATCGGTTCCGCCTTCAACCTTGATCTTCCCGAGCGCCTCCGCCCACTTCGCCTGCGCCGCCGATCGCGCCTGGTCGAACGACCAGCCCGGCAGCTCTTCCTCCAGGTTTCGCCGCGCCTGGTCGACGCTGACAAAGGAGATGCCGAGCTTCATCTGGATCGTCGCATTCTGGCGCGTGTCGAAGGTCGCGTAGGTACCGAAGCGGTTGTCGAGGCTCTTCGTCGTGTCGCCGCCTTCCGACGAGCCCGTGCCCGCAATTCGCGTGAATCTGCCGCGGGCCGACTGCCATCGCCCCACTTCGAGTGCGGGCCGGTCGAACTCGGCGAAGAAATGCAGCGTGTACTTGGCCTGTTTTCCCCAGCCGCCCTCGAACGTCATGGATCCGGCGATATGACGGGAGTCAATCGCCGTCACCGTGCCGCCGTCGCTGCGCGGTCCACCGCCGCCCAGGGGGATTGTGGCGCTGGCATCCAGAATGATCCGCGCCTCGCGAGTCGCTGGGAAGGTGTAGCGATGAAACCCGGCAAGGCGGCTGGCAGTGAGCTCGACCCTGATCTGCTTTCCGGCGTGGCCGATGGTGACGGCGTAATAGCCGGGGCTCGCCTGCTCGGCCAAACGTGGGAAGGCGAGATTGCCCCAGGCGTCATCGCCGACCGCAGGAGTCACCCGGAAATTGCCGTACTTCGACGCACCGCCGGTGCCGCTGACGTGCGTATGGCTGAAGCCGATGATCAGCCCGCGGGAATCGTAGCCGCTGGTGTCTCCGTGGGTCGTATCCGGGCTAAGCTCGACGAAACCGAATGGGACTGCGACGCCGGGAACCGTGTTGCCGCCATTGTCAGCTCCGAAGAACGGATTGGCGAGCTGGACGGGCGCGGGCGCATGCGCCGCGACCAGCAGGGCCAGCGCCGGAAGAAAAATATGGCGGATTCTCAAAGCCGCTCCAGAAAGCGCGCCAACGCGTCGTCCTGTCAACGCTTTGCCTTGCGTGCGTGGCTTCACAAGCCTATATCGCGGTCGTCTCCTCGACATCGTAATTGATGCTGAGGCTGGTCTCCCGCGGAGGCCGGTCCCACAGACGTTTGGATTGAAGGGCGCTAATGGCCGATATCGATGCGCTGGCACGGCTGATCGAGCCCGAGGTGAAGAGCCTCGGTTACGAACTCGTGCGAGTCGCGATGGTCGGTGGGACGTCCGATCCGACGTTGCAGATCATGGCCGAACGGCCGGACACGCGGCAGCTCGACCTTGGCGATTGCGAGACGATTTCGCGCAAGCTGTCGGATTTCCTCGATGGTCTCGAAGCCAAAGGGGCCGATCCGATCGAAGGATCGTACCGGCTGGAAGTCAGCTCACCGGGGATCGATCGCCCGCTGACCCGTCTCAAGGATTATGAAGACTGGTGCGGCCATGAAGCACGCGTCACGCTCGTGGAGCCGATGGGCGGCCGCAAGCAATTCTCCGGCACCATCCGCGGCACGGGCGTCGGCGATGTCGTCCACATTCTCGGCAAAGACGGCAAGGATTATTCCGTCCCATTTACCTCCATCGCGTCGGCCAAGCTTCTGCTGACCGACGATCTCATCAACGCAACCAACCCGCTCAGCACCGAAGGGGCGGACCTCATTAAAACGGAAGGCTAGAGAACATGGCGACCGCAGCACCTGCAGCCGCATCCGCGAACAAGGCCGAATTGCTGGCGATCGCCGATGCGGTCGCTCGCGAAAAGCTGATCGACAAGGGCATCGTCATCGAGGCGATGGAGGACGCGATCCAGCGCGCCGCCCGTGCCCGCTATGGCGCCGAGAACGACATTCGCGCCAAGCTCGATCCGAACAGTGGCGATCTTCGCTTGTGGCGTGTCCTCGAAGTCGTCGAGGAAGTGGACGATCACTTCAAGCAGATCGACCTCAAGGGTGCCCAGAAGCTCCAGAAGGGCGCATCGATCGGCGACTTCATCGTCGATCCGCTGCCGCCGATCGAATTCGGCCGCATCGCCGCCCAGGCGGCCAAGCAGGTGATCTTCCAGAAGGTCCGTGATGCCGAGCGCGAGCGGCAGTATGAGGAGTTCAAGGACCGCGCCGGCGAGATCATCACCGGCGTCGTCAAGCGGGTCGAATTCGGCCACGTCGTCGTCGATCTCGGCCGCGCCGAGGGGGTCATTCGCCGCGACCAGCAGATCCCGCGCGAGATGGTCCGAGTCGGCGACCGGATCCGTTCGCTGATCCTGCGCGTCGCCCGCGAAGCGCGCGGTCCGCAGATCTTCCTGTCGCGCGCTCACCCAGACTTCATGAAGAAGCTGTTCGCCCAGGAAGTGCCGGAGATTTACGACGGGATCATCGAGATCAAGGCGGCGGCCCGCGATCCGGGAAGCCGAGCCAAGATTGGCGTGATCAGCCGCGACAGCTCGATCGACCCGGTCGGCGCCTGCGTCGGAATGAAGGGCAGCCGTGTCCAGGCCGTCGTACAGGAACTTCAGGGCGAGAAGATCGACATTATCCCGTGGTCGGAGGATCTCGCGACCTTCGTCGTCAACGGTCTCCAGCCGGCGACCGTCAGCCGCGTTGTCATCGACGAGGAAGAGAGCCGGATCGAAGTCGTCGTTCCGGACGATCAGCTCAGCCTCGCCATCGGACGGCGTGGTCAAAACGTGCGGCTAGCAAGCCAACTGACTAGCTCGCAGATCGACATCCTCACGGAGGCGGACGCGAGCGAGAAGCGCCAGCGCGAGTTCATTGAACGCTCCGAGATGTTCCAGACCGAGCTCGACGTCGATGAGACGCTCGCACAGCTGCTTGTGGCGGAAGGATTCACAACGCTCGAGGAGGTGGCTTACGTTCCGGCCGAGGAAATCAGCTCGATCGAAGGCCTCGACGAGGAAATCGCCGAGGAGCTTCAGAGCCGCGCCACCGAGGCGCTCGAGCGCCGCGAAGCCGCTGCCCGCGAAGAGCGGCGCAAGCTTGGTGTGGACGATGCGCTCGCCGAAATGCCGCATCTGACGGAGCAGATGCTGGTCACGCTCGGCAAGGCGGGCATCAAGACTCTCGACGATCTCGCCGACCTTGCAACCGACGAGCTGGTGCAGAAAAAGCGCGCCGAGCAGCGCCGCCAACGCGAGCCGAGCAACCGGCCCGAGGACAAGGGCGGAATCCTCGCGGAATATGGCCTCAGCGAAGAGCAAGGCAACGAGATCATCATGGCCGCCCGCGCGCACTGGTTCGAGGACGAGCCGAAAACCGAGGAGGCCGCCGATGCGGAATCCTCACAATGATGCTGTAGCGATCGGTAATAAGTCCGTTCGTCCCGAGCGTAGTCGAGGGACGCAGCGGAGACGTGTCTCGACCTCACTCGACACGAACGGCGGGAGCGAGACTCACTCGCCAGAACGCACCTGCGTCCTCACACGGCACAAGGGCAGTCGGGATCAGCTGATCCGTCTCGCGCTCGGCCCCGACGGCAGCGTCGCGCCCGACGTTCGCGCCCGGGCGCCTGGCCGCGGGGCTTGGATCTCCGTCGGCCAAGCGGAGCTCGACGAGGCGATCGCCAGCGGTAAGCTGAAGGCGGCGCTTCAGCGCGCCTTCAAGACCGCGCAGTTGAGCGTTCCCGTCGATCTTGGTGAAAAGACTCAGGCGGCGCTTCGTCAGGCAGCGCTCGACCGGCTCGGCATGGAAGCGCGTGCGGGCAATTTGATCAACGGCTCCGACAAAATCGAAACCGCCGCCCGAAACGGCAAGGTCCACCTGCTGATCCATGCCGCGGATGCGAGCGAAGATGGCCGCAAGCGGCTTGACCAGGCATGGCGCGTCGGGGGCGGCACGTCTCGGGGGGTGATATTCCCTGACGAACGCACTATGTTGTCATTGGCGTTGGGGCGCGAAAATGTGGTACATGTCGCCCTGATCGAACCCGCCGCCGCGGCTCGCGTGTCTCGCGCGCTTGCCCGGTGGCGAGCTTTCATTGATCCCGAAGCCGGCCTGAAAGGCGGCGATCCCGCCCTTGGGACCGGCTCGGCTATAGAAGTTGAAGGAACAGAATGACCGACCAGACCGAAAAACCGAAGCTTGGAACTCGGGCTCCGCTCGGCCTCAAGCGAACGGTGGAAACCGGCAAGGTGAAGCAGAGCTTCAGCCATGGCCGGTCGAACACGGTCGTGGTCGAGGTCAAGAAGCGGCGTGTTCTCGGACCCCCCGGTGCAGCGCCCGAACAGCCGAAGGCCCCGGAACCGGTTGCCGAAGCGCCGAAGCCCGCGCCAGCCCCCAAGTCGGCGCCGGCGCCGCGCACTCCGCCGCGTTCCAACCCCATCGACGATATCGCAACTCGCAAGGAGCTCCAGGAGAAGCTTCTTCGGGAGGCCGACGAGGCGCGGATGATGGCGCTCGAGGAAGCGCGGCGCCGCGAAGAGCGCGCACTCAAAGATGCGACTGACGAGGAGCGCCGCCGAGCCGAGGAAAACCGCCGCGCCGAGGAAGAAGCCGCCGAGCTTACCCGGCGGCGGGCCGAGGAAGAAGCCAAGCGCCTCACCGAAGAACCTCCTCCAACCGAACCCGCCCGCGAGGCTGCCGAAGCAGACGAGGAGCGCGGTCCTCGCCGCCCCCATGCGCCTGCTGCAAAGCGGCCCGAACCAGCTCGGCCATCGCGGGGTCGGGACGAGCAGCGCCATCGCGGTAAGCTAACCGTCACCCGCGCGCTTTCCGGCGAAGACGACAGCCGCGCGCGTTCGCTGGCCGCGCTCCGCCGCGCCCGCGAGAAAGAGAAGCGCCACCATCAGGAAGCAGGGCCGTCGGCGAAGCAGGTCCGTGACGTCGTGGTGCCAGAAGCCATTACGGTGCAGGAGCTTGCCAACCGAATGGCCGAGCGCGGCGCCGACTTAGTCAAAGCTCTCTTCAAGATGGGCATGCCGGTTACTCTGACCCAGACGATCGACCAGGACACAGCCGAGCTCTTGGTCACCGAGTTCGGGCACAACATCAAGCGGGTGAGCGAATCCGACGTCGAGATCGGAATCGGTGGCGAGGAAGATGCGCCCGACACCCTCGAATCGCGGCCGCCGGTGGTCACGATCATGGGCCACGTCGACCACGGCAAGACTTCGCTGCTCGACGCGATCCGCGGCGCCGACGTCGTCTCCGGCGAAGCGGGCGGAATCACCCAGCATATCGGCGCGTACCAGGTGACTCTGCCCGACAAGTCGAAAGTCACATTCCTGGACACTCCCGGCCACGAGGCGTTCACGGAAATGCGGGCTCGCGGCGCCAATGTCACCGACATTGTGATCTTGGTGGTTGCGGCGGACGACGGCCTCAAGCCGCAGACTATCGAGGCGATCAACCACACGAAAGCGGCGGGCGTGCCGATGATCGTCGCCATCAACAAGATCGACAAGCCCGAAGCCAAGCCGCAGAAGGTGCGCGAGGAGCTGCTCCAGCACGAAGTGATCGTGGAAGACATGGGCGGCGACGTGCAGGACGTCGAAGTCTCGGCGCTCAAAAAGACCAACCTCGACAAGCTTCTGGAGTCGATCCAGCTGCAGGCCGAAATCCTGGAACTGAAGGCCAATCCCGACCGCGCGGCCGAAGGCACGGTGGTCGAAGCCCAGCTCGACAAGGGCCGCGGGCCCCTCGCGACCGTTCTCGTCCAGAAGGGCACGCTTCGGGTCGGCGACGTGTTCGTTGCCGGCGCCAGCTCGGGCAAGGTTCGGGCTATGATCGACGATCATGGCCGCCAGGTGAAGGAAGCCGGGCCTTCGGTTCCGGTCGAAGTTCTCGGCCTTTCCGCCGTTCCGTCGGCCGGCGATGCGTTCACGGTCGTCGAGAACGAGGCCCGGGCCCGCGAAGTCGCCGCCTATCGCCAGGGCGTGCTCGACAAGAAGCGCACGACCTCTGCTCCGGTCACGCTCGAGAACATGTTCGCGAACCACGCGTCGACGACCATGGAATTCCCGCTGGTCGTCAAGGCGGACGTGCATGGCTCGATCGAAGCGATCGTCCATGCGCTCAACCGCCTTTCGACCGACGAGATCAAGGTCCGGGTCCTTCATTCGGGCGTCGGCGCGATCACCGAAAGCGACGTGACCCTGGCCAGCGCCAGCGGAGCGCCGATCATCGGCTTCAACGTCCGTCCCAATGCCAAGGCGCGCGAGGTCGCCGAGCGCAACAAGGTCGAATTCCGCTATTACGACGTGATCTACCACCTCACCGACTGGGTGAAGGCGGCGATGGGCGGCCAGCTCGGGCCGGAGATCATCGAGACCGTCGTCGGACGCGCGCGGGTGCAGGAGGTGTTCCCGGCCGGCAAGAAGGACAAGGCTGCCGGCCTGCTGGTGCTGGAGGGCGTCATTCGCAAGGGCCTCAATGCCCGCCTCACGCGCGAGGACGTCATCGTGTCGAAGACGACGATCAGCTCGCTCCGGCGCTTCAAGGATGACGTGGCCGAAGTGGTCTCGGGTCTCGAGTGCGGCGTGCTGCTGGCCGATACCAACGACATCAAGCCGGGT
>Ga0207667_10008907_pt1 | contig 11873 bp, 14 predicted proteins | sample KBSCornC52_FD_184301 | JGI IMG/M metagenome (GOLD analysis project Ga0207667, IMG submission 184301) | Corn rhizosphere microbial communities from Kellogg Biological Station, Michigan, USA - KBS Corn C5-2 (SPAdes) (version 2) | ecosystem: Host-associated > Plants > Roots > Rhizosphere > Soil ...
GCAACTGCGGGCAGGCTGAAGCATGGCGGGCCGCGCCGGTTCAGCGCGGCCCGCAAGTTCAGCTCTTGCGCACGAACTCCGACTTCAGGCTCATCGCGCCGAAGCCGTCGATCTTGCAGTCGATGTCGTGATCGCCTTCGACGAGGCGGATATTCTTGACCCTGGTGCCCTGCTTGACCACGCCGCCCCCGCCTTTCAGCTTGAGATCCTTGATGACGGTGACGGTGTCGCCATCCTGCAGCACGTTGCCGGCCGCATCGCGCCACACGCGGGCCGTCGCGTCGTCCGTGGCCGCTTCGGCTTTCACCGGCCATTCATGCGCGCATTCCGGGCAGACGTAATTCCCGGTGCCGTCCTCGTAGGTCAGGGTGGAGCCGCAGGCGGGGCAGGGAGGATAGGTCGTCATGGCGTATGCGAGGAAATAAGAGGTAGAAAGCAAAACGCCAACCGCAGGGGTTGGCGCTTTTAATCTTGGTGGCCCGGGGCGGAATCGAACCACCGACACAAGGATTTTCAATCCTCTGCTCTACCAACTGAGCTACCAGGCCAAGGCGGCGCAGTATAGCATGGGTTACGCGAAACCCATAATTTTTCTCGCGCAGGCCGCTCAGGCGCGCGCCTCGGCCCGTTCGGCGGCCCGTTCCGCGTGCTTGCGGTCGAGCGCCAGGCGCAGTTCCTTGCGGGCCTTGGCCTCTTCGTAGCGGCGCAGTTCGTCCGGCCCGAACGGGCGCAGCGGCGGTACGGCGACCGGCTGCTTGTCGTCGCCCACGGCCACCATCGTGAAGAAGCAGCTGTTCACGTGGCGCACCTGCTGGGTGCGGATGTTCTCGGCCACGACCTTGATGCCGATTTCCATCGATGTGCGGCCCGTGTAGTTCACGGCCGCCAGGAACGTCACCAGCTCGCCCACGTGGATCGGCTGGCGGAACGTCACCTGGTCGACGCTCATCGTCACGACATAGGTGCCGGCGTAGCGGCTGGCGCAGGCGTAGGCGACCTGGTCCAGGAGTTTCAGGATGTTCCCGCCATGCACGTTACCGGAAAAATTCGCGGTATCGGGCGTCATCAGGACCGTCATGGTGAGTTGGTGGGCAGGCAGGCTCATGGCGTTACGCGTAAAGATGGAGAATAGGGACGATGTTGCCTGAGAAACCTCCTCGCGGCAACAACCCCTTGATTCCACACCGGCCCGCGTCAGAATTCTTCCCACTCCGCGTCCGCGGGGGCGGTCCTGGGCGCCGGCTGCGCCGCGCCGGTCGCCGGCGTGCGCGGGGCCGGGCGGGAAACGGGCCTGGGGGCGGATTTGGCGACAGGCGCGGCCCGGCGTGCCGGCGGCAGTGCCGGTTGCGCCGCTTTAATGGACGTCGCGGGCGTTGCCGGGCGCGTGCCGGCGTCGACGCGGAACAGCGCCACCAGTTCGGCCAGCGCCTGCGCCTGCTCGTGCATCGCCCGGGTGGCGGTCGCCGATTTCTCGACGAGGGACGCGTTCTGCTGGGTCACGCCATCCATCTGCACGATGGCCTGGTTGACCTGGCCGATGCCGCTGGCCTGTTCGCGGCTGGACGCGACGATCTCGTTCATGATGCCCGTCACGCGCCCGATGCTGTCGACGATGTCGCGCATCGTCTGGCCGGCTTGTCCGGCCAGCGTGGCGCCGTCCGCGACGCGCTGCGTGGAGGCGTCGATCAGGTCCTTGATTTCCTTGGCCGCGGCGCCCGAGCGCTGGGCCAGGGCGCGCACCTCGGCGGCGACGACGGCGAAGCCGCGGCCCTGTTCTCCGGCGCGTGCCGCTTCCACGGCGGCGTTCAGCGCGAGGATATTGGTCTGGAAGGCGATGCCGTCGATGACGGCGATGATGTCGACGACGCGCGCCGACGAGGCATTGATCGCGCCCATCGTGTCGACCAGCTGGCCGACCATCGCGCCGCCCTGCTGCGCCACGAGTGCGGCGTCATCGGCCATGCGGTTGGCTTCCTCGGCGCTGCCCGCGTTCTGGCCGACGGCCTGCGTCAATTCCTCCATCGACGACGCCGTCTCTTCCAGCGCCTGGGCCTGGCTCTCGGTGCGGCGCGACAGGTCCTGCGTCTCGCCGGCCATCGTGGCGATGGCGGTGCCGATGGTGCCCGTCCCTTCGCGCACGTCGGCGACGATGGCGGCGAGGCTGGCGCGCATGCGTTCCAGGGCAGCCATCAGGCTCTGCTTGTCGCCGGCCGCGACGGGCACGGCCACGCACAGGTTGCCGCCCGCGATTTCGGCCGCGACCTTCGCCGCAGCGGCCGGTTCGCCGCCAAGGCGGCGGAACAGGGCGCGCGCGAACAGTGTGCCGGCAGCGATGGAAAAGGCGAGCGTCGCGAAGCACAGTCCGGTGAGGATGTGGCTGCTATGGTCCGCGCGCGCGAGCACGGCGGCCACGCGCGTGTCGATCTCCTTCTGCTGCAATTCCAGCAGCGCCTTGACGTTGCCGAGATACGACGTCACCGCAGGCAGGAACTCCTCGTCAAAATACTTGCGCGCCTCGGCGTCGTTGCCGGCGGCCCTCAAGGCCATGACGCGGTCGCGCGTGGCGATGTAGCGCTGGCGCGTCGTGGCGATCTGCTCGAAGAGGGTGTGTTCCTCGGGCGTGTCGAGCAGGGCACCGACCTGTTTCTGCAGCGCCGTGGTGCGCGTGGTCGAGTCCTGCGTCTCGGCCGCGAAGAACGTCGCCAGCTCCGGATCGGCGGAGCGCGCGATGGACAGGGTGCGCTTGGCGGCGACCGACGTATTCAGCAGCCAGCCGGAGATCAGGCGCTCCTTGGCGAGCGGCCGCTGCGTGAGGGCCTGGGTGTCGTCCGACAGGACTTGCAGGCGCCAGATGGCGATGGCCGTCGAGACGAACGACAGCACGATGATGACGGCGAACGCGAACCTGAGCTGGTTGCGGACGCTGGCGGTGGCGGATGACATCATTGGGCTCCTAGGTGCTGGTTGGCAACAAGACTCAATGAAAGGCGTATCCCGCCCGGTCCACCTTGAGGCGACGCAGCACATGGCCAGCGCTTCCGACCTGTTTGCCAAAAAACAAGTTAGCGCTGCGGCATTACATCCGGCATGGGTGAAAAGGTTTTCAAGGTTGTAATGGCCGTGATCGGAATGGCAAGGCTGACCCCGGTGGCGCGTTGCGCCGTTCTGCTAGGATGCCGGCATGGCTATCCTTCTCGTTCCCGGCTTCATGGCCGATGAAACGTTATGGGACGACGTGGCGCCGGCGCTCGAACGCTTCGGTCCCGTCGTCCATGCCGACCTGCGCCACGACACGTCGGTCGAGGCGATGGCGAGCCGCGTCCTCGGAACGGCGCCGCCGACTTTCCTGCTGGTGGGATTCTCGATGGGCGGCTACGTCGCGCGCGCGATCGCGCGCCAGGCGCCGGAACGCGTACGTGCGCTCGTGCTGGTCGCCACGTCCACGCGCGGCGACACGGCCGCGCTGCAGAAACGGAAAGGAGCGATCGGCAACGCGGCCCCGTCGATTGCCTTCAGCGGCCTGAGCCGTACAGCCGTCGCCACGTCGCTGCATCCGAAGGAGCGCGACAACGAGGTCCTGATCGAGCGCGTGCGCGCGATGGGTGTGCGCCTGGGCGGGGAAGTGTTCCGGCGCCAGTCGATGCTGGATCGGCCGGGCGACCTCGAGCGCTCGGGCGAGATCCGCTGCCCGACACTCGTCGTGGCGGCCGCGCAGGACCAGTTGCGCAGCCTGGCGGAAGCGCAGGAGATGGCGGCCGCCATCCCCGGCGCCGAACTGGCCGTCATCGACGACACGGGCCATATGATCCCCATCGAGGCGCCGCGGCGCCTGCTCGACGTGATCGTGCCGTGGCTCGCGGCGCACGCGGACGGCTGACGCCCGCGCGGCTTACTTTCCGTCCCGCAGGCGGCGGATCGCTGCTGCCACGCCCTGGCCGTAGGCCGGATCCGCTTTCAGGAAATGGCCGATCTGGCGGTCCTGCGTGGCGGCGTCCGCACCCGCGAGGGCGCCGGCGATGTTGTCGACCAGGTTGCGCCGGCCTTCCTCGGTCAGCAGGCGGAACAGGTTGCCGGCCTGCGTGAAATGGTCGTCGGTGGCGCGGGTGTCGTAGCGGCCCGCCGCGCCTTCCACCTGCCAGCCGGCGTCGCCATGGCCGAAACCGCCCGCGGCCGGGACGTTTGCTCCGACCGGATCGTAGTTGGCCGCCGCGCCGCCATTGGCGATCGCCATTGCGCCGTCGCGCTGCTGGTTGTGGAATGGGCAGCGGGGACGGTTCACCGGCAGATGCTGGTGGTTCGTGCCGACGCGGTACAGCTGGGCATCGTGGTAGGCGAACAGGCGGGCCTGCAGCATCTTGTCCGGACTGTAGCCCATGCCCGGCACGATGTTGGCCGGCGACAGGGCGGCCTGCTCGACGTCGGCGTGATAATTGTCCGGATTGCGGTTCAGCTCCAGGATGCCGACGGGGATGCGCGGGAAATCGCCCTGCGGCCACACCTTGGTCAGGTCGAACGCATCCCAACCTGTCTGCGCTTCCCAGGCGGCGCGCTGGATGTCGTCCATCACCTGGATCTCCACGCTCCAGCGCGGGAAGTCGCCGCGGGCGATGGCGTTGAACAGGTCGCGCTGCGCGTAATCCGGGTCGACGCCGGCCAGGCGCACGGCCTCGCTTGCCGACAGATTCCTGATGCCCTGCAGCGTCTTGAAATGCCACTTGACCCAGTGCTGCTGCCCGGCGTCGTTGACCAGGCTGTACGTGTGGCTGCCGAAGCCGTCCATGTGGCGGTAGCCGTCCGGGGTGCCGCGGTCGGAAAACAGGATCGTGACCTGGTGCAGGCTTTCCGGTGCGCGGCTCCAGAAATCCCACATCATCTGGGCGGATTTCAGGTTCGTCTGCGGATCGCGCTTTTGTGTGTGGATGAAGTCAGGGAACTTGATGCCGTCCTTCAGGAAGAACGTCGGGGTATTGTTGCCGACCAGGTCCCAGTTGCCTTCCTCCGTGTAGAAACGCACGGCGAAACCGCGCGGGTCGCGTTCCGTATCGGCCGAACCCTTTTCGCCGCCGACTGTCGAGAAGCGCAGGAACGTTTCCGTCTGCTTGCCGACGGCCGCGAACAGCTTCGCCTTCGTGTACTTGCTGATGTCGTGCGTGACCGTGAATGTGCCGTAGGCGCCCGAACCTTTCGCGTGCACGACGCGCTCGGGGATGCGCTCGCGGTTGAAATGCTGCAGCTTTTCGATCAGGTGGAAGTCCTGCAGCAGCACGGGGCCGCGCGGGCCGGCCGTGATCGAGTTCTGGTTGTCGGGGACGGGGATACCGGAGGCGGTGGTGAGTTCGGTCATGGCGGGCTCTCTCAATGGTTAAGCTATCGGTGATTTTGATTCGATAGCTGCGATCTATTCGTAACCATGGTAGAGCTTCGATGACATGCATGCAAACTATCTGTTTATATGGAATAGATAGAGAAAATTAATCGACCGTGACATTCTTGCTGCGGAAAACTATCGTACTTTGTAGAGCGGACAGCGCGTGCCAAGCCGGTTGAAGTTTCGATGTCACGCGCCCATAATCGCCGTATGACGCCTGCTATCGACAAGATTGTTATCAGGGATTTTCCTCAACTGGCCCTGATCGCATGGAACCGCCGGCCCGATGATGTGATCACGGGCGAGGATGCGTTTGCGCTTTACGAAGCCAACTGGCGTTTCATCGAAGAAGATCGGCTGCAGCCGCGTGAGCGTGAGATGATCGCGCGCCTGACGGAAGTCTATGGCCACGGTCTCATGAATGTTTAAACGTGCTCATCACAATCGCATCCAGGCATTGCTGACGGCGCTCGATGCGGATTTCCTTAGCCGGAATGGTTGTTTCTTTGGCGGTGGCACCGCCATTGTCCTGGCATTGGGCGAATATAGGGAGTCGGTCGATATCGACTTTTTGTGCGCCTCCCAGGACGGCTACCGGGAACTGCGCAATACGATCACCAACGTTTCACTCGGCGCGATTTTTTCCCGCCCGGTGGAACTTGCTCGGGAAGTCAGGGCAGATCGCTACGGTATCCGGACGTTCCTGTTGTCCGACGGTGTCCCCGTAAAATTTGAAATCGTCAGCGAAGGCCGCATACCCATCGACGGCGTTGTCGATCCGGTGACTGGCGTGCCCACGCTCAGCCGGATCGATATGTATGCTGAGAAGTTGCTGGCCAATGCCGACCGGTACAATGACAAAGCAGTGGCGAGCAGGGACATCATCGACCTGGCGATGATGATCGGGCACTGGGGACGCATTCCGCCCGAGGCTTGGGACAAGGCTCGCAAGGCATATGGCGCGTCGGTCGACCAGGCATGGCAGGTTGCGGTCGACCTGGTCGGCGAACATATGTATCTGGCACAATGCCTGCAAAAGATGCATATGGCCCCTGCGCTGGCGGATAGGATTCCCGACCTGCTCATGAATGGGCGATAAAAAAGGCGCCACCCCATCACGGGCGGCACCTTCGTCTTCGGCGTCGGGCTCTGACCCCGAATTATTTCAGATCAAACTCAGATCAGGCTCAGCTTGACGTCGATGTTGCCACGGGTGGCGTTCGAGTACGGGCACACGATGTGGGCGGCGTCGACCAGGTCTTGCGCCGCGGCGCGGTCCAGGCCCGGCAGGCTCACGGCCAGTTCCACGGCCAGGCCGAAACCGTTCGGGATCGGGCCGATCGAGACGCTGGCGTCGATGGCGGCGTCGGCCGGGACAACGACTTTCTTCTGGCCCGCGACGAACTTGATGGCGCCCATGAAGCACGCCGAGTAGCCGGCGGCGAACAGTTGTTCCGGGTTGGTGGCGTCGCCCTTGCCGCCCATTTCTTTCGGCGGTGCCAGTTTCACTTCCAGCAGGCCGTCATCGCTACGGGACTGGCCTTCGCGGCCGCCGGTGGTGTGTGCCTTGGCTGTGTACAGGACTTTTTCGAGTTTCGTGGTCATCGCATTACCCTTTCAGTGGTTGAGTTCATATTGCGCCGGCGAGCCGGGCACGCATGGCCCTGATCTCGCCGACGAGTCTTGCAACATCCTGCACATCGCAACCGGTGGCGCCCAGGATGCAGGCCGGGATGCCGGCCGCCGCGTCCTTCAGCGCACGCGCCGCGTCCGTCAGCCGGATCATGACCCGGCGCTCGTCCTGCGGATCGCGGGACCTGTCGACCAGGCCCTGCGCCTCGAGGCGCTTGAGCAGCGGGGTCAACGTGCCGGAATCCAGGAACAGGCGCTCGCCGATGTCGGACACGGCCAGCCCGTCGCGCTCCCACAGCACCAGCAGCACCAGGTACTGCGGGTACGTCACGCCCAGCTTGTCCAGGTGCGGCTTGTACACCTTCGTCATCGCCAGCGATGCCGAGTGGAGTGCGAAGCACAGCTGGTTGTCGAGCAGGAGAGCCGCGGTTGCGTCGTTCGTTTCCATGGGTTGAACTATAGCGTGCAATTCAATTGTGCACAATATATTTATTTTTATGCCGTCGATTGAGGAAACCAATTGATCGGTGATTAACGGGGCGTGCCGAACACCTGCGTCCAGTACGGCGTGCGGTTGCGGTTCTGCGGATGGATGGCGTAGGCCGCGCCCATCTCCGTGAAGGTGGGGTTCATGATGTTGGCGCAGTGGCCCGGGCTGTCCAGCCAGGAGGCGACGGCTTCCTCGGCGCTGCGCTGGCCCGAAGCGATGTTCTCGCCGACGCGGACCCAGCGGTAGCCGGCAGCCGTCGCGCGGTCGGCGGGCTGGCTGCCGTCCGGCTGCTTGTGATTGAAATAATGCTTCTGCGCCATGTCTGTGCTATGGGCGAGGGCGGCCTGGCCCAGCAGCGGGTTCCACGTGAGCGGCCCGGCCGGGCCGAATGCCTGCGTCCCGCACGTGCGCGGCCGGGCGCGCGCGGCGTTCACGAGCGCCAGGATGTCCTGGCCCGCATGCGGCCAGTCGGGCAGGGGCGCGATGACGATGGGCCGCGCCAGCACGACCTGCCATTCGTTGCCGGTGCGTGCCGTGCCGATGGCGGCGAATTCAGGAGCGAGCAGGATGCGGCAGTAGTTGGGGCCGATGGCCGCCATGGCCGCCTGCGCGTCGGTTGGGCCCGTGACCGTGATCGCCTCGGCATGCGCGGCCTCGTAGCCGGCGCGCTGCAGTGCGGATTCGAGGAACGTGCCGGGACCGATGCGGATGCGCGACAGGGCCGGTTCGACGGCCAGCGCCCCGGCCGGCGCGGCCGGACGGCCCGCGCAGCTGCCGGGCGCGACGCGATAGGCATTGATGAGATCGGCAAGCTCGTCCGCACGCGCGGGCGGGGCGGCGAGCATGGCGGCCAGCGTGGCCGCGAGCGGAACGAGACGGATGAAGTCAGGCATGGGAAGGCAGCAGGAAAGGCTGCCTTCCAGATGGGGACGCCAGCACGGAATTCCAGCGTCGGTGCCCCTTCAATGCCGCAGCGCGGTGGCGGACGCCTGCAGGTCCGGCCGGTTGGGGTGGAATGCGCGCTCGGCCGGCATCGTGTCGTAATACGCCTGCGTGCGGATGACCTTGCCGTCACGCAGCGTGAACACGTTGACCCACGGATTGTCGTAGGTGAGGCCCGTCGACCTGACAAGCCACGTGGCCTCGCCCATGACGACGACCTTGTCGTTCTCCGCGACGGCATCCAGCACGACAAAGCGCACGGGGTGCAGCGCCGCGCCCACTTCGGAAAAGAAGCGCGCGACCTCCGACTTGCCGTGGAAACTGCCGGCGAACGGCACGCCTTCCGCGTCGGGGCTGATCCACTCGGCGTCGTCGTGGACATACGTCAGCAGCTGCGGGATGTCGCCGCTCTGGAACAGCCGGTAGCCTTCCATGACGATCCGCTTGTTGTTTTGTGCATCCATGTCTGTCTCCCTGGGTTTTGGTGTCGGTGGCGGCGGCGCCGCCTCATGAAGCCTAGTCACGCCGGGAAGGAAGTCAAGAATAATGTGTGACTCTTGGTGGTCGTTGGCGCGGTCACAGGGCATTACAATCTCACTATTAACCTGAAGGAAATGCCCATGCGTCTGACACTCATCGCCACGCTCGCCATCCTGGCTTGCGCCCCGCTTGCCCACGCCCAGTCGCAGGTGAAGATCGGCAGCGCCTCGCCGCTGTCCGGTCCTAGCGCGCACCAGGGCAAGGACATCGAGAACGGGGCCCGCCTGGCGATCGACGACCTGAACGCGCGAGGAGCAACGATCGCCGGCCGGAAGGTCAAATGGGTGCTCCAGGCGGAAGACGACGGCAGCGATCCGAAGCTCGGGACGGCCGTCGCGCAAAAGCTCGTCGATGGCGGCGTGGTGGCCGTCGTCGGCCACCTGAATTCCGGCACGACGGTACCCGCCTCGAAGATCTACAACAGCGCGGGCATTCCGCAGATCTCGCCGGCCGCCACCACGCCGCTGTACACGCACCAGGGTTACAAGACGGCGTTCCGCGTCGTCGCCAACGACGACCTCGTGGGCCGCGTGCTGGCCCGCTATGCCATCGATACGCTGAAGGCGAAGAAGATCGCCATCATCGACGACCGCACCGCATTCGGCCAGGGGCTGGCCGACCAGTTCGCGCAGGACGTCAAGCGTTTGAAAGGGGCGGAGATCGTCAGCCGCCAGTTCACCAGCGACCGCGCGACGGACTTCAGCGCGATCCTCACGCAGATCCGCGCGCGCCGCCCCGATGTCATCTTCTACGGCGGCATGGACGCCACGGCCGGGCCGATGCTCAAGCAGATGCAGGCGCTCGGCATCGATGCGAAATTCGTATCGGGCGACGGCGTGTGCTCGGAAAAACTGCCGCTGCTGGCCGGCAGCGCGCTCGGCGACGACAGGGTGGTGTGCGTCGTGGCGGGCGGCGTCGACGCGCCGCTGGAGGCAGGCATGACGGCCTTCGCGGAGCGCTACCGCCAACGCTACGGCATGCCGTTCCAGACCTATGCGCCGTACGCCTACGACGCCACGATGGCGTTCGCGGCCGCCATGGGCGCGGCCGGATCGTCCGATCCGGCGGCCTTCCTGCCGGCGCTCGCGCGGATCAAATACCAGGGCATCACGGGCACCATCGCCTTCGATGCGAACGGCGACCTGCGCGACGCGGCGCTCACGCTGTACACCTACCGCAAGGGCCAGCTGACGAAGCTGCGCGTGGTGCGCGACAGCGCCGGGCACTGAAGCGATGCGTTACCTGGACTTCAGTTCGTGGCAGGCCCTGGCGACGACCTTCCTCGGCCTGGCGGTCTTCACGCTGATCGGTGTGGGCATCCGCGTGCTCATGATGCAGACGATCCAGCAGCGGCGCGAGCGCATGAACCGCCAGATCAACGAGCGCCTGCGCACGCTGATCGCCGCCTACCGCACGTTGGGCGGTTCGTTCACGGGAGAGCTGACGGTCGATCCGACGCACCTGCGCGACCTGCGCGCCACGGGCCGGGACGAGGCCGCGGCCGGGTCGGAGCGCGCGCGCCGCATCCGCGACGCCGTCGAGGCGGCATTGGCCGACATCCTGCTGCTCGGTACGGAGGAGCACGTGCGCCTGACCGGCCAGGCGGCCAGCGACCTGGCGGCGGGCCGTCCGATCCACACGGCGGACCTCGTGATTGCGCTGCGCGCCTTCATCCGCGAGGCGCTCGACCTGGGGCCGGTTCCGGATGGCGTCCCCATCCCGCTGCAGGGCCCGACGCGCACGCAGGGAAGCGGTGGGCGCGGCAAGGCCGAGGGGGGCGGCAACCGTGGCGGTGGCGGCAGGGACGGTGGCGGCGGGATGGACGGCGGCGGCCTGGGCGTCGGCCTCGCGCCGGGCGAGCGGCACGACCACCACGATCCCGCCGTCTAGCGGAAAGCGGCCCCGCTCAATCCGTCACGACGTGCCACATGTTCATTTTCTTGTCGCCTTCGCGGTCGCCGGCCTTCTTGTCCTTGACGAACGTGTACAGCGGCTTGCCGTGGTAGGCCAGCTGTTTGGTGCCGTCGTCGCGGACGATGGTGGAATAGGGTTCGGCCAGGGGGGCGTCGCCCGCCTTCACGGCCGGCCAGTTGGCGGCGCAGGGGCCCGCGCAGGCGCTCTTGCCGTTGCCGGCGACGTCCTTGTCGAAGGTGTAGACGGTCATGCCGTGGGTGTCGACGAGGATGCCGTCGACCTTCTTGACCGGCGCCGGATCGGCGGCCTGGGCGGACAGTGCGAACAGGGCGCACAGGCATGCAGTACTGAGGTGCAAAGCTTTCATGGGAGCTCCTTTGAAAGGATGGATTGAAAGTCGGCGTGAAGACTGCCCGGCCATTCTAGTCCAAACCGCAAGGAGCAGGCACGATATAATGCCGGTCCGGCCCCCGGCCGTCCGTTCCTGCCAACCTGATTGTCACCCATGTCCCTCGACTGGTTTTCGCCGGCGCAATGCGTCGGCTACATCGCGTTCGTCCTCGGCGTCGCCTCGTTCACGCAAAAGGACGACCGCCGCTTCAAGATGTTCATGGCCGCCGAATGCCTGGCCTACATCATCCACTTCGCCCTGCTGGGCAACCCGACCGCCGTCGCCAGCTCGACGATGTCGCTGCTGCGCTCCGTGCTGGCGCTGTACACGCGGTCGCGCTGGGTGGCGGGCGGCGTCGTCGCGATGAACGTCGCCCTCGGCCTGGCGCTCGCCACGCGCCCGACCGACTGGCTGCCGCTGGGCGCATCGTGCGTCGGCACCCTCGCGCTGTTCCTGCTGCGCGGCATCCCCATGCGTCTTGCGATGCTGTGCGGGACCGGCCTGTGGATCGCGAATAACATCGTGGCCGGCTCGATCGGCGGCACCGCGCTGGAAATCGTGATCGCCGCCGTGAACACGACGACGATCTGGCGCAT
>Ga0207667_10008908_pt1 | contig 11873 bp, 13 predicted proteins | sample KBSCornC52_FD_184301 | JGI IMG/M metagenome (GOLD analysis project Ga0207667, IMG submission 184301) | Corn rhizosphere microbial communities from Kellogg Biological Station, Michigan, USA - KBS Corn C5-2 (SPAdes) (version 2) | ecosystem: Host-associated > Plants > Roots > Rhizosphere > Soil ...
CATAGAGTCCGCCGCTGAAATCCGAGAGAGCCGTGCCCGCTCTCACCGGGGGCCTCCCTGGCTCACCTGTGAAGGACATCAGGCCGCTGTACGCCTGGATGATCAGGTCGTTCGCGGCCTTCGTGGCCAGGCTGCCTTCGCGGCCGAATCCGGAGATCGCGCAATACACCAGCCGCGGGTTGTCGGAGGCAAGAGTCTCATAGCCGAGTCCGAGCTTCTCCATGACACCGGGCCGGAAGTTCTCGACGACGACATCCGCGCCGTCGATGAGCTCCTTCACGATGCGGCGCCCCTCGTCCTGGCCCAGATCGATCGCCAACCCCCGCTTGTTGCGATTGAGGGCGACGAACGCACCGCTGAGTTGCTCGGGATCGGTGAGTCCGTAGAGGCGGGCAGCGTCGCCGCCGTCGGTCCGCTCGATCTTGATGACATCGGCGCCCAGATCCCCCAGGATCTCGGTGGCGAGGGGGCCTGCGAAGATGTGGGTGAAATCCACAACCCGGAGGCCGGCCAGAACGCCGGTCACGACGGCACACGCGCCGTCGCCGTACCGACGGTGCATGGGGTGCCGTCGGGTTCGATGGCGGCCCAGACGTCCATTGTCACTACCGCCCCGGTGTCATCGACCTCGACCGCGGTGACCCGGGCGTGCGTGCTGACGATCTCGTCCTCATAGATGGGGCGGATGAACTTCGTCCGGAGGCTGCCCTGACCGATGTACCCCAGGCCGAACTCGCGGGCGAGCAGGCCCGAGATCCAGTTGGTCGAGATCATGCCGTCCGCGATGATGGCCGGCAGCCCTTGCGAGTGGGCGTACTCATCACTGCTATGGATGGTGGGGGCTGCGATCTTGAATGTCCCGTCAGCATCGGCGGCGGTTTCCAGGGCGTCACAGTACCAGCGCATGAGCTCCCTGGACATGATGCGGTCCCCGGTGCGCAACTCGACTCCGATCTCGGGCAGTTCAGACATGGGCGTTCTCCGGGTTCTCGTCGCTCTTCTCATAGGCGAGGATCGTGGTGTCGACGTAGCGGGTGTAGAGCTCGTCGGTGAGCGCGGACCGCACTTCGATGCGGATCTCCATGTATGTCCGTCCGCGCTTCGTGTAGCGACGCGCCACCTCGCCGCTGGTGATCAACTCGGTGCCCGCGGGAATCGGGGCGAACTGGGTGGAGAAGAATTCGACGTGGATGCGCGCCTTGGGCCCCTGCCCTCCGGGGCAGTTGTGCTTGTACAGGCGGATCTTCTCGATGTGCGCGAGGGTAGGAGTCGCGACCTGGACACCACCGGTCTCCGCAGTCGGCCCGTGGAACCCGGCGTAGTCCTCGGCGTTGCCGTGGCAGTACTCGCGGATCACGAAGCTCGAAAGGGTGTACCTCACCGGGACGAACACGTCGCCCTCCTCCAGGTCTGAAACATAGCGCTGCAAGGTCATGGGGCCTGATTTCCTTTCGTTGCTTCGGCACCGTCTTGGTCGTCCCATTCCGGGGCGATGTTGGGGTTCACCAGCCGGAGGCCGCGAGCGAGGGCGTTGATCCGTTCGGTATCTTCCCGGCTGAGTTCGAAGTCGAAGATGTCGAAGTTGGATCGCCGCCTTTCGGACGACGCCGACTTGGGGATCGTAGCCACGCGGTCCTGTTCCACGAGCCAGCGCAGTGCGATCTGGGCGGGATTCTTGCCATGCATGGAGGCGATATCGAGCAGTACTGGATCACTCGAGACGGCCCCTCGCGCGAGAGGCGAATAGGCCATCAGTACGAGGTCCTCTTGGCGCGCGGTCGCCAGCAATGTGGGCTGCGCGAGAAATGGGTGGTACTCGACCTGGTCGGTGACGATCGGGGCGACTTTCAGGGCCTCGCGGACTTGCGCCGACGTGAAGTTGCTGACGCCGATGGCTCGGACCAGCCCGGACTCGTGCAACTCCATCATCGCCAACAGGGTCTCCTCGATCGGTACATCGACGTTCGGCCAATGCATCAGCAGCAGGTCGAGGTAATCGGTCTTCAGCCTGCGAAGGCTCTGCTTGGTCGCCTCGATCGTGCCCCGTGCGTCTAGCTCCAGCGCGAGTTTGGTGCTGAGGAGATACTCGTCCCGCGGCACCGATGAGGCGGCGATGCCTCGTCCGATGTCGGCTTCGTTGCCGTACCGCTGGGCGGTATCGAGCAGCCGGTACCCGATCGCCAGGGCGTCGACCACCGCGTCGCGGGCCGAATCTCCGTCGACCTTGAAGAGCCCGAATCCCAGGGATGGAACAGTCAGCCCGCGCGCCTCCACGTAATGCACAATCGTTACCGCGCCTCTGGCGCGCCGGCCAGGACCTGCTTCATGGCCTCGCTATCGAGCCTCGGGCCGTACAGCGCTCCACCGGGGCTCAGAAGGCGACTGCCGGCCAACGGCCCGGCGTCGACCCCGTCGAATCCGATGCTGTCCAGAAGACCGATCACGACGTGCTTGGACGCGACGTCGTCCCCCGCCACAGCCAGGGCCCGACGCCCCGGGCCCGCCGGCGCAGGCTCCACTTGCAGACTTCGCCAGTGGATGTGGTTGAGCGACTTCACGAGGCGCGGCCCGGGCCCGATGTATGCCGCGATAATTTCGCTCGAGGTCTGCGACCCGTCGTCGATGTACGGGAATGCCCCGTCGCGACCCGGGTAGTAATTGCTGACGTCGACAACGATCTTGTCGCCCAGCGATCGGTAGGGGAGCCTGCTGAAGCTGCCGAAGGGAATCGCCAGGAATACGACCTCTGCGTGCTCGATGGCGTCTTTGACGGTGGCCGCCGTCACCGAGGGCGCCATGTGGGTCATGGTGAGCGCGAGCGTCTGCGGGCCGCGGGAGTTGCTGAGCCAAACCTCGTGGCCGGCATCGCCGAACTCTTGCGCGAGGACGGTGCCGATCCTGCCGGATCCGACGATGGCGATCTTCATAGTGCCCTCTTTCATCTCAGTCCACGGCCTCTGCGAGCTGGGCCGGGTTGCGGCAGGCGATCATGACCGTGATCGTCCCCTCCTGCAGCACTTTGTCGTCGCGTCCCAGCAGCCTGAGCTGGCGGACCACGATCCCGGTCGTCCCGGAAGCCGTGAGCCGGGTGCTCAGAATGGTCAGCTCCAGGCGCACCGTTTCACCGATGAAGATGGGGGCCAGGAATCGCCAGCTGTCGATCTGCAGCATCGCCACCATCGACGTGCCGAAAACGCCGATCCGATCGAGGAGCCCGGTCGCGATCGACAAACCGAGAAGGCCGTGTGCGACCCGCTGCCCGTAGCGGTTGGAGGCCGCGGTCTCCGCGTCGAGGTGGATCGGGTTGAAGTCGCCGCTCACCCCAGCGAAGGCGACGATGTCTGCTTCGGTCACAGTGCGGCCAGGACTCATGAAGACAGACCCCTCTACCACGTCCTCGAAATACAGCGTTGCGTCGCTCATGCTTGACTCCCACCTGTCGATGTCGATGCTGAACTGGTGCTGCCTGCCAATGCCCACTCGAGAAGCTCGCGCAACTGGATGCCGAGGAGTTCAGGGGCCTCCTCTTGCGGGAAGTGGCCCACGCCGGGGATCACGCGCAACTCGGTGGGCGCTGCGACACACAGGGCCCGCGTCTTTTCGGCCATCTCGACGGTGACCGACCAATCGAGTTCACCGCAGATGAATGCGACCGGCAGCGTCAGCGTGCCCAGCCGGGGCCGCAGGTCGAGGCCTGAAAAGGCGAGCAGGTCATTCCACATCGTGGACTCCGCGGTGTCGAGCAGGGGCGCGACGGCAGCCTGGATGCGGTCCGGGCCGGCAGCCCTCGCGCACAGCGACCGGTAGTTGACCTCCAGCCAGCCGGCGACGTTGAGCTTCACCGTGTCGAGGAAGTCGTCGCTGTACGCGCGCCCGAAGCTCGTGCCGTCGACCACGACGACGCCGAGGAGTCTCTCCTGCTCGTCGAGTGCCGCGTTGAGGACGACCCCGCCGGACATGGAGTGACCGACCAGCAGGAAGGGAGCATCCGCCACGACCGAGCCGAATTCGAGTACCAGTGCGGCGTAATCGGAGACGGTGTACTCCGGGGCCCGGTCACCCGGCTCCAAGCGAGCGGGTTCAGACGACCCATGGCCGGGGAGATCCAGAGCGTGCACGCGGTAGCCGACGGCGGCCAGGTCGTGGATCTGGTTGCGCCAAATGCCGTGGTGCTGCGACGCGCCGTGAACGAGGATCACGGACGTTCCATCCTCCGGACCTGCGCTGACGTAGGCGATGACCGCACCGGCGGACAACTCGACCCGGTTCACTGCGGCGCTCCGCTCAACTCGACGACCCGCTCGCCGAGCTCGTAGAGCACGACGTAGCCGTCCATGAGGGCCGCGCGCTGCCCGACGAAGTCCAGGCGCTTCTCACGCCAGGCACGATGGAGCCCTCCGGGAAGTCCGTCGAGGATCGGAGTCCAGGCGTCAGCGGACCCGCGGACTCCGATGATCGTCTCGGCGGGCCAATCGGTGCCCGATCGGACCCGGCCCGCGCGGATGTCGAAGTGCACGGTCGTGCCTCCACTCTGGAGGCTGATGACACCGGCGAACGTCTCAGCCTTGCCTTGGAAGTACGGGTCGCTCTCGCAGGCGGCCGCGACCAGCGCGGACCACCGAGGAGAGAACGGCCGAAGCTCACTGGGCTGTATAGCCACCGTCAACCACCAGATCGATGCCCGTCACGAACGACGACTCGTCGCTGAGCAGGTAGACGGCGGCCCAAGCGATGTCCGTCGCCTCGCCGTACCTGCCCAATGGGGTCTTTTCGAGCATCCCGGCGGGGACTCCAGACCCCTGATCGGCGACGATGCTCATCCGCTCGGCCATCGCGCCCGGGCAGACCGTATTCACCCGGATGCGGTCATTGCCGAGTTCCACCGCGGTCGTGCGGCCGATGCTCCGCAAGGCTCCCTTCGACGCGTGGTATGCCGTGGCGCTTCCGCGGCCGATGATCCCATCGATCGAGCCGATCAGAACCACAGACCCTCCGCCTCTGGCTCTCAGGAGCGGGACAGCGGCCTTGATCCCGAGCCAAGCGCCGACGACGTTGACATCGTTGACCAGGCGGAAGGTGTCCACGGTCGTGGTCTCGACGCCGTTCCGGTTGAGCACGGCCGCCGCATTCACGACACCATCGAGTCCGCCGAAGCGCTCAGCCGCGAGTCGCACCACGGCATCCCAAGACGACTCGTCTGCCACGTCCAGGACGATTCCGGCGACAGAGTCACCTGCACCCCAGCTCAGTTGCGCGTCCTCGAGGGCATCTGCCCGGGAATCGCCCGCGACCACCTGCGCACCCTCAGCGAGCAGCGTTGAGACGATCACTCTGCCTTGCACTCCTGCAGCGCCGGCCACAATCACGGTCTTGCCTGCCAAACGGTTCACACGTCCTCCTGGATCGGTGTTCGAGATGTCGACGAGAGGTCAGTCGAGGGGTCGGGAGGTGGAGCCGGGCCGACGGTCTTCGCCGTGCAGCAGGCTGAAGATTTCACCGACCTGCGACCCGAAGGCCTCAGTGGTGCGCATATCCACGTCACGCGGACGCGACAACACGCTTGCCACATCGCGGATGATCCGCCCCGGCCGCGTGGACATCACGAGGATGCGGTCGGAGAGGAAGATCGCCTCAGAGATCGAGTGGGTCACGAAGAGGACGGTCTTCTGCTGCCCCTCCTCGGCAAGGAGGCGGGTGAGCTCCACCCCCATGTCGTCACGGGTGAGAGCGTCGAGGGCGCCGAAGGGCTCATCCATCAGCAGGACATCCGGGTTGTGGATCAGCGCTCGGCAGAGGCTCACTCGCTGCTGCATTCCGCCAGAGAGCTGCGACGGCATGCTCTTCGCGAAGTCGCTCAGTCCCACGATCTCGAGCAGTTCGTCGGCCCGGCGCTCGAACTTCTTCACGGGGAGGTCTGCCAGTATGCACGCAGCGAGCACATTGTCCCGCACCGTGCGCCACGGCATCAGCGCCGGCGTTTGGAACACCATGCCGACCCGGTAGGGCTTAGTCACCTCGCGGCCGCCCACGGTGATCGTGCCCGACGAGGTCCCTCGCAGTCCAGCGACCGCCCGAAGCAGAGTCGACTTGCCGCACCCCGAGGGACCGACGATCGAGACGAACTCTCCCTTCTCCACTGTGAATGACACGTCACTGATGGCCGTCGTTCCACCCTCGTAGACCTTCGAGACGTCTCGGACATCGATGTAGGACACGATTAGCTCCTTCTGGGCCGTCGTCGGGAGGGTGGGCGGAGAGAACGCCGCCCACCCTCCGTCGTTATTTGCGTTACGGCAGTGAAACCTTGCGCTTCAGCAACTTGTCGGTGTACAGCGCGCTGGCTTCCGAGATCGGACTGCCACCAGCCGGAATGGCGAAGTACTTCTGCACGGTGTCGACCGTCGAGATCCAACGATCCTCGTCGATCCATCCGATGCCATTGGTCTTGTAGTTCTTGGTCTCCATGAGCGAAGCCCAGATCTTCAAGGTGTCGACACCGGACGGGATGTCCACAGACGGGAACGCTGCGTGGTAGATCTTCATGGCCCCGTCGGGATCCTTGATCGAGTAGGCCCAGCCCTTGCGGATCGCGTAGGTGAAGCGCTCGAAGGTGTCGGCATCCTTGGCGAGTCGATCGTTGGTGACCACGATGCCCTGCGAGTACAGGTTGACGCCGGCGCTCGCGAAGCTGAACTTCTTCGTGTTGGCCTTGCCACCGAGCGCCTGATAGACGAGCGGCGCGTTCTGCGCGATATCGAAGATCGCGTCGATCTTTCCGCCCGCGAGAAGGCTGTACTTCGTGGCGGCGGGAACATCGACCCAGTCGATCTTCTTGACATCGAAGCCTTGAGCTGCGGCGACCGCCGGCATCAGGAGTCGTCCGGCGTCATCGGGAGCCGCACCGATCGTCTTTCCGACCAGATCCTTCATGTTGTTGATGCCGGACCCGACCCTGGTGTAGACGTTCTGCACTCCTGTGTCCGCGAGCATCTGGATCATCGTGAACTTGCCGCCGCCCTGGACCGCGTTCACCATGACACCCGAGTCAGCAATGGCGACATCCGCCTGACCGGCGGCGATCGCCTTCAGCGCGCCGCCGGAGCCGGTCCCTTGAAGCATCGTGACGTCGAGGCCTTCGGCTTTGAAGTACCCCTTCTCCTGAGCGACGACATAGGGCGCGAACGCGGCGTTCGGCGTGTAGTTGAGCTGGAACGTCAGCTTGACGGTCGCTTTGGCACCGCTGTCCGTCGAGCTAGGAGCGGTCGGGCTACTACACGCCGCCATGCTGAGACCGAGGACCGCAGCGAGCGCGCCAGCCGCGATCAAACGGAGCTTTGACTTCTTCACTTTTTCTCCAGTCATTTCTGTGGGGCCCGCGCGCCGGTGGCGGCGGGAGTATTCGTGTTGCGACAGCGAGACCGGAAGCGGGGCCCTTGAGGTCAACCTCTGTCTGTCGCTTCGTTCTTCTCGACCGCTGCCCAGGGGAACAGCAGACGACCCGCCCACGTCACGATCGTGTACAGGACGTAACCGACGAACCCGAGATAGATCAGGCCCGCAAAAGCGACATCTGTCTGCAGGTTGTTCTCGGTCTGAATCGTGATGCTGCCGAGACCGGCGCGAGACGCGAGGAACTCGCCGAAGACTGCTCCGGTCACGGTGAGGGTGCTCGCAATACGCAAGCCGGACAAGATGAAGGGAATTGCACTGGGGAGCCGTATCCGGAAGAAGACACGCCATCGGGAGGCGCCAAGGGAGGAGGCAAGGTCGAGCAGATCGGGGTTGGACTGCTGGAGTCCGGATGCCGAACTGATCAGTACGGGAAAGAAGGCGATGATCGCCGAAATGAAGATGTTGGGGACGACGCCGAAGCCGAGATAGGCGAGGAACAACGGCACCAAGGCCACTTTGGGCAACGTGTCGAAGACGACCACCGAGGGCAGGATGATCCGGGACAGAAGCGGGTTCCAGCTGATGACCATCGCCAAGATGATTCCGACGGCTCCGGCGAGCAGGAAGCCACCGATGACCTCCTGACCCGTCACCCAGAACTGGTAGGGCCAGTTCAGGTCGCCACGGATCAGGGCCTGTGCGACCCCCAGCGGCGATGGAAGCAGATAGACCGGCGGCTTGGCGATCTCCACCACGGCGTACCAGACGATCAGGACGACGACCGGGAAGATCAACGGCGCCAGGCGCCACAGCAGCCGACTCCGCCGACGCACGGGAGCTCTCCCGATCGACGCCGCGGTTCCGCTGGCAATCGTCTCCCCGCTGGGGGCGCGAACCTCTTCAGGTGTCACGGAGCCTCCTTGCCCAAGAACCATGAGTCGTTCATTTCACGGCGAGGGCCAGAGCGGCATCGCTGTAGCGCCGAGTTTGATACATGATAAAAAACCTGTCAAGTATTTTTGATCACAAACTAGCATCGGTCCTCGCGCGACCGCCGTGAGCAGGGCTCGAGGGCGTCGTAGTTCTGTGATACTTTATCCAAATCGAAATGGCGACCTGCAGAGGAAGGCATGATGCACGTTCTCACGCACTCCCGTGTGCCGGCCCGGCCGAATCCCTTAGTCGCCTGCTTGGTGCAATGATGACCCTTCTGCACGGTCGCACAGCCGTGATCACGGGCGGAGCGAAGGGGATCGGCCGCCAGGTCTCCCGGTTGCTCAGTGAGCACGGCGCGAACATCGTCGTGGGTGACATCGATGAAGCGGCCGCAGCCCAGACGGCGGCTGAGCTCAGCCAGCAGGGTGCCTCGGCGATCGGCGTGCGCTGCGATGTCACCGATGAGGTTTCGATGTCAGCCCTCATCCGATCCGCCGTCGACGAATTCTCGGTCGTGGACGTCATGGTGAACAACGCCGGATTCACCCGTGACGGTGTTCTGCGCAAGATGACTCTCGACGACTTCACTGCCGTGCTCCACGTCCACCTCGTCGGCGCGTGGCTCGGAACGAAGATGGCGGTCGCCGCCATGCGGAAGTCGGGCACGCCGGGCTCGATCATCAACATGTCGTCGATCTCGGGCAAGGTCGGCAATGCAGGACAGACGAACTACAGCGCGGCGAAGGCGGGAATCGTTGGCCTCACAAAGGCGGCCGCGAAAGAAGTCGCCAGATATGACATCCGCGTCAACGCGATTCAGCCCGGAGTCGTTGAGGGCGCTATGACGGCACTGATGCCACCCGAGATCCTGGCTCGCCGAGTCGAGGAGATTCCCCTCGGGAGGTTGGGGCAGCCGATCGATGTCGCCAATGGTGTCCTGTTTCTTGCATCCGATCTGTCGTCTTACCTGACCGGGGGCGTGCTGGAGATCGCCGGCGGACGCCACATGTGAGGAGCAGCGCTCCCAGCTGACGTGGGCCACCGCCACGAAGGAGAGACGACACCGTGATAGCACGACATCGAGGCGACCCAGCCAACCAGCAGACGCGACCAGGGGGCGGAGCATGACCGAGTTGCGAGAAGTGGTCATCTGTTCACCGCTTCGCACGCCTGTCGGCCGTTTAGGGGGTGCCCTCGCTGGGATCAGTGCCGTAGCACTGATCGAAGTCGTGTTAGGCGAGCTCGTGAGCCGGACGAACTTGGATACGTCAGCGGTGGACGGGCTCATACTGGCCCAGGGATACCCCACCATGGAGGCGCCCGCTATCGGGCGGGTCGCCGGGCTCAACGCGGGCCTCCCCGTCACAGCCACCGGGTATCAACTCGATCGACGCTGCGGCTCCGGGCTTCAGGCCGTCCTCAACGCCGCGATGGAGGTGCAGACCGGCGTCAGTGACCTGATGCTCGCCGGCGGAACCGAGTCCATGAGCAACGCGCCGATCTATTCGGTAGAAGGCCGCCGCGGCATCAACGGGGCCGGCCTGATGCTGCACGATGCTCTCGGTCGTGGGCGAGAAACAGTAGGGGGTCGCTTCTTTCCGACCCCGGATGGCAACGTCGGCAGCGCTGAGGTTCTCCGACGGGAGTACGGGATCTCGCGCGCAGGGCAGGACGAATACGCCCTGCAATCGCACCGCCGTGCCGTCTCAGCCCAGGCATCCGGGGCATTCAACACGGAACTTGTGCCGGTACCCATCCCGGGGCGCGGGCCCGGCGACAGCCGTCTGATCGACCGGGACGAACACCCGCGCAGCGACACCTCGATCGAGGCATTGTCGGCACTGCGACCAATCCTCGGGAGCACGGACCCGGAGGCCACCGTCACTGCGGGAAACTCCAGCGGGCAGAACGATGCCGCGGCGGCCTGCATCGTGACGACGCCCGACCATGCTGCGGCACTCGGCCTGGTCCCCGTGCTGCGACTTCTTTCCTGGGCCGTGGCCGGCGTCGATCCGATGCATTTCGGAATCGCGCCCGTTCCGGCGGTGCGACGCGCGCTCGAGCGAGCCGGTCTCACCATGGCGGATCTGGACGTCATCGAACTGAATGAGGCGTTCGCTGTCCAGGTGCTGGCCTGTCTCGCCGATTGGGGACTCGACCCCGAGGATCCGCGATTGAATCCGCGCGGAAGCGGCATCTCGCTCGGACATCCGATCGCCGCGACCGGCGCGCGGATGCTTGCCACCCTTGCACATGAGCTTCCCGCACTCGACGGCTCTCTAGCCATCGAGACGATGTGCATCGGCGGTGGGCAGGGACTGGCCGCCGTGTTCGAGCGAATCTGATTCGCGAGCAGTAGCGAGGGCGGGACTCGAACCCGCGACACCACGATTATGAGCCGTGTGCTCTAACCACCTGAGCTACCCCGCCGGGAACCGCATGCCGACGCGCTGAGCGCGGCGACGGACGGCCGAGCCCCGAGTCAGGATTGAACTGACGACCCCTTCCTTACCATGGAAGTGCTCTACCACTGAGCTATCGGGGCGCTCCGCGGACTGGCCGCGGCACCGCAGAAGCCTAGCATCCAGGCTCGGCGACGAAAGAACTCGGCAAGGGCTCGGGCGAACGACTCAGGCGCCCCACTCAGGCACCCCACTCCGGCAGCTCCACACCCGGCAACTGCCACGCCGCGAACGTCGGCCCCGCGATCGCGACCCGGCCCCCGTCGAACGCGACCGAGCCCTCGATCAGCGCCGCGTCATCCGGCAGCTCATGCCCCAGGTCGACCGTCGTGATGCCGCGGGCCGCGACCACCAGCACGCACTCAGACACGCTCTCGCGAACGAAGGCGACCGCGTCATCCGAGGCATGAAGCCAGCGGATGCCGCCCCCATTCAGCGCCGGGTGCGCCCGCTTCAGCGCGATCAGCCGGCGGTAGAGCGCGATGGTATCCGCGTGGTCGCCGATAGACGCCCACGGGATCGGCGTGCGCGACTCCTCGCCATCCGACGCGGTGAGTCCGAACTCGTCGCCCGCCCACACCACCGGGATGCCCGGCATCGTCACCGCGAGCCCGAACGCGACCGGCACCACGCCATCCCGCGCCGAGGTGAGGAACCGCGGGGTGTCGTGCGTGTCGAGCGCGTTCATCGTGTTGAGCCGGGTGCGCCACGGGAAGGCGGCGACGAACTCGCGGTGGGCGCGCACGAAGTCCACCCCGGTGTAGTCGCTGGTGCGCCCGAGCGTCATGCCGAGGCCGCCGGCGGCGGGCGAGCCGGGCACCGAGAGCCAGTTCCACAGCGGGCGGGTGAAGTTGGCGTAGGTCATCGCGCCGTGCCAGGCGTCGCCCGGGAAGTCGGATGCGGCGTCGTTGGTCGACTCGCCGATCAGGATCGTGTCGCGGTTGACCTCGCGCATGGTCTGGCGGATGGTGCGGCGCACCTGCTCGTTGAGATCCTCGTCGCGCCAGCGGCCGGTCATGTTCGCGACATCGACCCGCCAGCCGTCGAGCGAGTACGGGGGCTGCAGCCATTTCGCCACCACCG
>Ga0207667_10008909_pt1 | contig 11873 bp, 8 predicted proteins | sample KBSCornC52_FD_184301 | JGI IMG/M metagenome (GOLD analysis project Ga0207667, IMG submission 184301) | Corn rhizosphere microbial communities from Kellogg Biological Station, Michigan, USA - KBS Corn C5-2 (SPAdes) (version 2) | ecosystem: Host-associated > Plants > Roots > Rhizosphere > Soil ...
TGCTTGTGCCGTCGCGCTGTTGTGCAACGCAGCATATGCCGCCGACCTGTCCGTCCGTGAACGCCTCTCGTTCGACGCCGACTGGCGCTTTGCCAAGGGTGACCCCGCCGGCAGTGCCGCGCAGCTCGGCGATGCGCGGCTCAAGGACCCGGCGACGGCCCTGCCGGCCGCGCAGCCCGGCTTCGACGACGCCGCCTGGCGCAAGCTCGACCTGCCGCACGACTGGGGCATCGAGGGACCGTTCAAGCAGGAATACCCGGGCGAGACGGGCAAGCTGCCGTGGTGGGGCGTGGGCTGGTACCGCAAGCACTTCTCGCTGCCGGCGGGCGACGCCGGCAAGCGCGTCTACCTGGACATCGACGGCGCCATGTCGCACGCGGTCGTCTGGGTCAACGGCAAATACGTGGGCGGCTGGCCGTACGGCTATGCATCGTGGCGCGTGGACCTGACCCCGTACGTCAAGGCGGGCGCGGACAACGTGGTGGCGATCCGCCTCGACAATCCGCCCGAATCGTCGCGCTGGTATCCGGGCGGCGGCATCTACCGCAACGTCTGGCTCGTCAAGACGGCGCCCGTGCACGTGGCCCAGTACGGCACGTTCGTGACGACGCCGCAGGTATCGGACGCCTCCGCGACGGTGTCCGTACAGACGACGGTGGAGAGCAATGGCCAGGCCGCACAGGTGCAGGTCGCCACCGAGATCTACACGCTCGACGCCGCCGGCCGCCGCGGCGCCGCACCGGTCGCAAGCAGGACGGCATCGGCGCCGGCGAAGGTGCAGGCCGACCGCCAGGCGCAGATCACGCAGACGCTCGCCGTGCCGCAGCCGCGCCTGTGGAGCATAGCCAAGCCGCAGCGCTACGTCGCCGTCACCACCGTGACGGACAATGGCCGCGTGACGGACGTCGTCGAGACGCCGTTCGGCATCCGCACCGCGACCTTCGACGCGGCGCGCGGCTTCCTGTTGAACGGCAAGCGCGTGCCGCTGCAGGGCGTGTGCCTGCACCACGACCTGGGTGCGCTGGGCACGGCGCTCAACGTGCGCGCCCTCGAGCGCCAACTGGAACTGCTGCGCGAGATGGGCACGAACGCCATCCGCACGAGCCACAATCCGCCCGCGCCCGAACTGCTCGACCTGGCCGACCGCATGGGCTTCGTCGTGCTGGACGAGGCCTTCGACATGTGGAAGGAGCACAAGAAGCCGAACGACTACCACCTGTTGTTCGACGAATGGCACGACAAGGACCTGCGCGCCCAGATCCGGCGCGACCGCAACCACCCGAGCGTGATCGCCTGGAGCACGGGCAACGAGATCCCGGAGCAGGGCGCGCCGGAAGGCTGGAAGCTCGCGGCGCACATGGCCGAGATCGCGCGCGGCGAAGACCGCACGCGGCCCGTCACGTCCGCGTACAGCAATACCGACGCCGGCTACAACGGCTGGCAGAACGTCGTCGACGTGTTCGGCTACAACTACAAGCCGCAGGAATACGGCAAGTTCCACGCGTACGCGCCGCACATCCCCCTGTTCGGCAGCGAAACGGCGTCGACGATCAGCTCGCGCGGCGAATACTTCTTCCCCGTCAGCGACGACAAGTCGAAAGGCGCGGCGAACTTCCAGGTCAGCAGCTACGACCTGACGGCGCCGCCGTGGGCGACGTCGCCCGACGCCGAGTTCAAGGGCCAGGACGACAATCCGTCCGTCGCCGGCGAATTCGTCTGGACCGGCTTCGACTACCTGGGCGAGCCGACGCCGTACAACTCGGATGCCACGAACCTGCTGAACTTCACCGACCCGGCCCAGCAGCAGAAGGCGGCGAAGGAACTGGACGAGCTGAAGAAAATCGCGGTGCCGTCGCGCAGCTCGTACTTCGGCATCATCGACCTGGCCGGCTTCAAGAAGGACCGCTTCTACCTGTACCAGGCCCGCTGGCGCCCGGAACTGCCGATGGCCCACCTGCTGCCGCACTGGAACTGGCCGGAGCGCGTGGGCCAGGTGACGCCGGTGCACCTGTACACCTCGGGCGACGAGGCCGAGCTGTTCCTGAACGGTAAGTCGCTCGGCCGCAAGAAGCGCGGCCCGCGCGACTACCGCCTGCGCTGGGACGACGTCGTCTATCAACCGGGCACGCTGCGCGCCGTCGTCTATAAAAAGGGCAAGCGCTGGGCCGAGGACACCGTGGCCACGGCCGGCAAGCCTGCGAAGCTGCAGGCAGCGGCCGACCGCGCGCAACTGCAGGCGGATGGCCACGACCTGTCGTTCGTGACGGTCACGATCGCCGACAAGGATGGCCGCCCGGTGCCGCGCACGCACGACCGCATCACCTTCAAGGTGTCCGGCCCGGGCGAGATCGTCGCGACGGACAACGGCGATGCGACGAGCTTCGAATCGTTCCAGTCGAAAGAGCGCAATGCGTACAACGGCAAGGCCCTGGCCATCGTCCGCACCCGCGCGGGCGAGCGCGGCAAGGTGACCGTGACGGCCAGCGCCGACGGCATGGAAGGGGCGCAGGTGGCGCTGGACAGCCAGTAAGGGGCGCGGCGGGCGGCGCGCTGCCGCCCGCAAGTGTTGTAATCTCGCGATATCGACGTGAACTCTTGCATATAAGAGTTTCAATAAAGCACCATTTCGTTCCATTTCCTTTGGATAATGGAACATCGTCATTACGTCGAGCCACCACCATGGAATTTGAAGTCTTCGAGTCGTTGACGGCCAGCCCTGCACCGGCCCATGCGGCCTCGCCGCTGGTCCGGTTGCAATACCTGATCGACAACACGCCCGCCATCATCTACAGCATGGTGCCCAGCGGGGACTTCAAGATGACGTTCGTGAGCAATAATGCGTGCAACGTCCTCGGCTACCGCCCGGAAGAGATGGTGGCCGATCCGAACTTCTGGTTCGACCACATCCACCCGGACGACGCCCCCAACATCTTTTCCAGCCTTGCCCAGCTGTTCGTGGAAGGGGAACGGACCTACGAATACCGGTTCCGCACGGCCAGCGGCGACTTCCTGTGGATGCACGACCGCCTGCGCCTGATCTGCGACGGCGGCGGCGTGCCGCTCGAGGTCATCGGTTCGCTGACCGACATCACGGCGCGCAAGCGGATGGAGCAGGAACAGCAGGAACTGATCACGCGCCTGAGCGAGGCCCACGACCAGCTGCTGCAGTCGGAAAAGATGGCTTCGATCGGCCAGCTCGCGGCGGGCGTCGCGCACGAGATCAACAATCCGATCGGATTCGTCAACTCGAACATGGGCACGTTGCGGCACTACGTGGGCACCCTGATGTCGGTCATCGATGGCTACGACCAGGCCGTGCAGCGGGCGGCGCCGGGAACGCCGCTGGCCGCGGAAATCGAGGCGATCGGCCGCGAGGCCGAGCTGGGCTACCTGAAGGATGATATCGCCGACCTGGTGCGCGAATCGATGGAAGGGCTCAAGCGCGTGCGCGACATCGTGCAGGCGCTCAAGGATTTTTCGCATGTCGGCCAGACGGACTGGCAGTACGCGGACGTGCATGCGGGCCTCGATACCACGCTGAACATCGTCGCCAACGAGATCAAGTACAAGGCCACGGTCGAGAAGCAGTATGGCAGGCTGCCCGAGGTCAAATGCATGGCCTCGCAGCTGAACCAGGTCTTCATGAACCTGCTCGTGAATGCCGCCCAGGCCATCCGCAACCGCGGCACGATCACCATCGCCACCGGCGCTGCGAACGGTTGGGTGTGGATCAGGATCAGCGACACCGGCTGCGGCATCCCGCAGCAGAACCTGAAGCGTGTCTTCGAACCGTTCTTCACCACCAAGCCGGTCGGCAGCGGCACGGGGCTGGGCCTGTCGCTGTCCTACAGCATCGTCAACAAGCACGGCGGCCGCATCGAGGTGGCCTCGACGCCCGACGTGGGCACCACGTTCACGATCCACCTGCCGCTGGTGCCGCCGGCGTCGCTGCAGCCGGCGGGGTAAGCCGTTCACTCCTCGTGCTGGGCTATCGCCTGCTTTTCGTCGGCCGGCTTGTCCAGCCAGCGCCGGTGCAGCGCGCGTTCGATCGGTTTGCCGAACACGAACAGGACGAATACGAGGAGCAGGGCGATCGTGGCGAGCTGCCATGAGCCCATGCCGCACAGGATGCCGAGGATGGCCGTGATCCAGATCGACGCGGCCGTCGTCAGGCCGCGCACGCGGTCGCTGCCGTTCTCGTGGATGATCACGCCCGAGCCCAGGAAGCCGATGCCCGTCACCAGGCCCTGGATCACGCGGCTGGTGGCGTCGGGATCGGCGTCGCCATGCCCCGTCAGCAGGTTGGTGCTGGCCAGCGTCGCCACGCAGGCGCCCAGGCTCACGAGCCCCAGCGTGCGGATGCCAGTCGGCTTGCCGTGCAGGTTGCGGTCCAGGCCGATCAGGCCGCCGACGAAGACGGATGCCGTCAGGCGCAATATGATTTCAAGATAGTCCATCGGTTCATTCCATGCGTGGGGCGGGTTGGCACAGGCCGGCATCGTACGCGGCCGCGAACGTCGTCCAGTCGGCCGTCACCTGGCGGGCCGCCGCCGCCGCGGCCCGCGCGACCTGGCGCCGCCATTTCTTCCTGCCGGCGAAGGCGATGAGATCGTCGGCGCACGCGGCACCCTGGCGGCCACCGCTGCGCAACTGGGCCCAGGCCACGCAGCGCGCCAGCATGGCGACGGCGCCGTCCACGAGTTCTGGCTGGTGGCCGAGGTGCCCGAACGGCAGACGGTCCTCGCTCGGTTGCATCGCGCGCAGGAGGAACGGTGCGCCGCCATGCGTCAGCGGGTGCAGGCAGGCGGCCGTCACGGCCTGCATGCGCTGCTGCACGCCGGCGACGCGGTGCGCGTCGTCCTGCCAGTGCGGCTGCAGGCTGCGGAACACGCGTCCCAGCGACGATGGGCCGGCCCGCTTCAGGTCGAACAGGTAGTTGCGGTCGGGCGAACCGCGGCCTTCGGCGAGCACGATCCAGCGCGCCACGCCCAGGCTGCCCGTGCCGGCAATGCGGCGGGCCACGTCCAGCACGCGGAAAAAGTCCGGTTCCGGCTGGCCGGCCGCGAACGCCTGCAGCGTGGCGGTGACCTCGGCCCGTTCGGCATCCGTCACGGCCAGGGTGCGGCGGCCATCGACGAGCAGGCGGCGGCGCTTGCGCACGAGGCGCGTCCGTCCGTTCAGGAAGTCGACGCGCCGGCGCTCGCGCAACTGGTCGAGCAGTGCGCGCACCGCGCCATGCGCCGTGTCGCGTTCGATCCACGCCGGCTTGCCGCATGCCAGTGCCTGCGCATACGCGTCGAGCAGCGTGTCGACGAGGGCGCCGGCGCGTTCGACGGGCAGGCCCTGCGCCGCCATGCCGACGTGGAGGCTGGCGGCGAGCCGCACCAGTTCCCAACTGGCCGGCGCGAGTGCCGCCTCGTCGAAATCGTTGATGTCGAAATACACGAGCCGGTTGTCGCCCTTGTAGCTGCCAAAATTTTCCAGGTGCAAATCGCCGCAGCACCAGACCGGCGGCGCGGCCACGTCGAAGCCCGCTTCCTGCAGCCGATCATAGAAGAGGTGGCAGGTGCCGCGCAGGAACGCGAACGGGTCGGCGCGCAGCGCTCGGAATTTCAGCGCGAGGCGCTCGGGGTCGCGGCCCTGGTTGGCTTTCTGGATGCGCTTGATGATGTTCATGAATGGATCGAACCCTCTGCCGGTGTGTTCAGAAAGTTCAATCGTACATGTTTGCCCGGGGAATAAAAAATTACGGGTTGGTATTGCGGCGACGACAGCCATGACCCATCGCGCCATCCGGGATGGAACAAGGTGGCTGCCGGCCAGGGCGGGCGCGGTTTGCGTCAGCTCGTCTTTTCGATGGCCTTGACCATGCAGCGCGACAGCTTGTCGAAGTGGGATAGCGCCGCCTGCGTGAGGGTGACCTGCTTGCGCCGGGTGTCTTCGGTATCCGTCAGCATGATCCAGCCTTTTTCGCGCATCGACGTGAGGCGGCTGTGGACGGTTGCGGGTGCGCCGAGTTCTTTTTTGGCCATCATGTCGCGTACGCACAGGCGCTCGCCGTCCTGCATGGCGCGGGCGACGGTGGCAAGGATGCGTTCCTCGAGCGGGTCGAGCGACGGCAGGGATGGCAGACCGCGCAGCGCTTCCGCCAGTTGCAGGAAGCGCAGATAGATGTCGGCGGGCCGGGTAGATTTGCTCATATGCAGATTATAATGCCACAGCTCGACAAACTCCATTACTGACTATTTACGCTGAGTATCACCCAATGCCTGTTCCCATCATTCCGCGTAAAGAGATCGGCCAGGGCGTGGCCGAACGGGCCAGCCTGGCCGCCTTGAGCGTCCTCGGTTCCGTCGCGTTCTACCTCTCGCTGGCGCGGCTGCAGGACTGGGTGTTTCCGAACGTCGAGTTCATGCGCGGCGTCGGCTGGATCTACCTGCCGGCCGGGGCCCGGCTGTTGTGCCCGCTGTTGCTGGGCCTGCCCGGGGCCGTGGGCGTGCTGCTGGGGTCGTGGTGCGAGTGCTTCTTCCACCTGTATCCCGACGACCCGCTGCGCTCGTTCGCCGGCGGCATCAGCTCGGCCGTCGCGCCTTATCTCGTGTACCTGTTCGCGCTGCGCGTGATGGGCATGCAGGCGTCGCTGGCGAACCTGACGTCGCGCCGGCTGCTACTGCTCGTGCCGCTGTTCGGCTTCGCCAGTCCGCTGATGCATCACTTGTGGTTCTGGTTGCACGGCGACAAGGTCGACCTGGCCCAGGGCTTCGCGGTCATGGCCGCGGGCGACATGCTCGGCGCCCTGGTCGTGTTGTACGCACTGAAGGGCATGCTGGGACTGTTGCCGGCGCCGCCACGCCGCCGGTAAGACCGTTCCCGCCGCCGCGCCGGTGGGACTTTGGTCGCATTGTGCGGCCTCCCGAAGGTTGCGAACATGGGGCCTCAATCAACCGATTGCGAGGTCATCCATGGATGCCGGAACCCGGTTCGCGCGCAGCGCGGACATCGGCACGAAAGTCGGCCTGTTGCTGCGCAGGCGGAACGAAACCGCCATCAAGGCTTACCGCGAGCGGGTCAGGAAGGCGACGGGCATGGCGGACGGGCAGGGCGACGCCGGCAGCCTGCCCGCGTTGCTGGCCGGTGCGAACCCGTGGAACGCCTGGAACTATACGATCGACGCGGCGCAGCGCAGCATCCTGTTCTGGGACACGCTGCGCCAGCGCGGCAACGATTTCGTCGCCGCCGCCGTGAACGGCCTGCAGCCGGCGCTGCACTTCGAATCCGACCTGGTGCTCGACGCGCGCGGGTTCGAACGGCCGGCGAATTACGCGCTGCTGCGCATCCGGCCGCCCGAGGGCGTGACGGTCGATCCGAAGCGGCGGCCGTACCTGATCATCGACCCGCGCGCCGGCCACGGCCCGGGCATCGGCGGGTTCAAGGACGATTCGCAGGTGGGCGTGGCCCTCCGGGCCGGCCATCCCGTGTATTTCGTGATCTTCTTCCGCGAGCCCGAGCCGGGCCAGACGATGCTGGACGTGTGCGCGGCCGAGCAGCGCTTCGTGCGCAAGGTGCGCGAACTGCACCCGGACAGCCCCCGGCCCGCCATCATCGGCAACTGCCAGGGCGGCTGGGCGGCCATGATGCTGTCCGCCTCGACGCCCGAGGACACGGGCCCCGTCGTCATCAACGGCGCCCCGATGTCGTACTGGGGCGGCGCCTGGAGCGAGGGCGAGGGCGACAATCCGATGCGCTACAGCGGCGGCATGCTGGGCGGCACCTGGCTGTCGTCGCTGACGGCCGACCTGGGCAACGGCAAGTTCGACGGCGCCTGGCTCGTATATAACTTCGAGAACCTGAACCCGGCCAATTCGTTCTGGGACAAGTATTACAACCTGTACGCCAACATCGATACGGAGCCGCCGCGCTTCCTCGAGTTCGAGCGCTGGTGGGGCGGCTATTACCTGATGAACCGCGAAGAGATCGAGTGGATCACGCAGAATCTCTTCGTCGGCAACCGGCTGTGGAGCGGCGAGGTGAAGTCGTCGGCCGGCACCACGTTCGACCTGCGTGAGATCCACTCGCCCATCATCCTGTTCGCGTCGATGGGCGACAATATCACGCCGCCGCAGCAGGCGTTCAACTGGGTGGCCGACCTGTACGGCAGCACCGAGGAGATCAAGGCCCGCGGCCAGGTGATCGTCGGGCTCGTGCACGAGGATATCGGCCACCTCGGCGTCTTCGTGTCGGGCAAGGTGGCGAAGAAGGAGCACGCGCAGATCGTCTCGGTGCTGCAGACCATCGAGCGGCTGCCGCCCGGCCTGTACGCGATGGACATCAAGCTGCGCGCGGGGACCGACGGCAGTCCCGAATACGACGTCGAGTTCCGCGAGCGCCAGCTGGAGCAGGTGGCCGAGCGCCTGAACCGCTTCCAGCGCGAGGACGAGAAGCCGTTCGAGGCCGTCGAGGTGATCTCGGCTTTCAACCAGCGCGCCTACGAATTGTTCGCGCAGCCGCTCGTGCAGGCCGTGTCGAGCGAGTTCACGGCGGCGATGCTGCGCCGCTTCCACCCCCTCCGGGTGCAGCACTGGGCCGTGTCGGACCTGAATCCGTGGCTGGCCTGGGTCGGGCCGGCGGCGGAAGCCGTGCGCCAGCGGCGGCATACCCTCGAGCCCGACGATCCGCTGCGCCAGCTGGAGCGGATGGGGGCCGACATCGTCAGCGCCACGCTCGACCTGTACCGTGCCGTGCGCGATGCGGCCTCGGAGGCCGCCTTCTTCAGCGTCTACGCCAACGCGTACACGATGTACCTGGCGGACCGCGGGCGCAGCGCGTTGCCGGCGCCGGTGGCGCCCCGCGAGCTGCCGTTCGTGAAGGAGACGCTGGCGTCGGTGGCCGAGGGCGGGTATCCGGAGGCCGTGGCCCGCGTCGGCTACCTGCTGATGCGCCACGACGAACCGCTGCCGCTGGCCCGGCTGCAGACCACGGACGAGCTGGCGCACGACTACGCCGCGCTGCTGCCCCAGGTGGCGCCCGACCAGTTCCGCCGCATCCGCGGGGAGCAGGAGATCATTGCGCGCTTCGAGCCGGAGCAGGCGCTCGCGTCGCTGCCGCAGTTGCTGTCCGATCCCGCCGAGCGCACGCGCTTGCTGGCGTTGCTCGACAAACTGATGGCGGATCCGCGCGTGCAGGCCGTGAAGCCGAGCGAACACCAGCTCGAGATGCTTGGGCGCATCCGCGACGTGCTGAACCCGCGTCCGCCGGACCAGCGTCCGCCGGATCGGCGTCCGCCGGACAAGCGCCGCCCCGCAGCCACCCGCATGCACTGAACAGACAGGGAGGACCCCATGGACAACAAGCACGAGAAGTACCAGCGCCTGATCGACCATTGCCGGACGCTGGCGCCGCTGCCGACCGCCGTCGTGCACCCGTGCGACGCGGGTTCGCTCGCGGGCGCGGTCGAGGCGGCGCAGATGGGCCTGATCGCGCCCATCCTGTGCGGGCCGGCCGTGCGCATCCGCGCGGTGGCGCAGGAATACGGCATCCCGATCGGCGACTATCCCATCGTCGACGCGCCATACAGCGAGGCGGCGGCGGAGGCGGCCGTCGGCCTGGTGCGCGAGGGGAAGGCGGAAGCGCTGATGAAGGGCAGCCTGCACACGGACGAGCTGATGGCGGCCGTCGTCCGGCGCGACTCGGGCCTGCGCACGGGACGCCGCGTGAGCCACTGTTTCGTGATGGCGGTGCCGGGCCATGACGACCCGCTGATCATCACCGACGCGGCCGTGAACATCGCGCCCACGCTGGAAGAAAAGCGCGACATCCTGCAGAACGCGATCGACCTGGCACACGCCATGATGTTCAAGGAGGTCCGGGTGGCGATCCTGTCGGCGATGGAAGTCGTGAACCCGAAGGTGCCCTCGACGATCGAGGCGGCTGCCTTGTGCAAGATGGTCGACCGCAAGCAGGTGACGGGCGCGCTGGTCGATGGCCCGCTCGCGCTGGACAATGCGATCGACCCGGAGGCCGCGCACATCAAGGGCATCGAATCGCCCGTGGCCGGGCGGGCGAACGTGCTGCTCGTGCCGGACCTGGAGGCGGGCAACATGCTGGCGAAGAGCCTGTCGTTCCTGGCGTCCGCCGACGCGGCCGGCATCGTGCTCGGCGCGCGGGTGCCGGTCATCCTCACCAGCCGCGCCGATACCGTCATGACGCGGCGCGCATCGTGCGCCGTCGCGGTGCTGGTGGCCGAAGCGCGGCGCGCGAAGAAGGCGATCGGGTGACGCCATGGCCGACCTGATCCTCGTGCTCAACGCCGGCTCGTCGAGCCTGAAATTCCGCGCCTACGACGCCGGCGACACCGATCCGCGGCTGGTCGTGCGTGGCCAGGTCGAGGCCTTGTACACCGAGCCCCATTTCACCGTCGCCGATGCGACCGGCGAACGGCGCGAAGAGCAGCGTTGGCCGCTCGGCACCCGGCTGGGCCACGATGGCGCGATCGCCCACATCGGCGATTTCCTGCGCAGCCATGGCGAGGGCCACCGGCTCGTCGCGGCCGGCCACCGCGTCGTGCATGGCGGGGTGCGGTTCACGGCACCCACGCGCGTGACGTCCGAGGTGGTCGACCAGCTGGCCGCGCTGGTGCCGCTGGCGCCGCTGCACCAGCCGCACAACCTGGCGCCGATCCGGGCGCTGGCGCGGCTGCGGCCCGACCTGCCGCAGGTCGCCTGCTTCGACACGGCGTTCCACCACACCCAGCCCGACGTGGCGGCCGCGTTCGCGCTGCCGTCCGACATCACGGCGCGCGGCGTGCGCCGCTACGGCTTCCACGGCCTGTCGTACGAATACATCGCGCGCCGCCTGCCGGACGTGGCGCCGGCGGCGGCGGCCGGACGCACCGTGGTGGCCCACCTCGGCAACGGGGCCAGCATGTGCGCGCTGCGGGCCGGACGCAGTATCGCCAGCACGATGGGCTTCACTGCCGTCGACGGCCTCGTGATGGGCACGCGCTGCGGCAGCGTCGATGCCGGCGTGATCCTGTACCTGATGGACGAACTGAAGATGGACACGCGCGCCGTCGAGGACCTGATCTACCGGCGTTCCGGCCTGCTGGGCGTCTCCGGTATCTCGAGCGACATGCGCACCCTGCTCGCCAGCGACGATCCGCGCGCGCGCTTCGCCGTCGAGCTGTTCACCTACCGCATCGGGCGCGAGCTCGGCTCGCTGGCGGCGGCGCTGGAAGGCATCGACGCGCTCGTATTCACGGGCGGCATCGGCGAGCGGGCGGCATTCGTGCGCGACCGTGTGTGCCGCCAGGCGGCCTGGCTGGGCGTCGCGCTGGGGCCGGCGGCGAACCAGGCCGACGGCCCGCGCATCAGCATGGACGACAGTCCCGTGTCCGCCTGGGTGATCCCGACCGACGAGGAAGGCATGATCGCCCGCCACACCGCCGCGCTGCTCGGAGGGAGATCATGAAAACCGTATCCCTGGAACGCGCGGTCGAGCTGATTCCCGACGGCGCCAGCGTGATGGTCGGCGGCTTCATGGGCGTGGGCACGCCCGAGCGCGTGATGGACGAGCTGGTGCGCCAGGGCCGGCGCGACCTGACCGTGATCGGCAACGACACGGCGCGCCCCGGCCGCGGCATCGGCAAGCTGGTGTCGTCCGGCGTGGCCGGCAAGGCCATCGTCAGCCATATCGGCCTGAATCCGGAAACCCAGAAGAAGATGATCGCCGGCGAGATGGACGTCGAACTCGTCCCGCAGGGGACGCTGATCGAACGCATCCGCGCCGGCGGCTTCGGCCTGGGCGGCATCCTGACGCCGACCGGCGTCGGCACGCTGGTCGAGGAGGGCAAGCGCAAGGTGGACGTGGATGGTGCG
>Ga0207667_10008911_pt1 | contig 11871 bp, 12 predicted proteins | sample KBSCornC52_FD_184301 | JGI IMG/M metagenome (GOLD analysis project Ga0207667, IMG submission 184301) | Corn rhizosphere microbial communities from Kellogg Biological Station, Michigan, USA - KBS Corn C5-2 (SPAdes) (version 2) | ecosystem: Host-associated > Plants > Roots > Rhizosphere > Soil ...
CCGATTCCCGATGACGTACCTGCGACGATTCAAGAACGCGCTTGGTCTTCGCCTATTTGGTATCGGCCGGCGCGCTGAGAGGGAGTTGGGTTGTTGGGCTGTTGGGCCCACCTTCCCGTATTCATTCCACGTTTTTCAGCTCGTGAATGCGATAAGACAAATAGTCATTCACGAGCGCTTGATCCTTGCAGTCGAGTAACACGCCGTTGCACTTGGCGGAGATGGCGCGCGTGGCGAGCGCGCCCGCATCCAAGGGCAATTGCGCGAAGTCCAATAGCTCGGCGCTCAAGAACGAAATATCGAGGGCTTGGGTTCGAACGGCAGTGTCCTTTGCGCCATAGTTCGCGCTCAGTTGATAGCGAGTGATGTATTTGACTTGTTCGCGGGACACGTTGTCGGCAACACGAGCGGCATTGAGATCTTGCGGCGCAAGCAGATCCCAGGCCATTTCGGGCTGATGATCGCCGAACCAGCCGATGATTCTCGGCCGTGGCGAAGCCAGCCATTTGCGCGCCGTATCGAGATATTCGCGCGACGAGTCGTTCAACCGCGCGAGATAGTCTGCAAGCTCGGCATTGGTGGCCTGTTGGATGTGCCGATAGCTCGGCGGGATGTGAGCGGCTGAATCGCCGTGCGGTCCGTGATTGCGAATGGTCAAGGCAAAAATGAAGAGCGGCCGCTCGTCGTGGGTCTCACGTGCAAGGGCGAGCGCTTTGTCGAAGACGACATGATCGTAGATCTCGTGCCAGTCGGAGGAGACATGCAGATCTTCGGCGGCGTAATACTCGTCGAATCCGTAGTGACGATAGGCCGACACCGCGCTCATGAAATCCGCATCGATGGGTGAAAGTGCGATGGTGTGATAGCCCAGAGAATGTAAATGCTCTGCCAGGCTCGTCTGCAGGCGTGGGGCCAGGGATATGGGCGCGAAGGCGCCTGCACGGCCGAAGATCCGCCAGTCGAATCCAGAAAGAAACGCAAATTCGGCCAACCACGTGCCGCCGCCGCTCGTGTGCACGAGTAGCGGGCTTTCGATACTGCGCGTCGCGCTGGGCAGGGGATGCATCATCGCGATGTCGCATTCGCGAAAGCTGCAGCGGCGGCTGAGCTGCGGATCGAACGTACTTTCCTCCAGCACGATGAAGATATCCGGTCGCGCCTCGAGGTTTGAACGTTCTACAACATCAACCGCTGCGGGGAACGAAGCTTGTCGGCGTGGCGCGGGCAGGGTGGCGCTCAAGTCTCTGTTATTGAAAAACACATTCAATCTGCCGATCACACCGTCGGGGTGTTGCATCTCCCCAAGTGCAAAGAAGGCCGAGTAGGCATCGCCGTCGTTGGCGCGTTCGGCATGTGAGGTGGAGCTTACGATCGAGCTTATGAATGCCATGCCGACGGCAGCGATTGCCGTTGCCGCGCGTAGCACTCTTCCGTGTCTGCCGCCGCCGAAGAAGCGGATGGGCTTCTCCCATCGCCATCCCAGTACGATGACCGACGCCGTCCCGAGCAAGGCGGCTGTCAGGCCCGCGCCAAGAACGGGGTAGTTGAGGAATAGCTTGAGATTTTCGAGGGGGCGCGCGCAGAAGAACTGCACATCTGCGGCGGTGAGTGCAAGACCCAAATAGTGATGCTTGATGAGTGAACTCGCCCAAATGAGAGCGAACAAAAGAACCGTCATCGCGCTCGCCGTAAACACTCGGCGGGTGATGGCCATGAGCAGCGTGAAGACCACGCAGGCCGCCACGATTGTGCTAGCGCTTGGCAATGAATCCTGCCTGGCCGTTTCGGCCAGTCCCCCGATTCTGTAGTGGTCGACCGCGGTCCGACACTGTCACTTAATATTCATCAATTTGTAACAATACCAGAACGCAAATCGGGCAGGGCGGGATCCCGTCCTTTGGAATCCTTAGCCCCATCGCTGGATGACACGCCCGTCGCGTTGCACAACAATGCGTTCGGCATCTCGTGTCTATGAGGTTCGAATAAGTCATGCACTACAGATCACGCAGTTCCGCACCTTGGCTGCACAGTCTTGTCGTCGCGGCGCTTTTCTTCGCAGGCACACTCGTTCAGGCAGCGCCCGCAGGCGATCCGGTAGAGGCCAAGCTCAAGGTTGCAGTGCGCGGCAATCGTCTCATCGATGCCAACGGCGATGTCTTGCAGCTTCGAGGCGTGAATGTCTCGGCGCTCGAGTTCGTGTCGGTACAAGGGTGGAGCACAGATCCTTGGGGCGGACACAAGCCGGATCTGAAGGCGATCAAAGCGTGGCGCGCGAATGCATTGCGAGTACCGCTCAATTCCGCAAGCTATTTGGGACTGACCACCTACGACTTGAACGGTAAGACGCGCAATCCCGACCCCGGTGGCAATTACAAAACCACGGTGCGCAAGCTGGTCGACGAGGCGACCGCGCTCGGGTTGTACGTGATACTCGACTTACACAAGCAAGCGCCTAAGGCGACCGTCAAAGGCATGAAAGAGAAAGTGTCGATTGCGCCGGTGTCCTCTGCGCAGAACGAAATGGCCGACTTGGATCATTCGTTGGACTTTTGGAAAGCCATCGCCACCGACTACAAGTCCTACGGCAATGTCTTGTTCGGCCTCTTCAACGAACCGCATGCCGACAACTTCGAGATGCCGCGCGATGTCTCGGATCCCAAGCTCGCCGGCTGGAAGATTCTGCGCGACGGCGGCACCGGAAAAATTTTCTACGGCGCCGATGCGGTGATTCAACAGCCCTGGCAGTCCGCGGGCATGCAGGCGATGCTCGATGCGGTTCGTGCAACCGGCGCGACGAATGTCGTGCTCGTGGCCGGGATCAGCTGGGATCAAGATCTGAGTCACTGGGTGGCCTATGCGCCTAAAGATCCCCTGCAACAAATGGCTTGCGAGTGGCATGCGTATCCCAAATACGGCGCCGCATACGGCACCCCCGAATATACGCAACCCGGGTTGGGTTCCGTCACCTACGACTGGGCAGAGGCGATATTGGCGGCGGGCTATCCGATCGTCATCGGCGAGACGGGCGATCAAAGTGCTGCCGGCACGAAGACTGCTCCGTTCTTGGATGTCGTCTTACCGTGGGCGGACAAACACCAGGTGTCGGTGTTGGGATGGAGTTGGAACGCTTGGAACGCGCCTTCTGCAGACCTCATCAAAGACGCCTCGGGTACGCCGACCGACGGCTACGGAGCGCGCTTTCGTGAATGGCTCGTCAAGCATCCGTAATTAGTCAACCAGCAAACCAGCCTGATAAGCCAGAGAGCTAAAGAGCGATTCTGGCTGGTTGGCTGGTTGACTCGCGCACTACCGACGTTCTCGTCGCGTTGGCAAGCGCGGTGACCGACGCTACCATGCATCCATGTCTGATCCAATCGATGTCATTCTCGACCGCTACCGTGCACAGCCCGGGCCGCTGCTGCAGGTTCTACACGCCATCCAGGCGGAGCTCGGCTACATACCGGAGCAAGCAGTGCCACAAATCGCGGCAGGCTTGAATCTGTCGCGCGCCGAGGTCCATGGCGTGATTAGTTTCTATCACTATTTCCGCCGCACGCCTCCGGGCCGTTATGTCGTGCAGGTCTGCCGGGCGGAAGCTTGTCAGTCGATGCACTCGGAGCAGCTCATCGCTCACATTCGCAATCGATTGCAGATCGACTTCCATGAAACCACTCCCGACGGCGCTTTCTCGCTCGAGCCGGTGTATTGCCTCGGCAATTGTGCGTGCTCACCGGCCATGATGATCGACGGAGAGCTCTACGGCCGTGTTTCCCCGGCAAGCTTCGATGCAGTGGTCGCGGCTCGAGAGCGTAAGTCATGAGCAGCACTCTCTATGTTCCTCGTGACGCCGGCGCATTGTCGCTGGGTGCGGAAGACGTTGCCCGAGCGATCCAGCACGAGGCCGCTATTCGCGGCATGGAACTCGTCGTCAAACGCAATGGATCTCGCGGCCTGTATTGGCTCGAACCGTTGGTTGAAGTCGACGTGGATGGCAAGCGCTATGCGTATGGCCCGGTGACCGTCCAAGATGTACCGGAGTTGTTCGACGCTGACTTCCTCAACAACGGTTCGCATCGACTTGCACTAGGTCTTACCGAGTCGATTGTTCATTTGCGCAGCCAACAGCGACTTACGTTCGAGCGTGTCGGAGTGATCGAACCCGACAGTCTGGACGACTATCTCGCGCACGGCGGTTATCTAGGTCTGCGCTCAGCGTTGTCTTTGAAGCCGGCGGAAATCGTTCAAGCAGTCACCGACTCAGGTTTGCGAGGCCGAGGCGGCGCGGCATTCCCCACGGGCATCAAATGGAAAACCGTGCTCGACACACAAGCTGCGCAAAAGTATGTGACGTGCAATGCCGATGAAGGCGATTCAGGCACATTCGCCGATCGCATGCTGATGGAAGGCGATCCGTTCGTATTGATCGAAGGCATGACGATCGCCGCGCTCGCAGTAGGCGCGACTCGCGGGTTCATCTATCTGCGCGTCGAATATCCGCATGCACATCGCGCGTTGACGAAAGCAATCGACATTGCATACGAGCAGCACTACCTGGGTGAAAACATTCTGGGCAGCGGCCACCGCTTCGATTTGGAAGTGCGGTTGGGTGCGGGTGCCTACATTTGCGGCGAAGAGACTTCGATGTTGGAAAGCCTCGAAGGCCGGCGTGGCGAAGTGCGCGTGCGTCCGCCGTTGCCTGCAGTCAAAGGTCTGTTCGGTCAGCCGACCATCGTCAACAACGTTATTTCGTTGGCCAGCGTGCCCATCATTCTTGCGAAGGGCGCGGACTACTATCGCGGTTTCGGCGTCGGTCGTTCGCGCGGTACGTTGCCCATTCAGCTTGCAGGTAATCTCAAGCGTACCGGTCTTGTCGAACGCGCATTCGGCATAACGTTGCGCGAGTTGTTGTACGAATACGGCGGCGGATCGGCTTCTGGCCGGCCGCTGCGTGCCGTGCAGATCGGCGGCCCCTTGGGTGCGTATGTGCCGGCGTCTCAGTTCGATACGGTGGTCGACTATGAAACGCTGAGCGGGATAGGTGCGTTGCTTGGTCATGGCGGCATCGTTGCATTCGATGACACCGTAGATATGGCGCGTATGGCGCGCTACGCGATGGAGTTCTGTGCGAACGAATCTTGCGGCAAGTGCACGCCGTGCCGCATCGGCTCGACGCGAGGCGTGGAAGTGATCGATCGGATCCTCGCGGGCGTGGACCGCGCCGGTAACGTGCAATTGTTGGAAGAACTCTGCGAGACGATGGCCGAAGGCTCGTTGTGTGGTCTCGGCGGCATGACGCCGTTTCCGGTGCGCAGCGCGCTCGGCCATTTCCGTGACGATTTCATGAAACCGCGTTGAGGGTGAGACCATGTATTCGTTGGATCATTACGACTTAGGGACGCCACCCAGTGACGGCACAGAGTCGGTCACACTCCAAATAGACGGCAAGGCTGTAACCGTGCCTGCCGGCACTTCGGTAATGCGAGCTGCAGCTATTGCGCGCACGCAAATTCCGAAACTCTGCGCGACGGATACGTTGCAAGCCTTCGGTTCGTGCCGGTTGTGTCTGGTGGAAATCGAAGGCCGCAAAGGGTTTCCGGCGTCGTGCACGACGCAAGTTACAGCTGGCATGAAGGTCAAGACGGAAAGCGAGACGCTTTCGCGCCTGCGTCGCGGCGTGATGGAGCTCTATCTCTCGGATCATCCAGCCGGCTGCGTCAGCGACCAAGCACCTGTGCGCACCGAGATGAAAGCCATGGCGCAGCGGTTGGGTGTCACGACGAATCGCTACGGAATGGACGGTGCGCGTCATGTAGAGCTCGCTGTCGATGACAGCAATCCTTATTTCCGCTTCGATCCCAATGCATGCATCGTGTGCTCCCGCTGCGTGCGTGCATGCGATGAAGTTCAAGGCACGCTCGCATTGACCATCGAAGGACGCGGTTTTGATTCGCGAGTGGTGGCGAGTCAAGACGAGCGCTTCGTCGACTCGGAGTGCGTGTCTTGCGGCGCCTGCGTGGAAGCTTGCCCGACGACTGCTCTGCAGGAAAAAAGTCTCGTCGCTCTATCGAAGCCGGATCGTGCTGTGACCACGACGTGCGCCTACTGCGGTGTGGGCTGCTCGTTCCAAGCCGAAGTGCAGAACGAGACTGTGGTGCGCATGGTGCCCAACAGGCAAGGTCATGCGAATCAAGGTCACGCTTGCGTGAAAGGCCGCTTCGCTTACGGCTATGCGACGCATCGCGATCGGGTGCTCAAGCCCATGATCCGCGCCAAGATCAGCGATCCCTGGCGTGAAGTTACCTGGGACGAAGCGATCAGCTATGCGGCACGCGAATTCAAACGCATTCAGATGCAGCACGGTAAAGATTCGATCGGCGGTATCACCTCCTCGCGGTGTACCAACGAAGAAGCGTATCTAGTGCAGAAACTCGTGCGGGCCGCATTCGGTAACAACAATGTCGACACGTGTGCGCGGGTGTGTCATTCACCTACAGGCTATGGTCTCAAGCAAACCTTGGGCGAATCGGCCGGCACGCAAGCGTTCACATCGGTGATGAAAGCGGATGTGGTGCTGTTGATCGGCGCCAATCCGACCGAAGGTCATCCGGTATTTGCATCGCAATTGAAACGGCGTTTACGCCAAGGCGCCAAGCTCATCGTCGTCGATCCGCGCGCCATCGCGCTCGTGCGTACTCCGCATGTGAAGGCGGACTATCACTTGCAATTGCGTCCTGGTACCAACGTTGCGCTCATGAATGCCCTGGCGCACGTCGTCGTTACGGAAGGATTGACGCGCGAAGCTTATGTAGCAGAGCGCTGCGAAGCGCCGTCGTACGAGAAATGGCGAGAGTTCGTCTCGCATCCCGATCGTTCGCCGGAAGCCACGGCATCGATTACGGGTGTTCCCGCTGAGCACGTGCGCGCGGCTGCACGGCTCTATGCCACCGGCGGAAATGCAGCTATCTACTACGGCCTGGGAGTGACAGAGCACAGTCAAGGCACGACGATGGTGATGTGCATCGCCAATCTCGCCATGGCAACCGGTAACGTCGGACGCGAAGGTGTCGGCGTGAATCCGCTGCGCGGTCAGAACAACGTCCAAGGCTCGTGTGATATGGGATCGTTCCCACATGAGCTGAGCGGCTATCGGCACATCTCGGATCCAGCGACGCGTGCGTTGTTCGAATCGGCGTGGCACGTGACGTTGGATGAAGAGCCGGGATTACGCATTCCAAACATGTTCGAAGCGGCACTCGACGGCAGCTTTAAGGGTATGTACATCCAAGGCGAGGACATGGCGCAGTCCGATCCGAATACGCAGCATGTGACTGCGGCATTGGCTGCCATGGAGTGCGTCGTAGTGCAGGATCTCTTCTTGAACGAGACTGCCAAGTACGCGCACGTATTCCTGCCGGGCTCGTCGTTTCTGGAGAAGAACGGCACGTTCACGAACGCAGAACGGCGCATTTCGCCCGTACGCCAAGTGATGCAACCGCTCGCAGGGTTGCAGGATTGGGAGGTCACGGTGCGATTGTCGAATGCGTTGGGATATCCCATGCGGTATTCGCATCCGTCGGAGATCATGGCGGAGATCGCCGCGCTGACACCCACCTTCACAGGTGTCACGTATGAAAAGCTCGATCGGCTCGGAAGCATCCAATGGCCTTGCAATCAAGCGGCGCCGCAAGGCACGCCTACGATGCACATCGGTCAGTTCGTGCGCGGCAAGGGCAAATTCTTCGTGACCGAATATGTGTCCACGAGCGAGCGCACCACGAGCCGCTATCCGCTCATACTCACGACCGGACGCGTGCTCACGCAATATAACGTCGGTGCACAAACGCGTCGCACCGACAACATCGTGTGGCACGACGAAGATCGGTTGGAAATCCATCCCCACGATGCAGATACTCGCGGCATCGCCACTGGCGATTGGGTGGGCATTGCAAGCCGGGCAGGGGACACCGTGCTTCGTGCACTCGTGACGGAGCGAGTACAGCCGGGCGTTGTGTACACCACTTTCCATTTCCCCGAATCGGGTGCCAACGTCGTCACCACAGACAACTCGGACTGGGCGACGAATTGTCCGGAATACAAAGTGACCGCGGTACAAGTCATCAAAGTGACGCAGCCGTCGGTATGGCAACAGCGCTTCCGTGAATTGAGCGCACGTCAACGGGTCGCACGAGGCAGAAGTGTCGATCAAACCTGATCGCGATGTGAGCTCTCGTGATGAATTCGCTACGCGTCGTCACGTGCACGTGCGGCGCTTCGAGGCAGGCAGTGTCACGGACGCCGATGACGTCGTAGCCGAAGAAATGCCGGTTGCGCTGGTTTATAACAGCGTTCCCTATGTGGTCATGCTTGCCACGCCTGCAGATCTCACCGACTTGGGTGCAGGCTTTACGTTGAGTGAAGCCATCGTTGCAAGTGCAGACGCCATTCGCGCGGTTAAGCTCACGGACGAATCCGGTGCACTGGCCGTCCAAGTGAGCATCGGAAGTCAGGATTTTTCAGCCCTTCTCAAGCGCCGCCGCAATCTGACCGGTCGCACCGGATGTGGTGTGTGTGGAGCGGAGACGATCGAGGAGGCGATTCGCTATCCGGCGCCGCTAGGTGCGGGCATTCGTCTCACGAGTCAAGAGCTGCACGCCGAGCTCAATAAACTGTACGCGCGGCAGCCGCTCAATCTTGCAACGGGCGCAATGCATGCAGCGGCTTGGGTTCTGCCGGGCAAAGGCATTCAAATCGTGCGCGAAGACGTAGGGCGTCACAACGCGCTCGATAAAGTGATCGGAGCAGCGGTACGCTGCAACGTAGATTTGAGCGCCGGGTATTTCATCATCACCAGCCGCGCCAGTTACGAAATGGTGCAAAAAGCGGCGACTGTCGGTGTCTCCTTAGTGGCTGCTGTTTCAGCGCCGACGGCCTTTGCCATCGATCTTGCAGAGCGATCGGGTCTCACGCTCGTTGGTTTCGCGCGCGCCGACCGGCACGTGGTCTATGCACACTCGCACCGTTTATTGGACTGACGCATGAACGCGGAGCACTTGGTCTCGATGGCTAACGAGATCGCGAATTTTTTCGAGGGAGCGACCGATGTTAGCGAGAGCGCGGAGAGCGTGGCTGCTCATCTGCGCCGTTTTTGGGACCCGCGCATGCGCAAGCAAATCGTGCAGCACCTAGCGGCAGGGGGCGAAGGTCTAAGTCCGCTCGCTCGCGCCGGTGTGGGCGTGCTCGCAGCGTTGCCCCCACCCTAGCGAAACACGACCGTCTTGTTGCCGTTCAGCAGGATGCGATGCTCCGCGTGCCACTTCACCGCTCTTGCTAGTACAACACTTTCAACATCGCGTCCAACGGCGGTCAACTCGTCGGCACTCGCGGAGTGATCGGCGCGTTCAACATCCTGCTCGATAATCGGGCCTTCATCCAAATTGCTCGTGACATAGTGCGCCGTCGCACCGATGAGTTTGACGCCACGGTCGTGCGCTTGTTGGTAGGGGCGTGCGCCTTTGAAGCTCGGCAAAAACGAATGATGAATGTTGATGGCCCGCCCTGCGAGGCGCTTACACAGATCATCGGATAGAACTTGCATGTACCGAGCGAGCACCAGCAACTGCGCGCCTTCGTTGTCGAAGATCTCCATGAGCTTTGCTTCGGCACTCGGCTTGGTCTCGGGTTTTACAACGATGTGATGGAACGGAATCTCGTAGCTGGCGGCGAGCTGATAGAAAGTACGGTGATTGGAAACGATCGCGCGGATATCGATGGGCAATAACCCCGACCGATAGCGAAACAGCAGATCGTTCAAGCAATGCCCAAGCTGCGAAACCATGATCACCGTCGGCATGCGCACATCCGCCGGCGCGAACTTCGCTTGGATAGCGAATTCGCGCGCAATAGGCTCGAAGCGTTGCGGAAGTCCTGCAGGATCGTTACGCAGCGGCTGCAGCAGCTCGAACTTCACACGCGAGAAGAACAGCCCGGTGTCCGGGTCGTTGAATTGCGCCGCCTCCACGATGTTCGCGTGCTCATTGAGCAGGAAACCGCTGATCGCATGCACGATCCCGGGACGGTCGGGGCAGGACAACGAGAGGACGTATTTCATTAAAGGAATTGACGGATGTGGGACCGGAGATACAGGGATTCTTCGGGGTGCTATTGCATGAGCATGGCTAGCATTGCTGACGATCAGCCGATGATTTTGCCAAGAGCTTCTTTGAGAGCCATCTGGTCGCGGTGCGAGAAATGGCCGAGCGTTTTGATGACGAGCGCTTGTTCGAGGGTTGCGATGATGGGCTTGATGGCGGACGGCCTCAGCAATTTAGCCGCCTGCCAGTCCTGCACGATAACTTCGCCGAAAATATTGGCGCCACGCACCTGGCTGGTGATTGCCATCAAGATCACATCGCGTCTCGCGCGGTGGTAAGCGGCACTTGAGACAATGACACCAGGGCGCTGCTTGGCAGTGGATTGATCGGTAAACGGAAACGGCACAAGGACAACATCGCCGAACTGGTAAGCCATAACAGATCTCGTTCCGTGCAAGACCCGCTCATCGGATCGGGTTATAACGGGGCTGTTTATCGAGTGTGCGTGCCGGATGTATATCGAGTGGCGTTAACAAGAAGAGAAGATGGCTACAGCCGCTCATATTCGGCGTCGTCCGGATTATCCCAGACGGATTTAAATGCGGGTTCTGAGACGCGGGCTGCGGCCCGTGTGAGCTGCTGTTCTTCTTCGCGATTGCGTAGAAAATCGACGAAATCTTCTACCTCCGCGCGCCGCTGCGGCGGCAGGGCTTTGAGCTTCTCTAGCAGCACTTGGTCATCACTCGTGCTCATGGATGTAGCATGCGGCGAAACAGAGTGTCGGGGGTAGATCGACGAGCAAGCAGGACGCAGGCGCAGCTTCGATTCCGGCGGCCTATCGGCCGTGAGTGACGGGTAGATAGATTGGTAGCGGGGGTAGGATTTGAACCTACGACCTTCGGGTTATGAGCCCGACGAGCTGCCAGACTGCTCCACCCCGCACCAGAGGGCGCGCATTCTAAGGGGGCATAGGGGGGTTTTCAAGGCAATTCGTGTGCGAAGTGTGTGCTCTGAATGTGGACCCCACGGACCTTACGGATTCCCGCGGTCTCGGTCTCTTGCATCATCTGCGGCGCTGACTCCATTGGAGCTCGCGCCATGCAACGGCCTACACGCATTTTGTTCGTCGAGGACAGCGAGGAAGACGTGGAACTCTGTCAGATCGCTCTGCAACGCGCAGGGCTCGATTGCGACATTCTCGTCGCTGAAGACGAGCGTGAATTGCGAGATGCGTTTGCAGCCTTCGATCCCGATCTCGTCGTCTGCGACTTCAGGCTGCCGACGCTCGATGGTTGGGAAGCATTGTCGATCACGCGAGAACTCCGCCCCGACATACCTTTTCTGTTTTCCTCCGGAACAATCGGACGAGAACGCGGGCGTGAAGCGCTCGAGCGCGGCGCTAGCGGTTATGTGGAGAAGGGCAATCAACGCGAGTTCGTGAATCTCGTGCTGCAGCTTGTCGGCGCGTAGCGCCGGGCCCTATATCGCTGCATGAAATACGCATAGCTGCGGCTTCGCGTGAAGGCCGACGATGGCCGCCATGTCGAGCGCCGAGCAACAATATCTTTATCTGTATTCGAGTTCGCATGTGTGCATGCGAGTACCCGCGCCCGATGCGGTGACCACGCTCGAAAAAGTATTGCACAGACGAGAAACGGAAGGGTGCCGCACTTCTGGTCGGCCCATTACGGCCGAACCGCTCAGACGCTATCGTGCAACGCGCGATCTCGCGACGGTTGCGGAATACTGGTTCTTACCGCGCGAGCGGTGTCATCCGCCA
>Ga0207667_10008913_pt1 | contig 11871 bp, 11 predicted proteins | sample KBSCornC52_FD_184301 | JGI IMG/M metagenome (GOLD analysis project Ga0207667, IMG submission 184301) | Corn rhizosphere microbial communities from Kellogg Biological Station, Michigan, USA - KBS Corn C5-2 (SPAdes) (version 2) | ecosystem: Host-associated > Plants > Roots > Rhizosphere > Soil ...
GTTCCGTCATGCCGGACAACTGCTCGGCGACGTGGCGCGCCTCGTCCACGCTGCGGCGGATGTCCTCGGTAAACTTGTCCATGCCCATCACGCTGGCCGACACGGCGGACTGCATCTCCTTCAGCATCTGCTCGATGTCCCACGTCGACACGGACGTCTGGTCGGCCAGGCGCCGGATCTCGCTGGCGACGACGGCGAAGCCGCGGCCCGCCTCGCCGGCCTTCTCGGCCTCGATGGCGGCATTCAGCGACAGGATGTTGGTCTGGTCCGCGACCTTGGTGATCGTCGTCAGCACGCTGTTGATGTTGCTGGCCTTTTCCGACAGCGTGGTGAGCTTGGCGCTGATCGCGTCGGTAGCCGTGACCATCTGCTGCATCGACTGGTCCATGCGCTTGAGATTGTCCTGCGCCTCCGCGGTGGCGGCCGTCGTGTAGTCGGCGACCTGGCCCGCTTCCTCCATCGTGCGCAGCAGCTGCGTCGTGTTGGCTGAGATCTCGCGCGTCGTCGACAGCACCTCGACGGTCGTCTGCGCCTGCTCGATGCCCGTCGCTTCCTGTTCGCGCGCCGATGCGGCGATCTGCGTCGCGGACGTGGTGACCTGGATGCCCGCGCGCTGCACGTTGTTCAGCAGGCTGCGCAGGTTGCCGAACATCGTGGCCAGGCCCTCGCCCAGGCGGCCGATGGCGTCGTCGCCGCGGATCGTGATCGTGCCGGTCAGGTCGCCGCGGGCGCCCTTGGAGACGGCATCCAGCAGCGCATCGACCTTGGCGCGCAGTTCGTTCGTGGCGGCCTGCTCCTTGGCCTGGCTGTCTTCGATGGACTGGGCCATGCGGTTGAATTCCAGGGCCACCTGGCCCAGCTCGTCGCGCGCCAGCACCTCGGCGCGGGCGCCGTGCAGGCCGCTGGCGATCTCGCCGGCCGCCTGCATCAGGCTGTCCAGCGGGCGCGACACGGCGCGCACGAGCAGCGTCGCGATCAGGACCGCCACCAGCACGCAGGTGACGCCGCCGGCCGTCAGCAGCCAGTTCATGGTCTGGCGCAGGTCGTCCGTATTCTGCTGGCGGATGCCCAGCAGGTGGTTTTCTTCGGCTTCCGCTTCGTTCAATACCTGGCGCACGGTGGCCACGTTGCCGGAGCCGGCCAGCACGGTGGCTTCCGTCTGGGCCGACACGTTCAGCGCTCCGGTCGCGCCGACGCGGCGGCGCGCCTCCAACTGCGGCGTGACCGACTGGTCCATCCACGTCTGGAGGACGTTGTCGAGCCTGTGCAGGCGTTCCTGCTGCTGGGCGTTGTCTTCCGTGAGCACCAGGGCGCGCTTGACGTGCGCGCGCGCCTGCCCGAACTCGTCGCGGATCGGCGTGACGAGGTTGTCGTTGCCCGTCAACAGATAGCCCCGCGCGGAGGACTGGACCTGCAACACCGACGTGGCGATCTGGTCGAGTTCCAGCAAGACCTCCAGCGTGTGATGGTTCCGCTCGTTTGCCTCGGACAGGCGGGCGAAATTATGAAAGGCGAGTATCAGCAGGAACAGGATGATCGCGACGATGGCGCCAAAGCCCGCGATCAGTTTGTTCCTGAGGCTCAAATTGTCAAACATGCCGGCTCCATCTGTCAGGAAAACGTGATCAATGTAACATTTTTAACAGCCGTACACATGGTCGGGTGCACTGATGCAACAACATCACGCCGTGCCGGTATGTTCAGGGCAGGACGGGCAGGCCGTGGTGTGCGCGTGCGCGCAGGCATTTGTCGTCGCCGATCTGGACTTCGCGGCAGGGTTCGGGCCGCTGGTCGTAGACCGTGCAGGCGATCGCACCGCCGGGCTCGCCGCGCAGTGCGGCGCATCGCGGCGCGCGCGCATTCGTGCCCGCCATGCAGGAGTAATGGGCATTCACCCGCTCGGTGAGCGCGGGCGGCAGGCCGCGCCCGTCCGCTTCGGCCCAGTAGAAGGAAACGCGGTAGGTCATGCAGCAGGCGCCGCATGACAGGCAGGGATTGTCGCTGTTGTCGCTCATGGTGTCGGCTTACGAAGACGCGATGGTAACAAGGCAATCGCTGGCTGAAAAGCCCTTGTTTGTCATCAGGGCAAGAAGGGACGTACACTGGGGCCCGAACGCCTGATGAATCTGCGGCGACTTTATCAGCTAAAAGTATGAAATAGACGTTGAGCAGGTCGCAGCGTCAAAGCAGCTTCCCACTAGAGACAAAATGCGAGTCATGCCCTTACCTGCACAAATCCTCGTGGCTTTCATTTGTAGCAGCGTGGCGTTCTTGTTACTCCGGGCAGCCTTCCATCCTCATGCATCAGTTTTCGATCGATTGGGAGGCGTGGGGGACTATCTTGCTGTTGGGGGAACGGTGCTGATTTTTTGTGTGATTCTCTATCGCATCCGAAATGGAACGTGGACACGTGAACAGATAGATGAGCTTCTGGAAATTGATGACGAAAGCTTTTAGCCGCTGGGCGTGCGCATCCGGGCGGTGGGGCGGTTCCGATGGATGAGCTTTCGTTCGAAAAAATCGACAGCTCACAGACCGCGAAAAACGATGCTGCCTACGTTGCGGCACTCGCGATGCTCGCGGCCGGGGTGCTGCTCTTTTTTAGAGCCAGAGAAACTGTCGGGATTGGATTGATCGTCGTAGCCTGTCTGACTTATGTCTGGCTCTTACGGACGACACCGACGCTGCGTTACTTCCGGTACCTCTGGCTGGATGAACACGGTGTGCACCATATCGAAGGTAACAGTCCCGCCAACCGGATTACGCATCTGGCTTGGCATGAGATCGAGACTGCCGAAGCGTCTTGCGACGAGTTCAAAGGGATCATTTTGACGTTGCGGCGTGCCGGGATGCGTCGGGTGCCGATTTACTTATCGGCGGACCACGCCGACCAGGCGGTCAGTGCCATCATGCTTCGTCTCCATCCCTCCGGTTGCATCGAAACGGATCGACGCTTGCCGTCGTGACAATCTGCGATCCTTTTGCTTTGGCAATACGCTATGCTGCCTCAATGGCCGAATTCGGCAAACAGGAGAAATCGAATGGGGGCTTGGTCCTACGAATCGTTCGGAAACGATGACGCCTGCGACTGGATAGCGCAGCTGGAAGAACACAATGACCTTGGCTTCGTCGAATCGACACTCGACGCAGTCCTCGCCGTCGGGGACGACTATCTTGAGGCGCCGGAGGCATGTGAAGCCATTGCTGCTGCAGAGATCGTAGCCCGGTTGCAAGGCCATCCCGGAAGTACGGATCCCAACTCAGATGATGTCGATGCCTGGGTGGAGCGGGTCAAGCTGCAGCCATCGGCGATCCTGATCGACAAGGCCTGCCGTGCGCTCGATCGCGTACTGACCGAGCCTTCCGAATTGCTGGAGCTTTGGGAAGAGGCAGAGCCATCGGGTGCGTGGCAGGCGGCGGTCGAAAAGCTGAAGGTGCGTGTGAATGCCTAGGTACACTGGTGTGGTGTTGTTCCCGGCTTTGTTGCTGGAATGTACCTACGCTTAGGCGAGGCGCATACGCACCAGACCTGCCGAAGCCGCCGCCGAAGACATGACGATGCTTGATGCGCTGAAAAGCCGGTAATCACATGACCAATTTGCGCAAAGCCCTCATCCTGGCAATTCTCTTTGCGGTGATCACCGCAGTTGCAGGAATACTCTACGGCGCGCCATGGACGGCCGTAGGTTGGCACAGCCTGCTGCTCTTCGTGGGTTCATTCGGCTGTTTCGGGTTCTTGCTCGGTGGGATCTACGCCTTCGATCCGGAATCAGACCTGAAGATCACATCCAGCGCGCCAGGTCGGACGTCATTCGGCGCAGCAGCCTCGCTCGTGTTGTCCGCGTTATGGCATTGGCCCCTTGAAGGTGTCGCGCTCGCGGGGCTTGTAGGAGTCGTGCTGGGTTACCTTGGCATGATTTGGGCCAAGTATGTCGACTTTTGATTGGCCCTGACGCCTATTCGGCCCCGATGGCGTGGTTGATGGCAGCAACGATCGGCTTCAGGCTCGACTCGTCATAGCCGCGGAACACCTGCACGATCGTCCCGTCGCGTCCGATGACCACCATATGCGGGATGCCGTTCACGCCGAATGCCTGCCGTGCCTTGCCTTCCGGGTCGTAGGACATGCCGATCTCGAGCGGGCGCATGACGCGGGACAGCGCGCGGAAGGTCTCGAAGTCTTCGGTGTTGATGGCGATGACCTGCAGCCTGCCCTTGGCCAATTTCTGGATGTTGTACAGGGTCGGCAGTTCCTTGAGGCAGTACGGGCACCAGCTGGCCCAGAACGTGACAACCACGGCCTTGTCTGCGTAGTCTTTCAGGTGGACCGGTGCGTTCTTGAGCGTCACGCCAAGTTCGTCTGGCGGCGTGTCGCCGGCGGCGGGCATGGCGGCTGACGCCAGTGTCGACATGAAGAAAAGCAGGGTGGCGCAGGCGCGCGCAAGACCGGGGAAAGGAGACATGTCGTTCTGTATTTACTTTTGGAAACTCAGTGTAATCTGTGCAAGTACGGCCGTCCAGTAAAACAAGGTGAACCATATGACGCTGAAAGTATCCCTGCTGCCATTGCTGGCGCTGCTGACCGCCTGCGGCCAGCCGCCGGCGCCACCGCCACCGCCACCGCCACCGCCGGCGCCTGGTCCGGCCGCAGGCCCGGATACCTGGCGCGGGCCGGCAGCCGCTGGCGAAGCCATCTACGCAGTCGACCCGGCGGCCTCGCTGCTGGCCGTCACGGTCCGGCGCGCGGGCCTGATGGCGCGGCTCGGGCACGACCACGTGGTGGCCAGCCATACGCTGGCGGGCCAGGCGGCGCCCGGCCTGGGCCGCGCCGACGTGTCGTTTCGCGTGGACCAGCTGACCGTCGACGAGCCGCAACTGCTGCGCGATGCCGGCATCGACACGCGGCCGTCGCCAGAGGCTGTCGAGGGCACGCGCCACAACATGCTCGGTCCGGTGCTCGACGCGCAGCATTTTCCGGTGGTGACCTTGCACGCGGAGCGATCGGTCGATCGCAATGGCCCGTTGCGCGTCGCCATCACCCTGCACGGCGTCACGCGCTGGCTGGAACTGCCGGCCGCGGTCCAGGTCGACGCACACCAGGTGACCGCGCAGGGCACGGCGCGCCTGAAGCAGACCGATTTCGGCATCACGCCGTTCACGGTGGGGGGCGGATTGCTGGCGGTGGACGACGAACTGGTCGTGCGCTACCGGATCGTCGCGCGGCGTTGATCGCGTAACTGGAAAACAAAAAGCCGCCGGCCCTCGCGGACCGGCGGCTTTTACACATGACGTGCGATATTACTGGCCGCGCTTGGCGCGTGCCTTCGCCGCGATGCGCATGCGCAGGGCGTTCAGCTTGATGAAGCCGCCGGCGTCGGCCTGGTTGTAGGCGCCGCCGTCTTCGTCGAAGGTGGCGATGTTCATGTCGAACAGCGAATCGGTCTTCGAATCGCGCGACACGACGATGACGTTGCCCTTGTACAGCTTGACGCGGACCCAGCCGTTCACGCTCTTCTGGGTGTGGTCGATCAGCGTCTGCAGCGCGACGCGTTCCGGTGCCCACCAGTAGCCGTTATAGATCAGCGACGCGTAGCGCGGCATCAGGTCGTCCTTCAGGTGCGCCACTTCGCGGTCCAGCGTGATCGATTCGATGGCGCGGTGCGCGCGCAGCATGATCGTGCCGCCCGGCGTTTCATAGCAGCCGCGCGACTTCATGCCGACGTAGCGGTTTTCCACCAGGTCCAGGCGGCCGATGCCGTGCTTGCCGCCGAGGCGGTTCAGCTCGGTCAGCACCTGGGCCGGGGTCAGTTGCTTGCCGTTCAGGGCCACGATGTCGCCGTTCTGGAATTCGATGTCCAGGTATTCCGGCGCATCCGGTGCCGCTTCCGGCGACACGGTCCAGCGCCACATCGATTCCTCGGCTTCCGCGCTCGGGTTTTCCAGGTGGCGGCCTTCGAACGAGATGTGCAGCAGGTTGGCGTCCATCGAGTACGGCGCGCCGCCGTTCTTGTGCTTCATGTCGATGTCGATGCCGGCGTCTTCCGCGTACTTCAGCAGCTTTTCACGCGACAGCAGGTCCCATTCGCGCCACGGGGCGATGATCTTGACGTCCGGCTTCAGCGCATAGGCGCCCAGCTCGAAGCGGACCTGGTCGTTGCCCTTGCCGGTCGCACCGTGCGAGACGGCGTCGGCGCCGGTCTCGTTGGCGATCTCGATCAGGCGCTTGGCGATCAGCGGACGCGCGATCGACGTGCCCAGCAGGTATTCGCCTTCGTACACGGTGTTGGCGCGGAACATCGGGAACACGAAGTCGCGCACGAATTCTTCGCGCACGTCGTCGATGTAGATGTTTTCCGGCTTGATGCCGAATTTCAGCGCCTTGGCGCGCGCCGGTTCCAGTTCTTCACCCTGGCCCAGGTCGGCGGTGAAGGTGACGATCTCGCACTTGTAGTTATCCTGCAGCCATTTGAGGATGACGGAGGTGTCGAGGCCGCCCGAATAGGCGAGGACTACTTTTTTAATGTCGCTCATGGAAATTCCAGTGATGTCAGATGTGGAGGGGATGATGGTCAGCCGGCCCTGCCCGGGCCGACGATCAGGCTCAATGGTTGCAGGTGAACGTTATTGGTTGTCGATGCGGCCCAGCAGCAGATATTCGATCAGCGCCTTTTGCACGTGCAGGCGGTTCTCGGCCTCGTCCCAGACGACGGATTGCGGACCGTCGATGACGCCGGCCGACACTTCCTCGCCGCGGTGCGCGGGCAGGCAATGCATGAACAGGGCGTCCTGGGCGGCGCGCGCCATCTTCGCTTCGTCGACGATGAAGCCCTCGAACGCCTTCAGGCGCTCGGCATTTTCCTTTTCGTAGCCCATGCTCGTCCACACGTCGGTGTTCACGAGGTGTGCGCCCGCGCATGCGTCCGACGGGTTCTCGAAGAAGGTGTAGTTCTTCGTCGCGACCAGCTTCGGATCCATGTCGTAGCCCTTCGGCGTGGACACGTTCAGGTGGAAGCCGAACACTTCCGCCGCCTGCAGCCAGGAGTACAGCATGTTGTTGGCGTCGCCGACCCAGGCCACCGTCTTGCCGATGATGGAACCGCGGTGCTCGTAATACGTGAAGATGTCGGCCAGCACCTGGCAGGGGTGGTGTTCATTGGTCAGGCCATTGATCACCGGCACGCGCGAATTCGCGGCGAAACGATCGATGATGTCCTGGCCGAACGTGCGGATCATGATGATGTCGCACATGCGCGACATGACCTGGCCGGCGTCCTCGACGGGCTCGCCGCGGCCCAGCTGGCTGTCGCGCGTGTTCAGGTAGATCGCGGCGCCACCGAGCTGGTGCATGCCGGCCTCGAACGACAGGCGCGTGCGCGTGGAATTCTTTTCGAACACCATGACCAGCGTGCGGTCGATCAGCGGGTGGTAGATCTCGTAGTTCTTGAACTTGCGCTTGATGACGGTTGCGCGCTCGATCAGGTACTCGAACTCGTCGCGGGTGAAGTCGGAGAACTGCAGGAAGTGCTTGATCGTTGTCGGAGTCGTGCCAGCCATGTTGTGTTTGAGATGCTGTAATCCCTTCGATTATAGAAGGTTTCGCTTGTCGTTTGGAAAACGAGTGATTTTACCTGATTAAACCCCTCATCCGGCCAGCAGTTGGCCGTTCAGGAGGATGCGCACGGTCCGCACCGACAATACCACGATGGCGACGGTCAGCATGGCGAGCAGGGCGAACGCGAGTGCCGTCAAGGGCCAGGCCTGGACGAATGCCGCGTATTTGAGCGCGGCGCTCGCCAGCGCCGCCAGCGGGAAGCTGACGGCCCACCAGCCTGTGGCGAATGGAATATCCCTGCGAAAGACCTTCGGCGCCAGCACGATGAACATGAACAGGCCGAAGTAGAACAACAGACCCGCGAACGTGTCGACATGGTGCGTGAAGTTGGTGTAGGCGAGAAAGCCCACTTCGAACGGCGCCATCATGATGATCAGCGAAGGGAGCATGCCAGACTGCAGTGGGTCGTGGTGGATCAGGCGTGCCATGATCATCGTAAAGAACAACAGGGCAAGCATCGAGCCGACGGCCAGCGCGAACAGATTGACTTCGTGCGCCCACGGCATCGGCATCGTTCTGCCTGCGACGGCGATATCGAGCGTGGCCACGCCCGGGATGAACCAGGCCGGGACCGCGTGGGTCACCTCGACGCGGCCATGCAACAGCCGGGCCGCGACCGTCAGGCAGAGCGCGAGCGTCGCCAGCGTGCCCACCGTCCAGACGATCTCGGCCAGTGTCTCGCTGGCCTGCGCGACGACGGACGACAACAGCAGGATCGCGATCGCGATGGTGCCGAAGAAATTTCCGGTGACGGGATGCCGGAACTCGCCAGCGACGGTATCAGGATGCCTGATCGCCTTCAGCAGATAACCCGCGCCGAGGAGCAGGAAGACGGCCACCGCCGCAATGCCGGCCACCTGCGCGAACAGCGGACTGACACCGTAGGCGTGGCTGGCCTGGCGCCATGCGATCGACAAACCGGCGATGCCCATGACCGACGTGAACAGATTCACGGGCAAATTCTTGATGGAAGCGTTTTTGTGCAGAGCCTGCGGGCTCGAACTCAACACGGTCGTCATAGCGGATCCTCCTGGTGTCGTCATGTGGCCATGATAGTCACTTCCATTTGTTAAGATAATCCGGCATGATTGGGAATAATCTTTCCAAAAAATGAGAATATGACGGACCGTTTCGAAGCGATGGCGATCCTCGTGGCCGTGACCGACGCCGGCAGTTTTTCCGCAGCGGCGCGCACACTCGGGATTCCGCTCGCGACGGTGAGCCGCAAGGTCGGCGAACTGGAGGCACGCCTGAGAACCCGGCTCCTGCAGCGTTCCACCCGGCAGTTGTCACTTACCGAAGCCGGGCAAGCCTATGTCGCGGCTTGCCGCCGCATTCTCGAGGACGTGGGCGAGGCGGAGCGTGCCGCGGCGGGGGAATATGCTGCGCCAAGGGGCGAGCTCGTCGTTACCGCGCCCGTCGTATTCGGACGCGAGCATGTCCTGCCGGTGGTCGTGGAGTTCCTCAAAATGTATCCGGACATCGACATTCGGATGATGTTGACCGACCGCGTCGTGCACCTTCTCGAAGAACAGGTCGACGTCGCGGTGCGGATTGCCGAACTGCCGGACAGCAGCAGCGTCGCGACGCGGATCGGCGCGGTACGGCGGGTCGTGTGCGCCAGCCCCGCGTACTTCGCCGCACACGGCATCCCGGCGAATCCGCAAGCGCTGGCCGCCCATGCCTGCATCACGATGGAGCGGATTACATCCAGGCAGGCATGGACCTTCAGGTCGGGCAAGTCGGAAGTCGAGGTGCCGGTCCGCTCGCGGCTCGCCGTCAGTACTGCGGAAGCCGCAGTCGATGCCGCCGTGGCCGGCCTGGGCATCACGCGCGTGCTGTCCTACCAGGTCGCGGCGGCCGTCCGCGCGGGCACGCTCGAGGTCGTGCTCGATGCCTTCGAACCGGTGCCGTGGCCCGTCAGCCTGGTGCACACGGGGCAAGGCATCCTGCCGTTGAAACTGCGCGCCTTCCTGGATTACGCCGGCCCCCGGTTGAAGGCCAGCCTGACGGCAGCGGGACTCTAGCCCTCAGTACAGCGTCTGCGCCGACTCGTGCAGCAACTGGGCATACAAGTCGTGGCGCAGTTGTGCGATTTTCCCATCCGCCACGGCTTGCAGCACCGCGCACTGCGGTTCGGCCAGGTGGCGGCAGTTGTAGTATTTGCAACCGCCGAGGTAGGGCTTGAACTCGACGAAGGCGCGCTCCAGCATGCCTTCCGTCAGGTGGTACAGGCCGAATTCCTGGAAGCCCGGAGAATCGATCAGGGTGCCACCGCCGGGCAGCTTGTAGAGCCGCGTGAACGTCGTCGTGTGCTTGCCGGTGTCGAGCGCTTCGGAAATCTCGCGCACGGCGATGTCCGCATCCGGCACGAGCAGGTTCACCAGCGACGACTTGCCCATGCCCGACTGGCCGATCAGGATCGACGACTGGTCGCGCAGCAGCGGCTGCAGCGCGGCAACCGTCTCGTCGGGATGCGTCTTGGCCGAGATTTCATGCAGCGGATAGCCGAGGTTCGTGTACAGGCCCGCCCGTTCGCGCGCGCGGGCGAGGTTCGTCTCCAGGTCGACCTTGTTCAGGATCAGGTGCGCGTCGATCCCGGCCGCCTCGCAGGCGACGAGGGCGCGCGAGACGAGGTCGTCGGAAAAGCTGGGCTCCGTCGCGATGACGATGAACAGCCGCGAGATGTTCGCGGCCAGCAGCTTGCTCTTGTACTGGTCGGAGCGGTACAGCAGGGTGGTGCGCTCGGCGATCTTTTCGATGACGGCCTGGTCGTTCGACGTGCGCTTCAGGTGCACGATGTCGCCTACCGCGACGTTCGTCTTTTTCCCGCGCGTCACGCACTGGAGGAATTCGCCGTCGACGTCGGCCAGGTAGTGGCGGCCGTGCGCGGCGACGATGGTACCGCTCAGTCCATCTGCCTTATCGTGTTTGGTCATGCAGAGGCCCGTCCCGCGTACAGTGCGTCGGCCTTGGCCGCGCAAATGAAATCGTTGTCGGACAGGCGGTTGCCGGCCGAATGCGTCGTCCACGACGCCTTGCAGCGGCGGTAGCCGACGGTCAGGTCCGGATGGTGGTCCTCGCGGTGGATCATGAAGGCGAGGGCGTTCACGAATTCCATCGTCTCGTGAAAATCGCGGAACACGAACTCGCGTTCGAGGCGATCCCCCGTGATGTTCCAGTCCGGTACTTCGGGCAACAGGGCCTGGATGGCGGCATCGTCCAGCGCGCCCGCGCCGTGCGTGCAATGGCGGTCGACGAGGCTCATGCCGCCCCCGCCAGGCGCAGTTGCCGGATGCGCACGGAGGCCGGCGGGTGCGAATCGTAGAACGCGGAGTGGATCGGGTCCGGCGTCAGGGTGGAGGCATTGTCCTCATACATCTTGACCAGCGCCGAGACGAGGTCGCGCGCATCGCTGTGGCTGGCGGCGAAGGCGTCCGCCTCGAACTCGTGCTTGCGCGACGTGATCGACGTCAGGGGCGAGAACGGGAACGTGAACACGGGCAGCGCGAGCGAGAACAGCAGCAGGGCCATCGCATCGTTGGCCTGGCCCAGCAGCGGCATCACGCCCAGGCCGGTGTAGAACCAGACCTGCGTCTTGAGCCAGCCCAGCAGGGCGAGGAAGGCCAGCGACAGCGCGAACATCACGGCGATGCGCTTGACGATGTGCTTCAGCTTGAAGTGGCCCAGTTCATGCGCCAGCACGGCCTCGATCTCGGGCGGTGCCAGGCGCGACAGCAGGGTGTCGAAGAACACGATGCGTTTATTTGCGCCGAAGCCGGAGAAATAGGCGTTGCCGTGCGCGGAGCGCTTGCTGCCGTCCATCACGAACAGGCCTTTCGACGCGAAGCCGACGCGCGCCATCAGGCCCTCGATGCGGTCCTTCAGCTTGTCGTCCGCCAGCGGCGTGAACTTGTTGAACAGCGGGGCGATGACGGTCGGATACAACACCATCATCAGCAACTGGAAGCCGCTCCACACGAGCCAGGCGTACAGCCACCACAGGGCGCCGGTCCGGTCCATCAAGGCGAGCACGACCCACGCCAGCGGCAGGCCGATGACGGCGCCGACGAGGCTGCCCTTGATGGCGTCGGCGATCCACAGGCCGAGCGTCATCTTGTTGAAGCCGAAGCGTTCTTCCAGCACGAACTGGCGGTAGTACGAAAACGGCAGGTCGAGCGCACCGGAGACGATGGCGAACGCGACGATCAACAGGATCTGGTGCACCATACCCGGGCCTGCGACGTGCAGCAGCGCCG
>Ga0207667_10008914_pt1 | contig 11870 bp, 9 predicted proteins | sample KBSCornC52_FD_184301 | JGI IMG/M metagenome (GOLD analysis project Ga0207667, IMG submission 184301) | Corn rhizosphere microbial communities from Kellogg Biological Station, Michigan, USA - KBS Corn C5-2 (SPAdes) (version 2) | ecosystem: Host-associated > Plants > Roots > Rhizosphere > Soil ...
TCAGAGGTAGCGGAAAAGCCGGACTTCTGGGCCCGTTGAATTGCGACCGGAAGAATTCGCACGATGTAGGAGCCGCCGCTGTTGAGTGTCTCGACTTTTCGCTCTTCGATATCGAAGCCGGTGACGCGATAACCCTCATTACTGAAAAGCAGAGCGAGGGGCAGGCCAACGTATCCCATTCCCACAATGCCGATGCGGGCCTGGCGAGACTCCACCTTTTTGTTCAATTCGGCTAGGGACACATCGGCCGCGGTGCTCATATTGAGATTGTAAAGGGCGGGTGGTCTGAAGCGCGGGACGAACGAGTGATCGAATAGGATAGAACTTTCGGCAAATTTATGTTGCACGCGCGTTGCGCAGGGGGAAGATGGTGGCGAAGTACCTTGTTACGGGAGCGGCGGGATTCATCGGGCGTTCGATTGTAGCGGCGCTGCTGAAACGTGGTGATTCAGTTCGGGGCATCGATAACTTCATCACGGGCAAGCGCAGCAATCTTGCGGGTCTCGAGGCAATGGAATTCATCGAGGGAGATCTGACGAATACAGACGATTGTGCGCGTGCATGCGCGGGAGTTGAGGTCGTATTTCATGAAGCCGCGCTGGCGTCGGTTCCGCGGTCGGTAGCAGATCCAGCAGGTACGAATCTGCACTGCGTGACGGCGACCCTGAATGTGCTGGTGGCAGCGCGGGCTGCCGGTGTGAGGCGCGTGGTCTATGCGGGGTCTTCATCGGCTTACGGGGACACGCCGACGCTTCCGAAGCACGAAGGGATGTTGCCGAAACCGATTTCACCGTATGCGGTGGCAAAGCTTGCAGGGGAGCAGTACATGCAGGCGTTCACGCGCGTTTATGGGCTTGAGACGGTGACGCTGCGATATTTCAATGTCTTCGGGCCTTTCCAGGATCCGACATCGCATTATTCCGGGGTGTTGGCAATTTTCTGCCGGAGGATGCTGGCAGGGGAACAGCCGACGATCTACGGAGATGGAGAACAGAGCCGGGATTTTACGTTCATTGAGAACGTGGTAACCGGGAATCTGCTGGCAGCGGATGCGCCGGCAGAGAGGGTTTCAGCGCGGATGATGAACCTGGCGACAGGATCGCGGATCACTCTGAACGAGACGTTCAGGACGTTGCGCGATCTGACCGGCTACGGGGGAGAGCCGGCGTACGCTGAGCCGCGGTCGGGAGATATTCGGGATTCGCTTGCGGATATTCGGCTCGCGGGCGAGTTGCTGGGATACACGCCAGTTGTGGATTTCCGTGAGGGTCTACGAAGAACCGTGGAGTGGTACCGGGAATCCTGAGGCTTAGGCCCAGGGAAAGATTTGCCGCGCTATTCGCATCATTCATATGTGACGTTCCTCACGAACCGCAGATCGGACGATCGTCGAGACTGTTGATGTTCGAGTGCCGGAGCGAATGGGCCGGTGCGTCCGCAGCGGCTGTTGGTGAACCGACAAATGCCCTCGGAGATGACGAACCGAGGACGCTGATCGTTGGCGGAAATATCTACAGCTCTAGATGGAGGGGAAAGTGCCGAGAGCCCTTTGGCTTTGGGGTCGGCGGGGTCCTCGACGTCACTGGTCGAAGTCTGGTTGGCCGTCCGGAAAGACTGCCGGGTATTTTGGGGCGTTGTTGGGATGCTGATTGGCGCCTGCCTACTCTATTGCCTGATTGCTCCGAGAGAATATGAAGCCAACGCTCGGGTGGCCCTGAGAGGCGCGCCCTTGTCGGCGTTGGCGATTGACGCGCATGATGGCACAACATCGGGGAGCTTCGCTTCAGGACCAGTTCAGCTGGAAACGCTTGCGAACGTTCTGAGGAGCGAGCAGCTTGCGTGGCAGGTGATCACCCGGTTGAAGTTGTACGATGTGCCGGCGTATTCGAGGCGTTTTTCGCACAAATTTCATGGATTTACACCGGCGGATGCCAGTCCGGATGCGAGGGAGTACCTTCTGGATCAATTTCATGAGGACCTGACAGTGGAAGGAATTCCGCACACTCTGGTACTTGCGATCCGATTTCGGTCGCGCAATGCGGCATTGTCGGCAGCCGTAGTGAATGCACTGATCGAAGAGTATGGGCGGTTGGATGGAGAGGAGCGGGTCCGCGCTACACGGAGCGGGGCAGAGCGACTGAAGGAGCAGCTTCGCGAACTGAAGGAACGAGTGAATCAGGATGACCAGAAGCTGGCGGCGTTGCAAAAGCAATACGGAATTCTAAGTACCACAGAGATAACCGTCGATGGCAAAGTTGCGGAGTCGACGGGAAATCCTGGTGCGACGGCGCTGGATGCGCTGGGAAGAGAACTCGTTGACGCCACAGCCGAACGAATAGCGCGGGAGGCTGAATACAAGACTGCATCGACGAGGGGTGCCGAGGGCGTACTCGTTTCGAGTTCAAGAAGCGGTCTATCTCGTTTGGCGGAGGCGGGTTTGGTGCAGCAACTGCAAACGCGCCGAAGTGACCTGGAGCAGGAGAGGGCGCGATTGGAAGTGGAGCATGGCGCGAACTTTCCACGTGTGCTGGAAATTCGCAGGCAGATGCAGGATCTGAATAAGCAAATCGGCGAGGCCGACGAAGAGATGGTGGTGCAGACTCAGATTGCCTGGAAAACATCGGTTGATCGCGAGCGTCTGGTGCAGAGGAGCCTGGAAAAGGCGATGGCAGAGGGTCTGCGCTTGAGCGGAGCAGAGCTGAAATATGCGGCGATGCGGCGAGAAGCGAACGTACATCGCGAAGTCTATATGCGACTGATGCAGGAATCAGAAGAGGCGGGAATTGCAGCGGAGATCCATGGGTCGGCGATCTCAGTGATTGATCGTGCGCGGCCGCCAGCGAAGCCGGCCTCGCCGAACTTGCCGATCGATCTGGGCATTACGTTGTTCGGATCATTTTGGATTGCACTTGGAACTGTCTTGGGGAGGGACGCGCTTCGGCGGAAGAGGGTGCATACAGCAGTGCTGGTCGCGTGTGCATTGCTGGTGGCAAGTGCCTGCTCGGCCCAGGCACCCACGCCAAGCACATCAGGGCTGCCGACGGGCGTGGCTCGGATTCCTCAGTCGAGCGAGACGAAGAGTGCACCGAGCGTGAAAGACGCGCCGACCGTGTGGGACAGCGGACAGGGGGCAAGGAATTCTGGAACTTCGTCCGGAGTGGCGCAACCGATGCCATCGACAGGCGCGCTGATTGGGCCAGGGGACATACTGGATGTGATGGAGGCGCATACTCCGGAGATGCGTACGACTGTGCGCGTTTCAGGAACGGGAAGGGTGATTCTGCCCCTCGCCGGGGAAGTAAGCGTCCGGGGCATGGATGAGCCATCGGCCGCCAAGGCGATTGATGCCGCGCTGATGGAGCGAGGTATGCTGCTGCATCCGCAGGCTTCGGTATTGGTGACTGCCTACGCAGGACAGGATGTGTCGGTCCTGGGCGAGGTAGCACGGCCGGGCGTTTACGGCTACGGCGTGCATCATCGATTGCTAGATCTGGTCTCCGCTGCTTCGGGCTTGACGCAAAGCGCGGGTCGCCTAGCATTCGTCACACATCGAAATGATCCTGCGACGACAGTGCCGGTGGCGTTTGATCCATCCGGAACAGACTCGACAGCGGATCATAATCCTGAGTTGCTGCCTGGAGATATGGTGCAGGTCAGCCGCGCCGGACTGGTTTACGTGGTGGGAGATGTGATCCGGCCGGGCGGGTTCCCGATCGATCCAGCACAGGCGACGACGGTGGTGCGCGCTTTGTCGCTGGCGTGGGGGCCTGCGCAAAATGCCGCGCTGAAGAAGGCCGTGCTGATCCGGGAAGAGCCGGGAGGGCGGACGCTCACGACACTAAACCTGAAGCGCATGCTACGCGGCCTTGATCCGGACGTTCCAGTGCGGGACCGCGACATTCTGTTCGTGCCTGATTCGATGGCAAAGAATCTGATCAATCGCAGCCTGGAATCGGTGATTCAGTCGGCGGCGGGAGTGAGCATCTATTCAGGCCTCGTGTACTCGCAAAGGTTTTAGGCGATGCGTCGGATCGCGCGGGTTTTGCTGGTCTGTTTTGTTTTCGCGATTCCCTGGGAGTACTCGCTCGATCTCGGCGCGCCATTCGGAAACATTGCGCGGATCCTGGGGTTGGCGACTGCGCTCGTGGCTGTGCCGGCGCTTCTGCAATCGGCACACATGAAGAGACTGAGCGCACTGCACTGGCTCACCGCGGCTCTCTATCTCTGGTTCTGCTTTTCATTCTTCTGGACTAAAAGTCCACACGCTACGCTGTTGCACCTGCGATGGTACCCCCAGGAGATGATGCTGGTCTGGCTCGTGTGGGAGTTTACTGATGGTGCGAACGAGCTATGGAGTCTGATTTGGGCGTGGCTGGCAGGATCTTGGGTACTCGCGATTTTGACGCTTGCAACCTTTGTCTTATCGGTGAGTCAGGCGGGGCAGGTGCGATTTGTTGCAAGCGGACAAGATCCAAACGATGTCGCGAGATTTTTAGACTTCGGGTTTCCAGTGGCTATGCTGTTGATCGGCCGCAGTGGCGGGCGGATTCCCCTCGCACTGGCTTACGGTTACTTTCCCCTGGGATTTGGGTGTGTGTTGCTGACCGCATCGCGAAGCGGACTGCTGGTTGCGCTGGTGGCTCTGGCGGGTTGCGGATTGTTCGCACTGGTACAGCATCCAAGGCGGGTTGCTGCCGGGGCCGTGGCGGTGGTCGTAGCCGCAGGCTTGATTCTGACGGCGGTCCCAGAGGAGACGATTGGGCGGTTGAACTCCGTGGCTGAGTTGTGGCAGCGCGGCGATTTCAATCAGCGCGTAAACATCTGGTCGGCGGGTTGGCGCGCATTCAAAGAGGCACCCGTAGCGGGACACGGAGCGGGCTCGTTCGTCGCCGCGGCTGCGCTCGCTCCGGACGATACCGCGCACAACACTCCGCTCACAATCCTTGTGGAGGGCGGGCTGTTTGCATTTCTGCCGGCGAGTGCGATTTTGTTTGTTTGTTGCAGCGCAATCGGGAGATCGCGGAGATCAGTGGGCACGGTGTTAGCGATCCTGATGTCAGTGTGGATTCTTTCATCACTTGTTGGGAGCATCGCCGAGAATCGCATCACATGGCTCTTCTTTGGTATCGCGGCAGTGAGCGGGCGGCTGGGGAGAAATGATCGAGATGAACTGAGCCACCTGTTTGATGCCGACTTAATTGATTGCAGTCGCGAACGAATGGAAGTGGGATGAAGCGATTTGCGATCAAGCCAGGTGCGGATCGAAGGATTTTTCGATCTGCCGTCGTGGTGAGCCTTTGTCTCGTCCTGGTGAAAATCGCCGGTGTAGCAAAGGAGTTTGTTGTTGCCGGTATATTTGGACGATCAGACGAGCTTGAAGCATTTTTCATTGCCGCGCTCATTCCCGGACTGCTCATCAACATCGTTTCTGAGTCGCTAAACCAGGCGCTGATTCCCACGATCGTGCGAGTCAGAGAACAAGCGGGAAGGGAGGAAGCCAGAAAGCTATTTTCAAATGCGATGTTGTGGAATGCGGGGCTTCTGCTTGGAGTCGGGATGGCGATGGCGACCTCGGCGCGGGCGGTCTTCCCGCTGCTTGGATCGCATTTCACAGAAGAGAAACTGGGCCTTGCTATCAACATGTTTTATGGGATGCAACCCGTCGTGGTGCTGACTGGAATCGCATCGATGTGCGCAGCAGTTCTCAATACGGAGGGGGAGTTTGCCGTCCCGGCGATCGCTCCAATCGTGACCTCAATATCGGTGATCCTGATGGTTCCTCTTCTCGTGAAGCGGACGGGAGCATGGTCGCTGGTCTATGCGATGCTGGCGGGTGCACTGGTTCATGTTTTCTGGATGATGTGGAAGACATCTCGTTCGGGGTGCCTGGGCTGGCCGAAATTGCACGGAATGGATGAGAATGCGCGAGAGGTGATTCGGCAATCTGGCCCCTTAATACTGAGCGGAGTGGTTGCGTCTGGAGGATTGCTGATCGATCAGGCGATGGCGGCATCGTTGCCTGCGGGAAGCCTGGCTGCCCTGGCGTATGCGGGACGATTTATCAGTGTAGCTCTGGCTCTGCTTGGTGGCGCGATCTCTTCGGCATTGACGCCGATTCTTTCAGAGATGGTGGCGCGGAAGGAGTGGGGCGAGTGCAAGCGAACGGTTCGTCGATGGGCGGAACGTTCCATGACGGCGGCTATGGTGACTACGGGTGCACTGATGTTCGGTTCGAGAATGCTCGTTCGATTGACTCTTCAACATGGGGCATTTGGTGCAAAGGACTCAGCAGTGGTCTCAGGTGTGCTTGTCATGTATGCATTACAGATTCCGTTTTTCGTATCGAGTCGAGTGTTTTACCGAGTGTTGGTGGCGATGAGGCGAACGGATATCGTGCTGTATTGTGGTGTCTTGAATCTTGGGCTGGATGTTGTCTTGAATGTTGTGCTGATGCGGTGGATGGGCGTGGCAGGCATTGCGCTTGCGACGTCGCTTTGGACGATCAGTACGTTCCTGTTTCTGTGGTACTGGAGCAAGCGGGTGCTGGCAGTGGTTGAGAGCGCCTGCGCCGTAACGGCTGCGGATTGACGGCCAAAACATAGTGATAAAGATTGTCGAGACGGCTCAGGACGGAATCGAGGTTGTAGGATTCGACTATTCTGAGACGGGCAGCGAGGCCGAGTTTACGCCTAGCTGCCTCCGACTGATGCATCATCTTTTGCATCGCTGCAGCGAGGTGCGGTGTCTTGCCGACGGGCACGTGAGATGAGTGAGAATCGGGAAGAAGTTCTCGAGCGCCCCCGGTGGCGGTGAAGACCGCCGGAAGTTCGCAAGCGGAAGCTTCCATCAGAGCGATTGGGAGGCCCTCCCATCGGGAACTAAGCACGAACCCATCCACCTGGTTCATCCAGCGACGGATATCGGTTTGGAATCCGGCGAAGGTGATGCGATCGTCGATGCCCAGATCGGAAGCCAGGCTATGAAGCGTTGCTTCGAGTGGACCGGTTCCTGCAATGGTGAGGCGGGCGGATTCGGGGAGCATCGCGAAAGCGTGCAGGAGGTTCGCATAATCTTTCACTGGATCGAGCCTGCCTACCGCGAGCCAGTGAAACGGACGTTCCCGGGTTGATTGTGTCTCGGTTTCCGGCCGGTAGTTACGGTGCCAATAGGCGGTGTCGATGCCGTTGGGCATGATTGTCAGGTGGGAGTCGTTGATAGTTCCAGTATCGAGCCATGGTGCGGCGGCTGCGCGGCTCACGGCGGTTACAAGATTGGTGAGACGCGAGGTCAGGCGGTATCCCAGCTGACGTGTGAAGCCGCCGGTAGACGGGGAGTGGATCGTATCGATGACCACGCGGACGGGAGCAACGAGTCGAATGCAGCGGGCCATCAACGATGCGTGAGGCAAGTGCGCGTGCAGGATGTCGGGCCGGGCCACATTGACCCAGCGGCGAAGGCGGTTCCAGCCTCGGGGGTCCGCAATACCGTGGTGCATTTCCAGGCTGAGATATGAGACGTTGTTTGCGGAGAGTTCTTCGGCGGCATTGCTGCTATGACCAGAGAGCGCGATGACGGTCACGCACCAATGGCGGCGAGCCATGCCTGTGGCGAGTTGCATGAGCTGGCGCTCGGCGCCGCCGATGCGGTCGAGAGTTGGGATGAGATAGGCGATGTGCATTACAGCTCTTGCCTCGCGATCAAACGATCGATGACGGCCTCATAGGCAGGGATCGCGCGGGAGAGATCATACTGGTCGATCCACGCGTGCCTGAAACGATTTCGATATTTGGTGGCGTGGAATGCAGTCTCGAGTGCCTTCCGGAGCGCGTCGGGGGAGGCGTCGTGGGTTAGCCATGCGCCGTCCTGATTCCGCAGCAGATCGACTACGCCGCGGCACGCGGGGGTGGCGACGATTGGCATGCCCGCGGCCGCTGCCTCAAGCAATGCGTTGGGAAGGCCTTCGGTTCGGGATGGTTGCACGAATACGGAGGCCTGGCTGAAACACTGGAACGGATCGGGAAGGTATCCGGGGAAATGCACGCGGTCTGAGACTCCAAGGGCCTTTGCCTGTTGAACCAGAGCAGACCGCTGAGGGCCTCGGCCAGCGATGACGAGTTCTGCAGACTGAGGCGAAATGGAAAGATGAGAGAAAGCATCGATGAGAATGTCGAACCCCTTTTCGGGCACCAACCTGCCGACGGCAAGAAACAGGAACGTGTCGGCATCAAGTTGGGCTGGCGAAGGCGCTGCGGATTTACGAAGGCGCTGAACGTCGGTGGGGTTTGGGAGAACGAGCAGCTTTCGATGTTCGACTCGAAGTTCCTGCGCAATTTCTTGAGACATGGAGTCTGACTGACAGATGACGCTGTCGGCTCGGCGATAGGTATAGCAGTATGCGCGACGCGCGAGAAGCGGGTAAGAATGAGATGCGAAGGTTGCCGCCAGAGCTCCGTTGTGGCGGACGAGGAACCTGATGTGTGGAGGGAGAACAGGGCGGAGTGAAAGAACGAGCAGATTGAGATAGGCGATGCCGGAAAGGATCAGATGAGGGCGGACACGCCAAATGAGACTGACAAGCTGGAGAGCGCTGTGACGAACGCGAGGGGCTCGGAGTTGGTGAACTCTCACGTTCGAGTGGAACAGATCCACGCCGGATCCAAGAGAAGCCGTGAGAACGAGGTGAATCTCGTACTTTTCAGGATTGAGGTGACGAGCCAGAGTCTCGATGACATGCTCGGCTCCGCCGCCACCCAGGTGCGGAATCAGCAGGCAAATCCGGGCGCGTTGCGGCAAGGTCATGAGTCAGCAAGGGGAAGCGTACCGAAGACATTTAGCGGGAGTAAGTGATCACGCTCACAAGCTGGATTAGGGGCAGATGCTAGAGTTTCGTTGATTCAGACGAACAGGCGAAGTCTCCTTGAACATGCGTGAGTGGTCCGCTGATGAAAACGTCGGCGTGGGCAGCGGATTGGGAAGCCCACGTGTCGTGGTGGGTGTCACGAGTGCCCAGACGTGTCTAGTTCTCCCCTCGCGGCTGAAAGCGCTAAGAGAGGGCGGATTCCGGGTATCGCTGGTCTCATCGCCGGGTACCATGGCGGCGCGTGGGAGCGAAGTGGAAGGAGTGTCGGCCCACGAAATACCCATGGCGCGTGCAATGTCGCTGCTGAAGGATGCTGTTGCATTCACTCGGATCTTGTGTCTGCTTCGTCATCTAAAGCCGGAGATCGTTGAATTCAGTACGCCGAAAGCTGGGTTGCTGGGTATGTTGGCGGCGTGGATCTGCCGGGTGCCTGTGCGCATCTACTTCGTGCGTGGATTGCGGCTCGAAACGGTTCCGGCATTCATGAAGGCGATTCTGCTCTGGTCGGAACGCATTGCTGCGGCTTGTGCCCATACGGTTGTGGTGAACAGCAGGAGCTTGCGGGAGCGGACTTTACTTCTTGGGATTACCGGAGGAGAAAAGGTGGTGCTGCTGGGGGAGGGAAGCAGCAACGGCGTTGACATTGAGCGATTCTCACCTGGACCTTCTGAGGTACGAGCGGATTTTGGAATTCCTGTGGGTGCGCGGGTGGTCGGATTTGTGGGGAGATTGACGACCGACAAAGGGCTGCCGGAGTTGCTGGAGGGGTTCGCCGAGGTGCTGCGAGAGATGCCCGACAGCTACTTATTACTTGTTGGGTGGTTCGATGCATCGGAGGATGCCCTCGGAACGAGGTTGAGGTTGCGAATCGAGGGACATCCCCGTATCGTGTGCACCGGCTATGTTGCCGATACCGCGCCGTACTACCGTGCGATGGATGTGCTTGTGCTTCCATCATGGCGGGAGGGATTTCCAAATGCGGTGCTGGAGGCGGCATCTTCGGGAGTGCCAGTCGTTACGACAACATGTACGGGATCGCGCGATGCTGTAGTGCCAGAGGTAACGGGGCTTCTAATACCGCCAGGTGACCCCGGGATGATTGCAAAGGCGGCGCTCCGGCTCCTTCGCGATGGTGAGCTTCGCGGCAGCATGTCTCAAGCGGCGCGACACTGGGCTGTGACCCACTTCGAGCAGAGTCGTGTTCTGGGTGAGATGGTCCGCTTCTATCGTCATTTGCTGACGAACAGCGCAAATGAAATGGCTGCAGAGAATGCGGCCAGACCCGCTACTGGCTGGACTGCATCACTGTGACCTCGGGAGAGGCTGAGGATGCAGCCGGAGGGGCCTGAAGCGTGTGCGCGCCGGTTTCAGCGGCATGAAGAGCGCTGCCGGGAACGATGCCAAGTGCCAAAGTTGCGATGGTCGCGAAAAAGAGAGCGGTAATAATGCCGACTCCGACCGGCGCGAACCGCGGAGGAACGAGCAATTCGTCCTCATCGGGTCGCTGTGCTACCGCGAACGCCAGGCGCAGATAATAGGCCGCAGCCAGGCCGGAGTTCAGGAGTCCGATGATGGCGAGGATGACGGCGCCTCCGCCAACAGCGGCTGTAAAGGAATAGAACTTGCCGAAGAATCCGCCGGTGAACGGAATGCCGATGAGCGAGATGAGGAAGAAGATGAGCAAGCTGCCCAGGAGCGGAGATCGGTAGATGAGGCCCTTGTAGTCGGCGATGAGGGGACGCTCGTCTCCGTAACCGCCTGCAATCGTAACAACCGCGAAGATGCCGACGTTCATTGCGGCGTATGCGGCGGTGTAGAAACTGGCAGCGGCAATGCCTGTGGAACCGAACCCCGCAAAGGCAGCAAGGAGATAACCAGCGTGAGCGATCGCTGAGTAAGCGAGCATGCGCTTGACGTTCTGCTGGCGCAGGGCGGCGAGGTTGCCAATGATCATGGAGAGCACGGCGACTACCCAGAGGATCGGCGCCCAGATGTTGCGCAGGTACGGGAACATCTCGTAGACGAGGCGAAGAAGGAAGGCGAAGGCGGCCGCTTTGGGTGCGGTGGACATGAGGCCGACTACCGGCGATGGTGCGCCTTCATACACATCGGGTGTCCAGAGGTGGAAGGGCGCGGCGGAGACCTTGAAGAGGATTCCGACGAGCATCATGGCGAGAGCGCCGTCGACGAGGAGTTGGTTTTGGGCGTTAGCGACGTTGTGGGCGATCTCGTAGATAGAGGTGGTGCCGGTGGCGCCAAAGACGAGGGCAATACCGTAGAGCAGGAATGCGGTGGCGAAGGAGCCGAGGAGGAAGTACTTGATAGCGGCTTCAGGTCCTTTGCCGGACTGTTTGCGGTAACCGGCGAGGACATAGGTGGAGATGGAGGAGATCTCGAGTCCTATGAAGACGACGAGAAGTTCTGTGGCGGCGGTGAGGAGGCACATGCCGACTGTACCAAACACCATGAGCGCGTAATACTCGCCCTGGTGGTGGCTGTCTTCAGGCAATGCATCGACTGAGAGCAGCAGGGTGACGATAACGATGCCGCAGATGAGGACGTGGAAGAAGACTGTAAAGGGACTCGATTCTACGGTGCCGGAGTAGCCGGTGCCGGTGGGGAGGGAGAGCTGCCAGACGCTTGCAAGGTAGGCCACTGTGGTGCCGCCGGCGGCTAGCCAGCCGAGATAGCGTCGAGAGCTGAGTGGAGCGAGTGACGCATCGATGAGCATCACGAGGACCCCGGTGATGGTGAGGATGACCTCGGGGAGGATGCGATAGATGTCGGGAACGGAATTCACCTCTGTACCTCCCCGGATGAGGTGCTTGTCAATGTGAGGTCAGGATGGCCGATCGATTCGGCTTGCTGGAGAACGATTGGTTTTGGTGCTGTTTCGATGGTGCGGAGCCAGAGATTGGGAGCGACTCCCATGATGAGGAGCAGAACGGCGATTGGCCAGAGGACGAGCTGTTCGCCGAGATGGAGGTCGCGGGCAGATGACTCTGCCGCG
>Ga0207667_10008915_pt1 | contig 11870 bp, 9 predicted proteins | sample KBSCornC52_FD_184301 | JGI IMG/M metagenome (GOLD analysis project Ga0207667, IMG submission 184301) | Corn rhizosphere microbial communities from Kellogg Biological Station, Michigan, USA - KBS Corn C5-2 (SPAdes) (version 2) | ecosystem: Host-associated > Plants > Roots > Rhizosphere > Soil ...
CTGCCTCCTCTCGGTTCCGGGTGTCGCGGCGGTGATGGAGTTCGCAGTGCGAGGGCACGGTACACCCATTCCCTTCGATCCGCCGCGCCGTATGGTCACCAGCGGTGTCTATCGTTACATTGCGAACCCAATGCAAGCCTCTTGCGCACTGACCATGCTTGCCTGGTCCGCGGTGCTGCACAGCGGGCGGTACGCGCTGGGTGCCGCGGTGGTTCTGGTCTACAGCGTCGGTTTGGCGAGCTGGGATGAGCACGCAGACCTGAACGAGCGCTTCGGGGCCGAGTGGCGAAGCTATCGCACGCAGGTGAAGGACTGGCGGGTGCGCTGGCGCCCTTACCATGCTGGAGCTCCGGCCCGCCTGTACATTGCCCGCACCTGCGGGCCGTGCAGCGAGCTGCGACGATGGATCGAAGCGCGGCAGCCGCTGGGACTGGAACTGGTCGACGCGGAGACGCTTGCGCGGGAGTCGATCCGACGAATGCAGTACGATCCGGCCGATGGGACGGAATGCGTGGACGGCGTCCGGGCGTTCGCGCGCGCTCTGGAGCACCTGAATGCCGGGTGGGCTTACTGGGGCGCCGTGCTGCGCTTACCGGGCATCTGGCAAATGGTGCAATTGGGCATGGACGCCGGCGGCTTGGGTCCAAGAGAGCTGTGCGCACCCGAAGACATCGCGCGTTCTCCGGAACTGCGTTGAAGATTGAGTTGGACACCGGTCTGTAGATGGCACCGCGTCCGCGCAGCTGGATTATTAGAAGGCGGGCCGCTTGGCGTATTCGGGGCAGGTGCGCTGATGCTTTTCGAGGTCCAGCGCCGTCTTTACCTGTTTTTCTTCCCGCTGCCGCGCGCGATTGCGCAGCCCGGACTCATTCAGCCCCTGCAGAATCTCCGGCGGGTCCGGCCGTTTGGCGGCCTCCGCGGCTTCTTCGAGCTGAGTACAAATCTTGCAGGTCATGCGTTCCCCTCATGTAAAGCCTACACCCTTCAAGGGATGCGATGCAGCGCCGCGGCGTCGGTCCGGCTGAGCAATTCCGGCACGATGCCTCGTGAAGGCGTAGTCTGAAGGCAGTGGCGCTGTTTCTCAGCCGCCTTTTTGAACCCTCGCCTTCAGGTCCACCCCATCCTGCTCCAGACGAGCGTCCTCCAGGTACGCAACCGCTCGCAAGGAGCACTCGATGAGCCCTTCTCGAATCACCGTTGTCCCCATAGACCTGGTGCCCGGCGCCGACAGCACGCCGGAAGTCCCCGCAGCCCTGCTGCTGGTTGCGGCAGCGGCTGCCCAGCAGAAGGCGCAAGCCGAGCGCGTCTCGCTCCCGCTTGAGGATGAGCTAAAGCCGGCCCGTGCGGAGCGTGGCGAATGAACCTCTCGCCGGTCGCCACATTCACCCTGCCGCCCATACAGATGAAGGTCAATGTCAACCGGCAGGTGCACACTTTTACTGCAGGCTGTGTGGCCTCGGCCAACTACACGCTCGTCGCGCAGAGCCGCGATGAGATGCTGGTGCCGGACAACTCGCCCAGCATCAGCATGTGGCCGTATCTGCTGCAGTCGGCGCAAACCTCTCGGCTAAACCGCATCAGCGTCTATGCGGAGCGCGGCACATCCAGAGAGCAGTCGCGCATCCTCTACATGAACGCTGAGGCGCTGCGCCTATGGCGCGAGATGGGAATGCCCGCCGTCGTCATCGGCGAGTCGCACCGGCCGTCGCGCAACGCCATGCTCTGCTTCGGCATGCCGTTCTCGGAGTGATCGCCCCGGCTGTCCGCCCGAACTTTTTCGCTTCCACGCCGGCATCCATGTTCGTGCCGCCCAAGCACCCGTTCCACACAGGAGATATCGTGCGTTCAGACCAGATCCATCTCGCCGTCGCCCAGGGACTCAACCGCTTCGAAATCTGCAAGCTCACCTCGAAAAGCGTGCAGGCGCTGCACAAGCAGGGAGAGCGCATGGAAGACTCCATCAACCGCGCACTGGGCCTGCTTCGCTCCAATAGCCCTCTCGCCGTAGCAGACCTGGTCGGCTAACACACAGCACCATCCGCGCACGCGGACCTGAATCCGCTCCCGGCGAGGAGCCCCCAGTATGAGACGTAAAGTAGTGGCCTTTGTTCTGGCTGGTGGAAGCGGCAATCGTCTGCTGCCGCTCACGGAATATCGCGCGAAACCCGCCATGCCCTTTGGCGGCAAGTATCGCATCCTGGACTTCGTCCTCAGCAATCTCGTCAACTCCGGCGTCGTCTCCATCTATGTGGTGCTCCAGTACCGCAGCCAGTCGCTGCTCAAGCATCTGCGCGATGGCTGGCAGTTCAACGGCCTGCTCAAGAACCAGTTCGTCATCCCCGCGCTGGCGCAGGTGCGCGCCGGGCAGGAGGCTTGGTACCGGGGAACCGCCGACGCTGTCTTCCAGAACCTCGACCTCATCGACGATCCGGATGACTGCCGGGTGGCAATCTTCGGCGCCGATCACGTCTACCGCATGGACATCGCGCAGATGATCGACTTCCATGAGCGCATGCACGCCGACGTAACAATGGCTGCTATTCCGATGTCCGCCGAGCTCTCCACGGAGTTCGGCGTCATTGAGGCAGGTGCCGATGGCGCCATCCACGGCTTCCACGAGAAGGACAGGGACGCACCCACCATCCCCGGAAAGCCCGACCAGATCTACGCCTCCATGGGCAACTATCTGTTCTCCGGCCGCGTGCTGCTGCAGGAGTTGGAAGCCGACGCGCTGCGTCCGGAAAGCAGGCGCGACTTCGGCTACGACATTCTGCCCTCCATGCTCGGACGAGCGGCCATGTACGCCTATGACTTCCAGACCAACGTCATGCCCGGCGAAACCGGCGATGCGCCGCTCTACTGGCGCGACCTCGGTACGCTGGATGCCTATTATGAGGCGCAGATGAATCTCTGCAGTCTGATGCCATCGCTGAATCTCTACAACAGCCAGTGGCCCATTCACACGGCCAGCTATCCCGATGCCAGCGCCAAATTCAGCTTCGACGAGCACGGCAATCCAGGCATTGCGACTGGCTCCATCGTCTCCGGAGGCTGCATCTTCTGCGGCGGGACCGTGCGCGGCTCCGTTGTTGGACGTGGAGTACGAATCTCCGGGGGCAGCCTCATTGAGGATTCAGTCGTGCTCGACAACTGCGTCATCGGATCGAACTGCAGCATCCGCAACACCATTCTTGACGAGGGCGTCACCATTCCCAGCGGCACGCGCATCGGCTACGACGCAAAGCACGACCGCCAACGCTACCACGTCAGTGAGCAGGGCATTGTCGTCGTCCCCCGCCACACCGCTTCCTCGATCAGCAGATGATTCCGTCATGCGGGCATCGGGCCGGAAGCCAGGGGCACTGCTGACCTGCCCTCGATCAGAGCGGCGCCAGAACCAGCTCGCAGATCTCTTGATGGCAGTTGATCATTCCCAGCCGGATCAGGTGCGCCTTGCTGCCAGGCGGAAACAATGCGTGAAAGTCAACAGAATGGATCCGTTGCTCAGCGGCCAGTGGCTTACGTCCCGGCATGTCGGTCGCGGGCTTCGCATCCAGAACCTTTCCATCCGCCAGAAGTAGTTGGACCGGAGCAACGCCGCTTTCGCCGTGCGAAGGGCCGAGCCGGAAGGTACGCAGCCCCTGGTCATCCAGCTTCGCGGAAGCTATGGCGGCAGGCTTCTCCGTGGCGCGCGCAATGGCCGTGAAGTGATCCCGAACGGTGCTGTCACTGCTGCCGTGCCGGGCTGCATCCGCATAGGCGAGCGCGTCCTCCAGCTTGCCCTGCCGATAGAGCACCCAGGCCATCGTGTCCCAGGCCCGGGCGAGGGTTTGCTGCTTGTCGCGGGCGACCTCGAGATTCATTGTCACAGGCCACTCGGAGGTCTCAGCTTCGGCAGTTTCGATGAAGCGAGATTCAGCGGCAGCCGCGTCCGAAAGACGCACTCCGCCCTGGGCCAGAACGTAACTGATGTTATTCAGGAGTTTGGGTTCGGTCACGGTGTCCAGAAGCGGCGCGATTTCGCGAGCAGCGTCCGCAGCATGACCGAGATCGCTGTTCGCGACAGCCTGGAGAATGCGCAGTTCGACGGACTTTGCGTTCCCCTCCCCAAGTCGGGCGAGGGCAGATTGCGCCACTTTCAAGGCTTCTTCGCTTTTCCTCTCCTCCGACAAAGTCCATCCAAGCTGGAGAGGCGCATCGGCGCTGTCAGGGGCAGCCTTCACCCAGTCGCGGAGTGTCTGGAGAGAACCTTCCTTATCATTGAGCGCGCGCTGCCAAGAGGAGACATTCGGGTAAACCTTCAACTCTTCCGGATGATAGGCGAGCTCTCGCTTGCCATACTCGACCATTTTGGTTCGCTGACCGAGGAAAAAGGAGAGCGTTGCATAGTCATACCAAAGCGAGGCCTGGGTGGGGTTAATCGCTGCGGCTTTGTCCAGGGACTGGCGGGCGGTGTCAAGATCGTGGGCTCGCATGCTGTCGAAAGCCTGCTGGACCAACTTTGCTGCTTCGGGGTCGGAGTGAACTTTCAGTCCCGCGGTGGCATCCGGATTCAGCGTCGCGGGGAGCGGCGCAGTGGCGATTGCCGTCGCCTTGGGTGCAGGAATCAACTGGACGAAGGGGACTCCGGAAGCGCCGCAGTCCTCATACCAGCTCTCATACTTGCTGGCATCGCTCACCTTGACCGACGTCGCCAGCACCGCAAGCCGCCGCTCGCCCATCAGCTTCCCGTTCTTCACCTCGAAGGTAACATCGCAGGTTGCGAACCCCTTGTGCGCATGCACCGGCTGCGGAGGCTGGGCAGTCCAGCCCTTGGGTAGCTCGATCTCGATCGTGCTGTCCTCGACGCGCGGCGAACCCAGCTGAATGCTCTCCGTCGGCGGGTTCTCGGCGTTGTAGGCAGGCAGCGCAATCATCAGAAACGCGGCGGTGACGCGATTCTCGCCCCAGTCCTTCTCCTTCACACGCCGGTAATGGAAAGACATCTGGAGCGGCTTCCCAGGATCGTCCAGGTTCTCGAACGCCGGATCGCTGGTGGTGCCGCCGAATCCCATGGCAGCCATCATGCGCTGCACAAACTCCGAATAGTTCGCCGGCGATACGTCATGCAGCAGCGCCCGCAGCGTGAGCTCATCGTCGCCATGCATGGTTACCGTGATCGTGGAGTTCGACGTGAGGTCGCCATCCAGCGAGCCCTCAATCTTGAAGCTCGTCGTCTGCGGGAAGGGAAGATCGACCGGAGTCTCCTGAACAAGCGCGGGCCCGGATGCAGGCAGCACCAGCGCCTGCTGATCGCGCAACGGCTTCAGCAGTGCCGCCCAGATGCCGCTCTCGGCTGTGGCATCCAGCCAGACCGGCTTTCCGTCAATCCACGCACGCGTGATCATGTGGTTGAAAGAGGCAGGAGAGGGCAGCCCGGGGTTGAAGCGAACTCCGGCGCCAATCAGAACCGGATCCGACTGGATGCCGGCGGCCTGCAGCATGGAGGCAAGCAGGACATGCTTGTCCTTGCAGTCGCCAAACTGATTGGCGAACACCTCCGCAGCGGTGTGCGGCTGCAGCTTGCCAATCCCAAAGTTGACACCGATGTAGCGAATGCGCGTCGACACATAGTTGTAGATCGCCTGCGCTCGCTCCAGATCCGTCTTCTTCCCTGCGGTAAGCTCCGTCACCTTGGCCTGGATGGCAGCATCCGGAGTCAGCCGATCCGTCAGCAGCCCGCGATACCACGCACCCAACGCCGCCCAGTCAGAGAAGGTGGTCCAGGCCATGCTGGTCAGTTCGCCCTTGGAGTCGTCCAGCTCCTCGTCAGCAGTGCGAAGCCGCTTGGCTTCCTTCTTCTTCTGGGCCTCAGCGTCCGGCCCCACCGTCGGCTTCAGATTGCTCGTCTGCCAATGGTAGATGTGCTGCCCCTCGCGGTCCGACTCCGCAAAATCGATGTGAGGTCGCGGATTCGTCCACACTGTGACGTGAAGCCCCGCAGGTACCCGCAGTTCCACGCTCCGTTCCAGGCACACACCCGCTTCGGTGAACTCGTCCTGGCTCCAGAACTGGCCGGGCACATACGGCTTGGTCTGCGTGAACTTCGCCTGCCACTCCAGACGATCGCCCACTCGCATACTTCTCACCGGAATCTGCTTGGTCTGCAGATCGCTGTACCATGGCGCCTGCTGCGTCACCGGCGCAGGCTGCTGGATCGCGGAGCTCACCGGCGTCTCCTGCGTGGTGCCATCGGCATGGACGACACGGACGTAGGTGAACTCGCCGGTCTCGTAGTCGCTGGAGATCAGAATGCTCAGCACCGAAAAGCTGCGCACTGCCGCTTCGGACTGCAGGTCGATAACGAAGGTCTGCACGCGCTCGCCTGTGCCATCCGCACGCATCGTGTCGACCCGGTCGGAGCGCTCCAGCACATAGGGCTCCGCGGCAAATTTCGAGGCCGCGCTGGCGGCCCGCACGGTCACCGGCTTCGGAACCACATCTTGCGCTGACACGGTGGCGGAGACGCACAGGGCTGCAACGCTGCATAGGCCAACTACTCTAGAGGCACGCATGGAGGAGATCAGCTTACACCGGTCCTCCGGAAATGCCAGCTGTTACTTTAGTGCAACGATCCGGCCTAATCCGCGCCTTGCGACGACACTTTCCGCACTTCCACCAGGTTGGAGTAGAAGGTAGCGCCGCCCGCGATATCCGCGACTGCATCGCTGGTGAGCGCGTTCACGTTCCCGGCCGACCTGTTGGCCAAGTCTGCGGCTTTGTTGCCTCTGCTGTTGTTCCAGCTCAGGCGGGCGGAAACCACGCCCTGCGGGACGGTATCGTCCACCAGCGCCTGCAGGCGCAGACTGCCTCGCCGGTTGAAGATTTCCACGACGTCTCCGGTGGAGATGTTGCGGGAGCGCGCGTCTTCGGGGCGAATCTCCAGCGTTCCCACTCGCGGCTCCAGCTTCTGATGTCCCTCGAGGTTCGCGAACGTCGAGTTCATAAAGTTGTCGGACTTGCGCGGCAGAAACTCCAGCGGAAACTCGCGCGCTGCCGGCGAGTGGCGCGACTCCTTCGCGGGCGTGAACACCGGGACCGGCAGCAGCTCGGCTTGTCCGCGAGGAAACCACTCCGCCGTGGAGAACGGCAGCACGTGGCCCTCGGGCGTCGTAGGCATCCGCAGCTCAATCTGCGCTTCGCGCTCCAGGCGCTCACGGGTAATGCCGTCGAACCAGCCGCGATTCGCCGCGGACTCCGCCGGACGCAATGCCTGTTCGATCAGGTCGTCATCCGAATCCGAAAAGCACGGCTCCGAGAATCCCATGCGCTGCGCAAGCGATCGGAACACAAACGTGTTGTTGCGCGCCTCGCCCAGCGGCGCGATCGCCTGGCTGGAGATCTGCGCGAAGTAGTGCCCGTACGCGCCCTGCACATCTTTGGTCTCAAGAAAGGTGGCCGCCGGCAGAACGATGTCGGCATAGCTCGTCGTATCGGTAAAGAACTGCTCGTGCACTACGGTGAACAGGTCCTCGCGCGCCAGCCCGCGCAGCACGCTGTTCTGGTTGGGCGCCACCGCTGCCGGGTTGGAGTTGTAGACGAACAGTGCCTTCACCGGCGGGCCGTCCTTTGCGTCCGAGCCCAGTTCGTTCAGCGCCTCGCCCAGCCGGATCATATTCACCACCCGAGCCGCGCCGCCCAGCGGACTGGCATACATCAGCTCCGGCATCTGCGTCGCGTCGCTGTTGAACGGGAAGGCGCCCGAGGTGGAAAGCTGCATGCCGCCGCCCAGGTGACGCCATGCACCCGTAATCAGCGGCAGCATGGAGATCGCGCGCACCGCTGCTCCGCCAAACTCCGCCCGCTGCACCCCGTAGTTCAGCCGGATCACCGCCGGCCTTCCGGTCTCCCGCTGCACCCGGCCATACTCGCGGGCCAGCGCCACAATCCGTTCCGCGGCAAGCCCCGTCACCTCCGCCACCCGCTCCGGCGAGTGCTCCGGCCGCAGCGCATGCTCACGCAGCTCCGCAGCGCCATGCGCCATCGCGGCAAAGTACTCGCGGTCTTCCAGCCCCTCGGTGAACAGCACATGCATCAGCCCCAGCGCCAGCAGCGTATCGGTGCCGGGCCGGATCTGCAGAAACTCGTCCGCCGCAGCAGCCGTGCGCGTGCGGTACGGATCAATCACCACCAGCCGCGCGCCGCTGCGCCGCGCCGCCTCAATAAAGGGCCACAGGTGGATGTTGTTGCCGTGGATGTTTGCCGCCCACGCGAGGATCAGCCCGGCATGCACGAAGTCCTGCGGCTTCGTGCCCAGCTTAGTGCCGTACACCTGCTTCAGCGCCTCGCCGCCCGCCTCGGAGCATATGGTGCGCGCCAGTTGCGACGCGCCCAGCCTATAAAAGAAGCGGCGGTCCATCGAGCCGTAGCCCAGCTGGCCAATGGTCCCTGCGTAGCTGTACGGCAGAATGCTATCCGGCCCGTGCTCGGCAGCAATCTGGCCCAGCCGCGCGGCAATCGTGTCCAGCGCCTCATCCCACGAAATGCGTTCGAACGCCTCCGCCTCGCGGCCGCGCACGCCCCCATAGCCTGCGGGACCTTTCACCGCGCCCACCTTGCGCCGCATGGGATACAGCAGCCGCTCCGGCGAGTAGACGCGCTCCAGATACTTCGCCACTTTGCCGCACAGAAATCCCTGCGTTACCGGATGCGCCGGATCGCCTTGGATTTTGGTCGCTCGCTCGCTCGCGGAGCCATCCGCGCTCCGCCTGGTCTCCACCGTCACCAGCACGCCGCAGGAGTCCGGGCAGTCATGCGAGCAGACCGTGTGGACCACTCGAGTCTCCACCTGTTCCGCTGCCATACAGCGATTCTACGACTCGGCGACTCCCAGCAGCAGCCCGGCTGAGCGCTCCTCCTTGCGGAACTCCACGATGCAAACCGCCAATAGAGCGAGTGCCAGAATCACAGCAGGCGCAAACCATGCGAGATGTCCGTAGAAGTAAAGTGCAGGCGGCACCAGGAACCAGGGAGCCGCTAGATATCTCAGGCCCCGATGCGATAGCAGTAGAAGCGGAAGCAGCAGGGCGGAGTAGTCGTAAATGTAAAGATGCGGACTGACCAGCACGGCGCACACGATCGCCGCAGAAAAAGCCACGCGCTCCTCGGAGGCGCGGCGCTGGATCCAGACGCCACACCCCAGAATCAGCACGGTGAGGACCAGGTTGAGCACGAACGGCACGCCCGCTGGAAGGTGAGCGGAGCCGAGAAGGTAAAGAAGGCCCGCAACATTCGGCATCGAGGAAAGCAGGACGGCCGTGGTGTGCTGCGCGGCGCCGTTGTTATCCACCGCAAGGGTTGCTCCGGTCAGCAGGTGCAGAAAATCGGCCGCTCCGGAAGGACCTGTCAGCAATATCGATAAGCCCAGCAAGGCAGCCGACGTAGCAGCAAAGGCCAGCGTGAAACGGCGGCCACGGCGAATACACAGCAGCAGGGCCAGGGGGCCGATGGTCGCCAGTTTGAAGCTGGCAAGGCCAAGCAGAACCCCCGCTCGACCGTCCTGATCACGCGTGAGCACCTTGTACACAAGCGAGAATGCAAGCAGCATCCACAGGGAGTTCTGCCCCACAAAAATGGCGAGCAGCACAGGAAAGCTTAGGAAGAACAGCAGCGGACGGCCCGTTTTGCCGAAAACTCCATTTCCATCCGGCGATACCAGGTAGCAGACCCACAGCAGCAGCATGTTGAACACCGCATACACCAGATACGCGGTGTGGAAGTGCAGCAGCGAGAGAGGGGCATAAAGAAGAGCCTCATACGCCGGATGGTAGAACGGCAGAACGCGGCTCACCCCTGCAGACGCGTCTTGCCAATGCTCCTGCGCGGCCAGCGAGTACATCTGCGACGGGGAGTGAAGAAGCATCTGGCCGGCCGCATAGAAAGCACGAAAGTCCTGATCGAATGGGCCCGGAACAGCCAGCAGCAGATAGCAGGCCAGCATCAACACCACGCAAACCAGCCCATACAGGAAGATGGCATCGCTGGTGATGTGTGCGCGTGCGCTGCTACCTGTTCGAGACGAAGTGGCTTGCATGAGGGTCGATGTGCGGCAAGTGTACCCCCGCACGCTCGCCGAACCAAACTCTTTGCCAGCGTCGTCTACGGAGCCACCGAGGCCCGGCCGGTATGCCTGCGACTCTGCAGCAAAGAGTGCGGGTTCGCCTCAGCTTTGAGTGCCTCCCCAAAGCAAATTGCCAGCAGCAGCACAGGAACAATACCCGCCGGTGCAAACCACATCAGATAAGGAAAGGAGCAGGCATAGAGAACCGGCGGCAGCAAAAACCAAAGAATCGCAACCATCCTGATCCATCGGCCCGAGAGCGGCAGGAATGCGATCGGCAGCACGGAAAGATCGTAGATGTAAACATGTGGGCTGGCGAGCACCGCACCAAGCAACGCCACGGCAAAGGCGGTTGAGTCAGAAATAGAGCGCCGCAGCAGCCAGGCGCATGCGCCGAGCAGAGCAAGGGTAGCGGTGATATTGAGCCCGTTGAACAGACGAACCGAGAGATGGCCCGACCCGAGAAGGTAAAGCAATCCATCTACGTTCGGCATTGCATGCAGCCATATCCCATGATTGAACTGCGCACTCACGCTATGATCTTCGCTCAGTGTTGCAGTCGCCAGCAGGTGTAGAAATTCGCCGGTCGATCGCAAACCCGTGATGCCCACGGAGAGTGCACCACAGGTCAGTGCGACGCCTAGAAATGCGCCGGCGAATCTCCTGCCGCGGCGGATACTGAGCAGCAATGCCAGCGGAACCACGATCGCCGGCTTGAAGGTGGCAAGTCCAAGGATTACGCCGGCAAGCCGGTCGTTTGAATTGCTCAGAGCCCTGTACGTCAGGCAGACCGCGAGCAGAAGCAAAATCGAATCTTGACCGACGAAGATTGCCAGCAAGATAGGAAGGCTCAGAAAGAACAGGGCGGGGCGCCATTCCGCCATAAAGCGGGAGACTGCGGGCGGCGAGACCAGGAAACAGAGCCATAAGAGGGCCATGTTCCAGACGGCATAGACTCGATACGCCGTTTGATAGTGAAAGCCCGAGAGCAGAGCATACAGAAGCGCTTCGTAGGCTGGATGCTCATACGTTACAAGTTGATCGCCCCCAGCCGCAGCGTCCTGCAACTGCTTCTGCAGTCCCACATCGAACAGGCGCGAAGGCGAGTAGATCACCGTCTCGCCAGCAGCATAAAATCCTCGGAAATCCTGCGCGCCAACTCCGCCACGATGCTCGGAGAGCAGCCAGCAGCAAACAGAAATGAACGCTGCTGCCAGAACTGCAAGGAAGACAGCATCCCGGGTGATGTAGGAATGCACGCCGGTCCTGGTTGGAGAAGAAGGCGTTGGCATGGGGCTGGTGTGCCGCAAGTGTACCGCGCCCCTGCTCCGCCAGCATGGAATTTGCGCTCTCAACCTCGACGCCACATCGCCTCGGCGCGAAAGCCGCCCTCAAGCCTGGGCGGCCGCCGTCACCGCCGGTTCAGACCCAGCAGCGAGAGGAAGAAGCTGGCGAAGATCGCCTCCACGCCCAGCATGAAGCAGGTCGCCGAGGGCAGCGTCAGTCGCAGCATGCGTTCCGGGGACATATGCCCGAACCCAGCGGCGTGCCACAGATGCACCGCATACGCGAGGATCACCGCGCCCGACAGCAGCAGCAGGCAGCCGAACAGCACTCCCGTCTCGAGCGTAATGTAGCGGAACAACCGCTCGAACTTCGGGTTCGGCGGCAGAAATCCCTCCTGCGTGCCAAACACCTTCGCTGAAACCGCAAACACCGTAATGTGGGCTCCAATCAGCACCAGCCCCAGCGCGTAGGTCAGCGTATCCAC
>Ga0207667_10008918_pt1 | contig 11864 bp, 11 predicted proteins | sample KBSCornC52_FD_184301 | JGI IMG/M metagenome (GOLD analysis project Ga0207667, IMG submission 184301) | Corn rhizosphere microbial communities from Kellogg Biological Station, Michigan, USA - KBS Corn C5-2 (SPAdes) (version 2) | ecosystem: Host-associated > Plants > Roots > Rhizosphere > Soil ...
TGTCACTGTTTTGCGCAAGCACCGCGCTAGTCGCCGCCAGTGCCAGTACGGCCTGGACAATCACTCTCAATCGCATCTTGGGTCAGCTCAGGTGTCGTGCAATATCGTTATAAAAAGCCAGACTCATCATCAGGATGAGCAGTGCAATGCCGACCTGCTGGCCGAGCAGCTGTGCACGTTCTGAGACCGGACTTCCCTTCGCCAGTTCCGCCAATTGGTAAACGACCTGGCCGCCGTCGAGAATGGGAATGGGCAACAGGTTCAACACGCCCAGACTGATGCTGATCAGTGCGAGCGTGTTCAGGAACACGAGTCCGCCTTGGCGCGCGGCGAACCCGGTGTATTCGGCAATGCTGATGGGACCGGAAATGTTCTTGACTGACACCTTACCGGTCACGATGTGCCACAAGATTTTCAACGTGAACGTAGAGGTATCCCAGGTACGTTCCGCTGCGTTGCCGAGCGCAGCCAGAGGGCCGTATTGCTGCAGTGTCCGCATTTCTGCAGGCACCGGCGCACCAGGAGCGGGTTGCACACCGATGCGGCCCACGCTGCGTCCATCGGTGGTGTCTTCGCCGACCTTCAGTTGTATCTCGCGAATGACTCCGTTGCGCTTTATTTCTACGGTGACCTGGCGATTCATGCGCGGTTGAACGAAGTGCGTGAGTTGCACGAAGTCCGTCACCGCTTCGCCATCGAATTTGAGAATCTCATCGCCCACTTCCAAACCGGCTTTTTGCGCGGCGCCGCCCTCGGCAAGCTTGCCGATCACTGCAGGAATTCGTGGGTACCAGAAGTCGAAGCCCAGCCCGGGGAGCAGCGCCTCCGGTTGAGTGAGATCGCGACGATTCTTGCCGGGTGCTAATAACACTGCGCGTTCGGAGCCATCGCTGCCACGCACGCGTAGTCGCACCGTGCCGTCGATCACGTCTTCGAAAATGCCGAGCATGGCGTCTTCGCGTGTGCCGACCTGGCGATTGCCGACAGCGTCGATCACGTCTTTTTCGCGCAATCCCGCTGCGCTCGCCATGGAATTCGGCAACACGGTGCCCACCACCGGTTTGAGCGTCGGGATGCCGATCATGAGCAGCACCCAATACGCCAACACGGCGAACACGAGATTGAATGCCGGACCCGCGAGCAGCGTGGCGATGCGTTTCCACACCGGCTGACGATTGAAGGCATAGGGCGCATCGAGCGGCGCGACGTTGCCTTCGCGCTCGTCGAGCAACTTCACGTAACCGCCCAAGGGAATAGAAGCGATCATGTATTCGACGCCGTCTTTGCGCGACGTGCGCCGCCACAACGGGCGGCCGAAACCGATCGAAAACCTCAGCACGCGAATGCCGAGGCGGCGCGCCACCCAGAAATGCCCGAATTCATGCACCGCCACCAAAATGCCGATGGCGACAATGAATGAGAGCACCGTGGTGGCGAGCGACAATAGCGATGCAAAATTCATTACGCGTATTCTCCAGTGACCGCGGTCAGGCGTTGGTGCGCCTCACGCCGCGCCCACGTATCCGCAGCGAGCACTTCTTCCAAGGATTGCACCGTGGCGTGTGAGTATTGATCGAGCACTGCCTCGATCACATCCGCAATAGCGGTGAAAGCCAGCCGCCCTTCCAAAAAAGCCGCCACTGCAACTTCGTTCGCGGCATTCAATATCGCCGGCGCCGTGCCGCCTGTCTGTGCAGCGCAGCGCGCGAGCTTGAGACAGCGGAATCGTTCGACATCCGGCGCTTCGAATTCCAAGCGTCCGACTTGGATGAGATTCAGCGATTCTACACCGGAGTGCAAGCGCTCCGGCCAACCGAGTCCGTACGCAATCGGCGTGCGCATGTCAGGATTGCCGAGCTGCGCCAGGATGGAGCCATCCACATATTCAACCATGGAATGCACAATGCTTTGCGGATGCACCACGACTTCGATTTTCTCGGGCGGCATGTCGAAGAGCAGCGCAGCCTCGATCAATTCGAGACCTTTGTTCATCAACGTAGCCGAGTCCACCGAGATCTTGCGTCCCATGACCCAGCGCGGATGCGCACAGGCTTCGTCGGGCGTCACGTCCGCGAGCGCAGCCGCCGGTTTGCGCAGGAATGGCCCACCTGACGCGGTGAGCAAGATACGACTCACGCCGGTGCGGCGCTCGCTCGGAAAACATTGGAAGATGGCGTTATGCTCGCTGTCGATCGGGATCAACGTCGCCCCGCCCTCTTTGACCGCCTGCATGAACAGTGCGCCCGACATCACCAAAGACTCTTTATTTGCAAGCAGCACTCGCTTGCCGGCGCGTGCGGCCGCCAATGTGGGCCGCAACCCGGCAGCTCCCACGATCGCCGCCATGACATAGTCGACATCGTGATCGGCAACGAGCGCATCGAGCTTTGCAGCAGGAACTACGCGTGTGCGGGAGCCTGCGGCTTGCAGTTCCGTGGCGAGCCTCGCTGCAGCGTTTACATCGACCATCACCGCGAAATCGGGAGCATGCCGTAAACACTGTTCGCGCAAACGCTCTGCATTCTTGTTGGCCACCAACAAGACGACCCGGAATTGCTCCGGATGGCGTGCAATCACATCGAGCGTGCTCTCGCCGATACTGCCGGTCGAGCCGAGAATCGCAACTCCTTTGCGCATCGTGCTCATCCGCGCAGCCCCAGACTGTGCAGCCCTAACAGAAACAACGGCGCTGCCGCGGTCATGCTATCGATGCGATCGAGAATGCCGCCGTGGCCCGGCAGTATCGAGCCACTGTCTTTGAGGCCGGCGAAGCGTTTGAAAAGACTCTCGGTCAAATCGCCCACGATCGAACCGGCAATCACCAGCGCGCACATGCTCAAGAACGGCACCCACGGCATGCCGAAGGCGACGCTTCCTACGACGGCGATCAGCGCTGCAAGTGCCACACCGCCCAGCACGCCTTCCCACGTTTTTCCGGGACTCACGCGCGGCGCGAGTTTGACCCGCCCCCAGCGGCGGCCGATCAGAAAAGCGCCTATGTCAGCGGACACGACCATGAGAAATAAGAAGAAGACGAGCGAACGCCCCTCCGGCAGCTCGATCAGACGCCCAAGCGAGATCCCTGCCGGCGCGAGCACGAATACTCCTGCGACTGCGGCGCCCACGCTGTTCGCCCGACCAGGCAAAAACAATATCCAGACGAGCGCTGCCAGCCACCAGAACGAACTCACGAACAGCAACTCGCGTTCGGCGTGTACGTCTTTACTCACGAGCCAACCCACGGCAGTCACTGCAGCAATGAACAATACATACAACGCGCGACGACCGTTGGAAGCCGTGCGTAAGAAAGCCGACCACTCCCACGCACCTGCCAGGAGCAACAGAGCGAACAGGACTTGCACGATATGAGGCGACGCCCACAACAAAATAGCAATGAGGACTGCCCCGATGATGAGCGCCGTGACGATTCGTTCCCTGAGCACTAGCGCGCCCCTGCTTGCTCGGGCGTCAACCCGTAACGACGCTGACGCGAGCCGAAACTGTGGATGGCGTTGTCGAGCTCTCGTTCGTCGAAGTCGGGCCACAGCACGTCGCAGAAATAAAGCTCGGTATAGGCCAGATCCCACAACAGAAAATTGCTGATGCGCTGTTCGCCGCCGGTGCGGATGAAAAGATCCGGGCCAGGAACGCCCGCAAGTTGCAGGTGTTCGGCCAATCGCACCTCGTCGATCGACTGCGGATCGATCTCACCTGCAACGCTGCGGCTCGCCAACGCTTTGGCTGCTTGCGCGATGTCCCAACGGCCGCCGTAAGCCACTGCGATGATGAGCGTGAGTCCAGGGTTCTTTCCGGTGAGTGTCTCGGCAGCCTGCATTCGGTTCTGCAGCGCCGTCTGCAATTCGGAGCGCTGCCCGATGAAACGGATGCGAATGCCGTTTTTGTGCAGGTCGGCGATTTCGCGATCCAGTGCATCGAGAAAAAGCTGCATCAGCAGGCCCACTTCTTCCTTGGGCCGTTGCCAGTTCTCACTGGAGAACGCGAACAACGTGAGCACTTCCACTTTGCGGCTCGCGCACGCTTGCACCATCGCGCGAACTGTTTTGACGCCAGCGTGGTGACCGGCATGCCGCGGCAACATGCGCGCCTTCGCCCAGCGGCCGTTGCCATCCATGATGATGGCGATATGCCGAGGCATTGCTAACGCGCGCTGTTCGGGAGCCGCTTTAGGAGGCATGAACGCTGAGTGTGTTGTTGTAATGGTGGAGAAGGTTCGAGGGCTTTGGACTTTGGGCTTTGGGCTTTGGGCTTTGGTCAGAGACGCTCACTCCGGCCATGGCCCAATAGCCCATCGCCCTCCTTCATACCTGCATCAGTTCTTTTTCTTTCTCGGCGAGCACTTGGTCGATTTCGGCCACGTACTTGTCGGTGAGTTTCTGCACATCTTCTTGCGCGCGGCGGTCGTCGTCTTGTGACAAGAGCTTTTCCTTGAGCATGTCTTTCAGATCGCTCATCACGTCGCGACGTACGTTACGTACCGCGACGCGCGCATTTTCCGCTTCGTGGCGCACGACTTTGGTCATTTCGCGGCGACGCTCTTCAGTAAGCGGCGGCATGGGTACGCGAATGACAGTGCCGGCGGTGTTCGGCATCAGTCCGAGTTCGGACTTCATGATGGCCTTTTCGATCACGCCCACCATGTTCTTTTCCCAGGGCGTCACGGTGATAGTGCGCGCATCTTCCAAAGCGACGTTCGCAACTTGCGTCAACGGTACTTCCGAGCCGTAGTACTCGACACGCAAATGCTCCAGCAAACTCGTATGCGCGCGGCCCGTGCGGAGCTTCTTCAGTTCATTGCGGAATGCGACGACGCACTTCTGCATGCGGTCCACGGCGTCTTTTTTTAGATCGTCCAGCATGGCTGTCTCCCACTATTACGGGTCGGTGGCATTATTGGTCACGAGCGTGCCTACGTCTTCGCCGCGCACGATCTTGAGCAGCTCGCCCGGGACGGTGAGATCGAATACGCGCAGCGGCAGATCGTTATCGCGACACATCACGATGGCCGTGGCATCCATGACGTTCAAGCGATCCGACAGAACTCGATCGAACGTGAGCCGCGTATAGCGCTGCGCGGTCGGGTCCTTCATGGGATCGGCCGAGTAGATGCCGTTCACTTTGGTGGCCTTGAGCAACAGATCCGCTTCGATCTCGATGGCGCGCAAACTCGCCGCCGTGTCCGTCGTGAAAAACGGATTGCCCGTGCCGGATGCAAATATCGTCACGCGGCCTTTTTCCAGATGCCGCACGGCACGCCGGCGAATGTACTCTTCGCAAACCTCGTTGATGCGGATCGCGGACATGACTCGCACGTGCGTTCCCATGGCTTCGAGCGCATCTTGCATCGCAAGCGAGTTCATCACCGTGGCCAACATGCCCATGTGATCTCCAGTGACGCGGTCCATGCCGGCACGGGCCAAGCCAGCGCCGCGGAAAATATTGCCGCCGCCGATCACGACCGCCACCTGCACTCCCAGGCTCGCGACCTCGCGAATTTCCGCAGCGACCCGGCGCAGCATCTTGGGATCGATGCCGTAGTCCTCATCGCCCATCAACGCTTCGCCGGAAAGCTTCACCAATATCCGCGATAAACGGCCGTTACGACCGGCTGCGGGGATACCACTGGTGTCGCTGTCCGAATTCGAAGGAGCGCTGATTGCCATTAGTCCGCCTGCGAGCCTGAAACAAGTAGTGGGCGGCGATTATAAAGAACCCCGCTCGCGGCGGGGTTGGAGAAAGAAGGGCCTTGGGTGATTGGGCTTTGGGCATTGGCAAGAGAAAGCCAAAGGGGATGCAACACGGTAGCTCGCGTTGAGCCTCTTACTTTGGCCAAAGCCCAATTTCCCAATGCCCAACTTCCCGGCGGCTCAGCCGCCTCTCACCTGCTTCATCACTTCGGCCGCAAAGTCTTCCTGCTTCTTTTCGATGCCGGCGCCGACTTCGTAGCGGATGAACGCGGCCACTTCGCCGCCCGCTTGCTTGAGGTACTTCTCGACGGTGATGTCCGGGTCCTTCACGAAGGGTTGGCCGAGCAGCGTGATTTCACCCAGCCATTTGCGCAACCGCCCCTCCACCATCTTCTCGATGATGGCCTGCGGTTTGCCTTCCCCTTGGGCTTGCTCGATCAGGATGGAGCGTTCCTTGTTCACTTCCTCGGCGGGCACGTCGGCAGCCGAGAGCCGCGCCGGGTTGATCGCTGCCACATGCATGGCGATGTCCTTGGCCAGCGCTTCGTCGCCCGACTTCATCGCGACGAGTGCACCGATGCGCGAACCGTGGATATAGGCTCCGACCACTGCAGGCGCCTGCAATAGCGCGACGCGACGAATGGAAATGTTCTCACCGATCTTGGCGATCAGCGCGCGGCGGACTTCTTCGACGGTACCGCCTTCCGCCTTGAGCGCCGCAACAGCTTCGACGCTGTCGGCCTGATGTGCGAGCGCAAGCTTGCCGACATTGGCAGCGAATGCTTGGAAATCCTTTTCGCGCGCGACGAAATCGGTTTCGCAATTGATTTCGACGATCGCAGCGCGCTTACCGTCGCTGCTGCGCTCGAGCACGATGACGCCTTCCGCAGCGACGCGGCTCGCCTTCTTGTCCGCCTTCGCGAGACCCGCCTTGCGCATGAGCTCGGCGGCCGCGTCGAGATCGCCACTGGTTTCGACGAGCGCTTTTTTGCACTCCATCATGCCTGCGCCAGTACGTTCGCGCAGGACCTTTACAGCTTCTGCGGTCACTGCCATTGCTACTCTCCGGAAGAAGGCTCGGTCGTGGGGGTCGTGGCGGGTTCCGCCGTCTTGCGCTTGGCGCTACGACGACGTGCCATCACTTCATCGGCGCCGGCATCCTTATCGAGATCATCGAGTTCTGCGGCCACAGCGGACTCCACCGTCTCAGCTTCGAGCGCGGCCTTATCGACCACCCGCTTACGGGCCGGCGCCTTCTTTTTGATGGCGGCCGGACGTGCGGGCCTGCGGGCCGGCTGTGCGCCCGGTTTCGCCTTAGGCTTGCCTTCCTCGTCCATCTCGACGAACTCGTCTTCGCCGGCCGGCACTTCGGGTGTTGCTGCTTTGCCTTCGAGAACCGCATCCGCGATGCCTGAGGCATACAGTTGAATGGCGCGCATGGCGTCGTCGTTCCCCGGAATGAGGTAATCGACGCCTTCCGGCGCACAGTTGGTATCGACGATCGCTACGACAGGAATGCCGAGCTTGCGCGCTTCATGAATGGCGATGCGCTCGTGACCCACGTCGATGACGAAGAGCACGTCGGGCAGGGAATCCATGTCTTTGATGCCGCCCAAGCTGCGCTCGAGCTTCTCGCGTTCGCGGCGCAGTGCCTGCGCTTCACGCTTGCTGTGCTGTTCGAGTGTGCCATTGCTCGCCATCTCGTCGAGCTCGGCGAGGCGGCGAATGGATTGGCGCACGGTCTTGAAATTGGTGAGCATGCCGCCGAGCCAACGATGGCTCACGAAAGGCATGGTGCAGCGTTGCGCCTCTTTCTTCACGGCTTCGCGCGCGGAACGCTTGGTGCCGACGAAGAGGACGCGGCCGCTGTCTGCCACGATTTGCTTGATGAAGGCGGCTGCCTCGTTATAGAGAGGGAGCGTCTTCTCGAGATTGATGATGTGAATGCGATTGCGCTCTCCGAAAATGAAGGGCGCCATCTTGGGGTTCCAGAAGCGGGTTTGGTGTCCGAAATGAACGCCCGCTTCCAGCATCTGTCGCATGGACATGCTGGCCATGTAAGTCTCCTCATTGGGGGTTGAACCGCCACGCATCCCGTACGACGACCTGCCGGGAAGTGTGATTCCCGACGGGCACCCGGCCGTAAGTGCCGATGCGTGTGTGGATTTGATTGCGAAAAAAGCGGGCGCTTTATAGCATGACTTTTGGATGCGCGAAAGCGCACCGTTGAGAGCGCGCAGTCGAGAGTTGACGGCCAGATCGCGCACAACGAGGACGACTGCCTCGTTTCTGGCCGCAGACCCGCGGACCGAAGACCAAGGACCGGTTGCCTCGAGCAATATTGAACTGTCGCAAGGTAACACCCATATGTCCGCACTACCGAGACCCATGACCATCACGATCAAAACACCCGAGGAGCAGCAGAAAATGCGGGAAGCCGGCCGCATGGCGGCGGACCTGCTCGACTTCATCGCGCCGCATATTGTCCCAGGAGTCACTACAGAGGAGTTGGACAAACTCTGCCACGACTACCAGGTGAACGAGCAGAAGACCGTCCCGGCGCCGCTCAACTACCGCGGCTTTCCCAAATCGATCTGCACGTCGGTGAACCACGTCGTGTGTCACGGCATCCCGAGCGACAAGCGCTTGAAACAAGGCGACATCGTGAACGTCGACGTCACGCCGATCAAAGACGGCTGGCACGGCGATTCGAGCCGCACGTTTGCGGTCGGCAAAGTCGCGCCGCCCATCGAGCGCTTGATCGATGTGACATATGAAGCGATGTGGATCGGCATCAAACAAGTGCGCGCGGGCGCGCGGCTTGGCGACATCGGCGCTGCGATTCAGCAGTTCGTGGAAGCACAGCATTACTCCGTCGTGCGTGAATATTGCGGACACGGCATCGGCCGAATATTTCACGAAGATCCGCAAGTGCTTCACTACGGCGAGCCTGGCACAGGAATCGAGTTGGCGCCGGGAATGACCATTACCATCGAACCCATGGTGAACATAGGCAAACGGCACGTGCGCTTGCTGCCGGACGGCTGGACCGTCATTACGAAAGATCATTCGCTCTCGGCGCAGTTCGAACACACGGTGCTGGTAACGGAGCACGGGTATGAAGTGCTGACGCTGGGGGCGAGGGAGAGAGAAGGAAGCTAGGAAGCCAGAAACGCTTTGCCGGTTCGCTCTTGCTTCCTCGCTCTCCCCACTCCTTGTAAGCTAGTCGTGCTGGAGCTCAGAAGCTAAATCCGATCCGACTTCCTCGCTTCCATGCTTCCTCGCTTCTCTGGCTCATAACAGGATCCGCCGCGCCTCCATGCCCGCTCTCACGACTGAAGAACTGGAAAATTTGGAGTCCTCACCGGTCGATCCGCAGTGGGACTATTTGAGTGGCATGGAAGCAGCCATCGCCGATGGTAACTATGCAGTCACGGCGTTTCGGGCCGCGCTCATGGAAGGCGACACGCGTCTCAAACAACGTTTTGCGGAAGATGAACCGGTCGAACGGTTGGTTCGAGATCGCGCTCGGCTCGTCGACTTGCTGTTGCGCACCGCTTGGACATTACACGTCGGCAAGCGCTATACGGACATCGCTCTGATCGCAGTCGGCGGTTACGGGCGCGGCGAACTCAACTTGTGCTCGGACATCGATGTCATGCTGCTCTTGCCGAAGAGCGAAGCCACGCCGTGGCAACCGGCGCTCGAGCAGTTCCTCACATTCATGTGGGACATCGGCCTCGAAGTCGGCCACAGCGTGCGCACCATCGACGATTGTCAGCGTGAGAGCGCCGCCGATGTGAGCGTCGCAACTACGCTGATCGAATCTCGACTCCTCGCCGGTCCCGAATCACTGCTCGAGGCCATGCGCCGCGCGCTCGCGCCCGAGCGCGTATGGCCCACCAAAGATTTTTTCGAAGCGAAAGTCGCCGAACAAACCGCGCGCCATCATCGCTATCACGATACTGCGTACAACCTGGAACCCAACGTCAAATCCAGTCCCGGCGGTCTGCGCGACATTCAGACCATCGGCTGGGTCGCGAAGCGACACTTCGGCGCAGATTCGCTCGATGAACTCGTCGAGCATGGATTCTTGACCCGCAGCGAGTTGCGCAAGCTGCAAGCTGCGCAAGCCTTCTTGTGGAAAGTGCGTTTCGCGCTGCACGTGCTCACCGGCCGGCGCGAAGATCGCGTGCTGTTCGATTATCAAATCAAGCTCGCGAAAATGTTCGGTTACGAAGACGCGACCTACACGCTCGCCGTCGAGCAGTTCATGCAGCGCTACTACCGCACGGCGATGGACGTGAGTCTGCTCAATGAAATGCTGCTGCAGCTCTTTCGTGAAGCCATTCTTTCCGACCCGAACGTTGCGCCGGTGCCGGTGAATCCGCGCTTCCAGATCCGCAACGATTATCTCGAAATCACTAACGACGAAGTTTTCGACCGCTATCCGTCGGCACTCATGGAATTGTTCGTGGTGCTCGAACAGCATCCGGAAATTCGCGGCGTGCGCGCTTCGACCATCCGGCAAGTGACGCGCCATCTCTGGCTGATCGACGAAGAGTTCCGCCAACATCCGCGCAACCATCGGCTGTTCTTCGAAATCCTGCGCGCTCCCATAGGCGTGACCCACGAGCTGCGCCGTATGAATTTGTATGGTGTGCTCGGACGCTATATCCCTGCATTCGGTCGTGTGGTCGGCCGCATGCAATACGACCTATTCCATGCATACACGGTCGACGCGCATACGCTTTTCGTCGTGAGCAATCTGCGCCGGCTCGCGGTGCCCAAATACGATCACGAGTTCCCCGAGCTGTCGCGCATCATGCAAGCGCTGCCGAAGCCCGAACTCGCCTATCTCGGCGCGCTCTTTCACGACATCGCCAAGGGCCGCGGCGGCGATCACTCGGACCTGGGCGCGGTCGATGCGGAAGCGTTCTGTTTGGAACAAGGGCTGTCGCGTTACGACGCACGCGTGGTCGCTTGGCTCGTGCGCAATCATTTGATTCTCTCTGTCACTGCGCAAAAGAAAGACATCAGCGATCCGAAAGTCATCCACGAGTTCGCGCAACTCGTCGGCGACCAGACGCACTTGGACTATCTCTACGTGCTCACCGTATCCGACGTCCGCGGTACGAATCCCAAACTGTGGAACAACTGGAAGGCTTCGCTGTTTGCCGAATTCTACGAGCGCACCAAGCGAGCACTACGCCGCGGGCTGGAAAGTCCGATCGACAAAGAAGAGCTGGTAAGCGAGACACAAGCTCAAGCGCGCGAACTATTGACGCGAGCCGGGCTGCCGGGCGCACGCGTCGATCGAGTATGGCAGCGGTTCAACGAAACCTATTTCGTCCGTTATAGCGCCGAAGACATCGCCTGGCATACCGAGTTACTAGCGAGCCGCGAACCGAGCGATCAACATCCGCTCGTCGCCGTGCGTCAAGCTCCAGGTACAGGCGGTACTGCAGTGCTCGCCTATACGCCGCAAACTCAACACAGCTTTGCAGTCACCACCGCGTTGCTCGACCAGATGGGCATCAACATCGTGGACGCGCGCATTACGCCGACGACGGACGGCTTCTCGCTCGATACCTATCACGTGTTGGAAGACACGGGCGGCGAGCTGTACGACATGGATCGCATCCGCGATATCCAACATCAGCTGATGCGTGCGCTGGAGCGCGATCAACCCTTCAGCGGCGTTACCGTCACGCGCCGTGCACCGCGCCAAGTACGCATGTTCTCGACCGCAACGCAGATCAACTTCAGCGACGATGTGATCAATCAGCGAACCATCTTGGAACTCATCGCAGGCGATCGTCCGGGCCTACTGTCGGAAGTGGGCAAGGTGTTCATGAGCCAGCACATCGACATTCACACTGCGAAGATCGGCACCGTGGGCGAACGCGCGGAAGACGTGTTCTACGTCACCGACGAATCCGGTCAGCCATTGAGCGAAGCGGCGCGGGAACGATTGCAGCAGCAATTGGTGGCGGCGTTGGATCGACGAAGCTAAAAAAGGGGGCGGTCCGGGGCCAGAAAGAAAGCGCCCGACGTAGACGACCGGAGAATGTTCTTCTCTGGCCGAGGACCGCGGGCGGCAGACCGCGGACGATCTGCTTCCGCTAAACTCACCGCCCATGAACCCCCATCTCTCCC
>Ga0207667_10008919_pt1 | contig 11863 bp, 4 predicted proteins | sample KBSCornC52_FD_184301 | JGI IMG/M metagenome (GOLD analysis project Ga0207667, IMG submission 184301) | Corn rhizosphere microbial communities from Kellogg Biological Station, Michigan, USA - KBS Corn C5-2 (SPAdes) (version 2) | ecosystem: Host-associated > Plants > Roots > Rhizosphere > Soil ...
CATCCGGTTTTGCAGTGCAGCTTCAACGTGTTTTTGCGCTTCGGCTGCCTGGCCGCGCTTTTCTAGAAGTTCAGCAAGCCCAAGATGCGCCGGCCCCCAGTAGGATTTCAGCTTTAATACTTTTTCAAACTGGGCGATCGCTTCGGTATCCTTTCCTTCGCGTGCCAGCATTTGAGCGCTCTCTGTGAGAATTTGGCAGGAATCAGGATCAAGTTGCGAGGCCTGCTGAAACGCCGCCATGGCTGCCTCATTCTGCTTTGCTTCGCTGAGAGCACGTCCCCAGAGTGCCCAGCTTTGGGCATAAAGAGGCATTAAATCCGCCATCCGCTTAAATGAGTCTGCTGCGCCCACAGGATCACCCAGTTGGAATTGCAGATTTCCCAGCTCCTTGTTTAAAACCCAATCATCCGGTGCCAAAGACACGGCTTCGCGGCAGCGCGCCACGGCTTGCCGAAGCCCAGTGGAACGAGTGGCTGGCAACAGGTTCTCCAATTCGTGGCGGAAAGATTCGACTTGCTCGGTGTGATTGAATTGCAGTGTAAAGGGTGGATCACCGAGACGGTCGAAAATTTTTGAGATCGCGTCGTAACGATTCAAATCCGTCCAGCCTAATCGCCGTGCGCAATCTTCCAGCGACGGCCAGGGCTGTGATGTGCCGGCGCGGTGCGTGACTGACTCCGGCAATACTTTTTTGATCTGCTCCGCAAACGTGCGCGCCAGGAAATAATTTCCCTCGAATGTCAGGTGAACGTGCTCGTAGAAAAATTCGGCGCCTGTAATTCCTTGGGCCCTTTGCCGCGCCAGTGCGGATTCGGTATCGGCAAAATAAATTCCCTCTTGCTCGCGATCGGCCACTGCGCGGCGAATGATCTCATTCAGCCGGCTGTCGCAGCGAAATCGTAGTGTGTCTAGATCGCGTGCGAGGGAGAATTCTTTCACCGCTTCATCACCGCGATTCATGGCCTGCCAACATTGACCCATGTGAAAATGAAGCTCAGCAAATGAATCGTCGAGCGCGGCGGCTTTGCGGAAGAGCTCCAGGGCTTCCTGCGGGTTTCCTTTTTGTTGCGCTTGCTGATATTGCACATTCCACTGTTGAAGATCCGAGTCGGACAAATCGGGTTTGTGCAGGGAGCCAAATGGGGCACAATCGCGCAGGTTGACGGCCACAGTGCCGACGACAATTTTTGTGCCTCGGCGCTGGCCTGTTTTCAAAATGGCTTTCAGATTTTCCGCGAACCGGGAGTAAACAGCGGCCATATGCGGATCTGTTTGGCGCACTTGATTGTTCACGAACATTTTCATGCCGCCCCATTCGTTCGCCGAAATTGGACGCTTCTTCAAACCACGAATCAATTCATCGAGAAATTGACCGGTGCGGGTGGATTTTAACGCCAAGCTGGCGCGGACGAGTGCGAGGCTTGGCGTTTGCGGGCCAAAAACAGTGCCGGCTCCGAATGGCCCCACGACCTCGTTATTACCCATATAAATGACCCAAATGTCCCCTTGCTGTTGCGCGCATTCGCGAGCAATCGGAAGGATCGCGTGCGAATTGATCGCAGTCATGGCCACGTTATAGACCTCGAATTGCGCTCCGGGATATCGAAGCTCCAGCATGGCTTTCAGCATTCGTGGCAGACCGAATTCCGGTTGCGGGTCGCCGTAGGCGGCTGATTCGCCGAAAACAAAAATGCGAATTGTGTCGGCGGGTTTTGATGTGGGAATCAACAGCGGCCACGGTTCGCGCGCCATTTCTGGTCCGAAGAACCGCCAGGCAAACCGGTCGTTTTGAACGACTAAATCACGGCCTTTAATTTTTTTGGATAGAAAAAATGAAGTGGGGTGGCCAAATCCAACGAGTCGCAACGCAACTTCCATCAGTAAAAAGAATAGCAGCGGAAAAAACACTGCAACCGACAAACGAAACATCCAAGTTCGGCGGGAACCGCGATGTTGCGCGGCGACGACCGGGGCTGATTTTGTTCGGGATTGCTTGTGAGGGGCAGTTCTTTTTCGCGATTTCGGCATGGCACCCCAGTCAGTTTAAGCGTTGCGCGCAAAGAACCAATATCAAATATCCGAGAACTTTCGTGGCGCAACACCTTGAGTGTGTTTTAAGTATGCGATGTGGATTTTGCGTTATTGACAAAATAGATTTTCCTCCTATTCTCGTGCCAATCCCTAAACAAATTAAACCCAATTCGTCCGAACTGTCATTTAGAGTGCCGGTAAGCTATTCGAAAGGGCCGCTGGCGTTGCTTTAAGGCAGGAATTCGTTCCTTCCTTTGGGCTGTAATAATGTTGGCCGCCGTAACGTTCATCTGTTAATAAAGTCTTTTCAAACGCAGAACGAACCTCAAACTCCCCCGACCAAGGTAAAAGGCAGTATTATGAAAAACCTCGCCCGTAAAATCATTGCGTCCACTCTATCGTTCCTTGCTCTAGCTTACGCGTCGAGCGCGGGAACGGCGCAATTCTCCATAGGCCTTAAGTTTGCCACGGATGATGTTAACGGCTTGATTGCCTCACGGCCGACCACATCTTTGGGGGGCGCCGATGTGGCAGGATTGCCAGCAGTCGCTCAGGCCAATTGGAATAATCTTGCGGGAGCTTCGGGGACGAGTTCGGCGCTTGTTGACAATAGTGGCAATCTAACCACTGTGAGTTTAGCATGGACCGCCACTGGTGTTTGGGGTAACGGCAACAATGGAGCTAATTTTCTTCCCGGCACTCCTGATAACGTGCTGCAATATACTTATTTGGACATCGGCAGCCCTGCGACAGACGTGATCACCCTGACCAATCTGCCGCCCGACCTCACCGCCAAGGGTTATGATGTTTATATTTATATCCTGGGAGACACGGGGGGCCGCGGTGGTGCTTACGGTATCTTTGACGCGAACACAAGCGCCACGATTAAAGGCTATCAACCTGCGGTTGAAGACGCTAACCCGACGAATTACGTCCAATGCCTCAACGTGGGGTCGGGCACCAACGCCACTGGCAACTACGTTGTCTTTCACGGGTTGACTAATGCGAATATCAATATTCAGTCAACGACTACTGTAAATCCTCAAAGTGGTACTCCGCGCGCTCCGATTTGCGCAATTCAAGTCGTTTCAGCTCCCTGTGTCGGCGAAGCGGGGTCAGCCACCGGGCTGAATATGCAGACCAATGGCCTGTCAGGGCAGATGACGATTTCGTGGTCGCCAGGTTCGGGCAGTTCCGGAACGCTGGTCGTCATGAGACCGAATGCGCCGGTTACAGCGGAACCGGTTGACGGAACGAACTACACGGCCAGTTCCACATTTGGTTCGGGAAGTGATCTGGGTGATGATGAAGTTGGCAATCGCAATATCGTTGTTTATAACGGCTCAGGAAACAGCGTGACCGTCAGCAATCTCACGCCCAATGTCCGATATTGGGCGACCGCATATTCCTTTAATGCCGGCCCGAATTACACCCTTGCCGCGCCTGCAACGACTAATCTGGTTGCACAGGGCGTCGCAACAAACCTTGTTTTTCTCCCCCCATCGCCATTTATTGTCGGAAGCGCCAGAACCTTTAGCGTTCTTGCCCAGTACGATAATGGAACGATTGTCGATGTGACTCCGTCGGCAACCGTGATTTCCAGCAACAACGCGATCATTTCAGTGCAATCCGTTGGCCGCCTGGCTGCGAACTCCCTCGGCACGGTGGGAGTAAGGGCTATTTACCAGGGCAACACGAACATCCAATTGGTTACAGTCTCGCCATTGTCAATGACCCATCGCTATAATTTCGGGGAAGCTACAGGAACAACGAACGCCATCGATTCCGTCGGGGGCGCCAATGGTGAGGTGGTTTCCTCGGATGCCACAAGTTCGATGAACGGTTCCGGTCAGTTGCTTCTCAGTGGCAGCGGCACCGGCGGCGGCGGCGCGATAACCAACTACATGTTCCTGCCTGCCGATTTGTTTACCAACTATGGGGCAGTGACCGTTGAAATGTGGGCCACCGAGAATGCTCAAGCCACCTGGGAGCGCCTGTTTGACTTTGGTAACAGCCAGACGGTTAACTGGTTCATGACGCCGGAAGCCGGTGGTGGTATCTATCGGACCGCCGCGACTGTCGGTGGTGGCGGTGCTGAAACGCGCGTCAATTTCGCGACGCCAACTTTGGCTGGCACAGGTCCCCATCAGTTTGTGTTTACCATGTCGGGTGCTACTCGCACCGCTGTTCTTTACCTGGACGGCCAAATAGTAAATATAAATACCAATTTCCTTTTGACACCCGCAGATCTGGGCCACACCGCGTTCGATCTGGTTGGCGGTTCTCAATATGGTGATCCTAATTTCAATGGTACGATCGACGAATTGCGCATCTATAATGGTGCCGTTGATGCTTTTCAAACTGTTCTGGACTCCGTTACTGGGCCCGATACTATTACCAGTGAAAATGCGGTTGGTGCGCTGACTAGTGTAACGGTTAACGTAAGTACCCCCATTATTCAGTTCAATCAAACCCAAGTAACGGTCACCGGAGTATTCGCTAACGTCACCAGTCCGTTGCCAATAACCTTTGCTCCGCAAACCACCTATAGCAGCCAGAACATCAGTGTCTTTACTGTCAATTCGTCCGGGTTGATCACTGCCACTGGTCCTGGTACGGCGAACCTCGTCGTAAACGCTTTCGGCACGAAAGTAACGAACTCGATCACAGTCACCGCCCTCCCTCCGGGCATGACTCATCGTTGGAGTTTCAATGGTGATTTCACCGACTCGGTAGGCGGTCCAAGTTTTGTTGCGACAAACTCCGGGAATGCGCTCATTTCTGGTAACCAGGTGTTGTTTGATGGAAGTGGCGCCAATAGTCAAGCGGCGGGCGCCAGTTTCGTGCAGTTGCCGAATAACCTGCTGCTTGGATACGGCTCGGTCGCCATTGAAACGTGGTATACTGATAATTGCGGGGATGATAACACTCGCAATTGGGCGCGCATTTGGGACTTCGGCACACCGGGTGGTGGGAATAACCTGTTCGTGACTCCGTACGTGAGCGGTGAACGTGATACCATGCGCACCTCGCTGAACATCAACAACACCGGCGAATGGCAGGTTCATAATGTCAGGCCGCTCACCAATGTGGAACATCAGCTCGTCTTCGTGGAAGACTTTAGCAATCGAGTTGCCTACGTCTATGTGGACGGCGTTCAGGTCGGACAAAACAAGAGCTTCCAACGACAGCCCACAGAGCTGGGACAAACAGCGGGCGACTTCATTGGCCGATCTCAATACCCTGATCCGTTGTTCGTCGGTTCGGTGGATGAACTTCGTATCTATAACGGAACCCTTGATCCGGTGCAGATTGCGATAGACGCCGTTACCGGTCCGGATGTCATCAATACCAACCCTGGTCCAGTCCTCTCCGTGAGCGTGGCAATGAATGCCAACCCGGTTGTTGGCAACATATTGAACGCACAGGTTTCTGCCGCGTATGCTGGTCTTCCCAATGTTCCGCTAAGCAGCAGGCTCCCAAGTTGGACGAGCAGTAATCCATCAGTGGCTCGTGTGGATCAGTATGGCGAGGTGACTGCTGTTAGTGCGGGTACTGCCACCATAAGCGCAACCTTCGGCAGTGTGACTGGCACTACTAACATTACGGTTTTAGCAAATTCGGGACCGACGCTCGCACATCGGTATAGTTTTACTTCTGATGGCACTGATTCCGCTGCCGGTTCAAATGCTACTCTGAATGGTTCGGCTACCCTTGCCAGCGGCTCGGTAATCATTCCTGACGCCGCCGCATTTGTCACATTCCCTGGCCATTTGTTTGATACAAATTCCGAAGTTACATTCGAAGTATGGTGCGTTACCTCAAACAATTCGGCGAGCGGGTCCCGCATGATGGATTTCGGAACTTCCGCGTTTTCAGCCTCAGGCATTGTAACGACAGCCTTTGGTCTGTGCACTCGCGCGAACGGATCCGACTATGCGGCCTTACGGCCAAGTCCTAACATTGCCGGCGGAGTGCCTTCTATCAACAGCCGTTTAGCTCGCGCTCCAAATGGTGAATGCCACATGGCCTGGGTGATCAGTGATGTCAACCGAAGAGTTGACTTCTACTTGAACGGTGACCTGGTGGATAGCTTCCCGTATGATACCCGGCCATGGGAGACTATGGGTGGTGCCATGCAGTTCGCGAATATTCTCGGCTATCAATATACCAATCAAACTGAAGGCTGGATTGGACTGAATGTCGGCGCAGGCGCCTCGGGATGGATCGGTAGCGTTGACGAGTTCCGTATTTGGAACGGGGCACTGAACCCGCTTCAAATGAAAGTCAGCGATCAAAAGGGCCCAGACACCGCCAGCATTGATCCGGGTGCCGTTCAGAGTGTGACGATGGCGCTGAGTGACAGCAATATGGTTGTCGGTGCCCAACAACATCCTTCCGTCAGCGGGACGTTTGCGAACGTGACTGGAAGTATTGATATCAGCGCTTTGCCCGGCGTGGTGTTAAGCTCTGATAATGCAGCCGTAGTCGCTGTGACAGGTCATGGTCTGGGCTATGGTGAATTGCGTGCCGTCAGTACCGGCACTGCTCATATTACCGCCAGTTACGGAGGCCAATCCTCCACCAAGACAGTAACCGTCATTGCCAAACCTCAGCTTGTCATGACCCATGATTATCTGTTCAGCGGTAACGCCAACGATTCTGTGGGCAACGCCAATGGGACCGTGTTTGGCGGCGTCACCTTCACTTCCGGGGGAGCCAGTTTCAACGGCGCGATCCATCCCGCAAGCTACATCAAACTGCCCAGCGATTTGATTAGTGGTTACGATCTTGTCACTTTCGAGGCATTCTACACTGCCACTTCCACAGGCAATCAGCAGCGGCTGTGGGATTTCGGCGATCGAGTGAATGCAAATGGTGGCATCACTGGATCGGGATATATCTTTGACGCTCCAGGAATCGATACTACCAGCTTGCCGAACGGTTCCCCGGCTCCCGGGGCGGCTGTGACTGTGCCTGGCAACCTCGCTGTGGGTTATCAAGCGGTGACGGTTGATTCAGTCAACCACATCCTGACCCTTTACACCAACGGCGTATTCGCTGGCAGCACCACCAATCCGGCGATTACTCTCGCCAACGTAGTGGATAACTACAGCCAACTGGGACTCTCGCAATGGGCCGATCCTCCGCTGAACGGTACCATCCGTGAATTCCGTGTTTATTACGGTGTGATGACTCCCGGCCAGGTGGCGACCAGCTTCAGTGTTGGCTCGGGCGCAAATGGTCCGGCATTGTCTGTTACGGCAGGCCCCGGCCCGGGCCAGGTAACGGTGTCTTGGCCGGCATCGTTTGTCGGGTATTCGCTCCAGATGACCACATCGCTTAACCCCGTCAACTGGGTTGCTGCCGGGGCGCCGACCCAAGTGGGCAATCAGGAGCAGGTGGTGGTCAATAAGACCGGAAATACAACGTTCTTCCGGCTGATCAAATAGCGCATAGCGTGGCGCTAAAAGAAGTTTGGTACAGGGGATGTATCATCGCCGGAGACTTTGTCTCCGGCGATGAACTTTATCTATCCTGGCAACCACGCTCGAAGTAGGGACAAAAGTTGCCGTCAGGTGAATATGCCTGGCCAAGGTGCGAGTGGATTGCATTCATTAAGAAGGATAAATCGAATCAGTCTGGTTGAATAATCTCTTCAATGGATTAGAACCCATCTCATAAATAGGCAACGCGCCCTTTGGCTATTTATGTGATGGGTTCTGACGTCAGACTTTTACAAATCACTTAAGATTCCACAGGAGGTGCGTTCGTTGTGCAGCAGACGGTTGCTCTTGTGCTCTATTCTGCATCCAGTGTGAAAAAACGCTGTGCCTGGTTCAGGATAAAAACATTGCTGACGGCCATCATGAATGGACCGTTTGTCATCACCAGGTTGGTTTCAATTGCCGTCCATTGGTTCAGAGGCGCCGATATGTCGGTCGACGTTAAAAGAATATACGTCCGGCCAGCCAATCCGTTCGCGCAATTCAGCGACAGATTCCCATTGTCCAGGCTCAAATTGACTAGCGATGGTTGTGTCAGCGGCGTCGTGAACGGAACAGAATCCGACGGAATGCCGTTGGCCACGACCACCAACGAATAAGTCCCCGCCGGAAGATTCGACGGCAGCGCAAACTCGGTGCTCGCCAGCAGGTTGGACGTCATCACACCCGTACTGGTCCAACCGTAAGTCCGGGCGTAATAAACAGCGCCGGCGCCGTTCGTCATTCTTACCAGGGGAAAGTTGCTGTCCATTTGGGCGTCATCGCCGTAAGCAGCTCCCTGCGAAATACCGTTTAAACCAAAGCCAGTAAGGTGGTAAGTCCCGTCGCTCTTTCCAACGATACTGCTGATAATCGGTTTTCCGGCGGCCAGCGGCGCCCCGTCGGGCACATAGCAATACATCTGCGGATTTCCATAATTCCAAAGTACCGTCCCGTCCGGTAACTGGAGGAACTTGGTATAGTAAGTTGCCGCGTTCGTTCCATTCCCAGGCGGCCCGGTGACCGGAGTGAAGCTGTTCGCCAGGTAATCGTATTCGAAGAAGCTGATCGGGGCGTTGAAACTGGCGACCGGACCGGTCGCGACCAGGATTTTGCCATTCGGCATCATGCAACCCGGAGCGTCCGACATTCCTTGCGCGTTGGTTCCAACCGTAGGATAACTGGGCGCAATCGCCCACGTTCCATGAGAGGCGCTGCCACTAGGTGTGTAAATGAGGTTGTTGCTGGCCGCGCCAAAAAAGATAGCCTTTCCATTGGGAAGCAAAAAGGCCGGACCGATTTCCCCCGGCGCAGCGGTGCCGTTGGCGGAGTAGATGTTAAGCGGCGCAGTGGCATCCGCCACCCATTGATTCAGGGAAGGAATATAGCGCTCCGATGCGGTACTCGATGGGTCGATTGTCAAAATACTCTGGTCAGGTAATTTCACCCAACTCGCCTCGGTTTGGGAATTCGCTCGAAGATTCGGTCCTGCCGAGAACGAATTTGAAACCGGATCGTAAAGCATCGTCTCCCTCGTATATTGCACTGCCACGGGAGACACCAATACTTTGCCATTCGGTAACATGATCGAATCCGACTCCCCGAACCCCTGGTGGGTTCCACCGCCCCAGATGGGAGAAAGCTGCGTGGGATCCAGCAAATTGGTTGGCACCGCAGTCTCTGTCCAGACGTTGCTGACGGGATCATAAATTTCAGCGGTCGCATTGCCCGTGCCATACTCAGCGCCGGCGAAGAATACCCGGCCGTTTGTCATGATGTCCGACGAACAACCCGCGCGGCTGTATTGCATGGGCGCGAGCACGGCCCAGGTTCCGTTTGCGTAACTTCCATGGCTGTCGGGCGTCAGGCGAAACCAGTTCGTGCCTCCACCGCCAGTGGGATCATTTTCAACCATCACTGTTCCATCCGGCAGTAAAAGCATGAGAGAGGGATTGCCGTTCGGACTGAGATTCGGAGTCTTGTGCGTCAGTGTCTTCCAAGTGCCCGCTCCTTGAGCTGGCAATAGACAAAAAACCACCGCTAAGGCCATCAGCGGTAACAAACGTCGAGACCGCATAGCGTGTTTCGTGATTGTGGAGAATTGATCAGTTTCGAACTGCTGAGTGGAGAGATGGGAATTGGTCAAATTTCACCCTTGATCTGAGCCGACCGTAGTACGGATTTGTGAGTAAATCAACTGAAAAGAGGTTACCGGATTTAACTGTTTTCAAATCACTGGAGATTTCACTGGAGCCGGGCCGTTTTTTCTCCGATTTCCCAACAAAAAAAGATGGAGGCGCGAGCCAGCGCGCGAAATCCTAAGATGAGTAATCGCGCTTAAGCGGTTTGAAAATTGGTGCCAGAGGAGGGAATCGAACCCCCGACCAAAGGCTTATGAGTCCTCTGCTCTACCCCTGAGCTACTCTGGCAACCAGCGAGCGCAAAACTGTAATGGTGCCTCGTCTGGTTCGCAAGCGTTTCGTGGTTCGGTTTCGAGTTTCGGGTTTCGGGGGCATGGGAAGCCGTTGAAATGAAACGGCTGGTGACGTTCTTTCGCGGACGTGGCACCGGGCTGAAGCCGCGGTGTTAATGGGAGTGAAGCGGCTCTGGCACGGGGCTGAAGGCGGGGTGGCAATGAGAGTTGCGAGAATGAAGCGTGCCCGACATAGGGGGAAAGCCGGGGTGTAATGGGAGCCCGGCACCGAGGTTTTTTGGGTTCATTCAGGATCGGACACCCGCACCGGGACGGTGCCGGAACTTGCAGGCGGGACGCCGGTGCTACACCTGCGCGTTTCTGTCAATTTTAGCGCTCGTTTTTTCGGTTTCTGCTTTCCGACTCCCGCTTTCCGCGCTCCGCGTTCCGCGTTCCCAAAATCCCCAAAAGATTCCCCTCGCGCCGTTTCCAAAGGAGGAGTAAGGTAATCCTGAAGGAAAAATCATAACCATAAAAATCGGAGGATAATATTATGGGAATGGAATTCTGGCTCATACCGGTCTTGGCGATGGTCATCGCCGGCGTAGCCATCTTTTACATGATCATCCGCAATCAGGGTGGTTCGGGGGCGCGCAGCGACGGTCAGACAATCGTCGATAAGCCCGCGCATGAACCGGATCAGCGGGCGGGTTGGAATTACTACAAGTAAGCGGGCAGCAGGGATCGGTGTCGTTCTTTGTCGGCGGGTGTGGGCGGAGGGGGAAGTCGCCGCGAAAGGGCGCCAAAAAAATTCCGAGGGTTCGCATTGGTCGAGGCGAAGCGGCGTGAATGCCGCGCTCCTTTGACCGCAGGTCAGCTAAATTTCGCACCAATCGACCACGGTTGGCAATTCGCCAGATCGCGCGTAGTCCCGCCATTTCCCGGCTCGGTCCAAGTAGCCCAGGCAGCTGAATCCGACGCACTGCACGACGACGGGCACGCCGATTTCAGGAATTTTCCCGGACGCATTGCTTGCCGAAAAAAGCCGGTCTACGAGCGAAACCAGCCGGGGGAGGTCATCTTTCTGGATGAAATCCGTGGCGCCGCGGAAAAATGCGTTGGCTTTCAAGACGGGCGAGCTGGTTCCGGAAACGAAAACGAACGGGACCGAAGGGCAAATCTCGCGCGTGCGCGTCAGGGCCTTCATGGTATCGAAACCCGGAAGTTGCGAATCGGACAGAATGATATCCATGCCGCTTTTTTCCAGCGATGCGTTGAAATCCTTCTCGGTCCAGATTTGAGTGATGGAGCAGGGGATTTTGCTCTGCTCCAGTTCCAAGCGGATTAATTCGGCATCCCAGGAGTTATCTTCCAGATGAAGCACTCGCAAGGAGGCTCCCAGTTGTTCTTTCGTAGCATTCACATTTCACCCTAGTTGTTCCAGAAATGGACGGAACCCCCGTCTGTTCTGCCCAAGAATTGGGCAAAACCCGGCTAGTCAGGTTCTATTTATTAACTAAGCATAAATCGCTCCAACTATCGGCGGATTAAGGGATTAACGGATTCGGGAACTTGATACAAGCGCCATGAGCGGGGAATTTATCCCGCTTCAATCTGGCTAATGAGGTGAATTCGGTTCGTTCGAAGGCCTCGGTGAATGCAGGGGTGAAGCGCGCGAACGCCGCGCGCCTGAGTGGGCGCGCGTTCCAGGCTGCGCCCTTCTTCCGCGTTCCGGAAATCCCACCTTGCCGCCAAAAACCTTCCTTGCCATGTTCACCGCATGATTCTCGCAGGCGACATCGGCGGCACGAAAGTGAATCTTGCCTTCTTCGGCGAAGGCCTTCGTCTCAAGCCCGAGAATTTCGATTCTTATCCGAGTCGTGACTACGCCAGCCTCGAGGAAATCGCCCGGAAATTCCTCGCCGACCGCAAA
>Ga0207667_10008920_pt1 | contig 11863 bp, 6 predicted proteins | sample KBSCornC52_FD_184301 | JGI IMG/M metagenome (GOLD analysis project Ga0207667, IMG submission 184301) | Corn rhizosphere microbial communities from Kellogg Biological Station, Michigan, USA - KBS Corn C5-2 (SPAdes) (version 2) | ecosystem: Host-associated > Plants > Roots > Rhizosphere > Soil ...
TGAAGGTCACCGTGCCCTGGCTGAAGGTTAGATGACTGCTGGCGAGCGTGAACGTGCCTCGCAGCAGCTCGAAACCTCCGCTCACCGTCGGCGCGGCGCTCGTGCCGCGAATGCGCAGCTCGCCGCCCAACTCGGCATCCAGTCCGCGACCTTTCACCAGGATCTGTCGAGGGGCATCCACCGAGATGTTGAGGCCGATGATCAGCTTGTTTTCGGCAGGCGGCGGCGCGGCCTTGCCGGGACGACGGACATCGAGCACGGCCACGTTCGGCGGCAGGCCGCCCGGGACCGTGACGTCCGCCCGATTGATGTAGACCTTGCCGGCGACGTCCAGTCGTTGACGGGCGGTTCCCTTGACGGTGATCTCCGAGTTCAGGTTGGCGGTGACGATGTTGCTCGCGACGGGCTGGGCATTCTTCGCCTCGAGCTTGATGTCCACCGGAATGCCTTTCTCCAGGATGCCGATCGTGCCGCTGATGGAGACATCGCCGGGCGCTGCGCGCGCGGTGAGTTTCTCGATGCGCAGCATTCGCTCATTGCCCGTGATTTCCCCGTTGATGTCCGTGAGATTCGTGCCCTGTATGTAGTCGCGCATGCTGCCGCCCGAGAGGCGCACCGTCCCGGTGACCTTCGGGTCGGTTGCGGAGCCGGTCACCTTCGTGTCGACCTTGAGTTGCCCGGTTACGTGCTTGCCACTGGCCTCCAGCAACGGATTCATCACGGCAATATCGCCGGTTCCGGCCAGCGCCAGATCCAGTGCTCCGTCCTGCGCCAGCGGCGCACGGCCCTTGAGCGTGATCTGCGATGCTTTCCCGGCGTTGAGTTTCGCGTCGATATCGGCGGTGTTGCCCATCAGTTGGGTCACCAGGTGAAAGTCCGTCGCGGGCAGGCCGTTAGCTGCGTTGGCCGCGGAGCGCATGCCGGTGGCGTCCACGTGCACCGTGCCGACCGGTGACTTGAAGCTGCCTTTCACGTCAGCGTCCGCCTGCATGCTGCCGGCCGCGAGCAGATTCGGGACGAATGCGTTCACCAGCGCAGGCTTCACCTGTTTGAGAGAGACACGCGCGTCCAGCTGCGGTGAAAAGCGGCCATTGACCTCCAGGACGGCGTCCTGGGCGCCGAGCCGCAGGTGCTCGATGGCGAACCCTTTGGCGAGCGACAGTGTGGCCGGCGACAACAGATGAAAAGTCTGGTCGTGGTAGTGCGCCTCCAGGGTATTCAATTGCAACTCGCGCGTGTCCGCGTTCAGCCTCGATGTCGCCATCACGTCCGCCGGCAGGCCCCCGACGCTGGGCGTCTGGGCCGCGAGCTTGACGTCGAGGGCCTGCATCGTTCCCGCCGCGCTCAGCTGGGCATTCGTGGTCAGAGTTCCCGTCACCACGTTGCGCGCCTGCAGCTCGATCTGCGCACTCGAGCCGCCGCGGCCGGGGCGCAAGGCGAGCTGGCCGGAGATGCCACCCTGCAGCGAGCTGCCCAGCAGCCGGTTGAGATCGGCGAGCTGGGTCATCTCGATCCGCAGGTTGCCGCTGGCACGATCGAGAGCCGAGCTGCCTGCGCTGCCGTTTGCGCCACCGGGACTCGAGCCGCGTGCGTCCATCGGCGCCGACAGGTCTCCCTTGATGTGGGCGCTCTTCCAGTCGGCGCTGTGCACGATCGCGTGCAGCGTGTGAGTGGCGACCGTCCCGTTGCCGCCGATCCCTCCGGGATTGCCCTCCTGCTGCAGGGAGATGTCCACCAGCAGCGGGGCTCCGTCGAGGCTCCCCTGAGCGTTGATGTTTCCACGGGGTTGCCTGGGCAAGCCGTTGGCGCGCACGCTGGCCGTGACCGTGCCGGTGGGAGAGCCGCGAACAGACAGTGACGAAGTCAGCTGTACGTCCGTGGAGAGATCGTTGTTGGGACCTGAGAGCTTCCCGGAAACCTTCAAGGTCCCTGCCAGCGTGGAGGATATCTTCGCGAGGTTGGGGAGCCCGACATCCATGCGGATGTTCAGATCCTTCGTAGCAGCGCGGGCGGCGGTGCCGCTGAGCGCCGCGGTGAGCGCGGGCGCGGTCAGTGACAACTTCTGGATGTTGACTTCCTTGTCATCGAGCACCGTGGCCAGTTGCAGTCGGGTCTGGCCGTCGCGCAGCAGCCCCGCCCAGCTTGCCGCGCCGGCGTCGATCGTGCCCGTCAGATCGGCCGTCAGGCGCGTGTCCGAGCGGCTGCGCTGGACCTGTGCTTTCACAGCCGCATTGCCGCGGAGCTTCTGCCCGACAAAGGCGCCCAGCGGTGCGATGTCCGGCACCCGCAGGTCCAGTTGGGCGCTCTGATCACCGCTGGTGATGGCACGTCCGCTGAGCGTGAACAGGCGATGGCTCGCTGAAACATCGACCGGCCTGCCTTTCTCATCCAGGCGCGCGGCCGCATCGATGGTCAGCGGCGCGGCCTGCAGCAGCTTCGGCTGAGCTCCGGGGATCGTCAGGCCATCGATGACCGAGTGCAGCCGCAACAGGCTGCCCTTGGCGCTCAGGCTTGCGTTCAGAGCCGCGATCCGCAGGCCGCCGGGCGCCTGCAGGGAGTTGATTCGCAGCTGACCGTCAGCGGCGGCCTGCTTGAGGGTGCCCTGCCAGTGGCCGTGCAGGGAGATGTCATCCCAGGACAGGGAAGCTGACGGCGCCATTTTGGCGGCATCGAATGCATACTGGAGGTCGGCCGAGGAGTCCTGGATATTGACCTTTCCGTTGACGCGACCGTGCGCCGCGCCGGCATCCAGCGTGATCTCGATGTTTTCCGCCGTGCGCGGGCCGCTCACCTTGACCAGGGCTGAGAGGTCGCCCAGTCCGGGCACTGTCAGGATGTTCTCCAGTGGGCCGTTGGCGGGCTCCTGGATCTTCAGCGTCGCGTCCATGTGCGCCGGGTCGAAGCGCAGCTGCAGCTCGTAGTCGCCGACGCCGCCGGTGCGCTGAGCGATCACCGAGGCCGTGGCGTCCTGCAATGACCGCAGGTGCGCGCTGCCGTGAACGCCCAGGGACGCCGGCCTGCCGACGAGCCCGGCCCCCAGCTGCAGCGTATCCACTGACAAGTGATCGAGATCGGAGTGCGGGATCGAGTAGGAGGTCTTCTTTTTCTTCTTGGGCCGGGTGACCGGTGGGCGCTCGATGTCCAGGCGCGCCACGCTCAGGCTCTGCACCTGGACGTGCCGCCCCAGCAAGGCCCATGGCGACCAGCGCAGCGAGACGTGCTCGGCGCTCAGCCAGATGCCTTTGTCATCGCTGAGCTGCAGGCGCCCCAGGTCGAGCGCCGCGGGAAAGGGTCCTGCCAACCCCGCGAGCTGCACATGCCCGTCGGTGAGCCGGGCGGTCAGGCGCTCGATCAGGCGCCGCCCGGGGTCGGTATTCCCGATGATGAGCACGGTCACGACCAGCAGCCCGCACAGCAGCACGAGCGAGCCGAGCGTCCAGGCCGAGATTTTCAGCGCGCGTCGCATCAGAACGCTTGCCCCAGTCCGATGTAGATCTCGAAGGTGTCATCCCCCATCTTGCGGCCGAGCGGCGCGGCGAGGTCGACGCGGATCGGCCCGATCGGCGTGTAGTACCGCACGCCGGCACCGCCGCCGAAGCGCAGCGTGCCCGCCAGCACGTTCAGCGTGTCGCTCACCTGGCCGCCGTCGACGAAGACGGCCATCCCGAAGTTGGCCCCGATGCGCTGCCGGAACTCCAGGCTTCCCGCAGCAATGGCGGTTCCCCCCTTGGGGTTGCCGTCCGGGAATAGAGGGCCGATCGACTGGTAGCGGTAGCCGCGAATCGTGCCGCTGCCGCCCGCGTAGAAGCGCTGGTCGGGCGGCAGGCTGAACTCGTTGGCACCGGCCGCCAGGCCGCCGAGCACCCGCATGGCGAGGACGCGACGGCCAGGCACGGAGCTCAGGTGCAGCCAGTTCAGGTCCAGGTAGTACGCCAGGGTGACCTGGGTCACCAGGAAGCCGGCCGTGGGCTGTGCGCCGGAGACCGCGGGCAGGGAGGAGCTGGGACAGCCCGGGTCCAGGCTCGAGGAGGAGCGGAACGAGGCGGTGGGCGCGATGCTGGCTGTGGCCCGGACCCCCTTGGTGGGATCCACCAGCGGCGAGCTCAAGCCGGTGGTGTTGTAGGTGGCGCTCAGCGGAAGCGCGAGCAGGGTGTAATAACGAGTGACGCATTCCTGGTCGATGCGCTCCTCCTCGGCCGTGAGCCCGGCACTGGCCCCCCAGATGTCCGAGAGCTTGCGATTCACCGCGACGCCTGTGTTGAGCGCGGTCTGTGTGTAGGCCTCCAGCTGCTGGCGCAGCGCGCCGATGCCGGTCTGCAGCGACTGATCGCGCATCTTCCAGTCCGGGATCAGGTACTGTCCCCGGACATCGTAGCCGATGCCGGTCGTGGCGGTGCCGCCGCCCAGGTTGATGGCCGTCGCCGAGAACGTCAGCTGGTCCGCCTTGCCCGTCAGGTTGCGATCGGTCCAGGTGAATCCGGTACTGCCGCCCAGATCGCTCGAGTAGGCCGCGTTGATGCTGGCGGTGTGCCGTTTGCGCTCGCGCACCCGGAATGTCACCGGGACTCCGTTCTGACTTTGTTGCTCGGTACCGAGTTGTACCGAGACCGAGGAGAACACGCCGGTGGCCAGCAGGTCCTTGCGCGCAGTCTCGATCTTGCTGGCGCCGTAGTCCTCGCCGCCGTGCACGAGCAGCCTTCTGCGCACGTAGTCCTCGTCGACCTCCTTGAGACCTCGGATGCGGATTTGCCCGATCTTCACGCGCGGACCGGTGACGACGTGGAAGCTGACGTCCAGCACGCGATTGGCCGGATCCTCGTGCGCGACCGGAGGGTCGACCTTCGCGAACGCATAACCCTGGTCGGCCAGCGCCGTCTGCAGGCGGTCGCCGGCGGCGAGGACATTGGAGGCCACGGCGGGCTCACCGGTCGAGAGTCCGAGTGCCCCCTTCGCGCTCTCGGGGATCTCACCGTCGAGCTCGATACGGCGCAGGTGGTAGAGCTGTCCGAGACTGAACGTGATCTTGACCACCGCATCATCGCCGGAGGCTTTCGCGGTGAGCTTCTCTCCGAGGGTGGGATCGTCCAACGGCAAGCCATCGATCTTGATATCGATGTAACTCTGGTAGTAACCGTAGCTTTCCAACACGGTTTTCAGCCGATCGAGGTCGCCGCGCGCGCGGCCAATCAAGGCAAAGGGTCCGACGGGCGCCGTCTTGCGCAGGTTGATCAGATCCGAAGTCGCCTTGAGCGTGTCATCGCGAGTGCTGTCACCGGTCGAGGCGATATCTACTTTGTAGGACTGCGGATCGGCGGCCTGCACTCGGGGCGTCGCGAACGAGGCGAGCACCATCAGGCACAGCAGGGTGCCCGACCTCAGCGGACGTGTTCCGGAAATGAGCAGGTGGCCTCCGGCGGATGTTTCCGCGGGACCCGCGGCGCAACTGCGCTTCGGCGCCTTACGTTGCGCACTCATTTCTTGTTAATGTCGGCCATGGACGGGGGTTCCCCCCGGGAGAGAGGACCGTTGAGCACGAATGCGGCGGTCGTCGTCTACGTTCATGGCCTGTGGATGTCCGGCGGCGAGTCGCTTTTTCTTCGGCGCCGGCTTGCGAATGACTTCGGATTCCAGGTCCGCGCCTTCCGCTACGCCGCTGCCTCGTCCACGATGCCACAGATCGTCGCCGACCTGCAGGCTCTGGTGGAGGAGCTGAACCCGTGGCGGCTGCATTTTGTCGGGCACAGCCTGGGCGGGCTGGTGATCTACCGGTTTTTCGAGCGTTTCCCGCGGCAGCCGCCCGGCCGCGTAGTGTTCCTGGGCACCCCCTCCGTCGCCAGCCGGGCGGCGGTTCAGGCCAGTCACATTCGCCTCGTCGCCAACCTGATGGGCAAGCCGGTCGCCGATGAGCTGCTGCAGCCGCAGGAGCGTCACTGGAGGTTCGCCGACCGCCAGCTCGGGGTCATCGCCGGCACGCAGGCCTTGGGGATTGGCCAGATCCTGGCGCAGTTCGAGGAGGACTGCGATGGGACGATTGCCGTCAGCGAGACCCTGATGCCGGGAGCGACCGAGCATCTGAGGCTGCCGGTGAGCCATGCCGGCATGCTGGTCTCGCCGCGCGTCGCACGTGAGACGGGCGAGTTTCTGGCACACGGCCGGTTCGCGCGCGAATAACGGCGGCCTCGCTGTGGTCCGGCGACGTGCCCGTTTGCTGGCTCGGGAGCGCGCGCTCCTACAGCAGCTTGCGTAGACGATAGAGGGCTTCCAGGGCGTCTCTCGGGGTGAGCTCGTCGGGGTCCAGGCTCGCGAGCTGCGAGCGCAGCTCATCGGCCGGTGCTGGCGCTTCCGGCTCGAACAGGGGGAGTTCCTTCTGGGCTCCGGCTCGCGCCCCGGCGTCCCTCTGGGACTCGAGCAACTCCAAGTAGCGGCGCGCATGGCCGATCACCTCGCGTGGCACTCCGGCGAGCTGGGCCACCTGCAGACCGTAGCTGCGGTTGGCGGGACCTTCCTTCACCGCATGCAGGAATACGATGCCGTCGCCGTGCTCGGTTGCATCCAGATGCACGTTCGCACAGCCGTCCACCTGCGTCGCCAGGGTCGTGAGCTCGAAGTAATGGGTGGCGAACAGCGTAAATGCCTCGAGTCGCGCGGCGATGTGTCGTGCCATGGCCCAGGCCAGCGACAGACCGTCGAACGTGCTGGTGCCGCGGCCGATCTCATCCATCAGGATGAGGCTACGCGCGGTGGCGTTGTTGAGAATGTTAGCTGCTTCGGTCATCTCGACCATGAAGGTCGAGCGGCCGCCGGCCAGGTCGTCGGCCGCCCCGATGCGCGTGAAAATGCGGTCCAGGGGCCCGATGACTGCGCGGTCGGCCGGCACGTAGCTGCCCATGTGCGCGAGCAGCACGATGAGGGCGGCCTGGCGCATGTAGGTGGACTTTCCGCCCATGTTGGGTCCGGTGATGATGAGCATCCGGCGTGTGGCATCGAAGCGCAGGTCGTTGGGGACGAACGGGTTGTCCGAGAACCGCTCCACGACGGGGTGCCGTCCTGCCTCGATGCACAAGCGCTGCTCGCTGACCAGCTCCGGAGGTGTCCATTCCAGATGGCACGCGCGATCCGCCAGCGCGGCAAGCGCATCCAACTCCGCCAGCGCCGTCGCCGTGACCTGCATCGGGCCCAGGCGATCGATGAGTTGCGTGAGGATCTCTTCATAGATCTGCCGCTCGCGGGCCAGTGCTCGCTCGCGAGCGCTCAGGACCTTGTCCTCGAAGGCCTGCAACTCCGCAGTGATGAAGCGCTCGGCCGACTTGACCGTCTGCCGGCGGATGTAGTCCTTCGGGACGCGCTCGGCGTCCTTGCGCGTGATCTCGATGAAGAAGCCCTGCACTCGATTGAAACCGAGCTTCAGCCCGGGGATGCCGGAGCGCTCCCGTTCGCGTTTCTCCAGCTCCAGCAGGAATTCGTCGGTGTGCGTGGAGATGCGCCGCAGCTCATCGAGCTCTGCGTCGTAACCCTCCGCGATGACACCGCCGTCCCGCAGAAACGTCGAGGGTTCCGGCGAAATCGCAGCGCTGAGCAGGTGAACGACAGCCACATGCTCGTCGACCCGATTGCGCAGCACGCGCAGCAGCGGAGAATCGATCTCGGCGAGCCTAGCGCGCAATGCGGGTAACGCACTCAGTGATATGCGCAGCTGCGTCAGATCTCTCGGTCGGGCGGAGCGAAGGGCCACGCGCGAGAGGATCCTTTCCACGTCGCCGATTCCGTTGAGGTGCTCGCGCAGGGTCTCGAATTTGCGCTGGTCGATGAGTGCTCCCAGCGCTTGATACCGGGTGCGCAGGGCCGTCTGGTCCGTCAGGGGACGATTGAGCCAACGGCGCAGCTGTCGCGAACCCATTGCCGTGATGCACTTGTCGATGAGCGCAAAGAGCGTCGCGTCCGGGTTGCCCGTCAGGCTGACATCCAGCTCGAGATTGCGTCGCGTCGGCGCATCGATGATCAACGCGTCGGTGCGCTCTTCGACCGTGAGCCCGCGGATGTGCGGTACAGCGGATTTCTGCGTGTCGCGCACGTACTGCAGCAGCGCGCCTGCTGCACAGATCGCCAACGGAAGATCGTCTGCGCCGAAGCCTCGCAGATCGAGCGTGCCCATCTGGTCGGTCAGCAGGCGTGAGGCGCTCGCCAGCTCAAAATACCAACTGGGGCGCGTGCGCACTGCCGTCCCGTTGCGGCTGATGGCCGCCTCTGCGCGGGCGCTCTCGGACATCCAGCTCTGCCGGCTTTAGACGTTCGAGCTCGGCCGCCAGCGCGATGCCGCCGGAGGATTGCAGCACGGTGAGGCGTCCCGCTCCCAGGTCCAGCCATGCCAGGCCGAACCTGTCACCATCGAAGGCGACGGACGCGACCAGGGTCTCCTGGCGCGCATCTAACAAAGCCTCATCCGTCACCGTGCCCGGCGTGATGACACGGACGACGTCGCGCTGCACCGGACCCTTCGATTTCGCCGGGTCGCCCATCTGCTCGCAGATGGCGACGCTTTCTCCCTTACGTACCAGTCGTGCGAGGTACCCTTCCACACTGTGGAAGGGCACGCCCGCCATGGGAATCGGCTGGCCGGCCGACTGGCCGCGGGCCGTCAGCGTGATATCCAGCAGGGACGCCGCGCGCCGCGCGTCCTCGAAGAACAGCTCGTAGAAATCGCCCATCCGGTAGAAGAGCAGCACATCCGGATACTGGCTCTTCATGCGCAGGTACTGCTGCATGACCGGGGTGTGCTCCTGGAGATCCTTCGTCTGCGGCATGCCGTTCACAATATTTTTATAACGATCAATTGGTTACGCACCCGGTGCAATATCGGCCGACGCTTTCGGAATGCGCATTATGAAGGGGTGACAGCCGGCCCAGGCTGCCATCGGATCAGCTCGTGCGGGGAATCGCAGCCGGTGTCCGCGCAAACAAGGAGAGAAATGCGCGCACCGAAAGGCGGATGCGGCGCGCCATCGCCTGCTCGCTCGGGGGCTCGCCCTTGGTCAAGTGATTGAGCATTGGCTCGCCGATGGCCATGCCAAACAACATGGATCCGGCCTCACGCACATCCTCTACCTGCAGCGCGCCGCGGGCGGCCTGACGTGCCAGCCAGGCTTCGAGGGCACTGTCACCGTTGCACACGGCCTGGCGTCTGAGCGCCAGGCCGATGTCGGGCGAGCACGGCGACTCCGCGATCAGCAGCCGCGTGAGTGCGATGTGGCGGGGCGAGAGGACCACGCGTGCGACACTGGTCAGAAATTCGATCAGCACGTCCGCTATCGGCCGTCCGTCCTCGGGAATCGGGTCCGCGAACGGCGCCAGGCGCGCCGTCAGCAGCGCGTCGAACAGCTCCGCCTTGCTCTCGAACACGGTGTAGATGGTTTTCTTGGACATGCCTGCCCGGCGGGCGATCTCGTCCATGGTTGCCGGGTGGTAGCCCTTCTCGAGGAAGACCTCCTCGGCCTTCTCGATGAGCTGCGTGCGGCGCTGCTGGTCGGAGTATTGACGCGGCCGACCGGCCGACCCCGGGGGAGCGCTGTCCCGCGAGGCGCTTACAAACGGTTGCAGAAATTTCTCGTTCTTGAGCTTGAGGCTCACGATCTCACCGCCTTGCTCGCTGGCCTACCCACTATGATCCATTGACGAACATTTGGAAACCCCATAGTTTCCAAAACGGCGCACGCTCGTCGGGCGTTGCGTGATCGCCCGGCCGGCAGTGCGTCTCGCGCGGCCTGTTGCATTTCATCTGCAGGTTTTCAAGGGAGCCAGCATGCCGTCGTTGCAGGAGTGTCGCTTTACAAGGGTCGCCATCACGGCAGCCGCTTTGGCGCTGCTCGTCGGATGTGGAGGAAAGGCCCAGGCGCCCGCGGCTTCCAAGCCCGAAGTCACTGTCGTCACGCTGCACGGTGCGCCGGTATCCCTGACCACGGAGCTGCCCGGGCGCGTGTCCGCCTTCCGCTCTGCAGAGGTGCGCCCCCAGGTGGGCGGCGTGATTCAGAAGCGGCTGTTCGTCGAAGGCGACAAAGTCTCCGCAGGCCAGCAGCTCTACCAGATCGACCCCGGGCCCTACGAGGCCGCCGTAGCCAGCGCCCAGGCGTCGGTGTCGCGCGCCAAGGCGGCGGCCGCTGTCGCCAAGCTCACGGCCGACCGTTACCGCTCGCTGATCGACGCCCACGTCATCAGCAAGCAGGACTACGACAACGCAGCCGCGACCTTGCTGCAGGACGAAGCCGACGTGGCGGTGGCCGAGGCGGCCGTGCGCACCGCAGCGATCAATCTTGCCTACACCAAGGTGTACTCGCCGATCGCGGGACGTACCGGGCGCTCGTCTGTCACCGAGGGCGCTCTGGTGACCGCCAACCAATCGAGCAGCCTGGTGACAGTGACGCAGCTCGAGCCGGTCTACGTCGATGTCACGCAACCGAGCACGACGCTCGTGCGCCTGAAGCGGGAGTTGGCGAGCGGTCAGATCCGCAGTGCCGGCGCCGACCAGGCCGCTGTGAAGCTCGCACTGGAGGACGGCAGCCCGTATGAGGCCCCCGGCAAGCTGCAATTCACGGAAGTGACAGTGGATGAGGGCACGGGCTCGGTCACTTTGCGGGCGATATTCCCCAATCCCCGGGAACTGCTGCTCCCTGGAATGTTCGTGCGGGCCACCATCGAGGAAGGGTTGCGTCAGGACGCGTTGCTCGCGCCGCAGGAAGGCATCACGCACGCGCCCGACGGCAGTGCGACGGCGTTGATCGTGGGCCAGGACGGGAAGGTCGCGCAGCGCAATGTGATGGTGGACCGCGCGGCCGGGGACAAGTGGATCGTCACGGACGGGTTGGCGGAAGGGGATCGGTTGATCGTCGGGGGCCTGCAGAAGGTCAAGCCGGGCATGGAAGTGTCGATCCATGAAGCGGCGGGAGCGACGGCCCCTCGCAAGGTCGCCCAGAGCACTCGCTGAAGGTGGATCGACCATGTCGCGGTTCTTCATAGATCGGCCGATCTTTGCGTGGGCGCTCGCCATCCTGGTCATGATGGCGGGCCTGCTGGCACTGGCCACCCTGCCGGTCGCCCAGTATCCGAACCTGGCTCCGCCCGGCATCGCCATCAGCGTCACCTATCCGGGCGCCTCCGCCGAGACGGTGGAGACGACCGTCGTGCAGCCCATCGAGCAGCAGTTGAGCGGCATCGACAACCTGCTGTACTTCTCCTCCGAGAGCGACAAGGACGGCAGCGTCACCATCACCGTCTATTTCGCCCAGGGCACGGATTCCAACATCGCGCAGGTGCAGGTGCAGAACAAGCTGCAACTGGCCATCCCCCGACTGCCGCAGCCGGTGCAGCAGCAGGGGCTGCGGGTCGCGAAGTCGACCAAGAACTTCCTGCTGGTCGTGGCCTTCGTGTCCACCAACGACAGCATGCAGAGCAGCGACATCTCCGATTTCATCGCCTCCTCGGTGCAGGATCCGCTCAGCCGCACCCCGGGCGTCGGCGACTACAACCTGTTCGGCGCGCAATACGCGATGCGCGTCTGGCTCGACCCCAGCAAGCTCAACAGCTATGGGCTCACGCCGCTGGATGTGAGCAACGCGATCAAGTCGCAGAACATCCAGGTTGCCGCCGGTGAGCTCGGCGGACTGCCGGCGCGCCCCGGCCAGCAGCTCAACGCGACGATCGTCGGCCCCTCCTATCTCGAGAAGCCCGAACAGTTCGGTGAGATCCTGCTGCGGGTCAGGCCGAACGGCTCGCTGGTGAGGTTGCGCGATGTGGCGCGGGTCACGTATGGCAGCGAGAGCTACGCGGTCGATGAGAAATACAACGGCCACCCCGCGTCGGGCATTGCGATCCG
>Ga0207667_10008922_pt1 | contig 11861 bp, 8 predicted proteins | sample KBSCornC52_FD_184301 | JGI IMG/M metagenome (GOLD analysis project Ga0207667, IMG submission 184301) | Corn rhizosphere microbial communities from Kellogg Biological Station, Michigan, USA - KBS Corn C5-2 (SPAdes) (version 2) | ecosystem: Host-associated > Plants > Roots > Rhizosphere > Soil ...
GTTGCCGTCTGCAATTCCATTTTGGAAGACGACCGCACGGAATCGCATGCCGCCGCCGCTCCCAACCATCTGCCCAAGCCGCAAGAGGTCAAGACGTTCCTCGATGAGTACGTCATTGGGCAGGACCAGACCAAGAAAAAGCTTTCCGTCGCCGTTTACAACCACTACAAGCGGATCCACATGAACCGCACCAAGTCCGGCGAAGTGGAGCTGACGAAATCCAACATCATGTTGATCGGCCCTACCGGCACGGGCAAAACGCTGCTGGCCCAGACTCTGGCCCGCATGCTCGATGTCCCTTTTGCCATTGTTGACGCCACCACGCTCACTGAAGCCGGCTATGTGGGCGAGGACGTTGAGAACATCGTGCTCAAGCTGTTGCAGGCCGCCGATGGCGATGTAGGCCGCGCACAGACTGGCATCATCTATATCGACGAAATCGACAAGATTGGCCGCAAGGATGAAAACCCCTCCATCACCCGCGATGTAAGCGGTGAAGGCGTGCAGCAGGCGCTGCTCAAGATCCTTGAAGGCACCGTGGCCAACGTTCCTCCGCAGGGCGGTCGCAAGCATCCGCACCAGGAATTTACGCCTGTGGATACCACAAACATTCTGTTCATCTGCGGCGGCGCGTTCGTTGGGCTGGAAAAGATCGTGGCCCGGCGCATCGGCAAAAAGTCCATGGGCTTCCGCACCAGTGAAGCCAAGGAAAAAGAATTTACTGAAGCCAGCAAGCGCGACACTGAGCTATTGCAGAAAGCCGAGCCCCAGGACCTGGTCCGCTTTGGCTTGATTCCTGAATTCGTCGGCCGCCTGCCAGTTGTCGGCATTCTTAATGACCTGGACGAAGCCGCGCTGATTGAGATTCTTACCCGTCCGCGCAACGCCATCGTCAAGCAGTACCAGCGCATGTTTGAGTTTGAGAACGTGAAGCTGCGCTTCTCTGATGGATCGCTCGCCGCCATTGCCCGCGAAGCCATGGCCCGCAAGGTTGGCGCGCGCGGCCTGCGCATGATCCTTGAAGAGTTGATGCTCGATTTGATGTATCACCTGCCCAGCCAGAAACGCGTGAAAGAATTTGAAGTCACCAAAGAAATGGTTGAGCGCCGCGACGTGTCTCTGCCCGCGATGGAAAAAGCTGGCTAGCCTACCTGATCCTTTTTCGCACACCGCCTGCCCTTCGGCAGGCGGTTTTGTTTGTTGCAGCCGCTACGATTTTAGGACAACGGCAGCCACAAGGGACCGTGCAGCCGTCATAGAAGATTGCAGTTTGAATTCCAATTTGGGAATCCAGCTCGCAATGCAATCTGCGGCGGGGTTGGCAAGGCTCGGAAAAAATGCATCATATTCGTATCGCCGCTGCTGAAGAGCAACCTGAGGGGAAGTTTTTTCAGCGTACCAAACGTATCTGTATTGGTCCTGCCTAGAGCCGTGGTTTTGTCTTGATCACGCTGAAGGTGCATTCTCCAAACAAATTTAGCTCCGTTCAAGCTCTTTGAACGGAAATGCTTGGGGGAATTGAAAAGTGTCTTTTGAATACCTGCGCGATCTTCAGAAACGGAGCGGCCTGACGGTGCGGGAAGTCTCGCGCCGCAGTCGTGTTCTGGCGGACGCGCTTCATCAGCCGCGCCTGGCGTTTCAACATCAGGCTATGTCCGGATGGCTCAATGGAAAAAGAAAACCGACCTACGAGCATAGAAGAGCGCTTGCGCTGATATTTCAGGTATCGCTGGAAGAGCTAAGCCGCGGCCTGGATGGGCCGCTCGATCCCAACAGCGCGGGCGCGGTGCTGAAGCCCGTGATTGTTCACGTGCGCGGCAACAAACAGTCTTTCCTGCATAATGCCACGTTGCCCAGTTCGCTTGACCTCACTCGTCCTGCTGTCTATCGGCGATGGACGGACCTGTTCCAGCCCTGGCCAGCAGCGCTCATCAGGCATTTTCGCGAGATCAACCATGACATGTTCGGATGGATACCGGATAACAGCGCCGGCCCCCTGATTGCCCATCCCCGCTCACTTGTGCTGGTAAACACCAGCGCTGCCCATCTTGAAGAAGCGGAAGCTGTCCAGAAGCGGATCTGGTTTATTTATGTTCCCGGCGGAAACCTGGATGTGGGAATCGCTCATCGCGAGGGCCGTTCACTGGTTCTATCTAAGTTCAACCACGATCATTCCACTCTCTCAAAAAAATATCCGCTCTCGCGGGTCGATATCGTGGGCCATGTAACAGGAAAAATAATGTTCCATCTTGACGTGCTGTGATTCCGGCGGCAGCGCAGCTAAAAAGAGGAGCCGGGGACGCCGGCTCCATCTGTGGTTGGTTATTCCTCTTCCAGCTTGCTGAAAAGGCCAATCTTGGCATGGCCAGGAATATCAACGTCAATGACGTCGCTTCCTTTGATCTGGATCAGTTTGCTGGCATCGCCTATAAGATGCAGTTGCGGTTTTTGATATTGCATGATTTGTGCCTTTCTCCGCCAATTCTCGAAAGTTGTTTCGACCGTCTGGCGGCACGGAAACTCACGATGCGACAGAGAGAGTATCCGGGTTGCTCCTGATGATCGCTCTCCCGAGTTCTCAGCCGTCGTTCCGCGGTGTTTGGTTATTCCTCTTCCAGCTTGCTGGAAAGGAAAATGTGGGCCATGCCGCCAACATCAACATCAAGGACATCGTGTCCCTTGTTCTGGATCAGCTTGCTGGCATCGCCTACAAAGTGCAGTTGAGGCTTTTCGTATTTCATGGTTGTGCCTTTCTCCGCCAATTCTCAAAAAACGTTCTTTCGACCGTCCGGCGGTCACGGTAAATTCACGATGCGTAACTAAGAGAATATTCAGGCTGCTCCTGGTGAACGTTTTCCAGGCTCCGGAGCCATCGTTCCGCGGAAAGAATCCGCACGACGTAGCTGCCGGGCGGGTCGATACCCAGCATCAATTTCGTCAAGTGGTCCTGCAATATGCGCGGATCAGCAAAACCTCTCCGGCAGAGCTGCCATTGGCGAAAATCATCCATGAGATCCCAATCCTTCTGCAAAGCCCTGGAAAATGCTTCATTGATAGCGCCTTTGCTTTTGCGCGTTAGAATGCGCGAGGGCAGTAGGCCAGCCATGGCCCGCCTCATGAGAGATCGTCCTTCGCCATTGCGCAAGAATTGGTCAGGAGGCACAGCCAGGCAAAATTCCACCAGCGGCCTGTATAGATAAGGATGAGAAACATAAATATCGCGGTATTCATTGGTGTAACCGGCAGAAGTCATGTTGAAGAGCGAGCGCAACTCGCGCAATTGAATGCGCACGCTGGGCAGCGCCTGGCTCCGCGTTTCCGATGAAACCATGTGGTCGGCATACGCTTTTTTGTGCCGCTCCGGAAGCCAGTCCGGCAGCCGGGGAATTTCCTGCCTGGGAGTCCTGGAGCGGGCGGCGGCAACAGCCCGGGGCAAAGCCTGTCCATAGAGCAGTTGCATATAAGGAACGCCCATGGTGCGGCTCCAGGCCCGGCAGGAACGATGCATCCGCAGGAACTGGCCCTGGTATAGGTGATCGGCGATCAGCGGAGCGGCATCCACAGCGCTCCAGAAAAGATGGTCCCCTCCTGCGCCCGTAAGCAACACGCGCGCGCACTGGGCCTTCATGGCGGATGTGTAAGCCCGAAATCTGCCGTCTGCGCAGTGCAGAGGATTGGGCATGCCGGTGAAATTGATTTCCCGCAGGCCGGAAGAAATCTGTTGTTGCTTTTCCGATATGCGCACGGTCTGGATGCCGCGCTGTTCTTCCACAGCTTTTATGAAATATTGTTCGTCACAGCTCTCCGATTCTTCAAAAACACAGGAAAGGGTTTGCAGGCGTTCAGGCTCCCTGTTCTGCTGGGCGAGCACATGGTCTGCGATGACAACCACGGAAGAAGAGTCCAGGCCGCCGCTGAGCTCTGCAAAAACAGTGTGTTTGGAGCGCAATTTGGCCCGCACTGCTTCCATCAGTATCGCCCGGCAATGTTCCTCGTATTCGCGATCTGATTTGTAGCGCAGAGGACGTATGGCGGCAGGGTCCCAGAGCTGTAGCGGAGGTGCGAAGCAATGGTTCTCAAAACGCAGCATGGTATTCGGCGGAACCACATGAATGCTTGCCAAAGGGCTGTGATGCGAGTCTGGCTGCGAGACCAGGTGTTCGACCATAAAACTTTCGTTGATTTCGAGCTCTGCTCCGCTGATCCGGACAAGATGGGCAAAGTTGCTCGCCCACAGTAAAGACTTTCCGGCAAAAGCGTAAAACAACGGACGTGTGCCGCAAGCCGAACGGACAAACCGCAGGGCGCGGTTTTTTCCACACCAAAGCACCAGGGCGAATTCTCCGGTCAGGCGGGAAAAGATTGCCTCGCCGAAGCGCTCATAGCCGTGCGCCACAATGACCGGGTCGGGCACGTGCGTCAGATGTGCGGCTCCGCTGAGGGCCGCAATTTCCTCGCGATTATCGAGGCGTCCGTCCCATGTGAGCGCCAGTTCACCCAACCGCCATGGCTGCATCTCATGCTCTTCCTCCATGGTGATCTGGTCGCCGCGATAAATCATCAGCAAGGGTCCTTCAGCAGCTTCGCCGGCGGTTTCAGCCTTCCAGCGGCTATAGCTGCCCAGCATCCGCGTCACGTCTGCTTGCGCGACGGGCCGTCCGTCCGTATTCAACATTCCCAGTTGCAGCTTCATGTAACTCCCCGCCAGGATCAAAAGATCAATAGGCCGTTAACATCCGGTAAAATTTGCGGACATTCGGAAAGTCATTCACCACAGAACCGTCCGCTTCCACCCAGGCATGGGCCAGAAACGGCATGGGACGCACTCCCACCACCAGGTGCGCGGGAATGCCGTAGCTCCGCAGAATGCAGGTGGTCACCGCCGAGCGCTGCAGGCACAACGCTTTTTTGGGATACCACACGCAGGCCTTTTCCACTGCCGAGCATATCTCTCCGATGAGCGTGGAGTGGTCCCGCCTTTCCTTGGGCCGGAGCGGCCATGCCTTCACAGAGCGGCACAGGAATTCAAGTGAAAGCGCGGAAAGAATGCAGTCGAAGAAAGTCAGTCCCATGATCGCGAACAGGATGGTGGAACGCTTGGGCGCGGGCCGCGCGGTGGTGTCCCGATGGCCGTACCATGGATAGGTGGGGCCGGTTTGCGCAGTCGCATCCCGCGATGGCTCTTCAATAAGCAGAACGTCCGATGGCGACAATCCCAGCTTCGCGGCCGTGGCCACAAGACTACGCACGTCATCGATTATCAGCCGCGCCTCCACTCCGTACTTCCGCGCAAGCTGCTCAGCCACTTCCGATTCAGAGCGTCCCGCATGGAGCGATTGCCATATCTCCACACCGGTGGCATTCATCTTGAGCAGGCGATCCTTCTCCGGATCAAAGAGAACACCGCCATCGGGGGAAACCGTGAGATAAAGCCGGGGCTGCGTTGCAGCCGATTGAGAGAAAAATGGCATGAATAGTTTCTCCTGCTGACAAAAGCACCTTACAAGCAAATACTTTCCCCCAATAAAAAAGGTGCTTCGTTGGCAACAGGCAGTTGCCGTTTTCGTCCGCTTTGCTTTGCTTCAGGAGCAGCCCGGAAGTAAGCGGTGCAATGTCCAGCTTGCGTTAGCTAAGAGTTTTCTCAGAAAAATCGGGTGAGTGGCTACATTCAGTTGCCACTCATGGTGCGTTCCGCGGTAGTCTGCACTGCTGGCCGGCCTCACCCAGAATCCGTGCCTGACGATATGCTTGCCACCAGCCCTGTCTGCCTGCCATTAGCAGTCTCGCCGGCGCGTTGCGCGAGGGCCAGATCGCCTTTGGCCGCGGCAGATTCTGCCTGAAAACGGCGCACAATTTCAGAGAAGGCCCAGTACAGTTCAGACTGGAGTTTCAGACCGACCAGAAAATTTTTTTCGGAGCGGACATGGTCAGATCGAACAGCCCGGCAGAAAACCTTCTTGGGATAGAAGTTTTGTACATTGACAATCACGGGCGCAGATGGATGGCCGATCAGGCGGAAAGCAAAAAACTAGAGTCTTATATTCCACGCGTTCCGCAAATATATAAATGAGGGTGAGAAGGCAAGCGCCGCCGCAATTAGCAACCCCATTACTTAAGGGTAATACCAGCGCGGCGAGCACCTAGCGGGGATGACGGGATTCCTTGCGCTGGGCTTTGACCGCATCCGGCGCCATGCAAAAAGTAAAACGCATTGCAGTTTCCACCATCGGGGATAGCTGGTTCTTTGCACACAAGCCACTCTTTATCACGTCCGAATTTATTAGAAATTTTAATGTTATTTTAAGTTAAGTTCTTTCTTATTCTGCTCCCGCCTATGTTATGCTCATCACGATTTTTTCAGGGCTAGAGGCAGCACCTCTCCGGGCTCCATCCCTTCAACATTTTTGCAAGTGCATTGGTGTTGTTGCGCCACGCGACGGCGGTAATTCCGGCGCTGTGGTCGGCAACCCCAGGGACCAGAGTAAGCAAAGTCCTTCCGGGCTCAGATCCCTTCAACAGTTTCGTGCCGGGCTGGTTCAGGCCTGGCCGAAAAAGCGGTTCTCATGGTTCGCCGTGAAGATCGCTGTTGTTCGTCTCATCTGAGACGTTCGGGAGAACAAATAAAAATGGACAGCTTGAAGAACCCTTCCACCGCTCTCCTGCCCATCGGCAAGAGTACACGCCCAAAATCAATAACCCTGTTCGTCACGGTCCTGCTGTTGGCCATGCTGGCTGGCTCTGTGGCCGCGCACGCGCAGACAGCAACGCTTGTGGTGACCGCGATCAATTCCGGCCGGTTCTATGGTGATCCGAACCCGGAATTTGCCGCAACCATCACGGGCCTGAAGGCCGGCGACAACATCACGGCAATTTTCAGCACGGTTGCCGATCCCAGCAGCCCGGTAGGAGATTACCTGATCGTTCCTACGCTGGTTGATCCGGATGGCAAACTGAGCAACTACACCGTGATCATCAACAACGGCACTCTAACGGTTACTCCTGCGCCGCTGCTCGTCATCGCTGATGACACGGCACGCCCCGCGGGCCAGCCCAACCCCACCTTCACCGGCGCGGTCCAGGGAGTCAAAAACGGTGATGACATCACCGCAACCCAGGACAGCCCAGCCACCGTCGGCAGCGCGGCGGGAACATATGACATCGTTCCCACCGTGAAGGACGGGTCCGGCAAAATCAGCAATTATGCAGTGTCGATCTCAAAGGGAACTCTGACCGTCACACCATAACGTGTAGCGCACACCATAAACGCGCATCGGCGGGAGCATATGTGGGCTGGCAATGGCAACATTCGCCAGCCCCTTTTTTATTCGTGCGGAACTGACTGCCGACTGGAAAATTGCTCGCATTTTAGCGCTTGGTAGCCTTCTCCTTCACGGCTGGCGCGACGCAATAATCCAGTCTCGAATCCGCCCTCGATCGTCTTTTGCCAGTAATTTTTCATACATTCGTGTGACCTGGCGATTCTTATAAGACAATATCTTCATGCCTTCCGTACGCATCGACAAATGGCTTTGGGCTGCCCGATTTTTTAAGACGCGCGCTCTGGCGGCGCGGGCCTGTGAGCTGGGCAGGATTCAATCCAATGGGCAACCGGCCAAGCCGGCGCGCGAAGTCCGCATCGGCGACAAGCTGCGGATTGCCAATGATAGCGGCGACTTTCACGTGGAAGTGCTGCTACTCAGCGAAGTACGCGGGCCTGCCTCGGTGGCGCAGACGCTCTATCGCGAGACGGAAGAAAGCAAGGAAGCTCGCCTGACGGCCGCAGCCGAACGCAAAGCAGCGATGCAGTTTGAACACATGCCAACAGGACGGCCATCGAAGCGCGACCGCCGCAAGATCATCCAGTTCCGCGGCAGAGGCTGAAGGCGTCTGGCGAAAAGTGCTGGGTCATCGTCCTTCGGTTACACACCGGCGCAAGATTCCACGGCGAAGCAATGATTCACTCGCATTGCTCCGTGTTACACTCGCGCTCGGGAGCCCGTATGTCCCTTCTGCAGGACCTCTTATACACTCTTCGTTCACTGCGAAAAGCGCCCGGCTTTTCTCTGGTTGTTATCGTCACGCTGGCGCTTGGTATCGGCGCAAATAGCGCCGTATTTAGCATGATTGATCTCCTGCTGCTGCGGCCGCTGCCCTACCCGGACTCCGGACATCTGCTGAGACTTTCTGAGACTAAAACTCCGGGCGACTCTTCCACCATAGCCGATGTTTCACCGGCAAACTTTATTGACTGGCAGGCGCAGAGCCGTGCCTTTACCGGCATGGCAGCTTCAGAAGGTTTTCATTACAACCTTACCGGCAACGGGCAGCCGGAACATGTCTGGGGCGGAGCTTCTTCCGCTGGATGGTTCAGCGTTTTGGGCGTTCATGCCGAGCACGGACGCGATTTTCGTCCGGAAGAAGACGCTCCCGCCGCATCGCCGGTGGTGATCCTGAGCGACGAGTTGTGGCATCGCCGTTTTAACGCTGATCCGGCGATTGTTGGTAAAGTCATCGGGCTGAACGGCGGCCCGTTCACCGTGGTTGGCGTGATGCCGCCGAAAGCTGACTATCGCGAAGAAAACGAGCTTTGGGTCCCCTTGCAACAACAAATCAGGCCTGACCGGATGCTGTGGCGCGACGCGCGCTTTCTTGAAGTCATCGCGCGGCCCAAACCTGGAATCACGATGGCACAGGCCACCGACGACCTGAACCGCGTTGCCATTGCGCTACGGCAGGCGCATACCGCGAGCAATATTTACGGCGGAGCGGCGATCATGCCGCTGCAGAAATCCCTGACCGGCGACATGCGCCAGATGCTGATGGTCTCATTCGCCATTGTGGGGCTGGTGCTGCTGGTGGTGTGCGCCAACGTGGCCAATCTTATGTTGCTGCGGGTGACGGGCCGAAGCCGCGAGCTGGCTATCCGCTTGGCGCTGGGCGCAAAGCCGATCAATCTTGTACGCCAGTTAGTACTGGAAGGCATTTGCCTGGGGACGGCCGCGGGTATCGCAGGACTGGCCATTGGCGCTGCCGGCAAAAAGCTGCTTCTCTGGCAACTGGGATGGCAATCTCCGCAGTTAATGGCCGCCAATCTGAGCTGGGCGGTGTTGCTGTTTACCTTTGGCGTTTCCGTGATCGTGGGAATCGTGTTTGCGCTATTACCGGCGCTGGCCGTGGTGCGCGCTGAGCGGCATGACATGTTGCGCCGCGCTTCCTCCGGCGTCACCGTGGACCTAAAAGGTCGCCGTCTGCGCAAAGCGCTGGTCATCGCGGAGATTGCTTGCTCCGTGGTGCTGCTCGCCGGGACGATTCTGGTGGCGCGCAGCTTTCAGGCGCTTCGCCATGTGCCGCTGGGTTTTGATACTGATCATCGCATCGAAGTGGCGCTTCCGCTTCCGCGCATCCGTTACCAGCGCGACTCCGACGTCGCCCGCTTCTACCAGCAGGTCACGGAAAAAGTTCGCGCCCTTCCCGGAGTGATGGACGCCACTGCCACTCACGTGCTCCCGCTCAACGATGGCTTTGGCGTAAGTTTTCAAACCGTGGAAGCGAATACCACCGCTGACCAGTTTCATGACGTAGCTCTCCGCCTCTCTGATTCACATATGCTCTCCGCTCTGAACATCCCTCTGCTGCGCGGCCGTTTTATTGCCGATACTGACCGCGGCGATACGGAACAGGTGTGCGTGATCAACAAAGCCATGGCGGAGAAATATTGGCCCAATCAAGACCCCATGGGACGGCTGATTGTGCTGACGCGCAATGACGTGAATGGCGAGAAAAAATCGCGACGCATTGTGGGTGTGGTGGCCGACGTGCGCGGCAGAATCAATGAAAACCCGCCACCGGCGGTCTATGTGCCGTACGCGCAAATGGCATTCTTCAACATGGAACTGCTGGTCCACACGCGCGACTCTGTGCCTGCCGTCCGCAAATCCGTGGCCGCCGTGTTGCAGACCATCGATCCTGACCAGCCAATCCGCTCGGTGCACATATTCAGTAATGCTCTACCAGACGCGCTTGGAGACTGGACCGTCGCCATCACTCTGCTTGGAGGTCTCGCTGCGCTCGCGGTTTTGCTCACCACGCTTGGCCTCTTCGCCGTAATCGCCTACATGGTGAAAGAAAAGACGCGGGAAATCGGAATCAGAATGGCCATCGGGGCGACGAAAGCCAGCGTTCGCAACCTTGTGTTGAAGCAGACCGCGCGCCTTGCGGTAATGGGCGCAGGCGTCGGCATTTTCTTCTCAATAATTTCCAGCCGGTTTTTGGGAAGTCTTATCTATGGTGTTCATCGCACCGATCCGCTGACCTTCGCCGTGGTGATCGCCCTGCTAGCGGCCCTGGCGCTTGCAGCCAGCTACATTCCCGCTCGCAGGGCCATGCATGTCGATCCGATGCTGGCCTTGCGCGACGAGTAGAGCACTGCTCCCTCAGGATCGCGAAAATTCCTGAGCTGCCGGAACAATCACCCCCACACTGTTGCATGCTAAACTCGCCTTCAGGGAGACCGCCATGTCCTTTCTGCGGCAGGACCTGCTCTACACTCTGCGCTCGTTGCGTAAAGCTCCCGGCTTTACTCTTGTTGTAATTCTCACGCTGGCGCTGGGCATCGGCGCGACAACTGCGATGTTCAGCGTCGTCCAGGGAGTGATGCTGGCCCCGCTTCCCTACCGCGAACCGGACAAACTGGTTCTGATATGGCAAAGTAACCCACACGCGCCTCACGTGTCGCTATCATTACCTGATTTGCGGGAGTGGCAGCACAACGCGCATAGCTTCGATGCCGTTTCCGGGTTGCGCTGGTATCAGGTGAACCTCACCGCTCCCGGCAGGCCTGAGCACGTGAATGGTAACCAAATCTCTTCTGGATTCTTCCAGATGCTCGGAGTGCAGCCGCTTCTGGGCCGCGAGTTCTCTGCTCAAGAAGATCAGCCAGGCGGATCGCCGGTGGCGATGATCAGCGACCGCGAATGGAAAAACAGATTTGGTCAAAGCGCCGACGTGCTAGGCAAGCCAGTAACCCTGAGCGGAGTTGCGTACACGATCATCGGCGTCCTTCCGCCAACATTTCGGTTCGCCGCCGATGCCGATGTCTTTATCCCGCTCGGCCAGGGTGATCCGCTCTTTAATGATCGCCGCTTTCCCGGAGTCCTATGCCTGGCCCGCTTGAAATCTGGAGTGAGCATTGCAAAGGCCCAGACCGAGATGACAACGCTCCAGCAGAATCTCGATCAGCTCTATCCTGTAACCGATCAAGGTCTGGGCACTGACGTTGTACCACTTAAGCCGGCTCTTGTCGGCGACATCTCAGCGACACTGCTCTTAATGCTGGGGGCTGTGGCATCAGTACTGCTGATCGCCTGTGCCAACGTTGCCAACCTGTTGCTCGCGAGATCGGCGATGCGTACACGCGAGTTCACGATCAGGTCAGCGCTGGGAGCCAGCCAGTCACGGCTGGTGCGCCAGTTGCTCACTGAAAGTGTTCTTCTTTCGCTGGCAGGCGGGGCGGTGGGCCTGGCATTTGCAAAAATGGGAGTAAGAGCGGTATTGGCGATGCTGGGAGAAAACCTGCTGCGCAGCGAAAGCGTCAGCCTCAACGGCACGGTGCTCCTCTTTGCTCTGGGGATTTCGCTGGCCGTTGGAGTTCTCTTTGGTCTGGCTCCTGCGTTCAAAACCCTGACGTCGGACCTGCAGCGCGCCCTAAAACAAGGAGCACGGGGATCGACGGGTGCCCACCATCGCACGCAGAGCGCTCTGGTGGTTGGCCAGATGGCGCTGACTCTGGTGCTGCTGACCGGCGCGACTCTTCTGTTCCGTACGATTCGCGATCTTTGGCAAACCAGTCCGGGCCATCTGGC
>Ga0207667_10008927_pt1 | contig 11858 bp, 8 predicted proteins | sample KBSCornC52_FD_184301 | JGI IMG/M metagenome (GOLD analysis project Ga0207667, IMG submission 184301) | Corn rhizosphere microbial communities from Kellogg Biological Station, Michigan, USA - KBS Corn C5-2 (SPAdes) (version 2) | ecosystem: Host-associated > Plants > Roots > Rhizosphere > Soil ...
CTGCGATCCAGTCGTCACCTTCCGCGAGCTCGCCGCGCGCGAGGTCGTGAGCGTGATGTGCGAAGGCGGCTCCGAGCTCGCCGGCAGCCTGCTCGCTCACCGACTGCCCGATCAACTGCACGTCTTCGTGGCCCCACTGCTGCTCGGCCCGCGCGGTCGTCCCGGCGCGGTCGATTGGGCGGGCCCGGAAAATCCCTCGGATGCGCCACGCATCGATCCCGCGCGCTGGGAGCTGTGCGGCACCGACGCCTACGTGTGGGGGCCCATCGCTTACCCGAAGAAAACGGGCCGCACCCTGACCGGCGGCTGAGCACGGGCGAGCGCGCACACCCCGCACAGCGAGCGGAATCGCACTTTGGGCCAGCCCGCACGCAGGAAAAGCGGGGCAGCCCAGGTTGCGACGCCGGATCCTGGGTGTTACCTTGAGTGAAATCGACATGATCCGAGAGATCCTCGAATACCCCGACGCCCGCTTGCGCGAGGTCGCCAAGCCGGTGGCTGAAGTGACGCCGGAAATCCAGGCCCTGGTCGACGACATGGCCGAGACCATGTACGCCGCCCCCGGTTGCGGCTTGGCCGCCAACCAAATCGGCGTCGACCAGCGCATCTTCGTGGTCGATTGCGCGGGTGAGGACGAGCCGAGTCAGCTGCGCGTGTTCATCAATCCGGACATCTTCGAGAAGGATGGCGTGCAGAGCTGGGAAGAGGGCTGCCTCTCTTTCCCGGGCGTGACCGAAGAGATCAAACGCGCCGAGCGCGTCAAAGTGCGGGCCCTCGATCGCGACGGAAAGATGTTCGAGCTCGAGGCCGATGGTTTGCTCGCAGTCGCCATCCAGCACGAGACCGACCACTTGAACGGCGTGCTGATGATCGACAAATTGAGCGCGCTGAAAAAACGAATGATGGGCCGGAAACTCGCCAAGGCCAAGCAAGCCGAAGCCCGCGAGTAAGCCGCGCGTCTCACCTCGCCCAGCGCTGGCTTGCCCGCGACGCCCGAGCCGGCACGCCGCCGCAACTCGCCCACGCCCCCCAAACCCGCTCGATTCAAAAGCGCGCCCTGCAACTCCGCTCTTCGCTCGAAGCGCGGAGTTGCAGGGCGACGTCTCGGGCACTCCAAGCGCGTTTTTGGTTTTGATGGTCACGCGCTACGACGCGACACGGCGCAGCCTTCGGCGTCGTGGTCCGAGCTGCCGTGCGTGTACGCGCGCGGTCAGCAGGGTTGGGGTCTTAGGGATCTCGCGTTGCCTTTTTCGGGCACGGACACGGGCACGGGCACGTTTACGGGACGCGCTCGGGGACACGCGCTTTAGCGCGACGGCGGGCGGCTGAAGATCGAGCTTTCGACGGTGGTGCCACGGCCGCGCAGGGTGTCGACCACCTGCGGCACGACGCCGCTCGGCGCGAATGTGCCCTCGATCGTCCCGCCGGCGGCCGTGCGATCCATCACGAAGGTGAAGATGTCCTGCGTTTGAATCTCGTCGTTCGCGGCGCCCGTCACTTCGGCGATGCGCAGCACGCGGTGACGCTCGTCGCGCAGGCGCGCGACCTCGACCACGATCTCGAAGGCGTGGGCGACCAGCTCGCGGGCGGCCGCAATGTGGATCTGCGGCCGCTCTGCCGCGACCACACCGGGCAACCGCGAGAGCCCGCGGCGCAGGCTCGGCGCATAACGGGCGGCGATCAGCCCATCCACGCCGTCGGCGATCATCTCCACGACCGTGGCGCACAATTCGCCCGAAAAAAGCTCGGCCACGACGCGCGCGCCCGGCAACGACGAGGCCACGCGCAGCGCGCCGCCAGCAGCCGTCGCATCGAGCCCGCTCACGAGTAGGTTCGCGTCGGGCCCCGAGGGCTCGCGCTCACCGATGAAGACGCACGGCGCATCGGCAGTGGATTGCGCCAGCGCAGCCAGCAATGCCTCCACCCCGCCGTCCCGCGGCCCGACGACCAGCAGGTTCACGCGGGCCGCCAAACACTGCTGCAAGAAGGTCGCCATCGCGCGCGAAATCGCGCCGCGGCGCACGAGCTCGTCGAGCGTCACGTGCATGCGGCGCGTCTTGCGGATCGCCACGCAGGCGCCACTGGCGGCCACTTTTCCCATGACCGCAGACAACTGCACGCCCGGAAGAATGCGCCGCTCGAGCACGCCTTCGCGCTCGGAGTCGAGCAGCGGCGCGTGCGCCTCCGCGCACAGCCGAGCGATCGCCCAGCGCAGCGAAAGATCGGACGAGAAACCGGTCTCGTAGGCGCTGCGCGCGTTCCGCACCGAGACCACGCGATCGAAGCGCGTGACGCCGATCTCCGAGACCGCGGGATCGGCGATCAATTCGGTGAGCGGGCCGTGCTCGACGAGCTCACAGCGCGCAAGCTCGATCGCGCGATCGGCGGGCACGCTGGAAGGAACATCGCGCAGCTCGCCGAGCTTGCCCCAAGCTTCCTGCAATAAGCCGTCGATTTTCTCGCCCAGCGAGGGCGGAACCGGCAGAAACAGGTCCGCATCTCGCAAACGTTCGGCAACGCGATCGACCAGAGCGCGCACGACGTCGCGCACCGAGCTCGGCTCGAAGTCGGGCCGATCCTCTTGCGTGGTCCGCCCGACGTTGTGCGTGCCGGTCGCCTCGTGCGGGACCTCGAGCCGCGCGGGGGTATCCGACGAAGCCGGGCTCGACGCGCTCACCGGCATCTTCGGCAGGCTGGGCGAGTTCGTGAACTCTTCGCCATCCGGATCCATCGGCCGCGCGGAGACGTTGGAGATGCCGTCGCTCAAGCTGCCCGACGCGCGCACCGCTGGAGACTGCCCGGTCCGTAGCTCCTCGGCCGAATTCGGATCCGCGCCGCTCATCTCGATGCGCAGCACGAAGTCGCCGATGTAGATGCGGTCGCCCTCGCGCACGATCGTCGCTTGGGTGATCTTGCGGCGATTGACGTAGGTGCCGTTCGTGCTGTTGAGGTCGGTCACGATGAAGCGGCCGTCCCGATAGAGCAGACGGGCATGGCGCTTGGAAACGTTGCCTTTTGGCAACATCAGCTCGTTCCCCTGCACCCGGCCGACGCTCAGCTCCGCCGCGTCGAAAACTTCGCGCCGTTCGGCTCCGCCCTTCTCGTGGACGATGATGGCAAACATCGGGGCTTTGGCAGACGATGTCGGTGCGATCACTTGTAACGAAACTCTCCGAGCTACGAACGCGAGCCTTCAGGCTATCACGCGGAACCCGGTGAAACACGCCGGCTTCGCCTGAATTTCGAGGCATGCAGGCACACCCGGGAAAGCCGCCATGCCCTTTTCCGCCGCTCGCTCGCGGGTGATAGCGAGCGAGATTCGCGCGAACGCGCCGACGGGCCAGAAAAGGAAACGGCCCGTCACCATGCGAAGCACGGTGCGGGCCGGGTTCGGGCCGCTAGCGGAGTAGGTCCGGCAGCGGCAGGGGCTAGCGGGGCTGCTCGTTTTTCACGTCGCGCGTCACGAGTGAAAGCAGTTCACCTGCAAGAGAGAGCACATCCCGCTCGGAAAAGCCGCTCGCGCGAAATTCCCGGTAAATGTTCTTGGCCAGGATTTCGACCGCGCGCGGGTCGGTTTTGGGGGAGCTCGAAGTGATGGGTGACGATTGCGCCATTATTGAAATTCCGCCCCTTCGACGGTGGCCGGTGGTTGCACCGGGCGCTCCCCCTATCCAAGAATGATGCCGAACAACTGGAACGAGCGCGCTACATGAAAACGCGGCGTTTTTGGCATTTTGTCGGGTTCCGCCGCGAATCGAGCTTCGCACTCTGCCGCGAACCCCGAGCCCGGGCGGCAATGCGTTACGCGCAAACTGCCCCAAATAAGCCCAAGTGGTTCAACATGTTGCATGCCGGGAGCAGGGTCGCCGAACATCTGCGGCGGAGCGGTCAGCGGCTCGGATAGGCGGCGACCAGCCCGCGATCGGGCCGCTCGATGCTCGAGCACAAACTCGTGACCAGCTCGCGACCGTCGTCACCGAAGTAGAGCGCCTCCCCTACCCGAGGAGCGGTGCAGGACGGAATCGCCGTGCCGTTGCTTTGATATTTTACTCCGCCCGAGAGCGTGCGCTGGACCGCGAGGTGCGATTGCAGAAAGCGGCCCGTCTTGCGATCGCGAACCGCGACGCAAGTCTGACCACGGAAGTGATACTCGGTGTTGCGGGTAACGTACATGCGATGCTGGCGTCGTTCCTGCCCGGCGTAACCATCTCGGGGGCTCTCGATACTCATGGCTGGTTCCTCGGATATTTCGGTCTTTTTTGGCCGATTTCGAGAGATTTTCACTGATGCCGAGGCGAGCGGCCAAGTTTCGGCAAAGCGCGTCGCTCGCTCCAACGCGCTCTTCGCTGCACTGCGTCGTGACGCCTGACGCGCGCACTGGCGGAATTCGCCGCCCGCGAGAGATCCGGCGCGCGCGCACGAAAAGATGCGACGAACTTCGTGTTGCTCGAGCCGGCGACATACGATCCCGACGTGGCGTCCGGTCGATCTGGGATTTTGCTGCTGAAGCGCGCGAAAGTGCCTTATTTCGCGCGTTGGGAGGGCTTCACGCGCAGCCGAACGCCAGCCGGGAGCTCGCGGCGTGTCGCGTAAGGCACGCGGGCCGGGCCCGGTCAAAACCGGCAGCCTCGTACTCGGCACGAGTCGCACGCTCGAGCTCTGGCAATCGGCCGACTACCGGCTGCGCGAGCTGTTCGAGGCGGCCGACGTGATGAGCGAAGGCAGGACCCGAAGTGAGCCGGACGGTGCGACCTACTACGGGTCGACCAGCGTGCTCTTGCCGTTCGTGTCGCAGGGCGGCTTCGTGCCCAGCGACCGCGCCGACGACATCGCCCGGCTGATCGCGAGTGACCCGCACGCGCGCTTGCGCGCAATTCGGATTGCGTGTTTGGAGGCGCAGGTTCGATCCGGTGCGCCGATCGGACGCGTGCGCGCCGAGCTGTTCGTCCGGCGCGACGCGCGCGGCATCCGCGTCGACGTGGAGGTCGAGGCGCGCGTGTTCAAGAGCAGCGAGCGACCCGGACCTTTACGCAAAGCGGCGACGCCTTCACCGAAGCGACCATCGCGCGCGTCGTGACCGACGCCTGTCGCGTGCACGCGCGAACGCAGCGCATGCGTGCACGCTGCCGAGCAGCGCGACTCGTGACGCGCAGCGACGGCGCACCGCGAGTTCGGTCCAGCGCGACGCGCAGTTCGCATGCGCTGCGTGTCAAGAAGCATTTCTCCATTTGTCGCCAGCACGCCGCGCGGGCTCACGAGCGCTCGCCGCTTACGAGCACAGCGCGTCGCTGCGCGCGGGCCGAATGCGTTTCTGCGCGGCTTCTTGCGGCGGCTCGTGCGGCCAATGGTCAATCTGTCCACGGGCACTTGACAGCAAGGGCCACGCGGAAGAATTAGTGGGTCGTCCTTTCAGAATAACGAGAACCAGCAGCGAGATGGGTCGCAAGAGACAGCGCGACGAAAAGATTATCCACGTGGTCTTCGGGCCTGGTGGGGGTCGTGTACAGAAGCGTGAAGAGCGAAGTTCGGCCTCGCTTGCCGAAGCCAGCACCGGTCGCGAACCGCTCACGGATCTGTTCACCAGCGGCGAAATCTCGCGCTTGCTCGGCATCTCGCAAGCGCGTTTGCGCACCTTCGATCGCGCGGGCGTCGTGTCACCCACGGGCCGCCGTCGCGGCCGGCGCGCGTACTCGTTCTCGGATTTGATCGCGCTGCGCACCGCGCAGTCGCTGCTCGAGCGCCGCGTGCGGCTGCGCGACGTGACCCGCGCCGTCGGCGCGCTCAAGCGCTCGCTGCCCAAAGTCACGCGCCCGCTACAAGAGCTGCGCATCGTGTCGGACGGTCAACGCGTGATCGTGCACACGACGGACGGCGCGTTCGAGCCGCTCACCGGACAGATGGTGCTCGACTTCGAGGTCAAGTCACTGCGCGACGACGTCGTGCGCGTGCTCAGGCCGTCGGCAGGTCGCGAGCGCGCGCGCACCGCGTACGAGCTCTACCTGCGCGCGAGCCAACTCGACGAAGATCCGCTTTCGATGGACGACGCGGAGATGCTGTACCGCGAAGCCATCTCGCTCGATCCGTGGCTGGCCATCGCGTACACCAATTTGGGCAACATCCGCTTCCGCCGCCACGACGCGGACGCCGCCGAAGTGCTCTACAAAAAAGCCCTGGAAATCGACGGCCGACAGCCCGAAGCGCAATACAATCTCGGCTACGTGATGCTCGAGCGCGGCCAGCCCGAGCTCAGCGTGCCGCTCTTCCACGGCGCGATCGAGGCCGACCCGAAGTTCGCCGACGCCTACTTCAACCTGGCCATGGCGTACGAGCAGATCGGCGAAACCAGCAAAGCTCGCCCGTTCTGGAAAAACTACATTTCGCTCGAACCCTCCGGCACCTGGACCGAAATCGCCAAGCGCCACCTTTGATCGGGCGCCACGCGAGGCTGTTCTCTCGCGCGACGAGCTGATTTTTTTGTGATGGTCACGCGCTACGTCGCGCCGCGGCCCAGCCTTCGGCGTCGCGCTGCGGATAAGAGGGGAGAGGGAGAGTTCACCACCGAGCCGCGGAGATCGCAGAGATTTCAGAGCTGATTTGGGGGTTAGTTCGGAACTTGGCGACGGTGGGACGGCGCATCGCTGGCACGCCGTGTGCGCCTTACCCCCTCAGCGCCGCGCGGACGCGCGAGATGGCCGCTTCAATGTCCCGCGTTACGAGCGCCGCATCGAGGCGAAGAACGCGGTAACCCGCGCGCGTGCCCTCTCGCATGACTCGAACCGACAGCAAGCCCGCGCGCTCCTACGCTCGTCGAGCTTCGGCGTGCGCGGCGTGGGCTCCCTCCCCCGCGCGCGGCGGCTTGGCGCCGCGTCCGGGGTTGAGGGGCCCGGCGCGCGCAGCAGCCCGCAGGGCTGCGAGCACGTACGGCCGTTCCGCGCCGCCCAGCGCAAGGAGCAGCCCTGCTCTCTGCGGCTCGGTGGTGAGATCCGGGAGCCGTGATCCGCGTGTTCGCGCGACCTCAGAGCCGGCGGTGATTCAAGCAGGGCACTTGGGCGCGCACTCGTTCGAGGTACGCTAGATCGAGCGTGGCCGTGACGAGCCCCACGCGATCCGAGGCTTCTGCGATCACCGTTCCCCACGGATCGACGACCAGCGAGTGTCCGTACGTGGTGCGCCCACGCGGGTGTTTTCCGCATTGCGCGGCGGCCACTACGTAGGCTTGAGACTCGATCGCGCGCGCGCGGAGCAGCGGGTGCCAATGATCTTTTCCGGTGTGCAGCGTGAACGCGGCCGGCACGAGCAGTACATTGGCGCCACGCGCGATGAGCCCGCGGTAGAGCTCCGGGAACCGCAAGTCGTAGCAAATCGAGAGCCCGACCCGAAACCGTCCGAGATCGAAGGTGACGAGCGCGTCGCCCGGAGTGGTGCTCGCGGACTCGGCCAACGTGGTGCCGTCCTGGAGCGCCACGTCGAACAGGTGCACCTTGCGGTAAGAAGCGACGAGCCGCCCGTCGGGCCCGAACACGAGCGCGGTGTTGAACGGCCGAGACGCTTCGCCCGAAGCCTCCGGAAAGCCTCCGGCAACCAAGAATGCCTCGGCCTCTCTAGCCATTTCGGCGAGCGCGCTTTGGATCGGCGCGGCGCCGTCCGCGAGCCGCTCGGCGATCGCTTGTTTACCGGCGTCGGCGCCGAAGTACGCGAAATTTTCGGGCAGCACCACGAGGCGCGCCCCTTCGCGCCCTGCCGCAGCGACGAGCCTGCGACATTCGTCCAGGTTCTGCGCCAGATTGTCCTGGCTTTCGAGCTGAACGGCCGCGACGCGTACGGTTTCGGCTTCCATGACAGAAGCGCTATTCTAGCGCCTCGATGGTCGACTTCACCACCGGCGCCATGCAGGAATTCGGCAGCACGGCGCGCGGTCCCGGTTCGGGCCCGGTCGCGGGCCTCGTGCTTTTATACGCGGAATCATGGGCGCAGCTGCCCGCCGCATTTCCATTCAAACAGGAACGGCTGGTGATCGGCCGAGAGCCGGGCGTGGAGCTCGAGCTTCCGGTGCCGGCCGTGTCACGCCGCCACGCCGAAATTGGCTGGGCCAACGGCGCGTATCACGTGCGCGATCTGGGCAGCCGCAATGGCGTGATCGTCAACGGCCGGCGCGTGCAAGGCACGGCGCTCGAGACCTGCGATGAGGTGCGAATTGGCGACGCGATTTTCAAGTTCGTCGAGCGCGACGCCGAGCTCTATGCCGGCTATCGCCTGGACGGCTCGCTAGCGCGAGGCACGGCGCGCCTTGCCCGCTATCCGAGCTTACTCGTGGGCGGGCTCCAGATGGACCGCATCGTCGCCGAGCTGGAGCGCGTGGCGCCGACGCTCTTGAGTGTGGTTTTGCGGGGTGCGAGCGGAACCGGCAAAGAGGTCGTAGCGAGCGAGCTGCACCGGCTCAGCGCGCGGAGCGGGCGTTTTTGTGCCGTCAATTGCGCGGCCATTCCGGCGCTGCTGCTCGAGAGCGAGCTGTTCGGCTTCAAGCGCGGCGCGTTTTCCGGCGCGGACCGCGACAAGCCTGGCCTGATCCGCGCTGCCGACGGCGGCACCCTGTTCCTCGACGAGATCGGCGACATGCCGCTCGACGCGCAGGCCAAGCTGCTGCGCGTGTTGCAGGCGAAAGAAGTGCTGCCGCTCGGCGCGACCACGCCCGAACCGGTGGACGTGCGCGTGGTTTGCGCCACGCACCGAGATCTCGCTCGGATGCAGCGCGAGGCTCGCTTTCGCGAAGATTTGTACGCCCGCCTCAACGAATACGAGCTGTTCTTGCCGCCGTTACACGAACGCAAAGAGGACGTGCACGTGCTCGCGCGGAGCTTCTTGGCGCGTGCCGGGCGACCGAGCTACGAGCTGTCTTTTCCGTTCATGACCGGCCTATTGCAGCACGATTTTCCGTACAACGTGCGGGAGCTCGAGGCCTGCATCAAGCGTAGCGTCGCGCTCTCGCCCGGACCCGTGCTCGGGCCGGAGGTGCTGCCCGAGGCCGTCAAAGAGGCCATGAATGACTACGGCAAAAGCAGCGCGATCTCGCCGCCCGCGCGGCAGCTCGAAGCCTCGACCCTGGCCGTGCCGAGCGAGGCGGAACTCCGCGCGTTGCTCGTTCAACATCAGGGCAACGTGGCCGCGGTCGGGCGCGAGCTCGGCAAAGCGCGCATGCAAATTCACCGCTGGATGAAGCGCTACGGCATCGCCGTGGATGAATTCCGCGGCGACGGCTGAGACCGCGGAAATCTGCGCAATTTTCAGGGTTCGCACACGTCGGGCCGAATCGAAGCGCGGGCTCGAGTGCAGGCAGAGGCGCGGTCCGCGCAAGCTCCGGACGCGCAAACCCGCGCGCGGTAATAGCTTTTTGGGCTGCCGCCCGGACACGCACAGCACGCTTCAGCGCACACCGAGGCGGCCGAACAGGGCGAGCCGGGCGCGGCGCCGGGCCGGGTTTCTCCGCGGCAATCACGACAGCCGGCTTGCACGATCTGCGCGGCCAGCTCGCCTGCGTCGGGCAGCGTGACCGTGCGCGAACTGACGATGCCTTCCGTCTGACACGCTGCGGCGTCCGGGTGCCGCCGCGCCTGCCCACAGCCGAGCAGCACTGGCGCCGCGCCGAGGCAGAGCCGAGCGAACCAGCGGGCTTTGTTCGCACGGACCCGCATTTTTCCTGAAGAGATTGACTTCGGGCTGGAAAAAAAGCTAGCGAAACGCGGGCATGTGCCGGTGCCGGAAGCGGCGCCGGGGAAAGCGGACCGTTGGCGACAGGCAAGAGCAAGCACAAGAACGACTCCTCCGGTAACGGCGAACCGCCGAAAAAACGGCGTGGTGGCGGTGCGGGCGGAGGCGGTGCCGAGCCGCCGATGTTCGCCGAAGAGCCGGCTCCGCTGCATGAAGTCGCTCAGACCCGTTACCTGAACTACGCGCTCTCGGTCATCACCAGCCGCGCGATCCCGGACGTGCGGGACGGCCTCAAGCCCGTACAGCGCCGGATTTTGTACACCATGTGGCAGCAGGGCGTCACCTTCGACGCCAAACACCGCAAATGCGCGAAGATCGTGGGCGACGTGATGGGCAACTATCACCCCCACGGCGATGCCGCGATTTACGACGCGCTCGTGCGCATGTCGCAGTCCTTCAGCCTGCGCGCCCCGCTCGTCGACGGCTCAGGCAATTTCGGCTCGCTCGACGGCGATCCGGCAGCCGCATATCGCTACACCGAGTGCCGCCTGGCCTCGCTTTCCGACCAAATGTTGGCGGAAATCGACGAGGACACCGTGCATTTCCGGCCGAATTACGACGGCACCAAGTCCGAGCCCGTGGTGTTGCCCTCGGCCATCCCGAACATGCTGATCAACGGCGCGTCGGGCATCGCGGTCGGCATGGCTACCAATATTCCGCCGCACAATCCGGAAGAAGTGGTGAACGCGGCCGTGCGTTTGCTGGACGCGCTGCTCGACGGCAAGCAGCTGACCTCGCGCGAGCTGTGCCGCACCATCAAAGGCCCGGATTTCCCGACCGGCGGCCACATCGTGGCCAGCAGCGAAGAGCTCAAACAAGTCTACGAGACCGGGCAGGGCTCGCTCAAAGTGCGCGGCACGTGGAAGTTGGTCGAGACCGGCAAAACCACGAAAAAGCTGCAGATCGTCAGCATTCCGTACACGGTCGTCAAATCCGCACTGGTCGAGCGCATCGCCGACGTGGTCGTTTCGCGCAAGATGCCGATGCTGCTCGACGTGCGCGACGTCTCGACCGACGACGTGTGCATCGAGCTCGAGCTCAAGAAAGAGGCCGATGAGCACAAAGTGCTCGCGTACTTGTTCAAGCACACGCCGTTGCAGACGAACTTTGCGGTCAATTTGACGTGCCTGGTGCCCACCGAAAATCCCGAGGTGGGCCGGCCCGAGCGCTTGGATCTGCAGCAAATCCTCTGGCATTTCCTGCACTTCCGGCTGGAGGTCGTGACCCGGCGGCTGAGCCACGAGCTGGCCAAGCTGAAGACGCGCATCCACGTGCTCGAGGGCTTCGAAAAGGTCTTCGACGCGCTCGACCAGATCTTGAAAATCATCCGCGCCTCCGACGGCAAGGCCGACGCAGCGCAGAAGATCATGGCGAAGTTCAAGCTCGACGCCGAGCAGACCGACGCCATCTTGGAGCTCAAGCTGTACCGTCTGGCGCGCCTCGAAATCCTGGTGATTCAGAAGGAGCTCAAGGACAAGCGCAAGCGCGCCAAAGAGATCAACGAGCTGCTCCAAGAGGCCGAATCGAAGGGCCGCTGGGGCATCGTCCGCCAAGAGCTGCTTTCGGTGATCGAGAAATTCGGGAAGAACGGCAAGCGCCGCACGCTGATCGAGAACGTGAGCGAAGAGCAGGAGTTCACGGAAGAAGATCTGATCGTCGCCGAGGACAATTACGTGCTTTTGACCAGCGACGGCTGGGTCAAGCGCCAGAAGGAGATCAAGGATCCGGCCTCGACGCGGCTGCGCGAAGGCGACGCGGTGCTCGCCTGCGTGGTCGGCTCGACCCGCGAAGGCTTGGGCTTTTTCTCGAATTTCGGCACGGTCTACACCTGCCGCATGATCGACGTGCCGGCGACGACCGGTTACGGCGAGCCGATTCAGAAGCTGTTCAAGCTGAAGGACGGCGAGAAGATCATCGCCTGTTATTCGCTCGATTCGCGCGTGGTCGGCGAAACCGCGGAGCGCGAAGGCAAGCGTCCGAAGACGTACGCCGTGGGCGCGACCAGCGACGGCTATGCGTTCGCGATCGGCATCGCGCCCTTCATCGAGCCAAGCACGCGCGCCGGGCGGCGCTACGCCAAGGTCTCGGAGGGA
>Ga0207667_10008928_pt1 | contig 11857 bp, 7 predicted proteins | sample KBSCornC52_FD_184301 | JGI IMG/M metagenome (GOLD analysis project Ga0207667, IMG submission 184301) | Corn rhizosphere microbial communities from Kellogg Biological Station, Michigan, USA - KBS Corn C5-2 (SPAdes) (version 2) | ecosystem: Host-associated > Plants > Roots > Rhizosphere > Soil ...
CAAGCCCACGAACGCCAGCAGCGCCATGCCCCGGGCGCGCGCGTAGGCGTCCTCGGCGCGGTAGCGGGCCGTGTGCAGGGCGACGTCGGCCAGGTGGCTCTCGAAGCGGTGGTGCAGGCCCACCATCACGTTCTGCAGGGCCGTCATCTCGCCGAACAGCTGCACGTTCTGGAAGGTGCGGGCGATGCCCGACAGCGCGATCTGCGCCGAGGTGCGGCCCGCCATCGGCTCGCCCGCGAAGGCGACCGAGCCGGCCGTGGGCACGTAGATGCCGGTGAGCACGTTCATCATCGTGCTCTTGCCCGAGCCGTTCGGGCCGATCAGCCCATGGATGCTGTAGCGCTTGACGAGCAGGTCGACGTTGTTCAACGCCTTCAGGCCGCCGAACTGCATCAGGATGCCGCGGGCCTGCAGCATGTCGCCGTCGCCCCGCGCGGCCTGCGAGACGGCCTCGGGTGCCGCCGCGGCGCTGGACACCGGGGCCAGCGCCGCGGCATGCGGCTTCAGGTCGAAGGCGCCGCGCACGAAGCCGACGATGCCGTCCTGCAGGAAGTACACGACGAACAGCGTGATCACGCCGAAGATGGAGAGGCGCCAATCGGCCATGGTCTGCAGGACCCACGAGACCGCGGCCAGGAGGGCGGTGCCGATCACCGGCACCACCACCGCGGCGGGGCGGCTCTTGCCCCGGGCCACCATGGCCGCGGCCCCCACGGCCACCAGCACCGCGACCCCCAACGCCACCTGGCGGAACAGCTCGATGTCGTCCAACAGCTTGGGCAGCACCACGATGATGGTGGCCCCGAGGAAGGCGCCGGTGCGGGTCTTGCGGCCGCCCATGATGATGGCCAGCAGGAACATCACCGTGAGCTCGAAGTTGTAGGTGTTGGGCGAGATGTACTGCTCCGAATAGGCGTACAGGCTGCCCGCCAGCCCGGCGAGCCCCGCGCTCAGCACGAAGGCGTAGACCTTGTACCGGTAGACCGACACGCCCATGCAGTCGCAGGCGACCGGGCTGCCGCGCAGCGCCTCGAACGCGCGCCCCAGGTGCGAGCGCAGCACCCGGTGCACGAAGACGCAGGACAGCACCAGCGCGGCCAGCACCACCCAGTAGAAGTCGCGCTCGTCGAGCTTCATGCCGAACAGCTCGGGCTTGGCCAGCTTGATGCCCATCGGGCCCTCGGTGAGGAAGGTCATCTCGTTGATGAGGATCTGGACGATGGTGCCGAAGGCCAGGGTCACCATGGCCAGGTAGGGGCCGGTGACCCGCAGCGCCGGCAGCGCCAGCAGGGCGCCAAAGCCGGCGGTGACCAGCACGGCCGCTGGCAGCGTGATCCACAGCGGCGCGGCGAGCTGGAACACCAGCACGCCGGCCGAGTAGGCACCGATGCCGAACAGCCCCGCATGGCCGAGCGACACCTGGCCGGTGTAGCCCACCACGATGTCGAGGCCGAACAGCACGATCGCATAGATCATGATGGTCTCGACCATGTGCGCGTAGTACGGGTTCTGCACGGCGACGGGGAACAGGGCCAGGGCGGCCACGCCCACGGCCGCGAGGATCAGGGAAGGTCGTTTCTTCGACATGGTGTGGAGGTCTGCCTCGTTGCGGTGGGGGGTCGCGCTCAGACCTTCTTGATGGCGGCCTTGCCGAACAGGCCCGCCGGCTTGAGCGCCAGCACGATCAGCAGCAGCACCAGCCCGGGCACTTCCTTGTAGCCGGTGGACAGGTAGAAGCCGGTGGTGGTCTCGGCGATGCCGAGGATCAGGCCGCCCACGATGATGCCCATGCCGCTGGTGAGCCCGCCGATGATGGCCACCGCGAACGCCTTCAGGCCCAGCACCGCGCCCATGGTCGCGCCGGTGAGCGTCAGCGGCGCGATCAGCACGCCGGCGAAGGCGGCCGTCATGGACGACAGTGCGTACGAGAAGGTGATCACCAGGCGGGTGTTGATGCCCATCAGCTTGGCCGCCTCGCGGTCGTTGAAGGTGGCGACCACCGCACGGCCGTAGATCGACTTGCGGTTGAACAGCTCCACCGCCAGCATCATCAACAGGGCGCCGGCGACCACGAGCACGTCCATCGGCAGCACGTTGGCGCCCAGGAATTTCATCGGCGCCTCGGGCAGCGGCGAGGGAAAGCGCAGGTCGTCGCGGCCCCACAGGTTTTCGGCCACGTTCTTGAAGATGATGCCCAGCGCGATGGTCGACATGATCCAGCCGAACTCCGACTTGATCTTGATCGCCGGGCGCACCCCGACGCGTTCGACCAGGACACCCTGCAGGGCGCCGAAGATGCAGACGATCGGCAGCATCAGCCAGTAGTTCACCCCCAGGCCCACCAGCGTGAGGCCGACCAGGGCGCCGAGCATCAGCGCCTCGCCCTGCCCGAAGTTGAGGGTGTCCGAGGTGGCGAAGGTGAGCTGGTAGCCGAATGCCACCACGGCGTAGATCATGCCCAGCGTGATGCCGCTGAGGACCAGTTGGATCAGGATTTGCATGGGGACGTCCGGCGCTGTCGCGAAGGTTCAGGGGGAGCGAGCGGGCGCCCGGCCCTGGCCGGGCGCTGCAGGGGCCACGGCCGGGGCCGGGCGCGGCGCGGTCACTTGATCCGGGCGTTGGTGTCCTTCACCTGCACCTGCGAGGCCTTCTTGAAGTCCGACTCGTAGGCGTACACCACGCGCTGGCCCTTGACCTCGCCCATCACCGGGATGTTGGCGGTGATGGCGTCGTGGTCGGTGCGGGTGAAGGGGTGGTTGTAGGTGGTCACCACGCCCTCCACCGGGGCCTTCAGGTCCTCCAGGGCCGCGCGGATCTTCGGCCCCTCGGTGGAGTTGGCCTGCTTGATGGCTGCGGCCAGCAGGTAGATCGAGTCGTAGCCCTGGGCGGCCGACACCGGCGAGTCCATGCGGTTGTTCTTGGGCTTGAAGGTGCGCAGGTAGTTGATGATGAAGGCCTGGCGCTTCGGCGTGGTCGGCTCCTGGATGAAGGTCTGCGGCATGCGCGCGCCCTCGCCACCGGGGCCGGCGTTGTCGATGTAGTTGGCCATCGACAGCGTCCAGCTGCCGATCAGCGGGACCTTCCAGCCCAGCTTGGTCATGCCGTTGGCGATCTGCGCCAGCTCGGGGCCGATGCCGTAGGTGAGGATGGCCTCGGCGCCGGCCTCCTTGGCCTTGAGCAGCTGGGCCGTCATGTCGACGTCCTTGATGTTGAACTTCTCGACCGCCACCGGCTTCATGCCCTTGGCCGCCAGGGTCTTCTCCAGGTCCTCGCGGCCGAGCTGCCCGTAGTTGGTGGAGTCGGCCAGGATGGCGAGCTTCTTGAAGCCGCGGCGCGTGACGGCCTCTTCCACGATCATCGGCGCCTGGATGCGGTCGTGGGCCGAGTTGCGGAACACGTAGCTCTCGGGCTGGTCGTCGAACTGGTGCGAGATCACCGAGCCGGTGGCCACGTTGTTCATGACGGGGATCTTGGCCTCCTGGAAGAAGCGCTGCGAGGCCAGCGCCACGCCCGTGTTGATGTAGCCGACGGCCGCGGCGACCCGCTCCTTGTTGATCAGCTCCTGGGCGATCTGCACGCCGCGCTCGTTCTTGGCCTCGTCGTCGCGCTCCACCAGCAGCAGCAGCCGGCCGTTCACGCCGCCGGCCTTGTTGATCTCGTCGGCCGCCAGGCGCACGCCGTCGCGCATGCTCACGCCCATGGATGACGACCCGCCGGTGTAGGGCCCGATCACGCCGATCTTGATCGGGTCGGCGGCCAGGGCCGTGGCGGACAGGGCGGCGAGTGCAAGTGCGGTGAGGGTGGTGTTGAATCGGATCATGCTGAGAGGCTCCTTGTGCCAGGGTGTCGCGGGCCGCCGCGAGCCGGAGTGAAGCCGGCCGCGGCAGCAGGTTTCGTTCGTCCCGTGCGGCCAGGCCCCGGGCCGGGGCCCGCCGGGGTCCGCTCCGCAGAGTTTGCCGCGAAATTGCACGATCGGACGCGGGGCGAGGGCATGAATGCATGCGGGGAAACGGCATAGGGGGAAACGCCAGCAGATTTTTTCGCCCGGCCGTGCAGGACCGTCCCGACAAGCCGCGCGAGCCCACCGATTGAGTCAAAATGCCGTGCGCCCGCATCCTCCGCGCCCTGCGGCGATGCGCGGGGATTCCGGCCCCGGCAGGGGCCCCCGCCACGGCCCCCACACCGCGACCCACCCCATGCCTGAACGTACCTCTTCGGAAAAACGCCAGTTCCAGCGCATGCTGACCCGGCACATGGCGCTGCCCCTCAGCATGGGCGCCATCAGCGGCGCCGTGTTCGTCGGCCTCATCGTCTACCTGATCTCCGTGCTCGACTGGGTCGAGCACACTCAGCAGGTCATTGGCAAGGCCCACGGGCTGACCACCCTGGCCGCCGACCTGCAGACCGGCGCGCGCGGCTTCCTGCTCTACGGCGACGAGTCCGCGCTGCAGGCCTACCACGTGGGCCGGCCCAAGCAGTCCGCCGAGATGGCCGCGCTGGACGAACTCGTCAGCGACAACCCCCCGCAGGTCGACCGCCTGCGCCGCATCCAGGCCCTCCAGTTGCGCTGGGAGCGCACCGCCCAGGAGGTCATCCAGGCCCGCCGCGAGGGCCGCCCCTATGACGAGATCATCCGCGTCAGCGGCGGGCGCCAGGTGTACGACGAGATGCGCCGCGAGTACCAGGACTTCATCGAGACCGAGCGCACCCTCCTGAAGCAGCGCAGCGACACCGCGCACACGGCCACGGCCGTGACGGCGATCCTGTACGTGGCGCTGATCCTGGCGATGAGCGGCACCCTCGCCGTGTTCGGCAGGCGCCAGACCGTCAAGCTGTCCGAAACCTACGACCTGGCCCTGCGGCGCCAGCTGGAGGGCGCTGCCGCGCTCCAGCAGCAGACCTGGCTGCGTGAGGGACAGGCCCAGCTTGCCGAGCGGCTGGTGGGCGGGCAGGCGCTGCCGGTGCTGGGCACGAACCTGCTGTCCTTCCTGGCCCGCTACCTGGATGTCGAGGTCGCCGCGCTGTACGTGCGTGACGAGGGTGGGCGGCTGACACGGGTCGCGGCCCACGGTTTCGACCCGGAGCTCGAAACGCAGGGGCGGTCGATCGAGCTGCAGGACGGGCTGGTGGGGCTGGCGGCGCGCGAGGGGCGCATCAACCACGTCCGCCACCTCGACGGCAGCTACTTCAAGGTGCGCTCCGGCCTGGGCGAGGGCGTGCCGGCGGAGCTGGTGGTGGCGCCCATCCACAACGAGGGCACCGTCAACGGCGTGCTGGAGCTGGGCTTCATGCGGCCCGTCGCCGAGCGCGACCTGGCACTGCTGGCGCAGATCGCGGCCGGTACCGGCGCCTCGGTCGAGGCCGCGCAGTACCGCAAGCGCCTGCAGGAGACGCTGGAGGAGACCCACCGGCTCAACGAGGAGCTGCAGGTCCAGCAAGAAGAGCTGCGCACCGCCAACGAGGAGCTGGAGGAGCAGTCGCGGGTGCTGCTCGAGTCGCAGGTCACCCTGGAGCACCAGCAGGAAGAGCTGGAGCAGACCAACCACCAGCTGTCCGACCAGGCCCTGGTGCTCGACATCCGCAACGAGGCCCTGCGGCAGGCGCAGGCCGAGCTGCAGGCCAGAGCCGAGGACCTGCAGCGCGCCAGCCGGTACAAGTCCGAGTTCCTGGCCAACATGTCGCACGAGCTGCGCACGCCGCTCAACAGCGCCCTGATCCTGTCCAAGCTGTTGAGCGACAACAAGCCCGGCAACCTCACCGACGACCAGATCAAGTACGCCCGCACCATCTACTCGGCCGGCAACGACCTGCTGCACCTCATCAACGACATCCTCGACATCTCCAAGGTCGAGGCGGGCAAGCTGGAGCTGTCGCCGCACGAGCTGTCCCTGCAGGCGCTGGTGGCCTCGCTGCGGTCGATCTTCGAGCCGCTGGCCGCCGACAAGGGCCTGGCCTTCGCGCTGGAGATCGCGCCCGGCACGCCGCCGACGGCCTACACCGACGGCCAGCGCCTGGAGCAGATCCTGAAGAACCTGCTGTCCAACGCGATCAAGTTCACCGCCCAGGGGCGGGTGGCCTTGAGCGTCGACAGCCCGGTGCCGGGCGAGCTGCGTTTCCAGGTGTCCGACTCGGGCATCGGCATCCCGCCCGAGCAGCAGGCGACGATCTTCGAGGCCTTCCGGCAGGCCGACGGCACGATCAACCGCCGCTACGGCGGCACGGGGCTCGGCCTGTCGATCTCCCGCGAGCTGGCCGCCCTGCTGGGCGGCAGCCTGCGGGTCGACAGCCGGGCGGGGCAGGGCAGTACCTTCACCCTGGCGATCCCGGCCACCTGGATGGCGCTGCCGCCAGGGCCGCCCGTGCAGGCGCTGCCGGCGCCGCTCCCGCCCGCGCCGCCGGTGCAGGCCGCCGTCCCGGTCCCGGAGGCGGCCCCGCCCGCCTTCGCCGACGACCGCCTGGTGCCGCGCGACGACATGCGCCTCGTGCTGGCGGTGGAAGACGACCCGGCCTTCGCCAGGGTCCTCTACGACCTGGCGCACGAGATGAGCTACCGCTGCCTGGTCGCGCACAGCGCCGAGGAGGGATTCCAGCTCGCGCAGCAGCACCAGCCCGATGCCATCCTGCTCGACGTGCACCTCCCCGACGCCTCCGGCCTGTCCCTGCTGCAGCGCCTCAAGGAGCAACCGCGCACCCGGCACGTGCCCGTGCACATCCTGGCGGGCGAGGACGTCCGCGAGGTCGGCCTGCACCTGGGCGCGGTCGGCGTGGCGGTCAAGCCCACCACCCGCGAGGAACTCCAGGCCATCTTCGACAAGCTCGCCGAGAAGGGCGCGCGCGGCCAGCTCAAGCGCGTGCTGCTGGTGGAGGACGACGAGCGCCAGCGGCGCAGCGTCGTCGAGCTGATCGGCGACGAGGACGTCGAGATCGCGGCGGTGGAACGCGGCGAGCAGGCCCTGGAGCTGCTGCGCGGCACCGCCTTCGACTGCATGATCATCGACCTCGAGCTGCCCGACATGGACGGCGGCGAACTGCTCGACCGCATGACCCGCGAGTCGATCCGGGCCTTCCCGCCGGTGATCGTCTACACCGGTCGCAACCTGACCCGCGCGGAAGAAGCGCAGCTCAACCGCTATTCGCGCTCCATCATCATCAAGGGCGCGCGCTCCCCCGAACGCCTGCTCGACGAGGTGACGCTGTTCCTGCACAAGGTCGAGTCGCAGATGTCGGCCGAGCGCCAGGGCATGCTGAAGACGGCGCGCAACCGCGACAAGGTGTTCGAGGGGCGCAAGGTGCTGCTGGTCGACGACGACGTGCGCAACATCTTCGCCCTCATGAGCGCGCTGGAGCAGAAGGGCTTGTCGGTGGAGATCGCCCGCAACGGCATCGAGGCGCTGGCCAAGCTCGACGAGGTCGACGACATCGACCTCGTGCTGATGGACGTGATGATGCCCGGCATGGACGGCCTGGAGGCCACGCGCCGCATCCGCGCCAACCCGCGCCTGCAGAAGCTGCCCGTCATCGCCATCACCGCCAAGGCCATGAAGGACGACCAGGAGCAGTGCCGGCGTGCCGGCGCCAACGACTACCTCGCCAAGCCGGTCGAGCTGGACCGCCTGTCGTCGCTCCTGCGCGTGTGGATGCCCAGCCTGGAGCGGCTCTGAGCGTGAGGCTGGATGCCTCCCCCCAGGAACTGAGGGACCTGATGGAGGCGCTCTACCAGCACTACAGCCACGATTTCCGGGACTACTCGGGCGCCTCGCAGAAGCGGCGCGTGCTGCAGGCCCTGCTGCAGATGCGCTGCGCGAGCGTGCCGGAGCTGCAGGCGCGGGTGCTGCGCGATCCGGCGCAGTTCCGGCAGCTGCTGGAGATCCTGACGATCCCCTTCAGCGAGATGTTCCGCGACCCCGGTTTTTTCCTCGCGCTGCGGCACCACGTGGTGCCGGTGCTGCGCACCTACCCATCGCTGAAGGTCTGGGTCGCCGGCTGCAGCGCCGGTGAGGAGGCGTACTCGCTGGCCATTCTGCTGAAGGAAGAGGGCCTGCTGGAACGCAGCATGGTGTACGCCACCGACATCAACCCGGCCTGCCTGGAGCGGGCGCGGCAGGGCGTCTTCGCCGCCGACCGGCTGCCGCGCTTCGCCGCCAACCATGCGGCGGCCGGCGGCCTGGGCCCGCTGTCCGACCACTGCGTCGTGGCCGATGGTTGGGCGCGCCTGGACCGCTCGCTGTGCGAGCCCTTGACCTTCGCCGACCACAGCCTGGCCACCGACAGCGTGTTCTCCGAGACCCACCTCGTGTGCTGCCGCAACGTGTTGATCTACTTCAACCGCCGCCTGCAGGACCGGGCCCTCGGCCTGTTCCACGAGTCGCTGTGCCATCGTGGCTTCCTGGGCCTTGGCGCCCGCGAGAGCCTCGACTTCTCGGCGTGGTCCGACCGCTTCGACCCGGTGGTCAAGTCGGAGCGGCTGTTCCGCAAGGGCGGCGGAGCGTCGGCATGACCGAGCGCGCGCCGCCCCTCCAACGCCCCGGCGAGCCGGCGCGCCCGGCCGTCGAGGTGGTGGTGATCGGCGCCTCGGCGGGCGGGGTGCAGGCGCTGATCGAATTGCTCTCGGGCCTGCCCGCCGCCTACCCGTTGCCGGTCGTCGTCCTGCTGCACACGCCGGACGACCGCCACGGCCGCCTGGCCGAGGTGCTGAACGCCCGCCTGCTGCTGCCCGTGTCCGAGGCCCGCGACAAGGAGCCGCTCGCCGGCGGCCGGGTGCACGTGGCCCCGGGCGGCGTGCACTTGTCGATCGAGGCCGATCGCAGCTTCTCCCTGAGCGGCGAGGAACCGGTGCACCACTCGCGGCCCTCCATCGACGTGCTGATGGTGTCCGCTGCCGACGCCTGCGGCCCGGTCGCCGCCGGCGTGCTGCTCACCGGCGCGAGCGCCGACGGGGCCGAGGGGCTGGCCCGCATCGGCGAGGCCGGCGGCGTGACGGTGGTCCAGGACCCCGCCGAGGCCGCCTCGCCCATCATGCCGCTGGCCGCGCTGAAGCGGCGGCAGCCGGACCATGTGCTGCCGCTGTCGGGGATCCTGGCGTTGATGCGTGAGTGGGGTGGCGAAAGCTGAGGTTCAGCGGGCGCACAAGGTTCAGGGCACTTCTCCCGCCGACGTTATCCTCCACCCCCATGTACGCGAATTTTTTCGGCCTGAAGCAAGCGCCGTTCTCCATCGCCCCCGACCCGCGCTACCTGTTCATGAGCGAACGGCACCGCGAGGCGCTGGCGCACCTGCTGTACGGCACGGGCGGCGGCGGCGGCTTCGTGCTGCTGACAGGGGAGATCGGCGCGGGCAAGACCACGGTGTGCCGCTGCTTCCTGGAGCAGATCCCCAAGCGCTGCAACGTCGCCTACATCTTCAATCCCAAGCTCACCGTCACCGAGCTGCTGAAATCGGTGTGCGACGAGTTCCGCATCCCCTGCCCGGAACCGGGCCCGGACGCCAGCCCGCCGACGGTCAAGGACTACCTCGACCCGATCAACGAGTTCCTGCTCAAGACGCACGCGGTGGGGCAGAACAACATCCTCATCATCGACGAGGCCCAGCACCTCTCGGCCGACGTGCTGGAGCAGCTGCGCCTGTTGACCAACCTGGAGACGAACGAGCGCAAGCTGCTGCAGATCATCCTGATCGGGCAACCCGAGTTGCGCGGCCTGCTGGCCCGCCCCGAACTCGAACAGCTGGCCCAGCGCGTGATCGCCCGCTTCCACCTCGAGGCGCTGTCCGAGGAGGAAACCTCGCTCTACATCCGGCACCGCCTGGCCGTGGCCGGCATGACCGCCGCGCGGCCCTTCGACCGCAAGGCGCGGCGCCGCGTCCATGAACTCGCGCGTGGGGTGCCGCGCCGCATCAACCTGCTGTGCGACCGCGCGCTGCTGGGGGCCTACGCCGCCGGCCGGACCACGGTGGATGCCGCGATGGTGACGCAGGCGGCGCGCGAGGTGTTCGGTGCGGCGGTGCCCGTGCCCGAGGCGGCCGGTTGGCGTCGCCACCGCCGGGCCGCCGCCTGGGTGGCCGGGATGTTCGCGGTCGGGCTGGTGGGGGGCACCGCGGCCTGGTGGGGCGCCCACGCCGCCCGGGTGCGTCTGGCGGCGGCGTCTGCGGATGCCGGACCGGCCGTCTCGTCCGCCGCGAGCGCGCCCGCCACGGCGGCCTCCGCGACGCCCGGGGCGGCGTCGGCCGGCGCGGCGATGGGCTCGGCCCTGGCCGCCGCGATCGCCTCGGCCGCGCCGGCGCCCGAGGTCGCCGGCAGCGCGGTCCTCCTCAAGCCGCCCATGCGCGACGAGGACCAGGCCTGGCGCCAGCTCGCCGCGCTGTGGAAATTCGATCCGGCGGACGGCAGCCCCTGCGCCAGCGCGACCTCGGCCTCGGCCTCGCCGCCGCAGGTGCAGTGCTTCAAAGGCGTCGGCAGCCTGGAGCTGTTGCGGCAGATCGGCCGTCCCGGCATCCTCACCCTGCGCGACGACCGTGGCCAGCCGAGCTACGCGCTGCTGATGGGCCTGAGCAGCCTCGGCGTGCGACTGCGCCTGGACGGTGGCGTCACGCAGACCATCCCGCCGGCGGTGCTCGCCGAACGCTGGCGCGGCGAGTTCTCCATGTTCTGGCGGGCGCCCGAGGGCTACCGCGGGGCGCTGTCGCAGGGGCAGTCCGGCCCCGCCGTGGAGGCGCTGGCCCGGCAGCTGGCGCGCGTGCGGGGCGAGCCCGTGCCGGCGCGGGCCTCCGAATTCGGGCCCGGCCTGAAGGCGAAGGTGGTCGCCTTCCAGGTGGGCCAGGGCCTGCAGCCCGACGGCGTGGCCGGCCCCACCACGTTCATGCAACTCAACCGCGCCCTGGGCGTGGACGAGCCGCGCCTGCCGGCCGATGCCGCGGCCGGCTGAACCTCCGCATCCGCGAACCAGACGAGACCAGGAAAGAAGGACCAGGCGATGTCGTACATCCTCGATGCATTGAGACGGGCCGACGCCGAGCGCGCACGCGAGCGGGGCGAGGTGCCGGGGCTGAACACCCAGGCCTTCGAACTCGACGAGGACGAGCGGGACGCCCGCCCCCTCTCCGGCCGCGGGTCGCTGCCTTGGCGCGCCATCGCCGCGGGCGGCGCGGTGCTGGCCGTGGCGGTCGCCATCTGGCTGGCCTGGGGGCGCGGCGGGACGGCGTCTCCGGGCGTGCCGGTCGCAGTGGCCCCCGCGGCGACCGAGGCGGGAACCGCGGTCGTGGCGCGCCCAGGCCAGCCGGTGGAAAGGGTCACGCCGCCATCGGAGCAAGGGGCCGCGCCTGTGGCGGCGCCGGCACCCGCGCCGACACCCGCGCCGACACCCGCGCCGACACCCGCGCCGACACCCGCGCCGACACCCGCGCCGACACCGGCACCCACACCTGCACCCGCACCCGCACCCGCACCCGCACCCGCACCCGCCCACATACCGCTACCCCCTGCGGTGGACCCGCCCCGTGCCGCGCACGTGCCGGCGGGCCCGCCTGTCGCCAAGCCCAAGGCCGCGCTCCCCCGCCCTGCCGAGGCGGTGGCGGACCCGGTCCCCGCCGCCGTGGAACCGCGGGTGGAGCGGCTTGCCGACCTGCCCGAGGCCCTGCGCCGCGACCTGCCGCGGCTGACGCTGGGCGGGGCGATGTACTCGGACAAGCCCGCCAGCCGCATGCTGATCATCAATGGCCAGGTCTTCCACGAAGGGGACACGGTGGCGCCCGATCTGTCACTGAAGCAGATCCGCCTGAAGGAGGCGGTGCTCGAATTCAGGGGCCATCGCTACGAAGTGACGTACTGAGACGGGCCTGCCCGACCACCGCCGTGCGCACCCGA
>Ga0207667_10008930_pt1 | contig 11857 bp, 8 predicted proteins | sample KBSCornC52_FD_184301 | JGI IMG/M metagenome (GOLD analysis project Ga0207667, IMG submission 184301) | Corn rhizosphere microbial communities from Kellogg Biological Station, Michigan, USA - KBS Corn C5-2 (SPAdes) (version 2) | ecosystem: Host-associated > Plants > Roots > Rhizosphere > Soil ...
TTGCACAATGATGCCTATTTGAATTTACTTCTCTTCTTTTTTAATTTCGTTTGTCCATTTTAGATATACTCCTGACTCTTTGGCAAAACGGAAAAAATCGGCAATTTTTAAGGAATTCAGGCCGTTAATGGCACGCAATTGGGAGGTAAAACGACCTGTTGAAGCATTTGTACAAGTAGCGTATTATTTTTCTCAAACTCTATTTAAAAACACCTTGGAGAGATGACAATGAGTAAAGGTCTGAATCGCCGGTCATTCCTGCGCAATATGGGATTGGCCGCCGCCGCCGGAGCAGTAGCTTCATGTAATAAAATATTGCCTGGGTTAAACAATGCAACGACTGCAACGAACACCACTGCCACCACAACAACATCATCAGCAACAAGCGATGCCCTTGCGAATCTTGGCAAACTTCCAAAATGGAAGGGGTTCAATATAATGGATTTCTTTCAGCCCGATCCATGGTATGTAGGTACTCCTACTACTGAAGACTTCTTCAAATGGATGGCCGATTGGGGATTTGATTTTGTTCGTGTTCCCGTGGCATATCCTACATATCTGGATATAGCTGCCTACCAGAATTACATTTCAGCCGACGATGTATACAAGATCAGTGATGACAAAGCCAGCAAAATTGAACAAACTGTATATCTGGCGCAGAAATATGGTTTGCATGTAAGTTTGAACCTGCATCGCGCTCCTGGTTATTGTGTAAGCACCGGCTATCATGAGCCGTATAATTTGTGGACTGAGCAACAGGCACAGGATGCTTTCAACGCTCACTGGAGCTATTGGGCAAAGAAGTTCAAAAACGTATCAACCAGCAAGATCAGCTTCGACCTGGTGAACGAGCCCTGCTTACGTGCCGATGTTAACAATGCCAACTCTCAAAGCGGACCTGTTCCCGCACCTACTTATCATACCGTAGCAAAGGCAGTTACAGATGTTATCCGTAAAGAAAATCCGGCTTATTTTATCATTGCCGATGGCAACAACGGAGGCGCTAATGCAGTTCCCGAACTGGCCGACCTGAAAATTGGTCAAAGCTGCCGCGGATATTATCCTTTCGAGATCTCTCATTACAAAGCACCATGGGTTTATCCTGATCCTGCTTATCAGCCAACACCATTATGGCCTGGCACTGTAGGTGGTCAGTATATGAGCCGTGCTATGCTGGAAGACTATTACAAACCCTGGATCGATCTCGCAAAACAGGGAGTGGGTGTTCATTGTGGCGAATGTGGTGCATGGACTCAAACCCCGCATGATGTTTTTCTGGCGTGGTTTGGTGATGTGTTAGATATACTGTCAACCAACGGGATCGGGTTTGCGCTGTGGAATTTCAATGGCGACTTTGGTGTTCTCGACTCAAATCGTGGAGATGTGCAATACGAAGACTGGTATGGCCACAAGCTCGACCGTAAGTTGCTCACTATGTTGCAAAGCAAATAAATGTGATCCCGGGAGTAACATCCCGGGCTATATAAACCCGGCTTATACTGCTTATTCGAAGGACGGTAACTATAACTACAACTCTTTGGCTCATCTGGGATGAAGATTACTCTTTGATCCTGGGTGATGCCGAAGAGTTATTTTCAATGGCGTACAAATTGTATTGCATAGGCCACTATGGCCGAAGAACAATTCTTTTATATTGAAAGCCTTAACGGTTTGTATGAAGCCGTGCAGTCGCAAAAAATTTTTCCCGACGCAAAGCATTTTGTAGATTGTACACCCCGCACCGATCCGCAGGCGATAGTGTCAGAATTTGAAAAACTGCAGCATGAACCTGACTTCGATCTGAAGCTGTTTATAAATACACACTTCATTTTTCCGCCCGAAGCTCCTTCCGGGTATCTTTCAGCCAATAAACCATTGCTGCAACATATTGAAGATCTATGGACGGTACTCAAACGAACACCCACCATTCAAAGTCATAATGGCACGCTGATCCCTTTGCCCGAAGCGTATATTGTTCCAGGTGGCCGCTTCAGAGAAGTATTCTACTGGGACAGCTATTTCACTATGCTGGGTTTGCAGGTTTCGCGCCATATAGATCTTATCAAAAGCATGACGGATAATTTTGCTTATCTGGTTAAACGTATTGGTCATATACCCAACGGCAACAGAACTTATTTTTTATCACGATCTCAGCCACCCTTTTTTTCACTAATGGTTGAACTGCTGGCCGAAGAAAAAGGAGAAGAGATGCTGCCCCACTATTTGCCTGCACTTGAAACCGAATATTCATTTTGGATGGAAGGCGCTTCTCTGCTCAGTAAATCACAAACAACACACCGGCATGTAGTGCTGATGCCCGATGGTAGTATCCTGAACCGGTACTGGGATGATAAAGACACCGTTAGGCCCGAAGCATATTATGAAGAAACAAAGTTGGCTAACCGGTCGGGCAGACCGGTTCATGACGTATACCGGAATTTACGGGCTGCCTGTGAATCGGGCTGGGATTATTGCAGCCGCTGGCTGGCCGACGGTCAGCAATGGGAAACTATTGAAACGATTCATATCGTTCCCGTTGATCTCAACTGTTTGTTATTACATCTTGAAGAGCTGTTGCTGAAAATATATACCATGCAGCATGATGCCGATAGAATAACCGCCATGCAAACTGCCATCAATAAAAGATTTGCTGCTATACAGGAATACTTCTGGAATAAAACCTATGGATTCTATTTCGACTATCACCTTACACAACAACGGCAAACGGGTATATACAGTTTGGCGGCAGTATATCCTTTATTCTTCAAAGTTGTTTCAGCTGAACAGGCACAACAGGTTGCAAAGATCATTGAAGAAAAATTCCTTTGTGAAGGTGGCCTGGTAACTACATTATATAATACCGGTCAGCAGTGGGATGCACCTAATGGATGGGCGCCGTTGCAATGGCTTGCATATAAAGGCTTGCAACACTATGGTTTAGTTGAACTGGCCGCCAAAATAAAAGACCGATGGCTTAAAACCTGCGAAAAGGTATACAACGAAACCGGTAAAATGATGGAAAAATATAATGTAATGGATGTGGAAGTCAAAGCCGGCGGCGGGAAATATCCAAACCAGGATGGCTTTGGCTGGACAAATGGTGTTTACCTGAAATTGTTATCCTCCAAATAACGAGTATTATAATCTTTCGTTGACCGGTCATAGCCTTTATGGCCAGGCATTTTGTATGGGTTGCATATGAACTTTAACCAGACCTCATACAGACCTCAAACAGACCTTAGACAGACCTCATACAGGCGCAATCTGTTTTAACTCTGTTTTAACTATGCCTAGTATCAGTTTTATTCTAAAATGATGTATATGTGAAAGCCGGAGAAGGAACCAAACACGGAATGGATAAAGCAACATTGTTTCATAATTGAGTTTCAGGCACTTACCTGTTTAAACACTAAGCCCCGAGATTATTGATAATTACCCACTTACCACAGGCTAACAACCGTTCAACAACCCATTTCTGCACTTAGCCTTTTATATTACCGCTCATAATACATACTTTGCCGATTGTGAAATGAAAAACGCCACTCGAACCGGTTTTCCTAAACGAAATGTTAACGCCACTCTATCTTTGATATATCAAATCAAACAGGAGATACTTCTCCAACTAAAATGAATCACTTCTTAGAGTTCCGGTTCGCTCGTTTTCGTCAAAGGGTAAAACCACCGGCAACCTTCAGATTTTAAATCTCACGTAAACGACTGATGATTTTGTGGTTTTGAGACTTTGTGAATTCAGGGTTTCGCTTGAAACCTCTGTGTCTGCAATCTCAAATCAGTAATCCTTTCTTTTTGCTTTAACTAACAAACGATGAAATTAAAAATCTGGATAGGTCCACTGATAGTTGTAATAATTCTTTTCACGTTGCGACAGATGTTAAACAATTCGATGCAGAATGAAAAACAACAGTCAGCTATACACGAAATAAAAAGACCGCCGGTTTTAAATCTCCCTATGGCCGGTACCCATCTGCTTACTGACACTCTGCCCTTCTGATTTTATCAGCATAACAATAAGGCAGCAAACAGCAAATGACATAACAGTATAACTGTTGTGGGTGACCATGCTTTATTCAGATGTAACGATTGTTACGCTGAATTTCTCCTCAAAAAGAGGAGCAGGGAGCGTCTTGACCCTATTCATCAAAATAAAAACAACAACTATGGCCAACTTAGGAAAAAAAATTTTGTCGGCTTTTGTGGAGGTAACCGACGACGACAAAAAAAAGGTTACTGAAAAAACGCCTGAAGTTACACCAGGACCCGCAAAAGCAACTGCCGTGAGCAGTTATGCTTCACCCGTAAGCAGTAAGTTCAAAGACTATTTTGAAAAGCTGTTCAGTGAAGCCAATATACCGGGCCCCGACTATTACGAATTCAGTAAAATGATAGAAGTAATGCAGGGTATACCCGATGAGCACGTTCGGTACATCACAGCCTTTGCAGGTTTAAACGTACAGGGACTTGATAAACAAAAACTGTTATCAACCGCTGCACAATACCTGCAAATCCTTGATACTGACGCTGCCAACTTCCATAATTCTGTAGATGCAGCCTTGCAGGAAAAAGTGCATGAAAAGCAAAGAACAATGGAAGAAAAACAAAAACGCATCCAGGAGTTAACACAGGAAATAAGCAGCCTGCAAAATGAACTGGTAACGCTGCAAAGCGAAATAAAAGAAAATGAAGAAAAAATTGAAGCCAATACGGGCGGTTATAAAAATGAAAGCGAGGCGATGAAATACCGTATTGCTTCAGACATTGAAAAAATAAAAAGATATATACAATAAAAAGAACCAAAGAGCAAATAACAAGAACCCAAACAACAACAACAATAATAAAACCAATTTTTAAACTTTTATCAAAATGATAAACCCGATTCAAAAAACAAAAACGCCTGGCTGGTTCTCAGAACCAAAGAACATAGCCACCACTATTATAGGTATATCACTACTGGCCGGATTAACATACGGCTTTGTAACCTATATACTACCCTGGCTCATACATGTAACCTGGAGCCTGATAAACCTTATCATTGGCGGTGTGATCCTTGGCTTTATGCTGATGATCGTTACCAATAAAAAATTCTGGAGAGCTTTAAAATACTTCTCTGAATTTATCGCCAACTATACCATAGGCATTGCTATTGAACTGAATCCGTTCAATATACTACAGGCCAAAATTGAGCAGGGTTATAAAGATCGTAATACATTATATCAGCAGGCTGCCAAATTAAAAGGCAAACAAAGCGAGCTGACAGATAAGCTGACCGATAAGGAAAAAGAGTTACAGCTTAATATACAGAAGGTAAAAATTCTGCAGACTGAACAAGGCAAGAACAGCCGGCAGATCGATCTGTATGCCAATAATGTATTGCGTTGCCGCGAGTATATAGACAATGTAACGCCTATAGTGGGCGACCTGAATAAGCTGATAACATTCGCCGATGCAGCTTATGAAGAAAGCGGCATCATGCTGGAAGATGCAAAGCTTGATCTGGAAGCCAAAAAAGATCTGTATTACTCAGTTACCACAGGTTTATCTGCCGTAACAAGCGCTATGAAAGCCTTCAAGGGTGATGATGACCTGAACCAGGATGCCGAAAAAGCTCTGGCCATACTGAAAGTACAGATCGGTGAAAAGATCGGCCATATTAAATCGGCCATCGATGTAACATCGCGCTTTATGGATGATAAAGTGCTTGAAGATAAAGCAAAATCGGCTCAGGCTATTGAACTGATCAATCAGTTTAACATGAGCAGCGATTTTAACTACACCAAAGATGCCCTGAATAAAAATCAGGACAATGGCAAACTGAAAGGAGTTAATCCTCCTGACCGCTACAGAGGTTTGTTGGATTAGAGCTGAGGTCGGAAGTCAGAAGTCCGATGTTGGATAATACAGCTTCTAAATTTCAATAGCCAAATAGAATTGGTGCAGATGAACGGAGCGTCGCAACCGGTGTTTAGCCGGAGCGATGCAGCCGATAGCAAAATCCTTGTCTGAAAAAAACCAAAAAAACTAAAACCAAATTTAAACAAATAAAAGAGCTGAGAACCTAAAAGATGGAACTCAGTACTTATAAAACTTACAACTATGGCATTCAAACTAAAACCCGCCGGAAAAGCTTTTATCATTATTGCAGTAGTAGCTGCAGGTGTTCTTACAGTAAGATGGTATCAAAACCGTCCGAAAGATGTAAGCGGATCAATTGAAGTAGGTAAGGTATCGTTACCCGATGCACCAAATGCTTCATTACAGGGCAATGCTGTAAAATTAGCTTTGCCCGAAGATGCACAGGCCGTAAATGGCGGTACCCAGATCACCTGGGAACGTATGGCCTGGAACGCTCAGTTCAGCGGTATGTATGCTAACGGTGGCGTACGTACTACCAAAGGTTCATTGTTCGACAAAGCCCATCTTGATGTTACTTATATACGTCAGGACGACTGTAACAAACAAATGGCCGACCTGGTAAAATTTGCGAACGATTATAAGAGTAATCCGAATACGCCTGGTGTGCTCATTAGCTTTATGGGCGACGGTATGCCAGCCTTCGTAACCTCTCTCGCAAAAGAACTGGAACCGTTAGGCGCCGAATACCAGCCCATTATTATACCGGTTACACACGGTAAATCATTTGGTGAAGACCAGATCATGGGCCCCTTATCATGGAAACAGGACCCTCACAACGCCATCGGTAAATGCGTAGCTGGTGTGCTACGCGACGGTGACGTAAACATTCTGTTGAAATGGGCCGGCGACAACGGCATCAAAGTAAACCCCGATGAAACAACCTATGATGGTAATGCCATCAACTTAATTGCTGCCAACGACTTCCTTGATGCGCCTAACAAGTACATCACCGGCTATACCGAAAAAAGGAAGGTTATTGCCTCAGGTAAAACTACAGGTCGCGATACAACCGTTGGTGTGGATGCTGTTGCTACATGGACGCCCGGCGACGTTAATGTGGCCACCAAAAAAGGTGGTCTTGTAACTATCGCCAGCACCAGACAATATGCATCGCAAATGAGTGTGCAAACCATTGCGGTTAAAAAATGGGCTTACGATCACAGGACCGATATCGAGAATATGATCGTTGCTCTTGCACAGGCCGGTGACCAGGTACGTTCGTTTAACGAAGCTGCAGCATTTGCGGCTGAAGTAAGCGCCAAAGTGTACCAGGAACAAAACGCCGCCTACTGGTTGAAGTATTTCAACGGGGTAGAAGATAAAGATATTCAGGGTTTAAAGGTGAACCTCGGTGGTTCTGCTGTATTCAACCTGAATGATATGGCCAATACCTATGGACTGGGTGACGATAAGGTAGACCGTTATAAAGCTGTATACAACACCTTCGGTAACCTGATGGTGAAAATGTATCCTGCTATTATGCCCAGCTTTGTGCCTTACGAAAAAGCAGTGGACAAGTCATTCCTGTTCAGTGTGATTTCGAACCACCCCGAGCTGTTGCAGGGTAAGGCCATTGAAACAAAATATGCAGAACAGATCACCGATGCTGTTTCATCCAAATCGTACCACATTGAGTTTGAAACCGGCTCTGCCGCAATCAAACCTTCATCGTACCAGTTGCTGGATGAAATTTTTGAATCGGCCGTTGTGGCTGAAGGTTTAAAGGTAGGTGTATATGGTCATACCGATAATAAAGGTAGCGATGATGTAAACATACCCCTTTCACAAAAACGTGCCGAAGCTGTTAAAGCTTACCTGCTTCGCAAAGGTTTAAAAGAAAACCGCATCGAAGCGCAGGGTTATGGTTCACAAAAACCTATTGCCGATAACAGCAATGAAGCCGGCAGAAGCAAAAACCGTCGTGTGGAAATTGTTCTGGGTTCGTAATTGAACATTTTGACTATGCGAAGTCGCGACACTTTGTATAGTCCATGGATAAAGGGCGGATGCCGAAAGGCGTCCGGCCCTTTCTTAAAAACAACCAGCTAAAAAAACTATTATGAAACAACTTATTCAGCCATTCGCAAAGGTTAGTAAGCAAACATTTATGATAATGATTGCTGCACAGGCAGTTGTTACATTATTGTTGTGGCATACGTTTTCGGATGGTTTAATTCCAAAACCCTTAAAAGTAGCTGAAGCCTTCATTCATTTGCTTGGCACCAAACTACTTTTCGACAACGTGCTTGTAAGCCTGTTGCTTACTTTAAAAGCTATGCTGTACTCGATTGTTATTACACTGGTATTTGCATACTTATCTGTAATACCATTCTTTAAAAGTATAGCGCGCTTTATAGTAAAATGCCGCTACCTGACCTTAACAGGTTTGATATTTATTTTCACCCTGTTAACCAAAGACGGTAGTGAATTAAAATTATCATTGCTGGTGTTTGGCATAGTGCCATTCTTTGTAACCTCATTTCTTTCGGTGATATTAACTATTAATCCGCAGGAATATGAGTTGTGCAAAACATTAGGCTATAACAACTGGCAAACTCTATATGAAGTAATCGTTATCGGTAAAGCCGATCAGGTATTTGAAATACTACGCCAGAACTTTGCCATCTCATGGTTAATGATCACCATGGTAGAAGGTTTAAGTATGAGCGAAGGTGGTATTGGTACTTTACTGATCAAATACAACAAGTACAACGACCTTACCAATGTACTGGCATTACAACTGGTGATTTTTATAATTGGTTTGTGTCTTGACTATTTACTGGGATCAATGCGTTACTGGTTGTTCCCTTACAGCAAATTAAAAACAGGAGAAGCATCATGATCAATCATACCAAAGCGCAGGTTTTATTACAGGTAAAAGATGTACAGCTTACCTACGACCGGCCCATCCTGCGCGATATAAATTTTTGTGTTAAAGATATTATCCGCCCCGGTTTTAACCAGGGACAGGTAGTTACTCTTATCGGACGAAGTGGTATTGGCAAAACGCAGTTATTTAAATTATTGTCGGGTTTGCAAAAACCTACTTCCGGACAAATTACCATTAACAACGATCAACCGGTACAGGCTGGTGATATGGGTGTAATTTTCCAGAACTATTATTTGTTCGAATGGCGTACAGTTTATCAGTCGCTGTTACTGGCTGCCCGTAAAAACAAAGCATTGAAGGGTCAGGAAAAACAGGCGATTGAACAATATGCCGAACAATTCAATTTAACCAGCCACATGCGTTTGTACCCTCAGCAATTGTCGGGTGGACAAAGACAGCGTGTAAGCATCATGCAACAGATCCTTAAAGGATCAAATTTCATCTTACTGGATGAACCTTTCAGTGGACTGGACGTATGCATGCTCGACAAAGCGGTAGAATTGTTATTGCAGGTATCTCTGTCAGATGAACTGAAAACGCTCATCATTGTATCACACGATATAGAAACAAGCGTAGCTATCAGTGATACCGTATTCATTTTAGGTAATGAACCCGGCAAAGAAGGCGCAACTATCAAGAAGGAGATCGACTTAATCGAGCGCGATCTTGCATGGCAGAAGAATATCAAAAAAGAAAAACGATTCTTAGACACGATAGATGAAATTAAGGCCTGCCTGTAGTTCAGCCTTCGCGATCTTTGCGTTCCCTTTGCGTTCTTTGCGGTGCTATTGGCTTCGATTTTAGTAACGCAAAGGGCGCAAAGAAGACGCAAAGGACGCTAAGAAAAAAGTACCTCTTGCCACCAGCACTTACTGTATCATGTGCAGTTGAAATACGATGCAATGTAACGTTCACTACCTGCACATCTTTAAAATTGACAGAAAAAAGTATACTGTCTGTTTTATGACCTGCTGCTTTTACAATAAGCCAGTAATGGCCTGCGGGCACTGCACGAAATAAATAAATGCCATTACGGTTAGTGACTGTGGAGCCTAAACCTGAAATCTGTACAGAGGCCTTACGTAGGGGTACATTATCGTTTTCGCTAGTGATAAGACCCATAACTCTCCCCGCAAAGGTAGTCTGGCTGTATAAAACCGCAGCCGTGCACAAAATTACACAAGTATAAAATCGCTTCATAGGTGGTTGGTCTGGTAACTGGATTAGTTAAACTGGTTTTTGATTTATTTATCGTCGTCGTCTTTGTCGTTTGAATTTTTAACAGGTTTAACAAAGGCTGCTCTAACCGGTGAAGGCATTACTGAGTTTTCGCCTTTAATCGCCTTCCAGGTAATATCATTCATTATCTGATCGGGTATCACATCTTCTTTTGAAAAATCGAGCCCTTTTGATAATGCGGCGAGTTTGGTACCCGCAGGATTTATTTCATCAAGGTTCACATTGGCAGGCAAACAGGTAAAGGCTGCTGCATTGGGTTGATTGTTAAAACAACGCCACATAGGCATAGCGGCAGCATCATATTGAGTCATAGGCGGCATACCTAAAATCAACTCTATCGTGCGCAATACAGAGGATGTAGTATACATGGTATGATCAACAACATGTCTTTTCACATAGCCACCTGCAATATAAGCCGGTGAGCGGTGTGCATCTACGTGATCGGGACCGTTTTGAGCATCATCTTCCAGGATAAAAACAACGGATTCTTTCCATACAGGGCTTTTGCTAAGATGTTCCATGAACATTCCTACGGCCAGATCATTATCTGCCACATGCGCATTGGGTGATGGACGACCTGCAGCCATTCCTTCTGTATGATCAGTTCCAAAGCGAATGGTCATTAATTGCGGTAATGAATTAGAGGCAACTGATTCATCGAAATCTTTTTCCCAGGCGCGGTAGCGCAGGGTATCTTTTATATGAAGGTTAAAGCCTTCGAAGGTAGTTACAAAATGACCTTTTAATACGGGTATGGTAGCTGCTTTTCGGGTGGCAAATTCGCCATACGTGCGAAAGCTTACGCCTGAACTATTTGCCTGGTCCCAGATATATTTTTTATTGAGTCTGGTAGCGTATACAGCGCCTTCGCCTCTGTTGCCATAACTGGTAGGCCAGTTTTTTTCGAGGTAATCGGTGGCGTAAGCACCCATGCTCCAGTTATGTCCGTCGGCACTTACTTCTCCATCTACATAAAAATTATCGAGCAATACAAACTCTTTTGCCAGTGCATGCTGATTAGGTGTAATCTTTTCACCGAATAAAACCAGATCAGGATCGCCATTTCCCTCTTTTATATCACCCAGCACCTGATCGTAGGTGCGGTTTTCTTTGATGATGTAAAATACATGCTTTATAGGTGATGCATCGCCCGGTTTTTGAGGAACAGGATTACCTGCAGCTATACCGGTTGTTTGCTTTTCTTCGTCTTTATTATAAGGCGTATTGTGATAAACAGCCTGAGCATATACTGATAATTCTGCATCGGAGGGAACAGGAATAATGCTCATAGTGCCTTTTAATAATCCGGCAATGTATTGTACGGATTTAGGCTGACTGCTATCGCCCGTATGAATGCCTACATGTTCTTTTTTGCCATAAGGGTTCGGCCCTCTGGGATTTGCGAAAGAAGAAAAGCCTTTGCCATTGGCAACGTATAATTTCTTTCCTACGGTACGAACACAGGTAGGATACCAGCCGGTAGGAATATATCCTTTTGAAACACTGTTACCCGGCTTGCTTACATCGAATACTGCCAAACAGTTATTATCTGCATTGGCAATATAGAGCACTTTATTATCATCGCTCAGGGCTACGCCATTGGTGGTTGAGCCGCTTAACTGTGTGGGATAAAGCGCTGCATTTAAAGTTTCCAGCACTTTTCGTTCTTTGGTATCAATGATAGATACGCTATTGTCGTTGGCATTGGCAACATATAAATAACGACCGTTTTTTGAAAGGCACAGATCATTTGGATTATCGCCTACCTGTACACTGTCGGTTAAGGCATTCTTTTTG
>Ga0207667_10008934_pt1 | contig 11853 bp, 6 predicted proteins | sample KBSCornC52_FD_184301 | JGI IMG/M metagenome (GOLD analysis project Ga0207667, IMG submission 184301) | Corn rhizosphere microbial communities from Kellogg Biological Station, Michigan, USA - KBS Corn C5-2 (SPAdes) (version 2) | ecosystem: Host-associated > Plants > Roots > Rhizosphere > Soil ...
CGAAGCCTTCGGCATCCAAGTGACCAAGGTCTTTGGCCGCGAAGGCTTCGAATATCAGCGGTTTTGGCAGAAGAACCGCGCGGTGCGCGAGCAACAACAGCGCATCTTCGTCAACGTCAGCCGCTTCAGCCCGGCCGTGCAATTCATCACCGAGGTAAATATCGGAATACTGCTCTTTTACGGCGGGTGGCTGGTCGCGCATCACACGATGACGCTCGGCGATCTGATCGTGTTCGCGGGGCTCTTGCAGCAGTTCTCGAGCCAGGTCGCGAGCATGGCCGGCATCATCAACACGCTGCAACAGAGCTTGATCGGCGCGCGCCGCGTGTTCGAGGTGTTGGACGCGCCGCTCGGGGTCGAGACTCCGCGGCAGCCGGTGCAACGTGAGCGCATCGTGGGCGCGATTCGCTTGGAGGGCGTGAGCTTCCGCTACGACGAGGAGGCCGGAGAGGCCTTGTCCGGGATCGATCTCGATGTCCCCGCCGGTCAGTGCCTGGCGATCGTGGGCGTGACCGGCGCGGGCAAGAGCACACTGCTCGAGCTGATTCCGCGCTTTCACGATCCGACCTCGGGTCGCGTGCTCGTCGACGGCGTGGACGTGCGCGAGCTCGAGCTCGACTTCTTGCGTCGAAACATCGGCCTGGTGTTCCAAGAAAGCCTGCTGTTCAAGAGCAGCGTGGCCGACAATATCGCCTTCGGTCACCCGGGCGCGTCGCGCGCGCAGATCGAACGCGCGGCCAAGATTGCCGGCGCTCACTCGTTCATCACGGCCATGAGCGAGGGCTACGACACGGTGCTCGAGGAGGGCGCCGTCAACCTTTCCGGCGGACAACGCCAGCGCCTCGCCATCGCGCGCGCGTTGATCCTCGAGCCGCCCATCTTGCTGCTCGACGATCCGACGACCGCGATCGATCCCGAGACCGAACACGAGGTGCTGGAAGCGATCAGCAGCGCGACCGTCGGACGCACGACGCTGGTCGTGGCCAACCGCTTGGCGACGCTGCGGCGCGCCGATCGCATCGTGGTCCTGCAAGGCGGAGCGATCGTCGAAAGCGGCAGCCATGAACAGTTGATGGCTCGGCGCGGCCTGTATTACACGGCCGCAGCACTGCAGGCCGCGGACAGCGAGAGCATCGCTCTGCTCGGCGGATTCCGGGGTCCGGCGTGAGCAAGAGCAAGCCTCCGCCGTCCACCAACGCCGAGCAACGTCCGCTCGATTTCGCGGTCATTCGCCGGGTCTTCGGCTACACCAAGCCGTACGCAGCGTTGCGCAACGCGCTAGTCGCGCTGGTCGTGGGTCGCGCGATTCAAACGCCGCTCGTCACCTGGGCGATTGCAGCGGTGATTAGCGGGCCAATTGCCCGCCAAGATGCGCACGGCACCGTGCTCGGCGTCGCGGGGTTCTTGCTGCTCGCGGCCTTTACCGAATACTGCTTCGTGTTTCGCATGCGCTTCGCGCTGCGCCTCGGCGAGGCCGTGGTGCACGATCTGCGCAACGAAATTTACGGGCATCTGTTGTCGCTGCCGATGAGCTTTTTCAAGCGCACCCAGATCGGGCGCCTGATCGGGCGCGTCACCTCCGACGTGGACGCGGTGCGCGTGGGCGTTCAGGACGTGGCTTTCGTGAGCACGGTGCAACTCGGCAACATGCTCATCTCGGCGCTCTTGATGCTTTATTACGACTTCAAGCTGTTCTTGGTCGTGCTCACGATGGCGCCGATCTTGTGGCTCATCATTCGCCATTTTCGGAGCAAGCTGAGCCGCGCCTATCGCGCGCAACAAGAGAGCTTCAGCCGCGTGACCGCCACGCTCGCGGAATCGGTCAACGGCATTCGCGAGATCCAGGGTTTCGTTCGGCAAGACGTGAACGGCGGGCTGTTCGGTCAGCTCATTTACGACCACTCGAAATACAACATGGGCGCAGCGCGCCATTCGGCGATCTTTTTGCCGCTGCTCGAGTTCAATGGTCAGCTATTTCTGGCCATCTTGTTGGTCGTGGGCGGTTATCAGGCGCTCGGGCACGAGGTGCCGCTGCAAGCCTTGATTCAGTTCTTGTTCCTGTCGAATGCGTTCTTCAACGCCATCCCGACCATCGGCAATCAGTACAACCAAGCGCTGACGGCGATGGCCGGCGCCGAGCGCGTGTTTGCGCTGCTCGACACCGAGCCGGACTGGCGGGACGAGCCGGACGCCGTCGCGCTCCCGCCGATCCGGGGGAAGGTGGAATTTCGCGACGTGTCGTTCGGCTATCTGCCGAATCGACTCGTCTTGCAGCACGTGAGCTTCATTGCCGAGCCGGGCATGACCGTCGCATTGGTCGGCCTGACCGGCAGTGGCAAGTCGTCGGTCGTGAACCTGGCGGCGAAGTTGTATCTGCCGACTTCGGGCGCCGTGCTGGTCGACGATCACGACATTCACCGGGTCAGCAGCGCGTCCTTGCACCGGCAGATCGGCAGCGTGACCCAAGATAATTTTCTATTCAGCGGCAGCGTGCTCGAAAACATCCGCCTCGGCCGACCCGACGCCAGCGACGAGGAGGTCCGCGTGGCGGCCGCAGAGCTCGGCGTACGCGACCTGATCGAGGACCTGCCTGGCGGATTCCGCGCCTTGGTCGGTGAGAAGGGCAGTGGGCTCTCGCTCGGCCAGCGTCAGGTCATCTGTTTCGTGCGCGCGATGCTGGCCGATCCTCGGATTTTGATCCTGGATGAAGCGACGAGCTCGGTCGACGCGCTGACCGAGGCGCGCTTGCAGGGCGCGCTCGCAAAATTGTTGCGCGGGCGGACCAGCTTCGTCGTGGCTCACCGTCTGAGCACGATCCGGCACGCCGATCTGGTGCTCGTGCTCGAAGGCGGGCAGATCGTCGAGCGCGGGGCACACCGCGAGTTGCTCGCGCGAGCTGGGCGCTACGCGGGCATGTATCGCCAATTCGTGAGCTCGATCGACGGTTGAAGTCCGCTGGCTCGGTTCTTTGCCTGTTCCAGCCGCATCCGGGTACTCCAGCGAAAACGATTTGCGGCGAACCCGGGCGCCCGAATAACCGTAGGTATATGAAACCGCTCCCGGGTGTGCCGCGGCGTGCCCGAATTGTTTTGCCCGGATCGCTCGCGCCAGTAGTTTTGTTCGCCCAAAAACTTTGCAGCCCCGGTGTTGGTGCACTGGTTCAGCCGGGCTTTTGTGACTCGATATGAAAACGGTTGCAGAGCAAACTATGGAACCGGTGCTACAATAGAGTGCGTGCGGCGGCGCGCGGGCGCTTACGGCCCGCTACGGCCGCCGAACTGGAACCAGTTCCGCAAACCCACCGGTGAAGAACATGCAGCAAGATGTCCAAGGGAAGGTCGATAGCCGTGCGATGCGCGAGGTCAACCGTTCGATTGTCCTCGACATCATCCGTAGGGGTGGCCGCGTTTCGCGGACTGATTTGGCGCGGCGTTCGGCGCTGACCAAGCCCACCGTGTCAGCCATCGTCGAGGATTTGCTGGCCCGCGGCATCGTTCAAGAGGTGGGCTACGGCAAAACCGTGGCCAGTGGTGGTCGGCGCGCGCGCTTGCTCGAGTTCAATGACGCTTCCGCCGCGTACCTCGGCATTTGCTTCGGCGTGACCACGACCACGGTCGGCCTCGCCGACGCCCGGGGCGAAATCCGAGTCCGTCGCGAGGTGCCGACGGTTTACGGCGACCCCGAGGCCATGATGGCATCCGCCGCGGCCCTCGCCGAGGCAGTCTGTGAGGAGGCCGGTTTCCCGCGCGATCGGCTGCAAGCCGTCGGCGTCACGATTCCCGGTATGGTGGACGCGGCCACCGGGCGCGTCGCCATGGCGCCGAACCTGGGTTGGATTGAAGTGCCGATTCGCGATCTGTTGCTCGAAAAGCTGGGCGTGCCAGTGGTCGTCAACAACATCACGAGCGCGGGCGCGATCGCCGAGGGACGTGTGGGCGTGGCCAAGGGCATCCGCTCCTTCGTCTGGGCGTATGTCGGCACGGGCGTGGGCGCGGGCATCGTGATCGACGGCCACGTGTTTTCCGGCACGCGCGGCTTCAGCGGCGAGATCGGCCACTGCGCCGTGGTCGACGGCGGTCCGGAATGCGCGTGCGGCATGCGCGGCTGTTTGGAGACGCTGGTCTCCGGGCGCGCCATCGTGCGAGCCGCAGAAGCCGCGCTCGAAAGCGGCAAGTCGAGCTCGCTCCGCGAACTGCCCGCCTCGGCGTTGGATGCATTGGCGGTGGCCGAAGCCGCTCGCGCGGGCGACGCGGTAGCGCTCGGCATCTTCGCTGAAGTGGCCGAACACCTGGGCGTCGGTGTTTCTTACTTGGTCAACATCCTCGACCCGCAAATGGTCGTGCTCGGCGGCGGCGTAATGGAAGCAGGCGATCTCCTGCTCGAGGGCACACGCGCCTCCATGGCCCGTCACTCGCTGAAGGGCGGGCGTGTGCCGGTGGTGGTCAGCGCCTTGGGCGATGACGCCGGCCTGATTGGCTCGGTGTTTGCGGCCATGGATCAATCGGTGCGCTCGTACCGGGTGGTCGCGACCGGCGAACGCGTCGCGCTCGACTGAGCGCCGCATGGCGCTCTAGGCCAAAGGTCACGGAGTTGGCGCTCGCCAGGCGAACGCCAACGGGCTATTGGGGTCGAGTCCCCACGCCGTGACCTCCCTTCGCTTCCCCCCATTCCAGGCCCCATTTCCGGCGTTCGCCGCCCGCTCTTCTAGCAGCCGCGGTCCGCACCGCTGCTGCGACGGGGCCGCGTGAAGTCCGCGCGCGCACCAGGCATTCGCGAGCTCGCAGCAGCGGCGCTCGTGATTTTGGCGTTGCTCGTCTTCGCCAATGTCGTCAGCGAGCACTATCCGCTCAAAGAGTGGTTGTTCTGGCACTACGCGGTCTACTGGCTGTGCTCGGGCGCGGTCGGCTTGGCAAGCTTCGGCGTGGGGACGCTCACGCTGCGCAAGCTGGGCGTGCGCGGTTTGCCGACGCTCGAGCTCCTGAGCATCTCGTTCGCGATCGGCCTGTTCGAATTCGAGCTGTCGATGTTCTTGGCGGGAGCGGTTCACGCCTACCGCCCGGGCTTATTCTTCGTGCTTCCGCTCGCGCTGATCGTGCTCGGCTCGAGCGAGCTGCAGCGACTTTTTCAGCGGCTGGTTTGCCGCGAGCGACGCCTCGGTCGGCGCGCGCGGCCGCTCGGCGTGACCGGCCTGCTCGCGATTGGCTTCGGCTTCACCGCGCTGCTCGCCGTCTACTTTTTGATCTTGTCGCCGGAAAACGTGCAGTTCGACTCGCGCTGGAAGCACCTGGCGCTGGCCGAAGATTACGTTGCATACGGCGGCATCCGCCCGCTACGCGAGGGCTGGGTGTTCGACTCGCGCCCGCACTTCACGAGCTATCTTTTTTCCTGGGCATTTCTGCTGCCCAAGAGCCGCCTGTTCGACCGCATGGTGCTGTGCGCGCACCTCGAGTTCATGACCTTTCTGGTCACGACGCTGGTCGGCATTCCGGCGCTCGTGCGCCGGCTCGTGCCGCGCGCCGATCCGCGTGCGGTGTGGGCGGTGCGCTTTCTTTTCCCCGGCGTGCTCTTGTACGACAGCAGCCTGGCGGTGGGCGCCGACCACTTCGGCGCCATGTACGGCGTACCCGTGTGCTTGGCCGCGCTGTTCGCCTGGCGCGAGCTGTCGCCGCGCTGGTGCGCGCTGCTCGGCCTGCTCCTCGGCGCGGCCGCGCTTGTCAAAGAAACGACCGCACTGCTCCTAGCGCCGATTCCGGTGCTGGTCATCGCCGTGCGGCTCGTGCAGCTCCTGGTTTCGAGCTACCGCGCGCGCGAGCGCAGACCGCCACGCTACGACTATTGGCGCGGGCCGCTCTTGGCAGCGGGAGTGGGGCTCGCGTGCAGCGCGCCGCTTTGGCTCACGAATTGGATTTGGCACGGCGACCCCGTGTACCCCATCCTCAACAAGTACTTTCACGAACGGCCCTGGACGAGCGAATCTGCTTATCGCCTGAAGTGGGCGTACGAAGAAGCCAACATGTGGCAACCGCCGCATGACTGGTCCGGCCTGCTCACGTCGCTGAAGGCGCTCGCCACCTTTTCCTTCATTCCGAACGATTGGGGGAAATTCCACGGTTCGACGCCCGTCTTCGGCTCGCTCTTCACCTTGCTCTTGCCGTGCTTGTTGCTGTGCCGCGCGCGGCTGCGACTTTGGGGCGTGATCGGTTGGGTGCACGCCTCGATTTTGATTTGGTTTTGGGTCCACCACCAAGATCGCTATCTGCAGGGCATCATGCCGCTGATGGCTGCCGCCACTGCGGGCGCGCTGATCTTGATCGCGCGGCTCGGCAATGTCGCGCGTGCCGCCTTGAGCCTACTGATCGCGTTTCAAGTGGTGTGGGGCGGGGACGTCTACTTCTTCCAGACCCACGCGATGGCCAAATCACCGCTCAAAAAGAGCATCGATCTGTTGTCGTCCGGGTTCGAGCGCAATTACGACAAGCGCTTCGCCGTGCAAGGCCAGTTTCAGTCAGTCGCCGCCGCGCTGCCAAAACACGCGCGCGTGGTCGTGCACGACGAGAACAACCACCTCGGGCTCGAAGCAGAATCGATCATGGATCGCTTTCCCTTCGAGTACGGCATCAGCTACGGCCTCCAGGAAACGCCGCGCCAAGTGTACGACCTTTATCGCTCGCTCGGCGCGACGCACGTGCTCTGGGCCGCGCGCAGCAAGGGCACCGATTCGCTCGCGGGCGACATCATGTTCTTCGATTTCGTGATGCACCGCGTGCTCGACGTGGGCAGTTTCGGCGGCATGCATCTCTCGAAAATGCCGGACACCGCGCCCGCCGGCCCGTTCAACGACACCGTCGCCGTGTTCTCGTGCGCCGGTTCCTATCCGACCGGTCTCTACCGCGTGGCGCAGCTGCGCGTCCCGGTTTACGGCCCGCAAAGCCGCGATTTCCCGGCCCAAGCCCCGCGCCCGCTGCCGCCCGCTTGGACTACGAGCCTCGCGTCCATCGCCGAAATCGTCGCCACCGAAAATCGCTGTTTCCACGATGGTCCGAAGCTCACCGAGCTCGGCTTTTCGGAGGCCGTCACGCGCAACCGCCCGAGCGGTACGCACGGCCAACAATACTCGATCTGGTTTTTGCACTGAGCCCGAGATTCGAGCGCTCCACAGCACGGCGCACCCCGCCGCTACCAAGACACAGCCGTTGGTCTTTGGTTGATGGTCACGCGTCGCTGCGCAGGGCGGCCCGGCCTTCGGCGTCCCATTGCGAAGCCCGTCGCACCGGGCGACACGGAAGCCGCAGTGCGCGTCGCTGCCGCCACTACTCGTATAGATCGATCGGCACGCCGAGCAGCGTCGAAAGCGCCTCGAGCGCACGCCGATTTTCGTCGAACAGCTCCGGATCGGCGAGATCCTTGGGCGTCACGCGATCGCGATAATGACGCACGATCCAGGCGTGCACGGCCTCGAACAAGCTGTCGTCGAGCAGCACCCGACCGCTGAGCGCGCGACTCTCTTCGGCCGTGAGCGGGACGCGCAGGCGTAGGCACGCCGGGCCGCCGCCGTTTTTCATCGAGCCATTGACGTCCACGTAGTGGACCGCGCTCACGGCATTGTTTCCAGCTAGCACGCGCTCCAGAAACGCGCGCGCTGTCGGCGAAGCTTGGCTCTCTTCGGGCGCGATGATGGCCATCGAACCATCGGCCAAGCTGACGAGTTGCGAGTTGAATGGGTAGGCGCGCACCGCGTCTGCGATCGGCAACTCGGCGTTCGTGGCCAGCTCGAGCTCGAAATCTTGGCCGAGCCGCGCGCGCAGCTGTTCGAACGCTGCGCTCGCGCCCACAAATGCCAGTTCGTGCGCGAGCAAGAGTCGCCCGTTGCCGACGGCGAGCACGTCACTGTGAAACGCGCCGCCATCGATGGCGGCCGGCGATTGCTGCAAAAACAGCAGCTGGTCGTCGCGCAGGCCGTGGAGCCGCGCGCAAGCCACGCTCGCTTCGCGCGTTTGGCGAGCCGGAAAGATCCGCGGTCGCTCACCCGGGCTCGCTTCGCGCCCCCAACCGAACAGGTGCACGACGCTGCGCGCCGTGCAAAGCCGAGTGTGGTTGGCCGCGCCTTCGTCAGCGAAGAGCTCGTTCGCGGGCAACGGATCGTGAACGATGAAGCGCTCGCTGTCCGCAAAGATCGCACGCAGCGTTGCGCTGGTGCTGTCGGCCTCCAAACTGCGGTGGAACATCGACACCAGGTTCGCGGGCGTAAAATGCACGCGCCCGTCCGCGCTGTCGCAGGAAGGCGCAACCGTCGCCGCGTTCGCCGCCCACATCGCCGATGAGCTGCCGACGAGCGCGAGTAGCTCCGGCGCGACGCGCCAGACGCGCGGCAATACATCGCGGCTCGAGCCGGCAAAGCCGAGCCGATGCAAGGCGCGCAGATTTGGCCGCAAAGGCGGCGGCAAAAGCCCCTGTCCCACGCCGAGCTCGGCCACGAAGCGCGCCTTTGCCAAGCCCTGCAGCGCCGCGCTGCGCGGGTTTCCCGGCTGTCCGCCGTGCAGTGAGCTGGCGAGGTTGCCGTAACTCAGCCCGCCGTAGTGATGCGTCGGGCCGACCAAGCCGTCGAAGTTGTATTCGCGCATGCCGAATGGCAAAAGTATGCTTTCATTCGCAGCGGCTTGCGAGTGGAGATATCGCTTGAACGCGAGAGGACCGAACATGCGCGTGCTCGAGATCAACGGCTTCGGGCTCCGTGCGCGGGCTCGTGGCTCCGCACGCGGTCAGAATTTTTTCAGCGGCGAGTGAGCGGCCTCGTGCGAGTCTGGCTCGAGCAGCGGACGGCGGAGCTCGCCCGCATCCCGGTGTTGGTGCGGCGGGTCTTGCCGGCCGTGCGGCGCGCCAAGGCTTCGGCGAGTGCGCCGTGGCTCGCTTGGCTCGAAGCGCACGCCATGCACAGTCCGCACGGCTTGTTCTGTGAGCTCGATCAGGAGCAGGTGAGCTTCGGTGAAGCGTGGGCTCGGGTTCGGCTGTGGGCGGCAGTGCTGGCCGAGCACGGCGTGCAGCCGGGCGACGTCGTTGCGCTGATCGGCGGCAATTCTCCGAGCTATTTACTGCTGGTTTTGGCCGCCGCATACGCCGGCGCGGCAGCGGCGCTCGTCAACCCGGAGCTCTCGGGTGAGCTGCTCGCGCACGCGCTCGCGGCCGTGACGCCGCGGCTCTCGCTGGTCGAAACCGCATGTCTACCGGCACTCGCGGAGCTCAGCGCGCCCGACGTCGCGGGGCGAGTGTTGAGCTTCGGCGCGGCCGAACTCGAGGCGTGCGCTCTGCGTCAGACACCGCTCAGCGCTCCACGCGCGGACCCCGAAGGCGATTTCGTGCTCATCTTCACCTCCGGCACCACGGGGCTGCCCAAGCCGTGCCGCGTGCGGCATCCGCGCGCGCGCGCGGCGGCCACCATTTTCGGCAGCGTGGCGTTCGAATTTCGCGCCGGTGACAAGCTGTATTGCCCACTCCCGCTGCACCACTCGAGCGCGCTCTTGATCGGCGTGGGCGCGGCGCTGGTGGCGGGTGTGCCGATCACGTTGCGGCGCAAGTTCAGCGCGCGTCAGTTCATTCCGGATCTCGTGCGCACAGGCGCAACCGCCACGCTCTACATCGGCGATGTCGGCCGTGCGGTGCTGCACGCCGCGCCCGAGCTCGCTCCCGGCGCGCTGTGCGTACGCGTCGCTGTCGGCAATGGCCTCCAGGCCGAAATTTGGCCCGATTTTCAACGTTTGCTGGGCGGCGCCAAGATTCGCGAATTCTACGCCTCCACCGAGGCCCCGAGCGCGATCTTGAACTTGACCGGTAAGGTCGGCTCACTCGGCCATGTGCCGTTCGAGCGCGCGCGCGGCTTTCGGCTGGCGCGGCTGGATGCCGAGCGACGCGAGCTCGCTCGGGGCAGCCACGGTCGTGCCGAAGAATGCGCCGAAGACGAGCCCGGTGAGCTCTTGCTGCGCGTGTTTCCAAGCGCCGGCGATCCGCTCGGCGCCTTCGCCGGCTACACGGATGAAGCCGCCTCGCGGGCGCGCATTGCGCGCGACGTGTTCGAGCCGGGTGATGCCTATTTCCGCTCCGGTGATTTGCTGCGGCGCGATCGACACGGCTACTACTATTTCGTCGATCGCCTCGGCGACAGCTATCGCTGGAAAGGCGAGAACGTCTCCGCCTTGCAAGTGGAGCGGGTGCTGTCCGCGCGCTTGCAGCGCGCTCAAGTGGCGGTGTTCGGAGTGAGCGTGCCGGGCTATCCCGGGCGCGCTGGGCTCGCGCAGATCGCGACTCAGGGCGACTTCGATCCGCTAAAGTTCGCTGAAGCCGCACGCGCACTGCCGAGTCACGCGCGGCCGTGCTTCGTGTGGCCCGTCGCATTGTTCGAGCTCACGAGTTCGCTCAAAATCAAAAAGCGCGCGCTCGACCTTTCGAGCCTGATCGGCGCACAGAGCGTCCCGCTTTGGGTCCGGCAAGACGACCGCTATCTGGTGCTGACGCTAGAGTTGTGGGACGATCTGTGCCGTGGTCGGAAACGCCTATGAGTCCAGCCGTTTTGCGGGCTCGCTGCTGACCCGGGGATGCGTTCGGCGCGGCTGCCTGCTGGTGCTCGCGGGTGCGCTCTTGACCTCCTCTGGTTGCCGAAACAAGCCGCGCTCTCGCGCCACCGCGGCGTCGAGTGGAGTCCGCACGGCCAAGTTGGCCCCGCTGAGCGCGAAGAGTTGGCTGATTGAGCTCGAGCTACCGGGTTTCGCCAACGCGGCGCTGGCCGTGCCCCAAGGCGCCACGGACGCGCGCCCGATCGTGATCGCGCTGCACTCGTCGGCGGATCGTCCGGAGTGGGCGTGCGGAGCATGGCGCGGCATTGCCGGACCTGAGCCGTTCATTCTGTGTCCACGCGGCGAACCGCGCGCCGACTTTCCCGCCAGCGATCCGCGTTACACCTTCGGCGACGCGTCGCATGTCGCAGCCGAGCTGCGCGCGGGCCTCGCCGCGTTGAAGCGCGAGTTCGGCGCGCACGTGGCCTCGGGTGCAGTCGTGTTCGCGGGCTTCCAGCTCGGTGCCGATCGCGTCGCCGAGATCGCTCAACAAGAGCCGACATTTTTCGCTCGCTTGGCACTGATCGATCCCGCGCCGAGCACCTGGCCCACCTCGCAGGCCGCGCTCTTCGGTCGAGAAGGCGGCGACCGCGTGCTCTTTGCCTGCGGCCCCGCCGGCCGCGCTGGCGTCGACTTCAAAGCCGTGCTGACCCGACGGGGTGGCGCCGATGCCCGCGCGATATTCATGGGTGAGCGCCCGCCGGCGCTCGATGGCGCCGCGATAGACCAGCTGCGAAGCGAATGGGCGTGGCTGAGCGCGCCCGTGAAGCGGCTGGCGCCGGCCGAGAATTTGGTGGGAAATCCTCTGGCGGCCAAGCGGCCGGAGCTGCCCCGCGTACCCTGAACAGACGACCTCTGGGAGGTTTTCGCGAACCAGTGTATGAGGCCGCTCGCTACGCACGACCGGTTCCCGGTGGGGCTCACGGATAGACAGCGCTTGACATGGCAAGCGCCGCGGCTACCCTCCCGTTCCCCCAAAACCGGCCCCCCATTCAACCGGCCGTAAAAGGGCTTTTTTTCGATGCCTACAGTACAACAGCTGATCCGTCTCGGCAGGGAAGTCATCAAGACGCGCACTGCGTCCCCTGCGCTCCGCTCCTGTCCGCAAAAACGCGGCGTGTGTTTGCGCGTGTACACGACCACTCCGAAGAAGCCGAACTCGGCGCTCCGTAAGGTGTGTCGCGTGCGCCTCACGAACAGCATGGAAGTGATCAGCTACATCCCCGGCGAAGGCCACAACTTGCAGGAG
>Ga0207667_10008937_pt1 | contig 11850 bp, 9 predicted proteins | sample KBSCornC52_FD_184301 | JGI IMG/M metagenome (GOLD analysis project Ga0207667, IMG submission 184301) | Corn rhizosphere microbial communities from Kellogg Biological Station, Michigan, USA - KBS Corn C5-2 (SPAdes) (version 2) | ecosystem: Host-associated > Plants > Roots > Rhizosphere > Soil ...
GATCACAGTGGTCCATCGCCACAGCATGGCAGGAAACCGCCTTGCCTGTTCCAGTGCATGCCGCTGCCATTATCGGCTGAAGCATGGATGAAAACAGAGCAAGAATCACCGTGATGGATAGAGATCGCCGCATGCTACAGAGGCACTATACCTTCATTTTTACCTTGAAAGCAATCGGATTCAGAGTTGCTGAACGGTTCACCACGTTAAAACTTTTAATTCTTCAACACTACAGACGCAACACTATTTTCATCTCCCTTTTTCCGCAACTCTGGTTTACTCTTTCTACGCGAATGAAAATTACGATGCTTCTCCTGGTGTTTCTGTTGGTGGGATGCGGCGGTGGCCCGGGCCCTGAACCACCACAGCCGTCCACGATCTTCTTTGGCGATTCCATCTTCGGCGCCTGGGACCTGGCGACCTATTTCCCTGGCAAACAGTATGTGAATGGCGGCATGTTCGGTTACCGCACCGACCAGTTGAGAGCTCTATTTCCAGATGTCCTCTCAGGCAACAAGGTCTGTCACGGCCTTGATGGCAACGCTGTTTTCCCGCTCACGTGTGTCCAGGTCACGCGGCCCAAGACCATTGTGATCATGGCTGCCTGGAATAATTTTTTTCAGGGCGATGTTGGTAATCCCGCCGACGACCTGCAAGCCATGGCGGATATGGCCAACGCAAACGGCGTTAACGTAATCATCTGCACTGACTATGCGTACGATCCAGCGCACCCCGCTCCCTGGATGGTGCCTACCGGCAACGCGCCAGTCACCTTTTACGATATGTGGCGCACTCCGTTGAATGACAGCATTGGCTTAATGCCTGGAGTGACCGTCGTTGATTTCTCCGGGTTGTTCGACAAACAATCCGGCTACACAGTGGACGGCATACATCCGAATGATGCTGGGTACGCGCAGATGCGCGACCTAATCAATCAAGTGCTTTAAGCTCCGCTAATAGCATGGCCGCTGCACATCACTATAGAGAGCGCTGGGTGCGGATTGGTTACAACCGCGAATGACTCTTCAGCCACGAGAGCGGCGTTTTCCCAGATAGAAATAAACTGCCGGCGTAACGATCAGGGAGAGCACCATCGAAACCAAAATTCCGCCGATTACGGCAATCGCCAGCGGTTGCAGCATCTCTGATCCAGCGCCCAGCGCAAATGCCAGCGGCAACATGCCCGCCATCGTCGCCAGGGCGGTCATAAAGATGGGACGCAGGCGGCGACGTCCCGCCTGCACCATCGCTTCTTCCTGCTCGAAGTTGGCATGCGCAAATTTCTGGTTCGCATCCAGCAGCAGAATGCCGTTTTTTGCAACAATGCCGATCACCATGATCATTCCCATCAGTGACGCCAGATTTATGGTATTGCCCGTGATCAGAAGCGCCATAAAAACGCCGGAGATTGAAAGCAATGCAGAGCTCAGGATTGCCACAGGGGCGGAGAAGTTACGGAATTCGAACAGCAACACGGTAAATACCAGGACTATGGCCAGCACCATTACAACCGCCATGTCGTGAAAATCACTCTGCTGCTGGGCGTATAAACCACCATAAGTCACCCGGATAGAAGATGGCAGGTGCAACCCAGAGACAACTTTCTGTACCTTGGCGATGCCCGCACCCAGACTCATGCCTTCCAGTCGCGCGGTGACCTCCACCACCCGTTGCAGGTTCTCCCGCGTGATTTCGGTTTGCCCAGGAAGTTCATTGATCTGCGCCAGAGAGCCCAGCGTGGCGGTCCTGCCGGAGGAACTGACCAGCAGCGTATTGCTCATCGCATCCATGGACGCCCGGTTCTGTTCAGGAAAGCGAACTCGTATGTTGTATGCGCGGTTGTTGGCGATCAGCGAATTGGACGCTGTGGCCCCCTGCAAGACCGCCGTTGCGTCCGTGGAAACCTCTTCCGCGGTAAATCCTGCCTTGGCAGCGATGGCGGGATTCACACGGAGCTCCGTTGCCGGACCACTCATGGTGTTCTCAATGCCATTCTTAAGATCAACGACGCCTTTAATTTTTTCGATGGCGTCGGCCACGCGTGGCGCCTGCTCTTCCAGCAGCTTTGAATCCTCAGAAAACAGTTTGATCACCACCGGTTCCGGCGCGCCGGTCAGATCGCCAATCATGTCCTGCAGGATCAAGGGGAAATCCACATCCACGGCAGGCTCCTGCTGCTTTATTTGCGCCCGCAGGTCGGCGATCACGTCATCGGTCGCTCGTTTTCTTTCGGCCTTTAATTTTACTGAGATATCGCCGCGGTTCGCCTCAGTTACAGCCGCCAGGCCAAGTTGCAAACCAGTTCGGCGAGATGTGCTTTCCACCTCAGGCGTGTCTTGCAGCATCTTCTCCAGGTGGCCCACAATACGGTCGGTTTCCTGCAATGAGCTGCCCGGCGGAGTCAGGTAGTCAAGGATGAAACCACCTTCGTCCATCTCTGGAAGAAGGTCCGAACCAAGAAAATAGAAGCAGCCGAATGAGACGACGATGAGCACGGCAGCGCCCGCCAGCAGCGTCCGCGGATGCTCCAGCGAACGACGCAGCCAGCGCTCGTAGAATTCGATAATCCGGCCAAAAAAACCTTTCATCGAAGATTCTTCGGCAGCCATCAGCTTGCGGATCTCAGAGTCCATATCGCCATTTTCAGCAGGCTGAGCTTCGACCACATTCTTGCGTCGCAGCAGGAAAAGACTCAGTGTTGGTGTCCATGTAAGCGCAAGAATTAAAGACGTCAGCAAGGCGGCGCACATGGTTACGGCCAGTGCGCGGAAGAACGTTCCATTCACGCCGGTCATGGAGATCAGCGGAAGGAACACAACAATGGGAGTGAGCGTGGAACCGAGCAGCGGGACGGTAATCTCAGAAAGCGCGCTCTGCATGGCTTCAATCTTGCCTTCGCCGGCATCGCGATGCAGCACAATGTTTTCCACCACGACAATCGCATCATCAATCACCAGTCCCACGGCAGCGGCAAGGCCGCCCAGGGTCATCAGGTTAAAGCTCTGGCCCAGCAGCTTGAGCACCATAAAGGTGATAAAAATCGTGACTGGAATCACCAGTCCGGCCACAATCGAGCTTCCCCAATCTCGCAGAAAAACCACCAGCACAATGGCGGAAAGAATCAGTCCCAGCAGAATGGCGTCGCGCACGCTTTTAATCGAATCGCGCACAATGCCGGACTGATCATAAAAAGGCGTGAGCCGGATTCCCGGCGGAAGTGTGCTGCGGATTCTCTGGATCTCAGCATGGACTTCATCGGCCACTGCAACCGTATTGCTGTCTGGCTGGCGATTGATGTTCAGCAGCACGGCAGGCTTTCCGTCCGCGCGAACAATGGTGTAAATCGGCTTGACCGACTGCTGTACCGCGGCAACGTCGCCAATGCGCACCGGAATCCCCGCAGGCGTGTTCTTGATGACCGTATTTGCCAGATCATCAGCATTGCGCGCCTGCCCGCTCACCAACCCAAGAACCAGTTGATGGTTGCGCTCAAACAGTCCGGGAGAATCCACCAGGTTCGTGGCTTTTACCGCATTCAAGATGTCGGTTACTGTCACCGACGTCGCCAGCAACCTGGCCGGACTGGGCGTGATCTGAAACTCCGGCTCTTGCCCGCCTTGGACAATCACCGTCGCTACGCCGGACATGCGATTCAGCCGTGGAGCAATGTCATAGGTCGCCATCTCCCACAGCCGATTTTGCGGCACGGAATCTGAAGTGAGGCTGTAGCCAAGAATGGGGAATGATGCAAACGTTAATCGATGGCTTTCGATTTTTGCGGTCGGCGGCAGCTCAGTCGCCACTTTGGACAGCGCCGAATCAACAAGCTGGAGCGTCTTGAACATATCAACCTGCCAGTTGAAGAACAAGTCAACTTCCGCTGAGCCGCGGCTGGTAATCGAACGAACTGTCTCCAGTCCTTGCACGCTGTTCACGGCCTGCTCCACGGGGCGGGTGATCGTAACCATCATTTGGTCGATGGGCATAACACCGTTATCAATGCCAATAACGATGCGCGGAAAATCTGTGGAAGGAAAAACCGCAATCGGAATTTTAAAGGCCTGATAGCCGCCCACCAGCGCGATCACAATAATGAGGAAAATTACCGTGGTGGAGTTCTGTGCCAGCCAGTGGCGGCGCGGCGCGATGGCCTTTATCTCTGTGTGATTTGTGACCTTGGGTTCATCCGCCATCTGGACTAATCCTTTGAGCCACTGCCGCTCTTTCCGTTGGCTTTGGGTTGCGCGGCTTTCTTGTTGCCGGCATCAGGCTTGGCTTTGGATGATCCATTGCCTGCCGAAGAATTATCTGTACCGCCATTATCACCGCGCTTGGCGGCATCGCCGGCTTTGCCTGGCTTTTCATCATCGTCTTTTTCTTTGTCTTTAGCCCCTCCGCCGGCGGACTCCGTCTCCGGCTTTTCGACTTTGACTTTCGTCTTGTCCGGCAGCCCGTATGCTCCCTCGGTCACCACCATTTCCCCTGGCTTTAGACCGGAAACAATCTGCACTTGCTGGCCGCTCGTAATACCGGTCTTCACGTCACGGCTCATAGCTTGATTTTGTGAATCCACCACCATCACCTGGGCTGCGTCACCTTTGGCATTGAGCAGCGCGGCGGCGGGAATTACCAATGCAGCTTTAACTGTCTGCGCAGTGATGGCAATTTGCGCCGTGGTTCCAGGACGCAACTGCTGATCCGCATTTGGCGCCTGAACCCAGACCTCAACAGTGGTACTGTTGGGATCAAGCGCCGGACTGATGAGAGACACTTTCCCGTTAATTGGCTGTTCCAACCCTGCCAGTGAAATGCTGGCAGCGTCACCCTTGTGCAGCTGCAGCGCATCGCTCTGGGGAATGTGCGCTTTGGCGATGACCTGCGAGATGTCCATTACGGTAAGCAGAGGCGCTGCGGTAGAAGCCATTTCACCGGGGTAAAGCGGGCGGTCAGTGATGAAGCCGGTAATCGGGCTGCGCACTTCAGAATAGCTGAGCTGCGCTTCAGAGTTCAGCAGCTTTCCTTTCGCTGACGTCAACTGCCCCGTGGCCGTCTTGATGGCGCCTTGCTTGCCCACTGCATTCAATCCATCCAGATGTTTCTTGGCGATGTTGTAAGCGCTCTTGGCCTGGGCCAGCGAGACCGCGGCAGCGTCAAGATCTTTGCGCGGCAGCGCGCCCTGCTTAAAAAGGTCCTGCCGACTATTGAAAAGTTTTTGCTGTGCGTCCAGCTCCTGTTGCGCTGTTTGCACGTCAAGCTCAGCTTTTGCGTTCTCTTCCGGTAGAGTTGCGCCAAGGCTGGTGCTGTAGGCGGCTTCAGCCTGTTCGTAAGCGCCCTTGTTATCGAGGGCGGCCGCGGAGAGATCGCGATTTTCGAGCGTTGCCAGCAGCTGCCCCTGCTTTACTTTCTGTCCGCGTACCACATAGAACTTCTTTACCGGGGCGTTGATCTTGGGGGTGATTGCGGATTGTGCCACTGGAAAGATGATGCCTTCAGCATTCACCACGCGAGAGATGTCGGCGGTGGCCGCCGGAGCGGCCTGCACCGTTACTTCCGGTGCTTCTTCTTTTTCGCCTTTACCGCAACCTGTCGTGTTCAGGCAAATGGCCGCTGCCAGAGCGACAAGCGTTGCCACGCGGCCAGCATTACGCTTTTGTATGTCCATAGAACTGTGACTTAAGACCTGTGGCTTACATTGTACCCGTTAGAGTTTGCAGGTTCGCTACCGCGGTGCGCGCCCGGACTTCACCATCGCTGAACGCGTTGCGGGCCTGGGTAAGAGTATTTTGTGCGTCCACTACTTCCAGGACCGTCGATTCTCCGCCCTGATAGCGCAGAATCGTCAACCGCAGGCTCTCCGCGGCCAGGTCGGCTGAACTCTTCAGCAAATCAAGCTCCTCGTGCGCGGCTTCGGCTTCGGCATACAACTCTCGCATGTCCGCCTGGAGCTTGCGCTGCGCCATGGTGAGTTCGCGCTGGGCCTGCTTGCGTCTTAAGTTGGCTTGCACCACCTTGCTGTGCGTCGCGCCCCAGTTCCATATGGGAATATTCAACGTGGCCGCCACAGAATAACCAAGATTCCGGGTTCCATCTGGCTCATGCGCAGCGAAATGTGGCGCGTCGATGCCGTAAAAATAATCGAGCGTGAGCGTGGGAAGATATGCGCTCTGGGCGGACGCTACCTCAAACCTGGCTGCCTGGAAATTCGCCGTCGAGGCGCGAACGTCCGGGTTCCTGCTCTGCGCGGCCTTTATAAACTCTTCAAAACTGACAAGCGGCGGCGCAAGCTGGGCGTCATCGATAACCGTGAAATTCAGGTTGAAGTCGGGAAAGAGAAGTACGGCCAAGTCCAGCCGGCTTTTGTCCATGGCAAGTTGCGCTTCGCGCAGGTCGCGCTGGCGATCGTTGAACTGGATCTGGGCTTTGATTACGTCAGCGTGCGCCACCTCACCGCCATTTTCCAGCTTCTGGCTCAGAGCCAAAAACTGCTGAGATTCAGATGCCGCCCGCTGCACGTTGGCGTACTTGCGCTGCGCAGCGATCAGTCCGTAATAACCCTGCACCACGGCTACCACCAACCCGCGCTTGGCGACCTCCGCCTTGGCCCGCGCCACCGCCTCAAGTGCCCGCGCCCGGCGATAATCGGCGTAGTTGCTGTATCCCAGCGCTTGATGAATGTTTCCCTGACTTAGGTACTCATGGACTGAATTGTTGGCCACGAATACGCCTGAAGGAGTGCCATTGGGCTCGGTATAAATGAACTGGTTGTTGTAGTTCACGCTGGGCAGCAGGCCGGCGCGCGCCTGCACCTTGTCCTCATGTGCGATTCCCTGGTCCGTAAGCGCGGCCTGGAACGTAACACTATTACTTCGCGCCCGATTTAAAGCGTCTTGCAGCGTGAGCGTTAGCGGCGCCTGCGTGGAACTGGCGGATTGCGCTTCCTGCGCAGCGACCTGCGCGATAGAAAAGAGGACCATAACAAAGAGCGCTAAGCCCTTGATGGATTTCGCGGTGGACAAAGGTGACCTCCTGATGCGCCAACAGTATACGTTTCCGAAAACCGGAGGTAGAACTGCTACCCCACGCGGTAGATGCTGCCATGCAGTAGAATTGAGATTCAACGGACGTATGTGAGAGCTGCACATGGGCTTTAGTTCGATGGTTCGCGGGATGGCGAGAGTTGTCGTGCTTGTTGCGATAACATCCTTTTCGCTGCAAGCCGCGTGTGCTCTTGGCATTCAGCCGCTCACGTCCGTACAGGATGAGACGCATGGCAATAGCGGATGTCATGAATCCGTGCCGCCGGCTCCACAGGCCCCTGCTCCCCGCCACGTCTGCTGCAGCGGTGATCATCTTCCTGACGCGCTTTTGAGCGTAGCTGTTACACCTACGCCGTTGGTCCTCAACCGATGCGCCTTGCGCCCAACTTTGTCCTCCTGCGATTTGGGGCCCTCCTGTACTGATTTTCCTGCCGCTTTTTCTCTACCGCAGGGACCATTCTCTTTACGTATCTGATTCTTGTCACTTCATGTCTGCATAGATATATCGATGTGTGACCTGGAAGTAAGCTGTCATTTTTACAGGGCGCGCGGAACGCCAGGGACTGCCATGAAACGTTCATTTTTATTTGTCTTAGTTATTTTATTTATTCTGTTTTCGGCCGCAGTCTTCGGCCAGAACTCACAGACATCGAAGCACCAGCACAGCGCTAATCCAACTCCGCCCCCAATGCCGGATGACGACATGCAAAATATGCCGGGCATGCAGCATAGCTCAATGCACGAGCAGCCGACGACTTTCATCGACGAAATTCTGCACCACTCGACCGCAGGCACGTCCGCTCAGCCGACTTCAACGAATGAGCCTATGATCATGCGCGTTCACGGCAAATGGATGTTCATGTTTCATGGCACGGCTTTCCTGAGCGCGTTGCAACAAAGCGGTCCGCGCGGTGACGACAAGATTTTTTCCACCAACTGGTTCATGCCCATGGCGCAGCGCCAGATTGGCCGGGGTGAACTGACCTTACGGACCATGCTCAGCCTGGAACCCGCCACCGTGACCCAGCGCTTCTATCCGCTTCTTTTTCAGCAAGGCGAGACCGCTTTCGGAAAGCCGATCAATGACGGCCAGCATCCGCATGACTTCTTCATGGAACTGGCCGCGTTGTACGATTTGCGGCTCGGTGAAAATGCGCTGCTGTCGTTGTACGCTGCGCCGGTTGGCGATCCTGCAATGGGGCCAAGCGCTTACGCGCATCGCGCGTCGGCTTCTGAAGATCCTGTGGCGACGCTGGGCCATCACCTGCAGGACTCCACGCATATTGCGGATGACGTGGTCACCGGCGGTTTGGCTTATAAAAAAGCCCGCATCGAGCTTTCAGGCTTTCATGGCCGTGAGCCGGACGAATTCCGCTGGGACATAGATTCAGGCGCAATCGACTCGTGGTCAACCCGCCTGACTCTGCAGCCAGGGCAGAACTGGAGCGCGCAATATTCCTTCGCCCATCTCACCAGTCCCGAGGAATTGCACGCTACAGAAGATGTACAGCGCATGACGGCCTCGGTCAGCTATAACCGTCCAATGGCTGGGGGAAGCTGGGCTTCAACATTGCTGTGGGGACGAAATCGCGTACTCGAAACGGGACAGGTTTTTAACGGCTATCTGGCCGAATCCACATTGCAATTCGCTAAGCAGAACCATGTGTGGACGAGAATCGAAAACGTGGATCGCACCAGCGAATTACTGCTGGGCAAGCAGCCGGAGCCTGCGGGCTTCGATGAAACATTTCTTGCCCGCATCCAAGCTTATACCGTGGGATACGATCATGATTTTCCGCTGTTTCCCGGCCTCTCAACTGCTCTGGGCGGCCAAGTTACGTTCTATGGCAAACCTGATGTTCTTACACCCATTTACGGACAACATCCTTCGGGAGTTATATTGTTCTTACGGGTGCGCCCCAAAGGCAACGCGCATTCTCATTGAGGGCCCGACAAATGAAAACATCACGCCGTGATTTTCTGATTGGAACTTCCACCATAGCCGGATCTTCCCTGTTAGTGCCGCTTTCAACGCTGGCTCAACAGAAAGCTCCTAAAAAGGCCGCTAAGAAAAAGGAAGAAGCAGAAGAAGACGTTTCCACCAATGAAGACCTCATGCGCGAACACGGAGTGCTCAATCGCGTTCTGCTGATTTATGACGAAGCTCTCCGCCGCATACAAGCCAATGAAAAATTTGACCCGGCGGTTGTGACCAACGCGGCCGGCATTATCAAGAGCTTTATTGAGGACTACCACGAGAAACTGGAAGAGGACCATATTTTTCCGCGTTTTGAGCAGGCAGGAAAACTGGTTGAATTGACCACCAATCTGCGCGCGCAGCACGCCATGGGGCGGCGCGTCACGGAAAGAATTGTGGGCACGGCGAAGAGCGGGGACAACGAAACGCTGCGCACGTTGCTGGCGGCATTCAACCGCATGTATCGTCCGCATGAGGCGCGCGAGGATACGGTGCTTTTCCCGGCCTTGCATAAAGTCGTGAGCAAGCATGAGTATGATGCCATGGGCGAGCAGTTTGAAGGGATTGAGCGCAAGACCTTTGGCGGCGACGGCTTTGATATGGCCGTGGACAAAGTAACGGAACTGGAAAAGCAATTCGGCATTTACGATATCAGCCAGTTCACTCCGACACTTCCACCTGCGAAATGACCGCGGCCCTGCTCTTTGTTGCCGCCATTTTGGGCGGCGCGATCGCGGCGCTTTCCGGCTTCGGCATTGGCAGCGTGCTTACGCCGCTGTTGGCCTTGAGCGTGGGCACAAAGCAGGCCGTCGTCGCGGTGTCGATCCCGCATCTGGTCGCAACGGCCATTCGTTTCTGGAACCTGCGTCACAAGATCGATCGCCATCTGCTCAAGAATTTTGGCATTGCCAGCGCCTGCGGAGGGTTGCTGGGCGCATGGCTGGGCTCGCGCTTCAGCAGTCCGATTCTGGCTTACATTCTTGGCGGACTGCTGGTCTTTGCCGGATTCATGGGACTTACCGGACTCTCAAAGAAGATGCGCTTTGGCAAAAAAATAGCCTGGATTGGCGGAGCTCTCTCGGGCTTGCTGGGTGGACTTGTGGGCAACCAGGGCGGCGTCCGTTCCGCGGCCCTGCTCGGCTTCAATCTTGAGGCCAAAACTTTTGTCGCGACGGCAACCGCCATCGCTCTGATCGTGGATGGCGCGCGCATGCCAATCTACTTTTTTACCAGTCCGGAAACCGTGCATCGACTAGCATCTTCCATCGCTATTATGGTTGCCGGCGTCACCCTTGGTACGCTGGTTGGTGGGCGCGTTCTTGCGCGAATCCCCGAAAACTATTTCAGGCGACTGGTTTCTCTTCTGATTTTTGCTCTCGGCATCGTGATGTTGAGCCATGTGGCGAAGTAACTCTCGAATTAGTTCACACACACTGTCTCTCGTTCAGATCCAAGAGTGACACCCAGGGATGACATCCCCGTGCTACAGGTATAACATCATATTGAAATGACCGTAGCGGCACCATCAGCGAGTCCGTGGCTGCTGCTGGCATTCAATCTCCCCAGCAAGCATGCCAGCGCGCGTGTGGAGATCTGGCGCAAAATCAGAAAGTCCGGCGCACTCCCATTGCGGACTTCGGGTTATCTGTTACCTAACCAGCCTGAAAACCAGGAACGGTTCGAATGGTTGGCGTCGATCATCCGCAAATATAAGGGCGAGGCAACTATCGCTCAGGTGTCGTGTTTTGACGGTCTGCCGCATGAGCAGCTCGCGCAGATGTTTCTTGCTGCACGCGATAAAGACTACCAGCTATTGATCAACGCGCTGAAGCGCAGACCGACGCCTAATCCCAAGGAGCTTTCAGGGCTGCGCCGCCGGCTGCAGGAGATCGCCGCGATTGATTTCTTCCAAAGTCCTCTCCGGGTGCGGCTGGAGAGCATGATGAGCGCAGCTGAAAAAGGGCCGGAGAAATCTTCCACCGCCAGGAGCCGGTCCAAACGCGAGTTCCTGAACCGCACCTGGATCACCCGGCCTCGGCCGGGGATTGACCGTGTCTCATCGGCCTGGCTGATTCAGCGGTTCATTGATCCTACCGCCCGCTTTATCTTCGGCGCTGATCCGCGTCAGGTCCCACACTCTATCCCGTTCGATATGTTCGTGGCGGAGGGATTCGGCCATCGCGGCGACGATTGTACTTTTGAAACTTTGTGCAAAGAGTTCTCCATCAAAGACCCCAAAGTGCGTTCCATTGCCCAAATCATCCACGATGCGGACCTGGGTGATGAGAAGTTTGGACGCAGCGAAGGAGCCGGGTTAGACCGCGTCCTGAATGGCTGGGCACGGCAACAAATCTCCGATCAGGAATTGCTGAATCGCGGCATGGAAATGATTGAAGGGCTTTACTGTGGCCTGTAGCGCGGTGTAGTGGGCGAAAAAATGGATTGGGTAACGGTGACGCTACGGATCTAAATTTATGAAGCACTGCTGCAATACGCAGCGCAAGCAAAGTAAGCGGCAGCAAAACGAACCCGAAAGGAAGGACCAATGACACGCAAATTACATCATGTTTTTATCGCCATGTTTTTGTTTGGCCTCACAGCCTGGAGCCAGGGTACGGCCCCATCCAAGGACAACGCCTGGAAAGCGGTGGACGCCGCCATGGGTCGCGCGGGACAAGACCAGCCCGACGGCACACACAAATACGCGCTGCCGCGCAAGGATATGAACGTCACGGTAAACGGCGTGCAGATCAAGGCTGGCCTGGCGCTGGGATCATGGGTGGCGTTCAAATCGACATCTCAGGGGAACTCCATGGTGATGGGAGATCTCGTCCT
>Ga0207667_10008938_pt1 | contig 11848 bp, 4 predicted proteins | sample KBSCornC52_FD_184301 | JGI IMG/M metagenome (GOLD analysis project Ga0207667, IMG submission 184301) | Corn rhizosphere microbial communities from Kellogg Biological Station, Michigan, USA - KBS Corn C5-2 (SPAdes) (version 2) | ecosystem: Host-associated > Plants > Roots > Rhizosphere > Soil ...
GGCAATAATTTCGCCGCGGGCCTTGTTGAAACCCAGTGTCCGCGCATGTACTACACCTTGCTGGCGAGCGTGCAACAGCGTTACAAAAGAGAACTGCTTGGCCACCCGTCTCGTGTCGTCGGTAGAATTATTGTCTACCACCAGCACTTCGTACGGCGCTAGGTCGAGCGCTGCAATGGCATTGAGGCAATCGGCAAGCCGGTCGGCTTCGTTATACGCCGGAATAATAATGCTAATCTTTTTATTTGTGCGCATAGGTATAATTACTTCAAATCCATTATACTTCATACTAGTTATGTCAGAAGCACAGTCATCTTATAAGAAGCGCCCTAAAGCAACCTTAAAGAAACCGTTTTCCGCGCTTAAATACTACTGGCACGGTAATCTGTGGCACAAGCTTGTGGTCATCGTTGTGACATTGATTATTCTGGCATTTGCCGGCATGTACGGCATTGCCCGTTGGTACATCGCGAGTGAAGCCGGCAAGCCGCTCCAAGTTGGCACTAGTTTTATTCCGGACTACGCCTCCAGCCTCGGTCTCGACCCGAAACAAACCATGGACGCCCTTATTAACCAAGTAGGCGTCAAACGCTTCCGTTTGGTCAGTTACTGGAGCGACATGGAACAGGCGCCGGGCCAGTACGACTTTTCGCAGCTCGACTGGGAATTCGCCAAAGCCGACGCCGCTCATGCTACCGTAACGCTCAGTATTGGACTAAGACAACCACGCTGGCCAGAGTGCCATGCGCCGTCATGGGCCGATACCAGCCAGCCCGAAAGCCAGTGGTACCCGCAGCTCGCCCAATTCATGCAAACCGTTATTAACAGATACAAAGGCAATCCGGCGCTGGTCAGCTACGAGCTCGAAAACGAGTACTTTTTGAAAGGCTTTGGCCAGTGCCAAAACTTTGACCGTACTCGCCTAGTAAATGAGTACGCCCTCGTTAAAAAGGCCGATCCAAATCATCCAATCATCGTCAGCCGCAGTAACAACGGCATCGGCACGCCGCTTGGCCAACCAACGCCCGATGAGTACGGCATCTCTATATATAAGCGAGTCTGGGACGCCGGTGTGACGCACCGCTACATCGAATACCCGTTCCCGGCCTGGTATTACGCCTTTCTAGCAGGCGTCCAAAAAATTACAACCGGCAAAGATATGATCATCCATGAAATGCAGGCCGAAGCATGGCCGCCCAACGGGCAGGGCATAACCGAAACAAGCCTGGCCGAGCAAAACAAATCACTCGACGCTAAGCGGCTCAAAGGCCGCTTCGACTTTGCCAAAGCCACCGGCATGAAAACCATTGATATGTGGGGCTCGGAGTATTGGTACTACCGCAAGGTCGTGCTGCACGATGACAGCCTCTGGCAGGTCGCCCAGCAGGAATATAAACAGCCGCAGTAATTTGGCTATTTCACCTCTGTAAGTCATACTGTTCTTATGGCTAAAAAGAAGAAGTCCACTAACAAAACTATCCAAAACCGCCGCGCTCGCTTCGACTATGAGCTTGGTGATAGTTTAGTGGCGGGCCTGGAACTAACCGGCGCCGAAGCAAAAGCGCTACGTATGGGCCACGGCGAGCTGCGCGGCGCCTATGTGACGTTTAAGGACGGCGAGCTGTATTTGCTCAACGCGACTATCCACGGCACTAACGGCATCCCGATTGACGAAGCCTCGCAAACGCGCACCCGCAAGCTGCTTGTGAAAAAGCGTGAAATTGCTCATTTAACAGCAGCCAAACAGCAAGGACGGACGATTGTACCACTCGAAATTTTGACCCAAGGCCGCTACATAAAAGTCCGCATCAGCATCGGCAAAGGTAAAAAGAATTACGACAAGCGCCAGTCGATAAAGGCACGGGACGAGTCGCGGAATATACACGCAGTGCTGAAAGCGTCTAGATAACAATTGCAGATATCAGATGCCGTAAGGTATAATCATCCTGTTCTTTAAAAGTTTATATTCCGGGGTAGCTCAGCGGTAGAGCGGGTGGCTGTACGTCACACAAATTGGTATACTTATATTAGTATGCCAGATCGTCGAACATATGCTGACCGAGCCGCCTATTTAAAGCAAGCCGTCTCTAATAGACGGCGAGCAGTACGAGCAAAACTCGTTTTGTACAAAGGCGGCAAATGCATGCTTTGCGGATATGACAAATGCGTTGATGCATTAGATTTGCATCATATAGATCCATCACAAAAAGAATTCGGTATATCTTCTGGAGGTCTCACACGAGCCTGGAGCAAGGTAGTTACCGAGGCCGACAAGTGTGTATTGGTCTGCGCAAACTGTCACCGTGAAATACATGCCGGCATTACCAAAGTGCAGCCTGTTAAAGTAATTTAACAGTGAAAACAGGGTGAATTGCGGGAAGCCTAACCAACATTGTTGTATGGTAATCCGCAGCCAAGTCAGACTAGAGGTTTTACGTCTGGAAGGTTCAGAGACTAGAAGGTGAGTCCTCAAGCAATAATCCTTCATTAGCGCCCTGCATCCCGATTAGGTCGGGATGATGAGATAGTCCACGCTTTTACGAAAGTATTAGATTAGTGTAACCACTAGGTCGCTGGTTCGAATCCAGTCCCCGGAGCCAATTTGAGTTTTCACTACAAAAAGCCATCGTATCGAATGGCTTTTTTAGTTCCCAGCAAGATACGCATTAAAAGAAGCTAAAAAATTGCGAGAAGAAGCAGCACTGGCACTTGCTAGACTCATCTACGATATATACAAAGATAAAACGCCTTAGCTAGCCCTCGTCTTTTACCTTTTCTTGAGCGTAGACATGAGGGTAGCTTTCTTCAAATTTGCTAGTCGCATCAATCGATCTTTTCGAGTTTATGGATTTAAGAGCAGCGTAGAGAGTTTGGGGATTGTGAATGCCTTGCAACTTTATCGGGTAACTTAGCATTATTTCTATATTAGCCAGAAACTCCTCATCACCTTGCTCCTGGCGTATCTTGAGCAGTATGTCCGCGGTGCTCATCCTATCCCACCAGTTATGGTGGTATGTGATGTCTTTCTCATTCATAACTAGATAATCTCTTTCTGCAATAATTGCAGCCTTCCAAAGTTCTATACACTCAGTGGGCTTGCGCTCAATATTATCGTCAACGAAATGGAATAACATCTCATAAGCACTGTGATCATATTTGGAAGTCATCAATAGCAAATATTTATGAGAAATGTTAAACATCTCCTCGTAATCGGTTCTTTTTTTGTCGTCACCAATTAATCTCCAGAATTGCCATGCTAAATGGCGACGCATCTCGCTACCGCCGTTTTGCACTTCATCCTCTAAGAAATGTTTAAAAAACGTATCGTCATAATTATTAAGATCATCATATAACTTTTGACCGAATAGCTTAATCGAGCCCTTATCGTTAAATGATTTTTTTCTGAACTCAGCAAAGAACAGATAAAGGCCTGAGAGGTGTTCTAGGTCTTCGCTGAATTTTAGTTTCTTGGCAGAGATAATTAAACGTTTTGCATTCTTTTCATCCATGCTGCGTAGAAAATTAAAACAGTATAATACTCGCTCCATTAAAGGCTTGAGCCTTCTATTTTCTTTGTTTTCAAGAAAGGAAAAAGCAAGTCTTTCGATTCTTTTTGCATTACTCAGAGTCATGAACCTTTTATCTCGATTCTCGGGCATAACCGTATGTCTATTCCGCGCAAGGTCAGAAAGTAAGATTAGTGCCTGGAATCGTACGTAATAGTTCTCGTCATTCATTAACCGTTCAGTCATATCAATAACTTCAGTAATGTAATTAGCACTTTTAGCATTAACTAATCTTCGAAGTGCAACTGGAACCCAGCCCCTTACAGTCGTTATGACAATCTCTTCTTTGCCCTCAGCAATTTTCTGATGGTAATTAAATGTACCCTCAGGGTCATCTGGGTAGTTAGTCAATTGGGGATCTGGATCATTGATAAATATTTTTAGTAAGGAAGCACCTTCTTTAAACTTATCAATCTCTAGTAGTTTCTCAGCAAATTGAACAAAGTTTTGCCTTGAGTGGTGGTAGGAAAATTTCTTATTAATTAGCTTTATGTCACCCCCAAGTTGACCAAAAATGATTGGTTCAACTACGGAGTCGTAGAGGAACATGACTTCTTCACTTTTCTTAAGCTCTGGTTGTGCGAGCAGTGAAGTGATTACTAATTGCCGATTCTTCGTAAGTTTAGTCTGGTCATTATATAAACCGTGAATTAACAATGCTAAATCATCACCATCAATGCGAAGAGCTTTTTCGAGCAGGGGCGTTATATCCCATGCTCGAGTATTATCACCATCTTCCCATTTACCAGCAGGTGTCAGATATTTCCTCAGACAATCGATACCGGTTTTTTGAGCGGCAACCTTACCACTATCTAAGAGCTTGCCGATTACGGCATCGGCATAAAAGTGCCATCGATTTCCAGTATCAATGTAGGTCGGATTATCCATCCAACTGCTAATGCAGTCGAGTGCATCTTGGTTACCATTAACAGCAAGCTCCAACACCACATCCTCAACGAACACACTTTGTGGAAGTGCTGTTTTTGACATATTCAGATAGGCCTTTGTGATTTTCCAAAGCTTGCCATCAGTTGTTTCTTTTTGGCCTCGTAATGCTTGGAATATTAGTCTGCCTCTGTCGGGAAGGCCTTTATGCAATGTTAGGAATTTTTTTAGAATAGTTAACGCTTCGCCGCTATTTTTACCATGAAGATATTCATCGATGATGACAGGTATAGCTGCTCTGCTTATAAAGTCGGGTTTTTCTCGAGATACCTCGCTCTGCTTAACGGTAATAATATTGTCGCAAAGGTACTTCCAAAAAACCTCCCCATCCGCCTCGTAGGCGTCCTTAAATGCAGGCGTTAAAATTTGGCCTACAAAACCACGATCATGAATTGTGTAGTGATTTGACCAGCCAGATTCCATGCCGCCCATTAACTCCCAGCCATCAAATCCACGTTTATAGAATTTGCTTTCATTAAAGTCACTGGCAATGAACTCGATAACTCGACTAAGCCGGCTGTAGAAATCTTCAGTGAGCCATCGATAAACTAGCTTGTAAACCTCACCTGGCGATACATTCAAATACTCACCGTCGTCTTCAGCGAGATCAAAATATGTACTTATGATATCGATAACGTCTTGTTGGAGACTTGTATCTAGTTGTTTAGCGCCGATATTGTAAGCTTCGGTTAAAATCTTCGATACATTTTCTTTTTCATAGCTTAGGTCGCGTCGAGTTAGAGCCTTCTTATAGGCATTTGCTCTCACCTTAAGATAATTTTGCAGGAAAGAAAGCGCTTCGGATGCAAGCTCCGAGTGAAGACTTACTGCCTTAGATACTAACGTAAGCGCATGGTCTCTGCTGTGTTTTTCGATTGATATAGAAGTTAGTTCAGATATTGAGCCTTCAAGGAAATTTAAGACGTAGCGAGCGTTATCCAAGTTCGATAGATTATCTTCAAAGATGCCGACAACTCTAAATGTGTAGCTTCGGTTAATCAATGCGCGCCATATCGAGTCCCATTCTGAAAGCCGAAGATTTTTTCTACCCGATATAAGATCAAGCGCTATATACATCTTCATCGGTTGGGCAGACAGTGATATTAGATTACTGCCTTCAAGTTGATAGTGCTCATCCTCATCATTTGTGGCGGCTATCATTCGTTCAACTTGCTTCGTGACTTTTTGCCTCTCGGAATCGTAAGCGCCAGCTTCTGAAATTTTAGTGCGCTTATAATCATCGAGGTACTGAATGAACTCCGCTTTTGTCAGTGTATCGCCGTGCTCAGATTTATCGTAGATTTTCTCTTTTAATATGTGCGTCATGAGTCTTTCTACTTCATGCTGCGGCAGCCACATGGGCAAGATGCGATACAGTCTAGCTACCGTCTCGTTAAATAAGTAGTCGTCCGAAGATTGCTCTTCATTTGATGGAAGCTTATAGAATTTCGTTCTATCCAACAGTTTAAGTATTTCTGGCGTGAGCTTTTCAGGCTTTCTGTAATTCTTGAAGCCGGGTATTTCACTAATCGCAAGACCATAGCGAAGGTACTCGATGCCTCGCGGCACAGCCGAATCTACCGAATTGCACACGATTAAAATTTCGTCACCATGCTTAAGATTTTCTTGTTTTGGAGCAATACCTTCAAGAATACTCACGACATCATTTAGCTTAAGCGTCTTTTTCCACGCCTTAGCCTCGGCTATGATTTTTTTACCGGACTGAAAAGATAAAGTGAAATCTTCCCACGCATTATCCTCGAGAGTCAGAGAGTCGAAGTCTCCCTCATAGAAATTTATTAAGAATAATAGTATGGCTGCCTTAGCCTGGGAGTTAACCCCGCGATAATTGGATTGACCGCTTTTGCTCATGACAAGTCACCCCTAAGCACAAGCTTTATTGGGTTGGCGCACTGTACGCTTGCTTCATCCAGTTTCTCAAACGGTATCTTGCGAACGTTCGGGTCGCGGCTCGCAATTACCAAGCGTAAGCTTTTGTCACTTGCGAGCGCTTGAAGCTCTTCGTTCAGGCAATATTCCTCTAATCCGTCTTCTGATTCACGGCGAGCAAGTTGTAGTAAAGCGGCTACAGCCGATGCTTCCATATTGAATTTGCCCATAGCATCGGTGCCAACGCTAGCCGCTTGCTCGGCAAGTTCTTGGGCAAGCACAGCGAAACGCTTACCGTTAAGTGAAAACCGCACATATTCCGCCTCGTAAACACCGCCGGCGGCGTCATTACGATTTGGCATTGCTAGCCAGGTGAGTTCAACCGACATCGCAATGGTTTGATCGGGCTGATAAAAACTAATGGTGGCGGGGCTAGTTGCTACTACCGGCGGCAATGGCGCTGGTCCATTAAATATATATACGTCTCGCGCGGCACTGTAGTTCGCGTGTGGTGCAGTTCCGGTCATTGAACTAACCTGTTGTATACCACTGCCGGTATTGTTGTTAATGTTCACGATGCCGGCGTTTGCAATAGCTAATGCTTCGTCCAGAGCCGCATCAGATACACTGAGAGGCGGCAAATGGGTCTGACCTTCATGATCAGCCTTAATTTGTAGCAACTGTTCACTCGTATACGTATTGTCTTTCTTGTCAATAATCGTGTGGTGGTTTGGACATAAGACAATGCGGTTTGTTACCCCATCACGCTCGTTCGGGTCCATGTCAGGTACATAACGCTGGCCACCCGGCTTTGCCGCAGCAATGTGCGCGAACTCTCCAAAGAAGTGATCGCCCTGTACTAGACGATAATTCTCACAGGTCGGCGGAACATCGTGCATGGCGCACATGTTGTGGGTGAGCGGTAGTAGAATAGTTAGTTCGTCTTTGGTGAGTTTTCTGCTGTCCATGCCTTTGGCAACCCTCTTGGTTTTTGACTATTATACTGCGTTATGGCCATAACAAATATTGCTTATGCTAGGGGCTAAATTCTAAAAATTTTGCGCGCGCATCAAGTATCGAGAATATAAGAGCAAAAGGGAAGGTAGGGGGTGCATTACACACCGGCTATACACGCGGGGAAAGTCGCAAAAGTTCTTTTGCAACATTCGTAGTGCAACAGGGTCATCGCACAATATTCGACATTGTACAACGCCCTAATCTGTTGCCAGAAACACAGGGGGGAGTGAGCTCACGAGCGTAGAGATAGACCAAGTTATTTGAGAGTCTACCTCTGTAGGGTGTTCAAAAAAGTTGCGAAGTACTTCCACTACGGGGAACTCGATTTTAGATAGTCGCCATGTCTAGTACAACGTAGTTTATTAGGCAATCATTGAATCTAATGAATGTGAGTTAAACAACGTTTTTACTGATTGAACATTCTAGACATGATAAATATCACCGCCGTTAAACCAATTTATTAAAAATATATTAAAAGCTACCGTTTTAATTGCAGCCGAAATACGTATGTATTATGATGCAACCATAAGCACTAATTGTGGGGGTAGCTATGCGTAATAGTGTGTCTTTAATGCAACCTTTATTACGTTCGCTATCACGAATAGTAATTACCCTGATTCTGGTTACCTTTATTGCCAGCACCTCGGCTCCAACTGCATTTGCGCTCGATGCTATAAACCAGGCAAGTCGTGCTGACGCTGCAACAAATAACCCACATATTAAGCCCAATGACCCCGCTTTGACTACTAAGCCCCATAAGTTCAGTAGTCCACCTAGCATCACGCCTACAACCTCGCAAATTAAAGCGGCAGTGGACGCTAAAGGTGTAGGCCTTCTCTCTCAGCTTAAAGGTAACACAACAGGTGCAGGGGAGGTGCTGAACGGAATTGCTAAACCTGGCAAAATAACGCCACATGAAATAACCGAAAAACGTACAGCTACTTCAAGTGTATTTCAAAATAGTGACGGCTCATTATCTGAGCGTGACTACGCAACTCCGCACTTCTACAAAAAAGATAATGCTTGGGCGACTATCAACAATACCCTGACTGAGGACAGAAATGCAGCAGATTCTGGGAACGTAGCAGGCAAGTTGTTGGGACAAATAGAATCATGGTTTTCATCAACCAAAAACTACACCATAACTGACAATAGTTGGGTTAGTCGTTTCTCGCCAAGCTATTCGACAAAAGGTATGGTTCGTATTAAGCAGGGAAATGATCAGGTGGGATTCAGCCCAGTAGATTCAAATAAAGTGGACCCTGTCATCACAACTGACGGCAATGGTAATCAGATTGTTAATTATTACAATTTATGGGATGGCGTAGACGTTAATTACACTGTTGAAAATACAGGCGTAAAAGAAAATGTTGTTCTAAAAAATAAGCAAAGTACAAACAAAGTTTCATTCAAGCTTACTAGCGGCAACTTTAAAAAAGATAGCTCATTAAAGACTGGTCAAAGCCCTTACGTGATTAATGGGGCATTGAATAACTCGTTCTCGATCGCGCCAGCAAACTTAATTCTTAATAACTTTGGTTTTGTAAGTGATACTACAGCTTTTTCCCAAACTTACTCCGATCAAATTGTCTCCTTATCAGTCAATGCCGATTACCTCAACGGCCTCCCTGAAAAAGCGTTCCCGGCTGTTATTGACCCTGGCGTTTTCCAAAGTACCTTTGGCACGCGTGCAGGCGGCAACTATGTATCACTTAAAAGTGATGGCTACGTCTGCTATTCAAATGTATGTAACCCCTACGCTGGATCCCTCTACGACAGCAATAACGTTTTACGCTATTGGCGTGGTGCCTTTTTTGCGCCCTACGATCAGTTCCGAGACTCAAGTACGTTACTCACTAATGCCTCGCTCCACCTGAGTCAAAGGAATAACGCAGGCTTCTGGACTGGAACCTATGATACTCATACTTTTTACGCAGGACATGCAACATGTACCAATAACTTTGGTTGTTTAGAGGGATCGACATTTAATGACTCCGCAAGTTTTGCTATGACTGGTGATATCAGCGTAACTGATATTTACTCGACGATGATTAGCCGCGGAGACTTTGGTGCGTGGCTCATGATTGGCGGAGAAGATGGCACAACCTCATCCTTTAAAAACTTTGACCCTGATGGTAGCTATGTGACATTCACTTATGGCGGTGCCCCATCTGCGCCAAGTTTGGCTACTCCTGTCTCCAATCAGGTATTCACTGACTCTCAACCATCATTTAAGGTAAATCCAGAAAACAACCCTAACGGCAGCACGCCTCTAAAGTTCGAGATGTTAGTGAGCGCAGGAGAAGGTGGGACGGGCACGCTGATAGATTCAGGACTTCAGAACTCTACCCAGTGGACGGTTCCAGATGGTATTTTGCAGGACGGTTTCACTTACTACATACAGGCTCGCAGTTATGACCCTATCACTAGCTCATTTAGTGGCTGGGGCGTATCAACGCCGTTTCGCATAGATACGCGTACAGGAAACGATAAGTCACAAGCTTATGATAGTTTCGGCTCGGTCAATGTGGATATGGCAACTGGCAATTTAACGACAACTGCATCTAGCCATAGCTCTACGGCACTTGGTGGTGCTCTTGGAGTAAGCTTAAACTATAATTCGCCGCTTAAATCGCGTAATGGGCTCGTCGGTCGTTACTGGAACGTTGCCACTAGTTATAGTAGCGGGTTGCCGAGCGGAGCACCTCAACTAACTCGAGTTGATCAGAATGTTGATTTCGACTGGAACAGTGGCTCACCATCTTCAGGAACAATTAATAACGACTGGTATTACGCTGCCTGGGATGGCTACTTCGTAGCACCGTCAACTGGTACTTATCATTTCGGGGGTAATCACGATGACAATATGAGCATAAGCGTCAATAGCAGCTCCCTCTATTCGGGTTACGATTGTTTTACCGGCATTTGCTATGGCACTAGTTCTGTTTCACTTACAGCGGGACAGGTCGTACCTATCCATGTCGAGTTTCAAGAAGACACAGGGCTAGCTGACGCGCATCTATACGTTAAGACGCCTGACAATGTCGATCAGATTGTACCTCAAGCGTGGCTACAAACGGGCGTGCGACCTACAGCGGATCAACACGGTTTGACAGGTAGTTACTTCGCAAGGCTCGATGGCACAAACAACTTTTCGTCGGGCAACCCCCTGGTTATGAAACGCAACGACCCTTATTTAAGTTTCGACTGGGGCACAAGCGCACCAGTACCAGGCGGCCCTGAAGACTTTCTAGTAAGGTGGTCTGGGTACATCACCGTCCCCGTTACGGGCACATATAATTTCGGCTCTAGGGCAGATGACGGCACCAAAATAACACTCAACAACGACCCGACACCAGAGTACAATGATTGGACTTCCCACTCAGTTTCGGAAGGCTATGGGAACAACTACTCCCTGACCGCTAATGTGCCGGTGCCCATCACCATTGAATATTATGATGCCGGTCTATCGGCAAGTTTCCAGCTAAAGGTACAAGGTGCGGTTGCGCAACAGATTGTACCAAGCGATTGGTTATCGCCTACTGCAGAAGTTTTGCCAGCAGGTTGGAAATTAAGTCTAAGTACGGGTGGCAATGTCACGTACGATCACTTAACAGCCGAACAGAATGACGTACTTATCACCGACATCTCTGGAAACACCCATGATTACATATGGACTGGCAGCGGTTACACACCACCAGTAAACGAGGATGGTAATTTGCTACGGAATGGCGATGGTACCTTCACTCTCCAAAACACTGATGGGATGACATATGTCTTTGCTAGCGATGGCACACTTACTTCTGCCAGCAGCGCAGTGGATGACCGTAACCCAGCTGCTTTACAGTATGAATACCAAAGCAGCGGCGGAGGTCCAGCACATTTGTATCGCATAAAAGATGGTGTCGATAATTCACGTACAGCAACTTTGTATTACAGTGGTGACAGTGGTTGTAACACCGCTCCTTCAGGTTTTGATACCAGTGCCCCAGCGGGCATGCTCTGTGCTGTCACAACAAACGATGGCCGTACTACTAACTTTTGGTATAAGAGTGGTCAGCTAGCCCGTATTGCAAAACCTGGCGACCAACTAACTGATTACGGCTATGAAGAAGTTGATAACGCCAGTAGCGTGCCTATAGGCTACCGGATCAGCAGCATACGTGACAGTGTCGCAATGGACGCACTTGCTGCTGGCGCCCGGTCGGATAATGCAACACTTAACACCAGCGTAAGTTATGATGCCCTGGGTAGAGTCACTAGTGTGACACAGCCCGCTCCGACTAGTAGTGCTAGCCGTCTTTTACACACATACGATTATCTACCTGGCGCCGAAAGCTCAGTGGACGGAGACGGTAACCCTGTCGCAGGCTACACAGGCGCTACCGAAATGCACTTGACGGGCGCGAGCGAGCCAGCTGGTTTTACCC
>Ga0207667_10008943_pt1 | contig 11844 bp, 15 predicted proteins | sample KBSCornC52_FD_184301 | JGI IMG/M metagenome (GOLD analysis project Ga0207667, IMG submission 184301) | Corn rhizosphere microbial communities from Kellogg Biological Station, Michigan, USA - KBS Corn C5-2 (SPAdes) (version 2) | ecosystem: Host-associated > Plants > Roots > Rhizosphere > Soil ...
CCGGTTTGATAGCCGGCGCGACCTTCTCCCCGATACCCATGCCGACTTTCGATCGAACCGGCTTCAAGAGCACGGTTAGCGCCTCTGGCCAAACCATGACCGGCGCGGCGGCATCCAACTGCCCGAATGGCGGCACGATTGACTGGCCGGCAAACCTAAAGATCACAGGTGATGTCAGTATCCAGAACAAGTGCAGCATTAAGATCAATGGCAACGTGTGGATTACCGGTTCCGTCAATATTCAGAACAATGCCAACTTCGTCGTCCAGCCAGGCGTCGGCACCACTGTGCCGGCGATAGTAGTTGATGGCAGCAGCGGTTTCGTCATCGGCAATAAAGGCTCAATCACGCCCAATAGCCAGGGAACCAGCGTCGAGATATTGACATTCTGGAGCGCGGCTAGCTGCTCGCCGGATTGCTCGAGTTTAACCGGAACCGATCTATACAATAGCCAGAACACTCTGACAATCGATCTCAGTAATACCGGTTCAGCCCTAAACGCCATCCTTTATGCGTATTGGTCAAAAGTCCGTCTGGCTAATAACGGGTCGTTGGGAGCAGTCTCTGGCCAGACGGTAGAGCTCGGCAACAACGCGGTAATTACTTTCGGCAGCGCCGTGCCAGGCAGCGATAATCAAGTGACTACCTGGGTCAAGCGCGGTTATATGCGGGTATTTAACTAGAGGCATACCCCTTAAGTTATGTTATACTCACGGTAGAAAAATCATCAATCATAAGAGTGGGCAAAAAATAAAAATGAACCTGAATGGAATACTCTACCGGGACAGACCGATGTTCGGTCTGGATATCGGCCATGGCAAGATGAAAGCCATGCAGGTTGATAAACAGCCCGGCAAACCGGCGGTAGTTACCGGTTATGGCATCAGCCGCTTTGAGCCTGGCGCTGTTGCGAACGGTGAGATTGTCAAGCCGGAAGTCCTGGCCGAGGCCGCCCACGAGCTGTTCGAAAAGAATCTGGTCGGTAATATTACCAGCGCCAGAGTGGCTTGCGCGCTGCCCACGGCCCACACCTTCAGCCGGCCGATGAGCCTGCCGCCGATGGGCCATCACGATATCATCGAAGCCATCCATCTAGAAGCCGGACAATATATACCCGTACCGCTTGATAACCTTTACCTCGATTACGAGATTTCACATCAGGACGAGCATGGCATCGAATTATTACTAGTCGCGACTTCCAGAAAAATCGTCGATAGCTATCTTAATCTGCTCAAGGCGCTAAGCCTGGAACCGGTCGCTTTCGAGCCGAGCATCAACGCTGCCTCACGGCTGTTAAAGATCAGCGGGGATTCGAATTCTGAGCCGTCAATCTTAGTTGATATCGGTTCGGTAACCACGGACATCGCCGTGTTCGACGGCACGATGCTGGTATCAAGTACGGTCAACAGCGGCGGCGATAATCTAACCGACCTGCTCTCCAGCCGTCTGCATCTGAACTACCAGCAGGCCATCGACCTTAAGACCGAATACGGTATTTCTTACAGCGAAAAGCAGCAGCGTGTAGTTGATGCGATCAAACCCCAGCTGGATTCCTTGGTCCGCGAGATTGAAAAATCCATCCGGTACTACAGTGAGCGGGCGTCCAAATCCGGCAAGCAGATTGCCCGCGTCATAACCGTCGGCGGAGGCGCCGAGATGCCCGGCCTGAACCACTTCTTATCAAAAGAGCTCCGCTTGCCATGCGAAAATTTCAACCCCTGGGACCATATAACATTCGGCAGCTTGGCACCGCCCAGCGAGCCTGATCGGTCGATGTATATAACCGTGGCCGGCGAAGCCATACTGGACCCTTCGGAGGTCAGTCATGATTAATCTGCTGCCGCCAGACTACGCCGCATCTATCCGCTACGGCCGGCAGAATACCAAGCTCTTAGGCTGGCTGGCTGGCTTAGTGGGAGCTATCTTGGTCCTGGTCATCATTCTGTTTGTCGGCTGGATATACATGAACCAGGAAGCTAAGGATTTACAAAAAGGCATAGACGCCACCAATCAGCAGCTGCAAAGCCAGAACCTCAGCAAGGTCCAAGCCGACGCCAAAGAAATCACCGGAGATATAAACGTGATAGATAAGGTCCTGAGCCAGGAGATTCAGTTCTCTGGTCTGATCCAGTCAATCGGCAGTTATATGCCACCGGGCGCCGTGTTAGGCACTCTCAGTCTCAGTGATAAGGTTACCGGTTCGATAGATCTAAGCGCCAACACCAAGGATTACGCCAGTGCTGCCCAGGTAGCCGTGAACCTAAGCGACCCGAAAGATGAACTGTTTTCCAAAGTTGACATCATCAATATCAGCTGTGATTCGGCCGCCCAGAAAACTTATAAATGCAGCTCGACATTCAGGGCATTATTCTCCAAAACCGCCCAGACTAAATTCCTAAGCGTACCAGCAGGCAGTAAATCATGAAGCTGAATAGCAAGAATATCCGTTTGATCCTTATAGGCAGCCTGGGCTTACTGAGCATAGTCTTTTTCGCTACGGTCTTTTTAGGCCTGTCGGCGTTAAGCGGCAAAAGTGACAGCCTAGTGAAACTTAAGTCTCAAAGCCAAAACACTGATAACCGGCTCAATAACCTCGAACAGGCCAAGAAAGAGGTGGATAAATATAACTACTTCAAGGATGTAGCCGAAACCGTCATTCCCAGCGAGAAGAACCAAGCCGAAACCGTCTTAGAGATTTATCAGATGGCCCAGCAGTCGGGCATCTCCATCCAAAGCATCACCTTCCCGGCCAGCACTCTCGGCCAGAACACCGGCACTCCAGCCCCCGGCGCGCCGACCGATGCTACCAGCGCGGCGGCGTCTCAGACGGCTCTCACCCAGGCCAAACCGGTAGCTGGTATAGCCGGTCTGTACAGTTTGGAGCTGACCATCACGCCGGATTCCGGCAAAGACGTACCGCCTGCCCAGCAAGTGACCTTCCCCAAGATGCTTGATTTTCTAAAGCGCATAGAGAATAATCGTCATACCGCACAAATAACCCAGGTAGGCATCCAGCCGGCGACCGACAGCCAGACGCTTTCCTTCACGCTGACAATTAATATTTTCATAAAGCCATGAGTAAAGATTTAAAAAAATTGAATCTGAAGTCCCTGAAGCTCGCGCCGCTGCTTGCCAAGTATTCAAAAAAGTATGGTAAACACGCCGCCTTCGGAATGCTGATAGTCGTCCTGCTGACTTACGTATTCGTGGTCGTGAGGATAAGCGCCCTGTCCAAAGCCGAGCCGGATGCAAGCCAGCCGCCCGATAGCTCCAGCTTGATTCCAAGAGTCAATCAGAAAGCGATCAACCAGATACAATCGCTCGAGGACAGCAACACCCAGATACACAGTTTGTTTGAACAGGCCCGCAATAACCCTTTCAGTGAATAAAAATACTTAACAAGTCAAGTATTTAACGGCCCGGGCGCTGTCGGTCTTCTTCTTCAATCGACTTGGCGTATGCCTGGCGTGCCTCGATGATGCGGTCGGCAAGTTTGGCTGGATTCGGGCACAGCGTAAATATGAAGTTGTCTTCGGTCCCTGCCGTCTGGACAGTCAGCGTGCCGTAGTTGAAGAAACTGGCCAGAAAGCCTCGCTGCTCTTCACTTACATCTTCGACGTTAGACATGCTCAGCCGCGAAACCTTCTTATTGAATAGTGTCTTTTGCATAACCTGAACCAGGCTCTTATCGGTTACCAGCAGGCGGCTCTGTTTATAGATATAAGTGGCTGTGAATAATATGAGTACCAGCAGTGTCGCGCCTACGATTATGATCGCACTTAAGGCCGCCGAAATATTGACGCTGTCGGTATTGAAAGTATCCGGCGACAAAGCGACGACCAGACCGATAATCGCCAGGATTGCCACGGTAGCTACTAAATAAATACCTACCAATCCGACTAAAGATCGTCTTACGACAGTTAGGACATGCTCGCCGGGCTCTAGCATATCTTCCTCTTGTAATCTGGATACGCCGTCTAGCGGTGGCGGAGCTGGTGGCGGAGCGGCCGGCTGGGACTGTGACGTATTGTCCGGTTGCATATCAGAAATTATAACAGGGACGGCTGGGTTTTGGCTGGCTTTTTGCCTAGATGCTCCCAGGCGCGCGGCGTAACTTTCCGGCCGCGCGGTGTACGTTCCAGCAATCCTATCTGCATCAGATAGGGCTCATAGAAATCCTCAATCGTGGTGCGTTCTTCGGAGGTCAGTGCGGCCAGCGTTTCTACGCCTACCGGCCCGCCGTTGTGATGTTCGATAATGATTTCCAGAAGGCTGCGGTCAGCTGGATCCAAGCCCAGCGAATCTATTTCTAGCAAACCCAAAGCTTCGGTGGCGATCTTAGTATCAATGATGCCATCCCCATTTATATCGGCGTAATCGCGCACCCGCTTAAGCAAGCGGTTAGCTATACGCGGCGTCAGGCGGGCCCGGCCAGCCAGCAGGCCGGCAGCCTGATCATCAATCGGCACGTTCAGAATACCGGAAGCCCGTTTGATAATCTGCTTGATTTCATCGGGTTCATAAAACTCCAGACGATGGATCATACCGAAACGGTCGCGCAGCGGTGCCGCCAGAGCGCCGGTCCGGGTGGTGGCGCCGATAATCGTGAACTTAGGCAGATCCAGCCGCAGGCTGCGGGCGCTAGGGCCTTTGCCCAGCATGATGTCCAGTTTGAAATCTTCCATGGCGCTGTAGAGCACCTCCTCCACAACCCGGTGCAGGCGGTGGATTTCATCGATGAATAATATATCGCCGTCCTGCAGATTGGTCAGCAGGCTGGCTAGGTCTCCGGCCCGCTCAATCGCTGGGCCGCTGGTGATGCGGATCTGGGCTCCCATCTCATTGGCGATCACACTGGCCATCGTGGTCTTACCTAGCCCCGGCGGACCGTACAATAAGATATGGTCTATCGGCTCGTCGCGCTTCTTAGCGGCGCTGATGGCCAGCTTCAGATTCTTCTTCAGGCGTTCCTGGCCGACATAGCTCTTAAAATCCCGCGGCCGCAATGTCTGCTCCAGCTGCTCTTCAACCGGGTCATCGGGGTGCGCGGCCGTGTTTGCAATACGTTCAATGGCCATACTAACAGTTTAACATTAAGCTATCTTTGATAGGTCACCGTCTATAACTACCGGCTGCATAGCAATAATTTCAGTTTCGTAATAAGGCATGCGGGGAATAGGATTGAGCAGGAATATCTTCTGGTCCAGTACGTGCGCGAACCCCATCTCCAAAAACGCGTTGCCGCCGATATAGTTCTCTATACCGTGCTTGTCGAAGTTAGCCACAAGCAAGGCGTCCGCGTCCTGCATGGGTTTCCAGAATTCTCTTATGGCATCCTTTTTATTCTTCTGATGAAGCTTGATTCGCTCCTTCTCATCGTCGGTCTTGCCTACGAAATAAGGCGCGAATTTACTCATGAACGCCTCATGTCCAAGCTTCTCAAGCCGCTCACATAAATCCATCATCCTTTCTGTGAACTGCATGCTTCCGGCGACACCGACTTTCATGTTTCCCTGCTAGTACAAGGCGGCGGCTTTAGGCATATGCGAGTCGCTCAGAATCTTAGCCACTTCCTGGGCTTCTACGGTTTCTTTCTCCAGTAAGACTTTTTTGAGATCTTCCAGTTTGTGCAGGTTAGCCTTAACTACGGCCCGGGCCCGGGTCGCAGCCTCGGTGATCAGTGATTCTACTTCGTCATCAATTACCTTTGCGGTCTCATCTGAATATTGCCGCTCGTGCATCATGCGCTCCAGCATTATGCCCTCTTCGACATGGAAGACCTGGTCACGCAGCTTTTTGCCCATACCCTGGTTGACAACCATCTCGCGGGCCAGTTCGGCGGCCTTTTGTAGGTCGCTGCCGGCGCCGGTGGTTACTCTCTCGGAGCCGTAAACCAGCTCCTCGGCGACCCGGCCGCCCAGCATCCGGGCCAGGACGTCTTTATATTCGATGATACTATGGTAGCTCTTATCTTCAGGCGGGATGAACCAGGTCACACCGCCGGTGCCGCCGCGCGGAATAATCGTCACCTTATGCACCATGTCGCTGTCAGGCAGCACATGACCGACTACGGCATGGCCGGCCTCGTGATAGGCGGTAAGCTCTTTCTCCTTTTCGCTCATAATCTTGCTCTTGCGCTCCGGACCGATAGCTACTTTCTCGAAAGCCGAAACCACATCTTCGTTCTCGATGACCTTGCGGTTGTGCCGGGCGGCTAGTATCGCGGCTTCGTTGGCGATGTTAGCCAGGTCGGCACCGGAGGACCCTGCGGTCTTGGCGGCCAGCGAGTCCAGGTCAACGTCTTTGCCGACCGGCTTTTCTTTAAAGTGCACCTTTAAGATCGCCTCTCGGTCTTTACGGTCCGGCAGGTCGATGTTCACGCGCCTATCAAAGCGTCCGGGCCGCAGCAGCGCCGGATCCAATACATCCGCCCGGTTCGTCGCGGCCAAAACGATGACGTTCTGGCCCTGCTCAAAACCGTCCATCTCGACCAGTATCTGGTTAAGTGTCTGCTCGCGCTCGTCGTGCCCGCCGCCCATTCCAGAGCCGCGGCGACGGCCGACAGCATCGATCTCGTCGATAAATATGATGCAGGGGGCATTCTTCTTCGCCTTGTTGAATAAATCACGAACCCGGCTGGCACCGACGCCTACGAACATCTCTACGAACTCCGAACCGCTGATTGAGAAGAACGGCGCGTTGGCCTCGCCGGCCACGGCCCGGGCCAGCATGGTCTTACCGGTACCCGGCGGCCCGATTAATAGCACGCCTTTGGGGATCCTGGCGCCCACGCCTTCAAATTTCTTGGGGTACTTCAGAAACTCCACAACTTCCTGAAGATCCTGTTTAGCCTCGTTGTTGCCGGCCACTTCGCCAAACCGTATCCGCTGCTTTTCGTTGCCATACAGCCGGGCCTTGCTTTTGCCGAAACTCAGCGCTTGGTTGCCCTGCCCCTGGGCGCTGCGGAACATCACGATTAAAATCACGGCGATCACTATCACCGGCAGAACTCCGGTCAGCAAACCGACCCATAAACTGTTATTATCCGTCGCCGGCTTATTCACCAGCTCGACCTTACCCTGCTTCAGGCCCTGTTCATAAATGCTGGAGCCAGCCTCTTTATATGATTTTTCGGTCGGGTGGTTCGCCCCTACAGGGGTAACCTGCAGCGCTTGGTCGCCGTCCACCTCTATCTTCTTGATCTGCCCGTTGTTAGCCTGATTAATAACTTGTGAAAAAGGCACGCTGTTTAGCGTACTGGGAGTGTGCACGGCCGCGTATACGACCAGCCCGAACAGGACGACAAGCGCGATGAACCCGGCATTCTTGAACCGATTGCCGCGATTATCTTTATTCCCGCCCAAACGAAACGGTTTCTTCTCCATACAGAAACATTATACCAGCAGTGATGAAAAGTTCCCCCTGTAGCTAAGATGTTAAAAAAGTTGCTGTCCGGCGGCCGACTTCCAGCCGGGCCGAGCGTTTGATCGGATGGATCGAATCGGTTTTGGCTGTCCGGATGGCCATATTCAGCCGCTTGATAGTCTTAGAGTCAAAATCACGGACACCCTTAACTCGCAATTGGTGCACGATAATCTCACTGCCGATCGCCACCGGCAGCTCCGAAAACGCCTGCCGGTCAATCTTATCGTTACCGACTATTTGCGATAGAGTCGCGATATTCTGATCGATTTTCAAGTTCAAGGTCGAGATTGATTTAAGCTGAGATAACAGTTCCCTTCTTCTTGGCGCGTCTAGCCTTGGCAGTATCTTTTGCCGCAGATAATTCCTGAGGTAGTCAGTCTCCGAGTTAGTACTATCTTCCCTCCATTTGAGCTTACTGGCTCCGGCATACGCGACAATCTCTTTTTTTGGTACATCAAGCAGCGGCCGCGACACATCGGGATTACTTGAGATGGCCGATAAGCCCTGCCGGCCGGTGCCCCTGATCAGGTTTATCAGGGCCGTTTCGATCATATCGTCCTGATGATGGGCCGTGATGATTTTCGAAGCGCCGTACTTCTCTTGGATGGCGCGCAAAAACTCGTAGCGGGCCTGGCGGGCCGCGTCCTCGCTAGCTCTTGGTCCTAGTACTCCGCGTCCAGCTTCGAATAATACGCCGTAGGCGACGGCGGTTTCGGCAACAAATTCTTGGTCCTTATCGGAATCAGGCCTGATGCCATGGTTAAAATGCGTGGCGATTAACTCAACACTCGGGAATTTGCTCAACAAGTCAAGTAATACCATAGAGTCGACACCGCCGCTGACAGCCAAAACATATTTGCCAGTCGGAACTTTTATTTCCATACTATAATTCTACAAGATGAAGAAACTATATTTTATCCGTCATGGGCTAAGCGAAATGAATAAGTCCGGCCACTTTGCCGGCACTATAGATACTCCACTGACCAATGAGGGGCGTGCCCAAGCTAAGACCGCGGGAGCTGGCGCCAAAGATTTAAAGATCGACCTGATTGTCAGTTCGCCCCTAAGCCGTGCACGGGAAACCGCCGAAATCATCGCTCACGAAATCGGTTATCCGAAAGATAAGATAATTTATTCCAATCTGATAATCGAGCGCCACTGGGGAGATCTGGAAGGAGCCCCGCATGTGACCGTAGAGGATTTGGACGAAGTCCCGAACGCTGAAACCGGCAGCCAGCTGCTCGAACGATCCGAAAAAGCCCTGCGTTATCTAGAGAGTCTAGATGCCGAGAACATCCTCGTCGTCAGCCACGGGACCTTTGGCCGGGCCTTGCGCCACCATATCATCCATGACGAGCCGTTCATTAATCGGACCAGCGATGCTAGCATCAGGCTGCCTAACGGCGAAGTCATCCAGTGGATTTAAGGATCGAGTGGCTGGGGTAAAATATAAATAGAGGGAGAAACCATGGCATATTCATTGGATGAAGAAGCAAACGACGAAGAAAAGCAGGAAAAGGAATCACAGGATTACGGGACACCGTTCTCGCCGCCCGAAGGAGTAAAGGACAATATACCCAAGGACCACCCGGAACTGGACACCAACGTGGATATACAGGAATGGTACGACGAGGGCCGTTCCAAAGCGGCTGGGGTTTCCGACCCCGAAGGCGAAGGTGTCATCGGCTATACGCCGCCGGCCCAGGCCGACGATGAAGACGAAACCGAAGAGGAATAGTTTATTTACAGTCAAGTTTGCTATAATTACCCCTGTTGCGGCAGGGTAGCTCAGTTGGTTAGAGCACAGGACTCATAAGCCTGGGGTCGCGAGTTCAAATCTCGCCCCTGCTACCACGCATAAAAAAACGGCCCTCCACGAGCCGTTTTAATTTTGGCGCGGTTTACGCCTCCGCCAGGACGGTGTCGAGCTTCAGGATCTGCTCGTCAGCCGTCGGCAATAGAATATAAGTACCTTGTGACATTATGTTTGTATTCCTTTTTGTTTTTGCTAAAACCTAAATAATATTATACACAATTCTTTCTAAAAGTCAACGTGCAATTTCTAATTGCTTTTTGGGTAGATTAATGTTTAACTTGGCGTGTTAGGAGCTTATCTGTTCTTGGTGAGAATGTTCGGCCTTTGAAGCAAGAGTTCACAAACCAGGCACGTAAGGGTCGAACCTAGTGAGAATTAATAAGGAACTAATACATGTACAAAGTTTTTGTAGGTGGCCTGCCTTTCAGCACCACCGACGATGAACTGCGCGAAGCTTTCGCCGCCCATGGCGCCGTAGCTTCAGCCAACGTAGTCCGTGACCGCGAGAGCGGCCGCAGCAAGGGCTTCGGTTTCGTCGAGTTCGAAAACGACGAAGAAGGCAAAGCCGCCGAGAAGGCCTTAAACGGCTCTGAACTTGGCGGACGCAGCATCTCCGTAGCCGAGGCGCGTCCTAAAGAGGACCGTCCCCGCGAAAACCGCTGGTAATTTTTACCGGCAGTTTAAAAAACTCCCGTTCTTCGGGAGTTTTTTATTTGGTGTATTTATAACCCCAGGCGGCCATACTTTTAAGGATCGGCAGCAGGTCCCTGCCTTTGTCCGTAAGGGTATAATCGATTCGCGGCGGCATCTCGGCATATTGTTTTTTGGTGATTATTTTTTTCTGCTCCAAGTAATCTAGTCTCTGCGAGAGGGTCCTTGGGTTGATGCCCTCAACAGATTGCTCCAAATGGGAGAAACGGGCGCATCCTTGAGCGAGTTCCATCACTATCAGCGCTGTCCACTTGTTTCCCAATATCGACACAGCCTCGGCCACGCAGCCCGGCCGCTTCTCGATAATTTGATTTCTCACTACTTGGTCCGGCATATAAACACTCCTATACTATACAAATTATACCCTGATTCCTGCAGTCCGGCTCAACAGATTGACAATAGTACATTAACAGATTAGAATATCTAACTGGTCTAATACAATTTTGCGATTTCGTGCTTTAGCAGAATATCGCAAAATTGAGAGGAGTAATCGAGCCGAGGCTAGAAGTGAGCATATGAAAATAGCTCACGGAAGCTGATGCCTCGATTGCGACGACGCGGGGTGGAGCAGTGGCAGCTCGCGTGGCTCATAACCACGAGGTCGCAGGTTCGAGTCCTGCCCCCGCTACCAAGTTTAAATAACAGATACGGATTGGCATAAAAGCGAATCCGTATTTTTATTTCAGCCCTGTTATTTAGGTTCCACACTTACGTGGGGTATTGAATTTATAGGTAAAGATTGTAAAATATACATATAACTTCCGTAAAGAGTCTCGGCTCTTGCCGGGGTTTGGAGGCTTCATGCTATTTGTCGGTATTGGAATGGTTGTTCTTGGCTTGGTTGTCGGCTTGCTAGCCGTGACCAGTCCGGTCGACCCTGCAGCCAGACCATTTCTGGACGCGGGTTTCATCGAGCGGTGGCGTAACCGACTTTTTGTCGCTGCTGCTATTCTCGTCATACTCGGTGTCTTCATGATGCTGAGATAGGAAGGAGTAGCGGATGGTCATTGTGGTCGAAGAACCCACGAAGACTGTTACACACGTAGGCGAGCCGGCCTACCCACATCTCCTTGTCGCAGCGGAGCTCATCCGCCAGCACGGACACGCAAACATGTGGGGGGCACGCATCCCCGGCTACACACGAGACAACCACCCACTCTGCCTCATCGAGGCAATCGATGAGGCGCGGAGGATGACCGGTGATTGGACGGTCGGGTACGGCGAGTTCGCGCAGGCGGTCGTTCCCGATTGGGAGGGCCATCAGAACCAGCTCTGCTACTGGAATGACTACCGGGGCAAGGACCAGGTCATCGAGGCACTCGAACGCGTCGGCTGGCTCGGCAAGTAGAAACCTCAACTGGGGCGGCGCAGGCGAAAGCCTGCGACCGCCCTGCGATTATAAAATTAGATTCCACTACTGCCCGGTAGAGTAAGCTAACAGATTATTCTCTATCGTTAAGATTTTCCATCTACTAAGCTCTAACAAGATAAGGTTCCAATTCGACTGTAAAAGGGCTACCAAGAAAAAAGCCTCATCGCGCAATGAGACTTTTTTTGTGACTTGGATCACACTTATGGTTAAATAACCGGATATAATTGAACTTGAGTAATTAAAACAAAAGGAAGATATGGCCATATCTAAAAAAGAACAAAGAAGAGTAATCGATAAGGTGTTCATCCTGCTGGGAATCGCTACGATGCTGGTGCTGCTGGCAGCCGGCGGCATCGCCTGGAAAGGCTATAGCTTCGCTACCAGCCAGGTTAAGACCGAATTATCCTCGCAGAAAATATATTTCCCCGCTAAGGGAAGTCCGGCAATCGCGGCCTTGCCGGCCGCCAACCAAATCCTAGTAAACCAGTATGCCGGCCAGCAGCTCCTGACTGGTGACCAA
>Ga0207667_10008944_pt1 | contig 11843 bp, 7 predicted proteins | sample KBSCornC52_FD_184301 | JGI IMG/M metagenome (GOLD analysis project Ga0207667, IMG submission 184301) | Corn rhizosphere microbial communities from Kellogg Biological Station, Michigan, USA - KBS Corn C5-2 (SPAdes) (version 2) | ecosystem: Host-associated > Plants > Roots > Rhizosphere > Soil ...
CGCGAACGGCATAGTATACCTAGGGGCGATTACACTGTCAAACCGCGTCGGTCAGAGTGAGCGGCTCCAAATCCGTGGGTATCCTGGAGAGAGCGTTGGTACAATTCGACCTTGACAAGCATCGGCCGCTGATATACTATTTGACTGGTAAACCGGTCGTTTCCGCCCATTCCCGCTGCCCTGCATTCTGATTCGACGCGTACCAACGAAGCGGTCCTCCGAATGACGCCCACCTCCATCGTGAAGTCGACCCTCCTGAGCCGGCTCAACGAGAGGCAGGTGTTCCGGACGATTCAGGCGGTAGGTCCTGTCTCTCGGGCGGAAGCCGCGCGCCGCGCCGGAATTAGCTCTCCCACCGCTTGCAAGGCTATCGATTCACTTCTCAGGGCCGGCCTGCTTGACGAGGGCGAGCTGATCGCGAACGTTCGGGGTCGGCCAGCGAGGCGCATCGGGCTCGCCCTCGACACCGTGTGCGTTTTGGGGCTCGTCGTGGACGCGGGTTCATGCCACGTAGTTTCCGCCAGGCTGGACGGGCTTGTCGCGCCAAAACGAACCGTTCAGTTCCCCACTCCTCCCACCTACGATTCACTGGTCAAGTCTGTCAGCGCTGCACATAAGCGTCTCACGAAGCGCTCCGGCGCGCGGACGCTCGGCATGGGGATCAGCCTTCCCGGACTGATGGACAGCCATGCGCAGGTCGGCCTCCTCTCGCCCCACGTGCCGATCACGAACGGGCGCGCGCTCAGCCTGGACCTGACCGAGCGGCTGGGGATCGACTGCGCGATGGTGCAGGAGTCGCATGCCCTCTGCCTGGCGGAGCGGCACTTCGGCCTCGCGCCCCTCCTGGACGACTTCGCTGTTCTGGACGTATCGACCGGCGTGGGTCTCGGCGTCATAAGCGGAGGGCGCCTGCTGTCCGGCCATAGCGGGTTCGCGGGCGAAATTGGGCACGCGACAGTCCTGCCGGATGGACCGCCCTGCCCGTGCGGGAACACCGGCTGCCTGGAGACCGTCGCGAGCGATGTCGCGTTCGTTCGGTCGCTCGCATCCCGACTCGGACGGGAGCTGACGGTCGATGAAGCCATCGTGCTTGTCGCGGAGGGCCATCCGGCCGCTCTGGAGGAGATCGCACGGGTCCGGCGGTATCTCGCCATCTGCGTCGCGAACGTCGTCAATCTCTACAACCCAGCCAATCTCTTTGTCCGCGGCAGGCTGTTCGCGGAGAATCCCGGTTTCCTCGCCCACGTGATTGAGGAGGCGAAGACGCGCGCGCTCGGTCCGCCGATGTCCCAATGCACCATCCGACTCGGAAAGAGTACAAAGACGCAGGGCGCGATCGCAGCTATCATCGATCACCTGCTCGACCGCCTTGCGCCAGGAATTGTCGACTCCTCCGCCCGCGTGATTCCCCACCCCGCGCGCCCCTTCAGGTAATATAGACGATACTTTCGCACGGACATTTTGCGTGTGGCGGCCAACGTTTTGTACCGGCCGCGGACGCGGTGGAAGAAGACTCGTAGAGAATGCAAGTCGCTCCAACTTCGCAGGCCCACGCCCGAATCCTTGCACTTGCGCTTATCACCGCGCCGCTCGTGTTCGTGGGAATCAGCGCTCTCGGCGACAGCGGCCAGACGGCTCAGCCCTCCGCCGAGGTCCGCGCGGCGTTCTTCGAGGCGAAGGTTCGGCCCATCCTCCGGCTTCGGTGCGCCCCCTGCCACGGCAGCGATAACCCGGCCGGCGGCCTCTCTCTCGCGTCGCGCGCCGCGGCTCTGAAGGGCGGAACGAGCGGGCCGGCCCTCGTCCCCGGCAAGGCTTCCGCAAGTCTCCTCGTCAGGGCCATCCGTTACGACGGCCGCAAGATGCCGCCGCAGGGGAAGCTGCCCGCGACGGAGATCGACGCACTGACGCGCTGGGTGGCGATGGGCGCGGACTGGCCGGACGAGAAGGCCGGGGCCGCGGCGCCCGCTCCGCACGGACCGCCGCCGGTGAACGCGGAGACGATGCGGTTCTGGTCGTTCCAGCCGGTGAAGCCAGTTCCCGTGCCGGCGGTGAAGAACGTCGGCTGGGCCCGCAATCCCATCGACCGCTTCATCCTCGCGAAGCTGGAGGCGAACGGCCTCACGCCTGCGCCACCGGCATCGCGCCCCGCCCTCATCCGCCGCGCCACCTACGACATGACGGGCCTGCCGCCGACGCCTGAAGACGTGGTGGCGTTCGTGAGCGACCGGTCGCCGAATGCATGGGAGAAGGTCGTGGACCGCCTGCTCGCATCGCCGCACTACGGCGAGCGGTGGGCGCGCCACTGGCTCGACCTCGTCCGCTATGCCGAGACCAACAGCTTCGAGCGGGACGGCGCGAAACCGTTCGTCTGGCGGTACCGGGACTACGTCATCCGCTCCTTCAATTCCGACAAGCCTTATAGCCGATTCGTCGAGGAGCAGATCGCGGGCGACGAGCTGCCGGACGGCGGAACCGACGGCCTGATCGCGACGGGCTACTATCGGCTCGGCACGTGGGACGACGAGCCCTCCGACCCCGAACAGGCGCGCTACGACGAGCTGGACGACATAGTCTCCACGACTGGCCAGACCTTCCTGGGACTGACGGTGGGCTGCGCCCGCTGCCACGACCACAAGATCGATCCCTTCCCGCAGAAGGACTACTACCGGCTGGTCGCGTTCTTCCACAATACCACCCGCTATGGCGGCAGGAGCGGCGAATCCGTTGCCGAGGCGTCTCTGCGGTCCATCGCGCCGGTCGATGAGACGCAGCGGTATGACGCGCAGGCCGCGGCGTGGAAGGCGAAGCTGGGCACGGCAGAGCGGAAGCTGAAGGAGATCGAGCGGTCGGTCGAGAGCGACCTTCAGCCGGTGGAGAAGGAAGACTTCAAGGCCGAGGCGCGGCGGCCGGACATCCTGAAGGCGCACGTGGGACGCGCGCTGACGCGGGAGCGATTCGACGAATACGTGCGGCTTACGGTGGAGCGGGACGCGCTGCGGAAATCGCCGCCGCCATCCGTCGCGCAGGCGCTCTGCATAACGGAGCTCGGTCCGACACCCGGCCCGACGCACGTGCTGATGCGCGGGAGCCCGCACGCGCCGGGCGACGAGGTCGAGCCCGGTTTCCCCTCTGTCCTCGCTCCTCCTGTGCCCGTGATCCGGCCGCCCGCGAGCGGCAAATCGAGCGGCAGGCGGCTGGCGCTGGCCGAGTGGCTGGCCAGTCCCCGGAATCCGCTGACCGCGCGCGTGATGGCGAATCGAATCTGGCAGTTCCACTTCGGCCGCGGAATCGTGCGGACGCCCTCCAACTTCGGTTTCCTCGGCTCGCCTCCCACCCATCCGGAGCTGCTGGACTGGCTCGCCGGCGAGCTGGTCCGAAACGGCTGGCGGATGAAGCCGATCCACCGGCTCATCCTGACGTCCAGCGCATACCAGATGTCCTCGCAGCCCGACCCGACCGCGTTCGAGAAGGACCCGGAGAACGATCTGTTCCAGCGCTTCGACATGAGGCGGCTGGACGCGGAGGAGGTTCGCGATTCGATTCTGACGGTGAACGGCACGCTGAATCCGAAGATGTTCGGCCCCTCCATCTACCCGAAGATGCCGGCGGAGGTCCTCGCCAGCCAGTCGATGCCGGGCGCGGGCTGGGGTGTATCGACGCCGGAAGAGCAGGCGCGCCGGTCGATCTACATCCACATCAAGCGGTCGCTCACGCTGCCGATGCTCGCGAGCTTCGACGTGCCGGAGACCGACTTCACGTGCCCGGCGCGCAACGTGACCACGCAGCCGACGCAGGCGCTCGGCATGCTGAACAGCGCGTTCCTGAACGAGCAGGCGTCCATCTTCGCGGAGTTCGTGCGGAAGAACGCCGGGCCTGGACCGGATGCACAGGTCCGATTCGCGCTTCGCCGCGCCTTTCAGCGCGAGCCGACAGCGGCGGAGATCGCGCGCGGAGTGAAGCTGATCGATTCAACCGAGAAGACGTACGGGAAGAGCGAGGCCGAAGCGCTAAAGACCTTCTGCGTGGTGGCGCTGAACCTGAACGAGTTCGTCTACCTGGATTAGCGAAAGAGCGCGAGGGACGGCCGGACGCCCTATTATTCCTGGAACAATTCGTCTACCGCGATTTCAAGGTCGGGCAGGACGGCAGACCGGACCACGTCTCCGGAGCCGTACAGACCGGCCCGGACGTAAGCGCCTGATTCAAGCCTGAGGATCTCAACCGTTTCGGTCTGCTGCCCGACAAGCCAGACCTCGAGCACGCCGATAGACGCGTAGTCCGCGAGCTTTGAGGCGAGACGGCGGCGGGTCTCTTCCGGAGAGAGGAGCTCAATCGCCAGGTCCGGGGCGAGTCCTCCGCCGCGGGCGGACTTGAAGTCCGCGCGGGTGTTCCCGCCGACTCGCGCTACCGACCAGAAGGCGAGATCGGGCTGCCGAACCTGGAGCGCAGGGGCTCGTCGAATCACCACGTCGACAGGAGCCATGAGCACAAATCCGGCCCGATTTGCGTGGGCGTGGTTGTCAAGCAGGCGAAAGAGGTCGCCTACGCCGAACTGATGCTCGTCGGACGGCGCCGGGCACATGGCGATCTCCCCGTTGATGATCTCCTGGCGCTCCACCGTGGGCTCCATGACGAGGTAGTCGGCCCATGTGATTCGCTTCGGGCGGCGAGCCTTGCCATGTGGCGCGTCTCGATTCGCAGATATGGATTTGGTCGGCGCTGTCAAAGCCGTATCCCCTATTGCGGGCTGGAAGCGCAGCCGTACTGGCCGAGGGGCGATTCCCCGCGCGCTTGATGTCATTCTACCATGCACACGCGTGCGTGGGCGGGTTCACCTGGAGAACGGAATGCCTGGAGAGAGAAGAGGCGACTTTTGCGGGAGGACGCGGCGGGAGTTCCTGTGGGAGTCCGGCGCGGGATTCATGGGGGCGGCGCTGGCGGCGATGCTCGGCGACGGGTTCTTCGCACAGCAGGCGATGGCTGCGGACGGCGTCACCCCATTCGTTTCCTCCCTTGCGAAGGGGGGTCAGGGTGGTGTGAACCCGCTTGCGCCGAAAGCGCCGCACTTTGCGCCGCGGGCGAAGTCGGTCATCTTTCTCTACATGTACGGCGGACCCAGCCACATCGACACCTTCGACTACAAGCCCGGCATGATCGGGATGGACAACAAGACCATCGCCGTGAAGACGTTTGGGCGGGGCGGACACAAGAACGTGGGCCGAATCGTCGAGCCGCGCTGGAAGTTCAAGCAGTACGGGCAGTGCGGCAAATGGGTGTCGGACCTCTTCCCGCACCTCGCCGGCTGCGTGGACGACATCGCGTTCATCCACTCGATGACCGCCGATTCGCCGATTCACGGGTCGGCGATGCTCCAGATGAACACGGGCAAGATTCAGTCCGGCTCGCCATGCATCGGCTCGTGGGTGAACTACGGGCTGGGGACCGTGAATCAGAACCTGCCGGGATTCGTGGTGATGCTCGACCCGCGCGGCGGGCCCATCAGCGGTGCGAAGAACTGGTCGAGCGGCTTCATGCCGGCGACATACCAGGCGACCACCATCACCGCCGGCGAAACGCCCATCCTCGACCTGAAACGGCCGGAGGGGGTGAGCGAATCCGAGCAGCGCCAGATGCTGGATACGATTCGCGACTACAACATGGAGCACGAAGCGGCCCGCACATACAACTCCAACCTCGCCGCGCGGATCGCCACCTACGAGCTGGCGTACCGCATGCAGGCGACGGCGCCGGAAGCGGTCGATCTGCGGAGCGAGCCGGACCACATCAAGGAGCTGTACGGCATCACGGACAAGCGGAGCGCCACGTTCGGGCGGCAGTGTTTGATGGCGCGGCGGCTGGTGGAGCGGGGCGTGCGATTCGTGCAGCTCTACAGCGGCGGCAACCACAACGACGCCAACTGGGACGCGCACGGCGACCTCATCGACAACCACACTCTGCACGCGGGGGAGACCGACAAGCCCATCGCCGGCCTCATCCGGGACCTGAAGCAGCGCGGCCTTTTCGACGAGACGCTCATCGTGTGGGGCGGGGAGTTCGGGCGACAGCCGACCGCGGAGTACGAGAAGGGAACCGGCCGAGACCACAACGCCTATGGGTTCACGATGTGGATGGCGGGCGGCGGGATTAAGGGCGGCGTGTCCGTGGGCCAGACGGACGAGATCGGGAGCAGGGCGATCGAGGACCCGTTCCAGGTGAAGCACCTCCACGCAACGATTCTGCGCCAGCTCGGCTTCGACCCGAATCGCCTCAGCTACTTCTACAGCGGCCTGAATCAGCGCCTCGTCGGCGTCGAGCACGCCGAGCCTATCGCGAAGATCATCTCCTGAGCCATGAGGCGCTGAAGCCCACCTCCCCCAACCCCCTCCTTGCTTTCGTAACCAGGGAGGGGGGTTTTCGTGCGGCGAGAGGTGCGTGGGCCGGGCGCGGCGGCGAATCGGACAGCAACAGAGGAAGGCAGTGGGCAGAGTCACGGAACCATGGTCGGATAACGCGTTCGCCGTCGCGCTTGCAGGGAATATGCGCACGGCTGCGAATAGACCTTCATTCCCTCCTGGAAGGAGCTCTCCATGGATGCCTTACCGGGGATCCTGACATTCCTCTTTACTGACATCGAAGGCTCGACGCGGCTGTGGGACGAGCATGCCGAGGCCATGAGCCCGGCACTTGCCCGGCACGACGCGTTGGTGCGGGAGAGCATCGAGGCACATCAGGGGCAGGTGTTCAAAACGATGGGCGACGCCTTCCATGCCTCGTTTGCCGAAGCGAACGCCGCGGTGGCGGCCGTGCTCGATCTGCAGAAGCGACTCCAGTCTGACCCGATTCTCGTGGGAGATGTCACGCTGAAGGTGCGGGCGGCGGTCCACAGCGGGACGGCAGGAAGGCGAGACAACGATTTCTTCGGTCCAACCCTCAACCGCACTGCCCGGCTTCTGGCCGCCGCGCACGGGGAGCAGACGCTCGTATCGTCGGTGACGCGCGCGCTGCTGGACCCGATGCTCGCGGATGGAGCGTCCCTGCGCGAGCTTGGTGAGCACCGGCTGCGGGACCTGCGTTCCGACACGATATACCAGCTCGTCCACGCCGCGATTCGCTCCGATTTTCCGCCGATCCTCTCGCTGGGCGCATCGGAGCTTCCGAATAACCTGCCGGAGCAGCTCACCAGCTTCGTGGGGAGGGAGGAGGCGCTCGCCGAGGTGAAGGACCTCGTTTCGAGGAACCGGCTCCTGACGATTACGGGCAGCGGGGGAGCGGGCAAGTCGCGGCTGATGCTGCAGTTTGCGGCGGACGTGCTTCCCGAATTTGCGGGTGGTGTCTGGCTCACGGAGCTGGCGCCGCTCTCCGACCCGGCTCTCGTGCCGTCGGCGATCGCGTCGTCGCTGAGACTTCGCGAAGAGCCCGGCCGGCCCCTGCTGGCGACCATCACCGACTACCTGAAGGAACGCGTGGTCCTCCTTCTAATTGACAACTGCGAGCACGTGCTGGACGACGCCGCGCATGTCGTGGACACCATTCTCCGCGCATGCCCGAAGGTGAAGATTGTCGCCACGAGCCGCGAAGCGCTTGGGGTAGGCGGCGAGCAGAGCTACCGCATACCATCGCTCGCGCTGCCGCCCGCCGGCGCGACACCCCCGCTCAATGAGCTTGAATCGTGCGAATCGATCCGCCTCTTCCTGGACCGGGCGGTGCTTGCGCAGCCGTCGTTCCGTTTGACAACGGCGAATGCGGAGCCCATTGCGCGGATCTGCCGACGGCTGGACGGAATCCCGCTGGCCATCGAGCTCGCCGCGGCCCGGGCGCGCGCGCTGGCTCCGGACCAGATCGCTGCCCGTCTGGACGATCGCTTCCGGTTGCTCACGGGAGGGAGCCGCACTGCGCTTCCCCGGCAACAGACGCTCCGCGCGATGATCGATTGGAGCTATGACCTGCTCTCACCTAAGGAGCAGGCGCTGCTCCAACGGCTCTCCGTCTTTGCCGGCGGCTGGACGCTGGAGTCGGCCGAGAAGGTGTGTGCCGATGAGCCCGCCTGAATCGACCATCGAGGAATACGAGATCCTCGACCTCCTCACCACGCTTGTCGACAAGTCGCTCGTCGCGTATGACGACGCAACGGGCCGCTACCGCTTACTTGAGACGGTGCGCCAATTCGGGCGAGACCGGCTGCTGGAGAGCGCTGGGAGCGAGACCGTGTTTGGTCGCCATCTCGAATGCTTCCTGGGCCTGGCCGAGCAGGCGCAACAGGGACTCTTCGGTCCAGAGCAGCGCGCCTGGCTGGACCGGCTGGAGAGGGAGCATGACAACCTGCGCGCAGCCCTGGCGTGGTCGGAAGCGCATGAGCGGGGCGATGCAGGGTTGCGCCTGGGCGCGGCGCTGTGGCGGTTCTGGTCGGTTCGGGGCTACCTGGCCGAAGGCCGTGAACGTCTGCGATCCGCCTTGTTGCACCCAGCGGCTTCCGCGCCTACGGTGGAGCGCGCGAAGGCGCTCGACGGAGCGGGCCTGCTGGCCATGAACTGCTACGACTTCACAGCGGCCTCTGCTCTTTACGAGGAAGCTCTGTCCATCGGCCGTGAGCTCGGAGCCGGGCGAGTCATCGCGATGGCGTGCAACAGTCTCGGTGATTCAAGACGATACGAGGGGGACGGCGGCACGGCGCGCTCCCTTTACGACGAGGCCCTCAGATTCGGGCGAGAGGTCGACGATCAATGGGATGTCGCTTATGCGCTTACCGCACTGGGAATAATGGCCATCGGGGAATGCAGCTTCGCGGAAGCCCGGTCGCTGTTGGAGGAAGGCCTGGCGATAAAACGAGCGTTGGGCGACAAACGGTCCATTGCCTACTCCTTAGTCCAGCTTGCCGATCTCGCCCTGGCCGAGGAGACCACGAGCGAAGCGCGCTCTCTTTACGAGGAGAGCCTCGTGATTAGACGCGAGCTCGGCGACAAACGCTGGATCGCCCTGTCGCTCAGCAGCCTGGGGTCGCTGGACGAGGCAGACGGTGACTTCATGGCGGCGCGGGCGCGGCTTGCGGAGAGCGCCGCCATCTTCGTGGAGGTTGGAGACAGGAACAGCGGCGCGGATAACCTGAAGCGAGTTGCGCAGTCGGCCGCCGTACAGGGACAGTCGCGGCTTGCGGCCCGCATCTTCGGCGCGGCTGAGAGGCTGCGCGAACATCCGGAATCAGTCGTGTCTCCGGCAGACGTCCCACGGCAAGATTCATCCGTCGCGGGCGTCCGCGATGTTCTCGGTGAAGCAGAATTCGAGGAAGCCTGGAAGGAGGGCCGCGCCATGACGCTGGAGCAGGCGATCGAGTTTGCGCTGAGCGAAGCCGATGAGCACACCTGAATCGCCTATCGAGGAGCACGAGATTCTCGATCTCCTCACCGCATTGGTAGACAAGTCGCTCGTCGCCTATGACGAATCGGCGGGGCGGTTTGACCTGCTGGAGACTGTACGGCAGTACGCCCGCGACCGGCTGGTGGACTCGGGCGGCGGCGCCTCGTGGCGAGATCGGCATCTCGCGCGGTTTATTGAGCTCGCCGAAGAAGCCGAACCACACCTTACCGGAGCCATCGCGGCGGAATGGCTCGACCGGCTTGAGGCGGACCACGACAACATTCGTGCCGCACTCGAGTGGACCAGTTGTCGCGGCGTTCCGGCGAGCGTCAGGTTGGCGGGCAGCCTCTGGCGGTTCTGGGAGATTCGCGGCTATTTGTCGGAAGGTCGATTGCACCTGCGCTCGGCCATTCAGTCAGGCACTGGTGGAGCCTCGGCGGCCGAGCAGGCAAGGGCGCTCACCGGCGCGGGGCTGCTTGCGCTCGACCAGGGCGATTATGACGAGGCGGCCTCATTTTTCGAGGAGTGCCTCGCACTGTATCGCGGCCTCAAGGACCGGCATGGCGAATCGGCATCGTTGAACAATCTCGGTATCGCCGCCGCGAATCAGGGGCAACACGAGAGGGCCCTCCGGCTGCATGAGGCCAGCCTCGCAATCCGCAGGGAGCTTGGTAATGCTCGCCTCATCGCGATGTCGCTCAACAACCTCGGCGCGCTCTCGTCCGAACAGGCCGACTATCGCCAGGCAATCGTGTATCTGGAGGAGAGTCTTGCGATTTCGCAGCGTCTCCGAAACCTCCGAAGCGTCGCAAAGTCGCTCAACAACCTCGGCATCGCACTCTCATTTCTGGGAGATCACGAAGGGGCGCTCGAGCGCCTGGATGCGGCGATCTCGGCATGGGCCGAGGTTGGCGACAGCGTGGGCACGGCGCGGTGCCTGGCGAACATTGCGAATGTCAGAATCGAGCAGGGCGATTGTCAAGCAGCCCGCCCATTGATTCGCCAGAGCCTCGAAATTGCCCGCGAGATAGGCGACCGGGCTCTTATTGTCACATGTGTCGATGAGAGCGCCCTGGTGACAGCGGCCGGCGGAATGATTGAGCGCGCCGTAACGCTGTGGGGCGCTGCCGATTGCCTGCGGAGTAAAATCGGCCGTCCCCGGATAGCGGGCGACCATGAGAGATACGTCCGGGGTAACATCTCGGCGCGCGCTGCAATGGGCAAGCCGAGCTATGTAAAATGCATCGCAGCCGGCCGCGCCATGACGATGGACGAGGCGATAGAGCTGGCTCTGGAGGATTCCACGTTAGGTCCGCCGCAAAGAGCCACTTGATGTGTGAAGGTCATTAGCCGCAGCGTCGCCGATCCGCGTTACCGTGTACTCATCACACTTGTGAGGAGCCTCTCCATGAATCGTTTTCTCTTCTCGTCCATCATTCTGTTGGGCCTGTGCAGTGAGTCCCTCGCGCAGACGATGCCCGAATCGATGGTCTCGGCGCTCGTGTGGCGGAACATCGGGCCGTTCCGAGGCGGGCGCGTGGCGGCTGTCACGGGCGCCATCGGGCAGCCGGGCGTCTTCTACATGGGTCTGCCTGCCGGCGGAGTCTGGAAGACGACCAGCGCTGGGACGACCTGGTATCCCATCTTCGATTCGGTGCGGGACGCCTCGTCGGTTGGCGCGGTAGTGGCCGCGCCGTCCGACCCGAACGTGATTTACGTCGGGATGGGCGACATGATAGCGGGCGGCAACATCAGCGAGGGAAACGGTGTCTGGAAGTCCACCGACGCGGGCAAGACGTGGTCGCACATGGGGCTGGACGAGACGAAGCAGATTCCGTCCATCCTGGTCGACCCGCATGACCCGAATCTGGTGATGGTCGCCGCGCAGGGGAACATCCACGTGAAGTCCGACCAGCGCGGGCTCTTTAGGTCTTCGGATGGCGGGAAGACGTGGAAGAAGACGCTCTACGTGGACGATCAGACCGGAATCCAGAAGATTACGTGGGCGTTCGACCATCCGGAGGTGATGCTGGCGACGACGGTGCGGCACTACTTTGCGCCGGGCGCGGGTCGCGGCTTCGGATATGAGAGCGCGGCAGGCAACTCAGGCACCCGGCTCTATAAGTCCACGGACGAGGGGCTCACCTGGAAGGAGCTGACGGGCGGCGGGCTGCCGGTCCTCTCCGGCCGGACGTGCGTCGCGGTGGCGAATGGAACGAATGCGCAGCGCATGTTCCTCGTGGGCAACTTCGGGCTCTACCGCTCCGATGACGGCGGCGCGACGTGGCGGCAGATGGACGCGGCGGACCGGCGAGTCGCGAACGGGCAGGGCGGCTACAACTGCGGCGTCTACGTGAATCCGAAGGATCCGGATACCGTCTACGTCATCAACACGTGCAGCTACGTCTCGCGCGATGGCGGGAAGACATTCACGGGATTCAAGGGCGCGCCGGGCGGCGACGACCCCCAGCAGATGTGGCTCGACCCACCGA
>Ga0207667_10008948_pt1 | contig 11841 bp, 12 predicted proteins | sample KBSCornC52_FD_184301 | JGI IMG/M metagenome (GOLD analysis project Ga0207667, IMG submission 184301) | Corn rhizosphere microbial communities from Kellogg Biological Station, Michigan, USA - KBS Corn C5-2 (SPAdes) (version 2) | ecosystem: Host-associated > Plants > Roots > Rhizosphere > Soil ...
GTGCTGGTTCGCACGCTGGTGGCGCGGTATCGCGAGGAAATGCAGGCCGGCGTCGCCAAGCTGGAGCAGCACGTCTCCGATCCGTTGGAACTGCTGCGCGCCTATGCCGGATTCTGGGAGGGTTGCATCGCCGACGCGGCGTCTTCATTTTGCGTCTGCGCCCTGCTGGCAAGTGAGATGCCGATTCTTCCCGAGGAAATCGCGCTCGAAGTGCGCGCGCATTTCAAGGCGCTGGCGGCCTGGCTTACCGGCGTCTTCGCACGCGGCGCAGAGCAAGGCCGCCTTGCGCTGACCGGATCGGCCGAAGCCGAAGCGGACATCTTCATGGCCACCGTCCACGGCGCCATGCTGTCGGCGCGAGCCTATGGAGATGCAAAAATGTTCGGCGCCATCGTCAATCCGGTGCTGGCCCGCGTCGCACATCAGGCCTGATGGCTTGATGAATCAAACTTGATGGACAGAGTTTAAGAAGCGCATTGATTATTTCATCGTTCGGCCACTTTACCTACCGATTAGTAGGTAGTTTATTTGAAGGGATTGTACGTCCGGAACAAGGTCGATGCACTCCTCCACTCTTTGATAAAGGATAGCTCCATGTTTGGAATTTCTCATCTCGGCTGGGTGCACACCCTCGGCAGCCTGCCGGCCATTCCGGCGGCGGTGTACATGTTTGCGCGCCATGGCCGCATCGTGCCGCGTTCGACTGCCGGCGGCATCTATTTCGTGTCGATGCTGATCGGCGCCATCAGCGTTTTCCTGGTCGCGCATCAGGCGGTCAGTTACGGCATCGCCGTGGCCACGCTGGTCTTTCTCCTTGCCGGCTACGGTGTGGGGAGATTGCCGGTAGGCCGCAGCGCAGCGGTCTATGCGGAAACCATCTTCCTTAGCATCACGGCATTCCTGCTGATGGTGCCGACCGTCTCGGAAACGCTGCGCCGGGTGCCGGACGGCCATCCGTTCGTGACCGACCTGAAGTCGCCATTGCTGCTGGGATTCCAGGGCGCGCTGTTCGTCATGCTGCTCGGCGGACTGCTCATCCAGATCGTGTATTTGCGCAGGCAGGGCAAGACCGCACTCATACGAGCATAATCAAGCTGACGCCGTGCGGCGTCGGTTTTGCCTGAGGAGAAACAGATGGCACGCAATCCCGTAACACCGGTTCAGCCCGTCGACGCGGTTGGCGCGACCAGACGCGTCGACAGCGGCTCCACCTATTTTCGTCATCTGGATCAGTGGCGCCTCGCCTCCGAGGTCCAGGCCGCCGAACGGCGCGCAAAGAAACAGCAGCAGATGTCACAAGAGCCGCAGGCCGGAGACGGCGAATTCTCCCGCGCGCTGTCGGATGCGGCAAATGCCGACGCGCCGGATCGAAAACGCTAAAGCCATCCTCAAAGCCGGCGCCAATTGCCAGCTTTTTCCATGGCGGGATACCGAAGAGACTCCTTGATATAGTGGCGTGGCAGTATTTTCCACAACCAACCTGGAAGGATCGACATGGACTTGCAATTGAAGGGCAAGACGGCCCTGGTAAGCGGCAGCACCGCCGGCATCGGTTACGCGATCGCGCACACGCTGGCCCAAGAAGGCGCGAACGTGATCGTCAACGGCAGAAAACAGGCCAGCGTGGACGAGGCGGTGGAGCGCATCCGTTCGGAAACCGGCGGCACGGTCCAGGGTTATGCCGGCGACCTGAGCAAGGCGGAAGCCGCCAATGAAGTCATTCAGCGTCATCCCGGCATCAACATCCTCGTCAACAACCTCGGCATCTTCGAGCCCAAGGCCTTTGAAGATATTCCCGACGAAGACTGGCTGCGCTTCTTCGACGTCAATGTCCTCAGCGGCGTGCGTCTTGCGCGCCTGGTGCTGCCGGAAATGAAGCGGACCAACTGGGGCCGCATCATCTTCATCTCCAGTGAAAGCGCGGTGCAGATTCCCACCGAAATGATCCACTACGGCATGACCAAGACCGCGCAACTCGCGGTGTCGCGCGGGCTGGCGGAATCCGTCGCCGGCACCGGCATCACGGTCAACAGCATCTTGCCCGGCCCGACCAAATCGCGCGGCGTGGGCGACTTCGTCGAAGACATGGCGCGGGCGAGCGACAAGACCTTCGAGCAGGTCGAGGCGGAGTTCTTCGACCACGTTCGTCCGACATCGCTGATCAAGCGCTTCGGTACGCCGCAGGAAGTGGCGTCGCTGGTGGCCTACGTGGTGAGTCCGCTGGCCTCCGCCACCACCGGCGCGGCGCTGCGTGTCGATGGCGGGGTGATCAAGAGCGCATTCTGACGAAACGCGGACGGAAACACCAACGACTGCGCGGCCTTCGACATCAGCAGAAGGCATCAATCAAGCCGGCGCCTGACGCCGGCTTTTTTCATTCCAATCGTTGTTTCAGCAAGGCGGGGTTTTCTGCACGCCCGGTCCGTCAGGTAAGCTCCAGACGACCCGGCGTGATATCGATACTGCCCTTCAACATCGGCAACGTCCCCAGTTTGAAGATGCCGACCAGGGCGGACAACTTTGCCGCCTGCTCTTGCAAGGATTGTGCAGCGGCGGCGGCTTGCTCGACCAGCGCAGCGTTTTGCTGGGTGACATTGTCCATCTGTGAAACGGCATCGTTGATTTGTTCTATGCCTTCGCTTTGCTGACGGCTGGATTGTGAAATTTCGGCCACCATGCCATTGACCTTCCTGACGCTGCCGACCACCTCGCCCATCGTCGTACCGGCCTGCTCCACCAGAGAACGCCCGATATCGACTTGCTTCACGGAGTCAGTGATCAGCACCTTGATTTCCTTTGCGGCAGTAGCGCTGCGTTGCGCAAGGTTGCGCACTTCCGACGCGACAACGGCGAAACCACGCCCCTGCTCCCCGGCGCGCGCCGCTTCCACGGCGGCATTCAGCGCGAGGATATTGGTCTGAAAGGCAATGCCGTCAATGACCGAAATAATTTCCACAATCTTGTGCGACGAGTTGTTGATCAAACCCATGGTGTTGATGACTTGCTGAACGACTTCTCCGGCTTTGGCCGCGACGTCCGATGCCGACGTCGCCAGTTCGTGCGCCTGGATTGCACTACCGGAATTCTGTTTCACCGTCGATGCCAATTCCTCCATGGACGATGCCGTTTCTTCCAGCGAACTTGCCTGCTGCTCCGTGCGCGACGACAAATCCAGATTACCTTTGGCAATCTGGCTGGACGCTGTCGCAATCGTATCGGTGCCGGCACGCACCTGGCCGACGATTTGTGCCAGCGCGTCACGCATGCTCTTTATTGAGAACAACAGGCTGCCCTGATCACTCGGCTTGGTTTCTATGTTGACGGTCAGATCTCCATGCGCGATCCGGGTGGCAATCTGATTCGCGTAGGCAGGCTCTCCGCCGAGCTGGCTCAGTACGCTGCGCGTGATCAGATAGGCCGCCATGATGCTGACGACCAGCGCAAGTCCGCCGAACACCAGCATCATGAAACGTGCGTTGACGTAAGCGACGTCAGCATTGTTCGAAGCGTCCTCGTTCTGTTTGTTTTCCAGTACGATGAAGTTGTTGAGCTGCTCCCACCATTTCCGCTGGACCGGCCGGAATTCATTGCGCAGTACCGCGTACGCCTCGTCTCGCTTGCCCGCCAGGATCAGTTCCATTACCTGTTTCACATAACCGTTGGCGACCTTGGCGGTTTCGCTGATGGCGGCGAACAGTTGCCGCTCTTCCGAGCTTGTCGCACTCTCGCTCTTGAGCATATCCCCCAATTTTTTCTCCGCTGCGGCATATTTCTTTGCCTGCGTATCGACGCGCTTCATTTCGGCGTCGATTTCCGTCGGGTTGTCGCCAAGCAGGATCATGTTACGCAAAGCCAGCGCGCGTTCGGTGATGGAAAGATACATCGACGAGGCTTCGCTGGCTTCGACGTTATTGATCTTCGTGATCTCATCCATGCGCTGCTTCTGTTGCGCCATCTGGATGATGCCGAGCAGTGTGACGACGATAAGCAACACGCAGACCAGCGTGAATCCGATTGCCAGGCGCGCGGAGATTTTTAACTGTGAGAGTTTCATGTTGCCCTCAGAAGGTGACGTGATGCAAAGATTTATATTCCTGCATTTTTCGCAGGTGCCGCGCCCGGTCTGCCCAGGATTTCCCCACCGTGATGCAATATCGAAATACTTGCGAATGAACAGATGAGCTTATCGAAACAGCAATGAAACACCGTCCCTCCCCCGGCATTTCCTGGATGCAGCAACATCTGTTTTTTGTACTTAGTTGACGTAATTTGCAGTTACGAGATTAGCATTCTTTGGCTGGCGTTAATGGGGTATCTCCATTAAAACGCGCTGATATTGACCATCTGATAAGCAGTCGTCAGCCAGGCTTCCTGCGCTTTCCAGGCATTGGCAATTCCCACATGTCGGCCACCCCGTCCAAACGTGTCTCGAATAGCGGCACGATCCTTCATGGAACACCTGAGAAGCGACTGGTGCCGGTTTCCGGCAAGCTGCAGTGTGGCGATTTTCTCGTCAAATCTGCCAATGGCATCTCGTGCTTATGAGAAATTTCTCGCCTTTAACGAACCTTCAACACCAAATCGCCTTTCCCGGGACTTACAATTGAATTCCCGCTTTATGAGAATTCAATTTCTTAATATGAGAAAAATGAGGAATCATCCGGCCATGAACTCTCCCGCCTCTTCTCATCTGACGCCGCCGCCCGCCGTCGCCACCAGCGAACGTTCGCTGATGGTGTTGTCGGTGATTGCGCGTTACGGCAAGCCGATCGCCGTGCGCAAGCTGAAGGAGCTGACCGGCTTGCCGCAGAGCACGCTGTACCGCCATCTGCTGCCGCTGAAAAAATGGGGACTGGTGCAGGAGCAGGACAATTTCTACGCGCCCGGCCCGCTCAGCGTGCAGCTGGCCTGGGGCTTCGACCATACCTCTTACCTGGTCAGCAACGCCCAGCCCGAAATGCTGCAGCTGGCCAAGAAGTGCGGTGAGAGCGTCGGCCTGATGGTGGCTGTCAACGACCAGGTCACCTGCCTCGACATGGTCGACAGCGAGCAATCGTTGCGCTGTTCGTTTTCCAAGGGGCGCTCGCATCCGCTGTCGCGCGGCGCCTCGGCCAAGGCGGTGCTGGCGCATCTGCCGCAAGCCATGGCCGAGAACATCGTCGAGCGCCAGCTGCACGGCAAGGATGACGACATCGCACGCCTGCACGGCGAACTCGCCGCCATCCGCAGCCAAGGTTATGCGGTCAGCGAAGGTGAAGTCGACTGGGGCGTGTGGGGCGTGAGCGCTCCGGTGTTTTACAAGCCCGGCCAGGCGGCCGGCGCGATTACCCTGATGGCGCCGGCGATCCGGGCCGAAGAGCGGCAGCGCGAGCTGATTGCCGCCACGGTCCAGGCGGCGGCGACCATCAGCGAACGTCTTGCCCTGTTTTAATCAGTTCACCAGAAGTCCGTTGCAGGTCCATTACAAGTTGTCCATTAAGTTGTCCATTAAGTCGTCCATAAGTTGTCCATCCGAGGGAGAAACCATGAACCACCGCCGCCGCCTCATCCGCATGCTCGCCGCCGTCAGTCTCGCCGCCGGCTTTACCGTCGCCCCGGCGCTGGCCTGTGCGCAGACCGTTGACGTCATCCGCGTCGCCACCGACGCCACCTTCCCGCCGTTCGAGTTCTTCAAGGACGGCAAGCGCACCGGCTTCGACATCGAACTGATCGAACTGCTCGGCAAGACCATGGGCAAGAAGGTCGAATGGACCGACATCGATTTCAAGGGCCTGATCCCCGGCCTGGTGTCGCGCCGCTTCGACGTCGCCTCGTCGGCCATCTACATCACCGAAGAACGCCGCCGCGTGGTCAACTTTACCGACCCCTACTATCCGGGCGGCCTGGTGGTCCTGACCAAGGCCAGCAACAACGCGATCAAGCAACCGTCGGATCTGGCCGGCAAGAAGGTCTCGGTGCAGGTCGGCACCAAGTCGGCCAACTACCTGAAAGAGTATTACCCGCAAGCCGAGCGCATCGAAGTCGAGAAGAACCAGGAAATGTTCAACCTGGTTGAAATCGGCCGCGCCGACGCCGCCGTCACCGGCAAGCCGGCCGCCATCGAATACGCCAAGACCCGTCCCGGCATGAAGGTGCTCGACAAGCAGGTCAGCATCGAGTTGTACGGCTACGCCGTGCGCAAGGACCTACCGCAGCTGACCGAAGAAATGAACGCCGCGCTCAAGAAGGTCAAGCTCGACGGCAGCTACGACAAGCTGGTGCAGAAGTGGTTGTCGTCGTCGGCCAAGTAATTTAATAAAAAAGACGTAAGGAGATCAGATGAGCTTGGATTTTGTGCCCGTATTCGAGGGCTGGCCGGACCTGTTGCATGGCGCCATCGTGACGGTGGAAATCACCGCCATTTCGCTGGTGCTCGGTTGTTTCCTCGGCCTGCTGGTCGGCCTCGGCCGGCTGGACCGCAGCAAGCGCCTGGTCTACGGCATCTGTACTGCTTACGTCACCTTCATCCGCGGCACGCCGCTGCTGGTGCAGTTGTTCCTGCTGTTCTTCGGCTTGCCGCAATTCGACATCCTGCTTCCGGCTTTCCTGTGCGGCGTGCTGGGCCTGGGCATCTATTCCGGCGCCTATGTGTCGGAAATCGTGCGCGGCGCCATCCAGTCGATCGACAAGGGCCAGATGGAAGCGGCGCGCTCGCTCGGCATGTCGTCGGGCAAGGCAATGCGCACCATCATCCTGCCGCAAGCCATCGTGCGCATGATTCCGCCGCTGGGCAATGAGTTCATCGCGCTGATCAAGAACTCGGCGCTGGTGTCGTTGCTGACCATCGCCGACCTGATGCACGAAGGCCAGAAAATCATCAGCGTGTCCTACCGTTCGCTGGAAGTCTATATCGCCGTCGCGCTGGTCTACCTGGTGCTGACCAGCCTCACCAGCATGGCCCTGCAGCGGGTCGAGAAACACCTGCGCGCAGGAGGAGCCGTCTGATGTCCACGCCTATTTCCGCGCCCATTTCTGCGCCCATGATCAACGTCTCCAAACTCGGCAAATCCTTCTCCGGCCATCGCATCCTGCACGGCATCGATCTGGAAGTCGCGGCCTCGCAAGTGGTGGTCATCATCGGCCCCAGCGGTTCCGGCAAGAGCACGCTGCTGCGCTGCTGCAACGGTCTCGAAGTGGCGGAAGAAGGCAGCATCTCGATCTGCAACCAGGACCTGCTGGTGAACGGCAAGATGATCGCCGACCACGCCCTGAACGAGCTGCGCACGCAGGTCGGCATGGTGTTCCAGTCGTTCAACCTGTTCCCGCATCTGTCGGTGCTGGACAACGTTACGGTCGGTCCGCGCAAGATCCGCGGCACGCCCAAGGACGAAGCCGACACGCTGGCGCGCACGCTGCTGGCCAAGGTCGGCCTCGCCGCCAAGGCCGACGCCATGCCCGCCACCCTGTCGGGCGGCCAGAAGCAGCGCGTGGCCATCGCTCGTGCGCTGGCGATGCAACCGAAGGTCATGCTGTTCGACGAACCGACTTCGGCGCTCGATCCGGAGCTGGTCGGCGAGGTCTTGCAAGTCATGAAGGCGCTGGCCAACGAAGGCATGACCATGATCGTGGTCACGCATGAAATGGGCTTCGCGCGCGAGGTCGCCGATGTCGTCGTGGTGATGGACCAGGGCCGCATCGTCGAGGCCGGCAAACCCGAACAGATTTTCGTCAATCCGGTGCAGGAGCGCACCCGCAGCTTCTTGCAGGCGGTATTGGCTCGCAACAACTCATCAGCAGCATAGGATTTATCTGAGCATGGATCACACTCTCTGGAACGGCCGCATCGATCATGACAGCGCCGGCGACACCCGCCGCCTGCATCAATTGGTCGTGCCGTTCAGCAATGACGTCAAGGGCGGCGGCGCGTTGATCGGCTTCGCCAGCGACGAAGGCGTGCGCCGCAACCATGGCCGCGTCGGCGCGGCACAAGGTCCGGATGCGATCCGCCGCATGCTGGCGAATCTGCCGGCGCATCGCATCACGCAACTGGCCGACGCCGGCAACATCGACTGCAACGACGGCGACCTCGAACAGGCGCAGCAACGGCTGGCCGGCAAGATCGCCGACGTCATGGCGCAAGGCGTGTTCCCGCTGGTGCTGGGCGGCGGCCATGAAGTAGCGTACGGCAGCTTCCTCGGCATCATGCGCCACCTCGGCCGCTCGATGCCGCAGCGCAAGCTGCTGATCATCAACTTCGACGCCCATTTCGATTTGCGCGAAGCCGAACGCTCGACCTCGGGCACGCCGTTCAAGCAGATCGCCGAATGGTGCGAATGGGCCGACGTCGGTTTCCATTACCTGTGCTTCGGCATCAGCCAGCTCGGCAACACGCCGGCGCTGTTCACGCGCGCGCAGCAACTGGGCGTGGACTACGTCAGCGACACCGACGTCGCCACCCGCAGCCTGGCCGAACTCGACGCGCAATTGCGCCTGCGCCTGGAGGACGTCACCGACGTCTACCTGACCATAGACCTCGACGTCTTGCCCGGTGAAAAGGCGCCCGGCGTGTCGGCCCCGGCCGCCTTCGGCATGGCGCTGGAGAAGGTCGAAAAGCTGGTTTCCTCCATCCGCGCCAGCGGCAAACTGATCGCCGCCGACATTGCCGAATGCAATCCGGTCTATGACCGCGACGGCATGACCGCCAAGGTCGCCGCGCGTCTGGCGCACCTGATCCTGCAACCGGCATAGAATAGAGCGTGCTGCGCGCCTTGCGGCCGCAGCACCCCTGTTCCACTTATCGCCCACACTCTCCTTAACCGGCCTCTCCCATGTCCGTCCTGATCCCGCAATCGCAACAACGCCTGATGCGCTGGAAAAACGGCGGCGGCATGACGTGCGAAATCCAGCGCTTTCCGCAGGACAGCTCGCTCGACTCCTTCGACTGGCGCATCAGCGTCGCCACGGTGCAGCAGGCCAATGAGTTTTCGCTGTTCCCGGGCGTGGATCGTTCGCTGGCGATCCTGGAAGGCAAAGGCATCCTGCTCGACGTTGCCGGCGAGCTTGGCGTCGAGCAACGTGAATTGACGCCGCGCGATCCGGTCTACCGCTTCGACGGCGAGACCGCGATCCACTGTACGCTGATCGGCGGCGGCATCGTCGACTTCAACGTCATGACGCGCCGCGCCGCCTTCACCCACACGCTGGAACAACTGACCATCACCCGGCCCACGGTACTGTCGGCGACCGGCGACACCGCACTGGTGTACGTCGTCAACGGCAATTGCCAGCTAGCCAACGAGACCAAGGTCCATGCCGGCGACGCCGTGCTGTTCCGCGATGCGGACGAAGAACGCCTGCTGATTTCGGATGCGGCGGAACTGATGCTGGTGCAGTTGTACCGGCAGCCGCGTTAGACCACGCCCCGCTCCTCTCGTCATGCTGCCGATCCTGGCAGCACGCACGCAGGCATTCATTACACTGTGTATCAATTCAATTGCAGTGCCCCGTATTTATCAATGCGGAGGGCATCGGTATAGTCCATCGTGAAGCAGACGTTCCCCATCACCTCACGACCCAAGGAGTTTCACCATGCCCTACGTCAACATCCGCGTTACCCGCGAAGGCGTCATCACCGCTGCTCAAAAACTGGAACTGATCCAGGGCACCGCCGAGCTGCTCCAGCGCGTCCTCAACAAGCATCCCTCCTCCACCTTCGTCGTCATCGATGAAGTCGACACCGACAACTGGGGCGTCGGCATGGAGAACGTGACTGGCTTGCGCCAGCGCCAGGCCGCCGAAAAAGCCGCCAAGTCCATCGAAAGTCAGGACAAGAAATGAAGCTCGTGTATGTAGGCGATCCCATGTGTTCATGGTGCTATGGCTTCGGCAAGGAACTCGCCGAACTGACTGAACGCCATCCCGATCTGCCGGTGGAAATCGTGGTGGGCGGTTTACGCGCCGGCGCCACCGATGTGCTCGACGACGCCGGCAAGCAGTTCCGTTTGACGCATTGGGCGCGCGTGGAAGCGGCCAGCGGGTTGCCGTTCAATCGCGAAGGCCTGATGGCGCGTGAGAATTTCGTGTACGACACCGAGCCGATCTGCCGCGCCGTGGTTGCCGCCCGCATCCTTGCCCCCGGGGCGGATCTGCTGGCGGTATTCCGCGCGTTGCAACATGGCTTTTATGTGGAGGCAGTCGACACCACCGATGGCCGCATCCTGAGCCGGCTGGCCACGGATGCACTGGCGCTCGGCGGCCATGCGATCGATGCCGACACGTTTTATCGGGTGTGGTCGGAGGAAAGCACCATCGCCGCTGCGCGCAGCGATTTCCGCCGGGCCCGTGCGCTGGGGGTGCAAAGCTTCCCGACGCTGTTCCTGGAGAAGGACGGTGAGTTGCTTAATCTCAGTCCGGGCTATGTCTCCGTCGATGAGCTCGACGCGAATCTGCAATCAATCCTGCAATCGGCGTTGCACTGATTTGTACAACGCCCCGCGTAATCTCCTTGCGAGATTACGCGTTCACGCTTCCCACACTACCCATGATCGCCAGCGCCACCGCTTCGGCCACCTTGATGCCGTCGATGGAGGCCGACATGATCCCGCCCGCATAACCGGCGCCTTCGCCGGCCGGATACAGCCCCTTGGTGTTGAGGCTTTGCAGCGTGTCGTCGTTGCGGCGGATGCGCACCGGTGACGAGGTGCGCGTTTCGACGCCGGTCAGCATCGCATCGTGCATCGCATAGCCGCGGATCTGCTTGTCGAAGAACGGCAGCGCTTCGCGGATGGCGTCGATGGCGTAGTCGGGCAGCGACTGATCGAGCTCACCCAGCAGCACACCCGGCTTGTACGATGGCGTCACGCTGCCGAGCTGGGTGGACGGCTTCTTCGCCAGGAAGTCGCCGACCAGCTGGCCCGGCGCGTCGTAGTTGCGGCCGCCCAGTTCATAGGCGCGCGACTCCCACTTGCGTTGGAATTCGATGCCGGCCAGCGGATGGCCGGGATAGTCGGCCGGTGAAATGCCGACCACGATGCCGCTGTTGGCGTTGCGCTCGTTGCGTGAGTATTGGCTCATGCCGTTGGTGACCACGCGCTCCGGCTCCGAGCTCGCCGCCACCACGGTGCCGCCCGGGCACATGCAGAAGCTGTAGACCGACCGGCCGTTGGAGGCGTGATGCACCAGCTTGTAGTCGGCCGCGCCGAGAATCGGATGGCCGGCGCTGGGGCCGAAGCGGCACTTGTCGATCAGCGACTGCGGATGTTCGGCGCGGAAGCCGATCGAGAACGGCTTGGCTTCCATGTAGACGCCGCGGTCGTACAGCATCTGGAAGGTGTCGCGCGCGCTGTGGCCGATCGCCAGCACGACGTGATCGGCTGCGATGTGTTCGCCGCCGGCCAGCGTCACGCCACGCACCTGGCCGTCTTCGATGACGAGGTCGTCGACGCGTTGCTCGAAGCGGAACTCACCGCCCAGCGCGACGATTTTTTCGCGCATCAGCTGCACCATTTTCACCAGGCGGAAAGTGCCGATGTGCGGCTTGCTGACGTACATGATTTCCGGCGGCGCGTCGGCGGCGACGAACTCGGTCAGCACCTTGCGGCCGTAATGCTTGGGATCCTTGACCTGGCTGTAGAGCTTGCCGTCGGAGAAGGTGCCGGCGCCGCCTTCGCCGTATTGCACGTTCGATTCCGGCTTCAGTTCGCGCTTGCGCCACAGGCCCCAGGTGTCCTTGGTGCGTTCGCGCACGGTCTTGCCGCGTTCCAGGATCAGCGGATTGAAGCCCATCTCGGCCAGGATCAGGCCGGCGAAAATTCCGCACGGGCCGGTGCCGATGACGATCGGACGCTTGCTCAGTCCGGCCGG
>Ga0207667_10008954_pt1 | contig 11839 bp, 9 predicted proteins | sample KBSCornC52_FD_184301 | JGI IMG/M metagenome (GOLD analysis project Ga0207667, IMG submission 184301) | Corn rhizosphere microbial communities from Kellogg Biological Station, Michigan, USA - KBS Corn C5-2 (SPAdes) (version 2) | ecosystem: Host-associated > Plants > Roots > Rhizosphere > Soil ...
CGAACGGCCCGCCGCGGTCGTGATCCATTCCGGCAAGCCATCGGGTTTCGCGGTCGGCGCCGATTTGAAGGAATTCGAGGGCTACGAACGCCAAGGCAGCGTGCGCGAGGAAATCGAACACGGCCAGCGAGTGTTCGAACGCCTGTCGCGCGTGCCGATGCCGACCGTCGCCGCGATCCACGGCGCCTGCATGGGCGGCGGCACCGAGCTTGCGCTGGCGTGCCGGATGCGCGTCGCCGTACGCGCGCCGGAAACCCGCATCGCGCTGCCGGAAGTGCAACTCGGCATTCATCCGGGCTGGGGCGGCACCGCGCGCCTGCCGCGCCTGATCGGCGCACCGAAAGCACTTGCGATGATGCTGACCGGGCGCGCGGCATCGGCCGAACGCGCACTCTCGGAAGGCCTGGTCGATCGGCTGGCCGCGCCGGATGCGTTGCTGGATGAAGCACGCAAGCTGGCGCTGCGTCCGATTACGCGTCCGATCGCTCAGCGTGCCATCGCGTGGTGGACGAATTGCTGGCCCGCGCGGCAAATGCTTGCACCGATCGTGCGCAAGCAAGCCGCGGCCAAGGCGCCGCCAAGACATTACCCCGCGCCGTTCGCGTTGATCGATGTGTGGCGCCGCGGCGGTGGCGACGTCCACCAGCGCTTGCATCTGGAGGCGCGCTCGGTCGCGAGACTCGCGGCCACGCCGACCGCGCACAATTTGATCCGCATTTTCTTCCTGCGCGAACGGCTGCGCGGGCTCGCGGGCGACACGCCACACGGCATCCGTCACGTGCATGTGGTCGGCGCCGGCGTGATGGGCGGCGACATCGCCGCGTGGAGCGCGCTGCGCGGTTTCGAGGTGACGCTGCAGGACCGCGAGATGAAGTTCATCGAGCCGGCGCTTTCCCGCGCGCGCAAGTTGTTCGGGAAGAAACTGAAAACGCGCGAACGCATCGAACCGGTCGAGGCGCGCCTCACGCCGGACGTCGAAGGCGCAGGCATTGCGTCCTCGCAATTGGCGATCGAAGCCATCTACGAAAATCCGGAAGCGAAGGAAGCGGTGTATCGCACGCTCGAACCGAAGATCGCGCGCGATGCCTTGATCGCCACCAACACCTCGTCGATTCCTCTGGATGAGTTGCGCGTCGCCTTCACGGAACCGCGGCGGTTCCTCGGCCTGCACTTCTTCAACCCGGTCGCGCAGATGCCGCTGGTGGAGGTCGTGCGCCACGATGCGCTCGATCCGTCGATCGAAAAGCGTGCATGGGCGTGGGTGAAGGCCATCGGCAAACTGCCGCTGCCCGTCAAGGGCACGCCGGGATTTCTCGTCAACCGCATCCTGGTGCCGTACCTGCTGGAAGCCGTGCGCTGCCACACCGAGGGCATTCCCGATCCGGTGATCGACCGTGCGGGCAAACGTTTCGGCATGCCGATGGGACCGATCGAACTGATCGACACGGTGGGGCTGGATGTCGCGCTGTCGGTGGGCAAGGAGCTCGGCCCATTCCTCGGACTGGAACTTCCCGCCGGCATCGCCGACAAAGTCGAGGGCGGCAAGCGCGGCAAGAAGGACGGCCAAGGTTTCTATGTGTGGAAGGATGGCAAGCCCGAGAAACCGAAAGTGGATTCGAGCTACCGCGCGCCGGACGATCTCGAAGATCGCCTGATCCTGCCGATGCTCAACGAAGCCGTCGCCTGCCTGCACGATGGCGTGGTCGCGGATGCCGACCTGCTGGATGCGGGCGTGATCTTCGGCACCGGTTTCGCACCATTTCGCGGTGGTCCGATCCGGTACATCCGCTCGACCGGCGCGGGCGTGCTGCGCGAAAAACTCGAATCACTGGCGCAAACGCACGGCGCGCGCTTTGCGCCGAAGCAGGGCTGGTTCAATCCCGCGCTGGCGGGACAACCTTGATCGCTATCGGACGGCGGTTCTCGATCAACCGCAATCATTCCGGCAACGGCAGCGGCATCACGGCCGTGTTCTGCGAAAACACGATGCACCAGCGATCCGATTCGCGGACCAGCACGTAGTGCATCCGCGTGCGAAGCACGTCGTTGCCGATACTCGGACGGATGCCGGGCGGCAGCCTGCGGAATTGTTTCAAGTCGAGCACGGCATCGGCGATCGCCACGAAATCGCCGAGCATGCGAATCTTCAATTCGACGATTTCATTCCGACTGTCCTTGAAGATGCTGGCGAACAGCTCGCCATGGCGGCGTGCATTGTTTTCCCTGCCGTCGAAGCGCATGCCGAGGATGTTCACGAAGCCGGAGTCGGGCGTGAAGTCCTTGCACCAGCCCTCGGCATCCCCTGCATTCCACGCGGCAATCTGCTCGACGAGCAGATTGCGGATCGACGCTTCAGCGCTGAGCGAGATCGACATGAGCAATGGCCCTCAAAGCCGGCTGCAGCCGTGATCGCTCACGAGATCCATGCGCTTCGCCAACGCCTGGAATCGCGGCTGTGAGCGCAGCACGTTCCAGCGCGCGTCGACCTTCATGAAGGCCATGCGGATGTCCCGTTCCCGGTACGCGCGCTCCAGTTCGTTCAGCGCGGCATCCGTATCGCCCAACGCGACGTGCGTGGCGGCGACACTGGTCGCGGGAACGTAGCCGCGGGCGCGGCGCTCCTCAAGCTCGCGCAGGATTTCCCGCGACCTCGCCAGATTTCCCGCATCCGCGCAGGCGATGGCCTGCAGTGCCAGGATTTGACTGGCGCACCGGGAGCGTTCGACCGCGAGATCGAAATCGGCGATCGCTGCTTTCGTATCGCCACGATCCAGCGCCATGCCGCCGCGGATTTGCAACGCGATCCAGAACTCGGATTTCAGTTCCAGCGCTCGTCGCACCTGCTTCTCTGCCGCCTCCGGTTGTCCCGCGGCGGTGAAAAACCCAGCGTAAAGCGCATTGACCATCGGCGACAATGGATCGAGTTCGCGAGCCTGGCGCCCTTCGTCGAGACCTTCGTCGAATCGGCCTTGGTGGACCAGCAGGTGCGCGTAGGCGAGATGGGCTTCCATCAGGCTCGGATTCAAGTCGAGCGCACGCCGCAGCGAAGCTTCCGCGCCCAGCCAATTCCAGTCGTACAGGTTCTGGATGCGGCCCTGCGCGAGCAACGCTTCGGGCGAATCGGGATCGAATTTCAATGCCTTCGCCACCGCCGCCTTGGCCAACGGGAACATCTCGTCCGGCTCGTGATCGAGGTGCACGAGACCACGGTAGGCCAGCGCCATGCCGGCGTAGGCACGGGTGGAGGTGGCATCCAGATCAATCGCCCGCCGGAACGCAGCCAGCGCCCTGCCCAGGTTCACCGCATCCGGCCTCTGCAGAAGGTGATAGCCCTGCAGCCAGGCGCGGTAGGCCTGATGGTTGCTCTCGTCGCGCGGTTTGCGCCTGCGCTCCAGCGCGACGACCGGCGGCAACGCCAAGGCCGACACCACTCCTCCGGAAATCCTGTCCTGCAGCCTGAACACGTCTTCGACGCGTGTATCGAGCGTATCGGCCCAGATGGTTTGGCCATTGCCCACCGACCGCAGGCGAACATTGACCCGCACGTGGCCATCGACGCGCTGCGCCGACCCGTCGATGACGTAAGCCGCTCCCAACTGGCGACCCGCGGCATCCGGATCCTGCAACACTGATTGTTCGAGGCGCGCGGATGACGCCAGCGCCCGCACGCGCAACTGCCGGACCCGGCTCAGCTGGGTGATCAATGTTTCGGCCAGTCCGAGTTCGAGCAAATCGTCGCGCGCTTCGGCGGAAAGCGAGCGGAACGGCAGCACGGCAAGGGAAGTCTGGTCCACGCCCGGATTCGCGGCATCCGCAGCGGCGACGACTTCCCGGACGGCCGCGACGAAGCGATAACCGCGGCCGGAAATCGTGACGATGAAGCGATGCTCCGGCGGCCGGACGCCGAACGCCTTGCGCAGCGCCGAGATCGCCTGGGTCAGGTTGTTTTCCTCGACCACACGCCTCGACCACACCGCGGCCAGCAAATCATCCTTGTCGACCACGCGGCCCCGTTGCTCGATCAGATACACCAGCACATCCAGCGCCTTGGACGTGATGGAGAGCAGTGCGCCCGAAGGGCCAAACAACTCGCGCGAAGCGGCATCCAGCCGATAGCCGGAAAATTCGTACTGGCGCCGTTCCATCCCCACGGGCGTGAGCCTCGAAAGAATTCAGAACTTTTCAGAAATTTAGCAGGAATTCGGGCTCGCAGAAGCCGAATGTATGGGTGACGCCGGCGCGAGGCCCGACCACCCCACCCGGAGGGGCGCACTTTTCCATCCACTCGGGGAGAGCCGTCATGACCATCAAAACGTTGTCGCCGACCATCCTGGCACCGACGTGACCTTCGCGCTTGCTGGCATGCCCGCCAGCGCAACACCGGCTGGTTGGAAGAAATGAGCTTGGGAACCGGTGGCGAAACCTGGGCCTGGCTCCTGAGCTACGACAGGCAGGCCGAAGCCGAGGCTGTATCCGTAGGCATGCACTTCAAGTTCTGACCGCACCTGCAAAACGACCTTCCATCCACGAGGACAATCATCATGAACGCCAAGACCGCACGCATCGTCGCCATGCTGGCTCTCTCGACCGCTGCGGGCGCAGCCGCAGCCCTCCCGGCCGTCGAACCGCAAACCACGTCCGGCTGGTTCGCGAATCGCATCGTTGGCACGTTTCAGACGACCGCCGGAAAAGTCGGACCATGCGGGACCACACCGACTCAGCCGGTGGGCAACACGATTTCCTTCAACGCGGGTGGCACCGCCACCGAAAGTCCGCGCTTCCCGCCAGTCGGTGCTCCGAACGTGTTTGGAATTCCAGGGCTCTTCACGCGCAGCATCGGTATGGGGAACTGGTCCTACAACCCGCATACGAACCACTATTCGCTGCACCTGCAATACGACTTCTTCGAGGACGGCGAGTTCTACGGCACCGGCACCGTCGATCGCGACCTCAAGCTGAGCGCCGACGAGCAAACCGCTTCCGGGTCCGTGCGGTCCACGATTTACGCCGCTGATGGCAGCGTGATCGTGGATCTGTGCGGCACGGCGACGTCGACACGCCTCTGAGAATCGGAACGGCCGAATCCGGCAGAACAGGCAAGTCAGGCAACAGCCTGCCTTGCCAGCTCGCATGCAGGGAACACCGAACCCATCTGTACGACGCCTCCGGGTTCCGCGTTGGCCCTCTCTCGAGTTATCGCAGCGGTGTGTTCGGAAACGAAGTTCACGGGCGCTCGCAGCATCGCCTCGTAATGCTGCCATTGGTGCAGGAGTAGTTGGCATGAACATCGATCGTCGTTTGCTCGAAATCATCGGACGGCGGCTGCCCGCGATTTACGATGTGATTCCCCGGGGCCCGCAGGCTGGTATCTCGCGGAGCCGCTTTGCGGAGGTCATGCTCAACCCCCAGCCACTACCGCCGCAGCCGCCGCCGGACGAGCTGGGCGCGGCCGTGGCCACCGAATTCATTCATGTCGCGTGGATCGCCGATCGCCTCGGCATCGATCGGAGCAAAGCGTTCGAAGATCTCGACGATTGGTGCCCGACTCGACCGAAGTGGCCGAAGCTGCCACCGTGGTGGTGGTGGCATTGGCCAATACCCGAACCTCCACATCCGAATTGGTTCATCGATTTTCATCTGGGCTTCGCGGCCAGGCTCGCCGCGGTCGCATCGGAAATCGAGGGCGCGCCTCTCACCAAAACGCTCGACAAGGCGATCGAGCGTTCCATCAAAGCGATTGAATCGACAAAAGGATAGTCGGCGTGAAGGGGGCGACAAACGCAGGCCGGATCGGAGCGTCCGGCCTGCTTGCCCGGACAGTAAGTCCTCGGGACAGCCGAGGGGAACTCGAATCACTGGCGCAAACGCACGGCGCGCGCTTCGCACCGAAGCAGGGTTGGTTCAATCCGGCCTTGGCCAAGTAGGGCGGGTGCCAACCCGCCACTGCCGCAACGACGCGGCGGGATACGCTGCGCTACTCCCGCCCTACGTGCCTCAAGCCGTCGCCAGCACCAGCACGGCGACCACAGCGAGCGCGAGGCCGAAACGATTGAGCCGTCCGAGGCGCTCGCCGAGCCACCACACGCCGACCAGCGTGGCCAGCACGATCACGCCGATGTTCATGGCCGAGAACACCAGGGCCGGATCGTGCGCCAGATGGCGGTGCGCCTGCACGTAAAACAGGATGTTGCCGAAGTTGAACACGCCGAGCAGCACCGCGCCGCCCACATTGCGCCAGTGCCAGCGCGCGAGGCCGCTTGCAAACAACCAGGCGATCGCAAACATCGCCAACACGAATGCCAGCACGAAGGTCGCCAGAAGTACATCCACGAACGGCACACCGGTCAGTTGCGCGACGCGCTTGAACAGGATGTCGATGGCGCCCATGCCCGCGAACACGATCAGCGGCCACCACCATCCACCCGGATCCACCTCCTGCGTACCAGAGTTGCGCTTGCGCAACACGATGCACGCAATCGCAACCAGCCCGATGGCCATGCCGGCACCCTTTTGCCACGAGAATGCTTCGCCGAACACGGTGAACGCCGCCAGCAACGGCAACAGCAACGACAGGCGCTGCGCCGCATCGGTCACGACCACGCCGACGCGTCGCACCGAGTACGCCAGCACCACGAACATCAAGGGCAACAACACGCCAAGCGCGATCAACACCCGCCATGCAGGATGCGCCACCGGCAGGTCCAGCAACGACGGATGCGGATCGAGCAACGCGGCGGTGAGCAGGATTGCCACGAAGTAGTTGCCGGCGATGGCCTGGCGCACGTCGACGCCATAGCGCGGCGCGAGTTTCAGCAGCACCGAAACCACCACGCTGCATACGACACTCAGGGCGATGTAAATCACGGGCGCGCGCCCGTCACCACATCAGGTCATCGGGAACGCCGTCGTCTGCCGGTGACGCGGAAGGATCGACCAGCAATGCCACGACTTCCGGCGCGATCGCTTGCGCCTGCACTGCCACGTCGCGCGCGATTACCAGCGCGCGGCCGCCGTGCATCAACACGCCGAGTTCGCCACGATTGAGCTGCTGCAATTGCCCGGCGGTGACATAGACGCGCCGAATCTTGCCGGCAAATTCGAAATTGCGCGGCTGGTCGGCATCGGCCTCGTTCAACGCCTTCCCTTCCAGCAACACCTGCAGCTTGCGCTTGCGTTCCTTGCGCGCCACAGCTTTCTCGCGCGCCTCGCGCTCGGCGGCTTCGCGTTCGGCGCGATCGGCTTTGGCGCGCATCGCGAATGCCTGTGCGAGGTCGGGCTCGGTGGGCGCGCGCGGCTTGCGCGGTTCCGGCTTGGGCTGCGCGCGCCTGTGCGGCTTGGGTTGCGGCGATGTTTTGAAGCCAGCCTTCAACAACTGGTCGCGCAGGGATTCACTCATGACAGGCTCGATCGATCTTTGCGGTCGTCATTCCCGGGCCGCCCGCGCTGGTTGCGGGCGGAACCGGAAATCCATTTTCGGCAACCCGCATCAAAATGGATTCCGGGTTGCCGCGCAATGAAGCCTGCGGGTCCCCCCGGAATAACGACCGATCATTCAAACGTTGGAAGCGGCGACCAGGGAAGATCGCACAGCTTCCTCCAATGTAAGGCCATGGATGGCCGAGGTGGCCTTCCATGGTGCGAAAAGTTTCTCGCATGCGGCCGCGCTTGGTTGAGCAGCGATCGGGGCGATCGCACAGCTTCCTCCAATGTAAGGCCATGGATGGCCGAGGTAGTCTTCCATAGCGCGAAAAGTTCTCGCACGCGACCGCGTTTGGTTGAGCCGCATTCATGGACGAATGCATCAGTAATGCGGGGGCGGCGGTTCATCCTGCACATTGTCGGAAAGACTCGTGCGCAACGACGCCAGTTCCCGGCGCAACTCGGTCAATGCGTTTTCCAGTTGCAGCAAACGCTGCGACTGCATCGCCTCGCTGTCGCCCAGCGATGTAACAGCGTCGTCCAGGAAGGTCAGCCTCAGTTCCATGTCATCCAGACGCTCGTCGGGTGGTGTCGGCATCATGTCGCTTGCTCCGGGCTCAATGCGCTGCGGCCGCGCCCGATTCCGTAATACGCGAGGCCCGCGGCTTCGACCATGGCGGGATCGTACAGGTTGCGGCCATCGAAAATCACTGGCGATTTCAGCGCAGCCTTGATGCGCGCGAAATCCGGGCTGCGGAATGTCTTCCACTCCGTCACCACCGCCAGCGTGTCGGCGCCGTCCAGCGCCACCCACGGATCGTCGCACAACACCAGGTCGTCGCGCTGCCCATAGATGCGCGCGGTCTCGCCGCGCGCCTGCGGATCGTGCGCGCGCACTTTCGCTCCCGCCTGCCACAAGGCTTCCATCAGCACACGGCTGGGCGCCTCGCGCATGTCGTCGGTGTTCGGCTTGAAAGCCAACCCCCACAGCGCGATGGTGCGGCCGCGCAGGTTGCCTTCGAAATGCCGCGTCAGCAAGTCGAACAGCTTGCGCTTCTGGTCGCGGTTCACCGCTTCCACCGCACCCAGCAGGCGTGCCTCGTAGCCGTGCGCGTTCGCCGTGTATTCCAGCGCCTGCACGTCCTTGGGAAAACACGAACCGCCGTAACCCGTGCCGGGATAGATGAAGTGGTAGCCGATGCGCGGGTCCGCGCCGATGCCATGGCGCACCATCTCGACGTCGGCGCCTACGCGTTCGGCGATGTTGGCGATTTCGTTCATGAAGCTGATCTTGGTCGCCAGCATTGCGTTGGCCGCGTACTTGGTCAGCTCCGCCGAACGTTCGTCCATCACCACGATGCGCTCATGGTTGCGGTTGAACGGCGCATAGAGGTTTTTCAGGAGATTGATGGCGCGTGTGGACGAGGCGCCCACGATGATGCGATCGGGCTTCATGCAATCGTTGACCGCATCCCCTTCCTTCAGGAATTCGGGATTGGATACGACGTCGAACGCGATATCCGCGCCGCGCTTTTTCATGGCCGCGGCGATTTCGGCGCGAACCCGATCCGCCGTTCCGACCGGCACCGTGGATTTGTCGACCACCACCGCGTAGCGATCGAGATGCTCGCCAATCGTGCGCGCCACCGCCAGTACGTACTTGAGGTCGGCGCTGCCATCCTCGTCGGGCGGCGTGCCGACCGCGATGAAGATCGCGTCGCCGTGGGCCACGGCCGCGACGGCATCGGTGGTGAATGCCAGCCGGCCGGTCGCGTGGTTGCGCTGTACCAGCGGCTCCAAGCCTGGCTCGAAGATCGGAATTTCGCCGCGCTCCAGCCGCGCGATCTTGTTTGCATCCACATCCATGCACAGAACGTGGTTGCCCATCTCGGCAAGGCAGGTGCCGGTCACGAGGCCCACGTAGCCGGTGCCGAAGATGGTGATTTTCATGCGCGATTCCGAGGAACGGGAAAGCCTGCAATTCTAGCATTTGCTTGAACACCCCCTTCGTTCTGCGAAGGGGGTCGCGCCCCAGGCGCGGGGGGATGTCCACGAAAACCAAGAGCCATCCCCCCTCTCGCGCTGCGCGCGCGTTCGCTACGCTCCGCCCTTCGTTCCGAAGGGGGAGGACAACCGATCCAGCACCGCGCGCAGATCATCGGGCAGCGGCACAGAAAAGCTGTAGGCGCGCTCGCCCAGTTCGAATTCGAAACGCGCGGCGTGCAGGAACATGCGTTTCAGGCCGAGCTTGGCGAAGCGCTTGTTGGCCTCGCGCTCGCCGTACTTGGGATCGCCCGCCAGCGGATGTCCCGCGTGCGCGGCATGCACGCGGATCTGGTGGGTGCGACCGGTCGCGAGCGTGGCTTCGACCAGGCTGCAATCCGGGTAATGCTCGGTTTCGCGGAAGAACGTCAACGCCGGCTTGCCATCCTCATCGACGCGCACCATCCGCTCGCCGCCCGCCAGCACCGACTTGCGCAGCGGCGCGTTGACGTCGAACTTCACGCGCCGCAGCCTGCCTGTCATCAGGCACAGATACTGCTTCTTGGTTTCGCCCGTCCGGATCAGATCCTGCACGCCGGTCAGGCCACGCCGCGAACGCGCGAACACCAGCACGCCGGAGGTGTCGCGATCCAGCCGATGCGCAAGTTCCAGATGATCCTGCGGACGCGCCGCGCGCAGCAGTTCGATCGCACCGAACGCGATCCCGCTGCCGCCGTGGCTGGCGATGCCGGCCGGCTTGTCGATGGCGAGGAAATCCTTGTCTTCGAAAATCACGGCCTGGCGAATTTGATCCAACATCGCCGTGGGCGGCGTACCGGGTTCCGGGCGCTCGGCCACCCGCACCGGCGGAATCCGCAGCTGGTCGCCCGCCGCCAATCGGGTGTCCGGTTTGGCGCGCTTGCCGTTCACCCGCACCTGGCCAGTCCGCAGCAACCGATAGATATGCGTCTTGGGCACGCCCTTCAGGAGCGTCGCCAGACAGTTGTCGATGCGCTGGCCGTCGCGCTCGGGGCCGACCGCCACCGTTCGCACGGAACTGAAGTCCTGGGCCGAAGTTGCCGTCCCCATTGGAAAAAACCCTTTGCGATGATAGGATTGCCCAGCGCCAAGCAGGCTCTGGCCCCTCACGGGCGACCCTGTACTCGTTCGCCGCGCAGACAAGGCTTCCGCCTGCCATTCCCGACCGGGAGCAGCCGGTACCTCGCCATCGTAACGTTCGGGTCGATGTTTGCCCACCGCCTCATGACGGTGCGGGGACTCGGGACGCGAACATTCCCATTCATCACCAGCCGGGGCCGCACATCGGACCCGGCGACTGCCGCCAGGCGCGGCACGTCACCCGGCCGGCCGCCCCATCAAGGCGCCGCCGACGACGCGTACCGCGCCGGCGACTTCAAGGAATCCACAATGAAACGCATGTTGATCAACGCGACTCAGCGTGAGGAGTTGCGTGTGGCCATCGTCGATGGCCAAGCCCTGTACGACCTCGACCTCGAAATCCCCTCGCGCGAACAAAAGAAGTCGAACATCTACAAGGCCCGCATCACCCGGGTCGAACCTTCCCTCGAAGCCTGCTTTGTTGACTACGGTGCCGAGCGCCACGGCTTCCTGCCGTTGAAGGAAATCGCCCGCGAATACTTCACGGCCGGCGTCGACCACAACAAGGCCGGTATCCGCGAGTTGCTGAAGGAAGGCCAGCAACTGATCGTGCAGGTCGAGAAGGAGGAACGCGGCAACAAGGGCGCCGCGCTCACCACTTATATCTCGCTGGCCGGCCGCTACATGGTGCTGATGCCCAACAGCCCGAACGCGGGCGGGGTGTCGCGCCGCATCGAAGGCGAGGATCGGCAGGCGCTGAAGGAAGCGCTGCAACACGTGACGGTGCCGGACGAAATGGGCCTGATCGTCCGCACCGCCGGCGTCGGCCGCGACGCCGAGGAACTGCAGTGGGATCTGGACTACCTGCTGCAACTCTGGAAGGCCATTTCCGAGGCCGCCGCCGAAAAATCCGCGCCGTTCCTGATCTATCAGGAATCGAAACTGTTCATCCGCGCACTGCGCGATTACCTGCGCGCCGACATCGGCGAAATCCTGATCGATGAACCTTCGTTGTACGAAGACGCCAGGCAGTTCATGCAGCAGGTGATGCCGAACAGCCTGCGCAAACTCAAGCTGTACGACGACACCGTGCCGCTGTTCACTCGTTTCCAGATCGAGACCCAGATCGAGAGCGCCTACGACCGCTACGTGCGGTTGCCTTCGGGCGGTTCGATCGTGATCGACCCGACTGAAGCGCTCACCTCCATCGACATCAACTCCTCGCGCGCCACCAAGGGCAGCGACATCGAAGACACGGCGTTCCGCACCAATTGCGAAGCGGCGGTCGAAGTCGCGCGCCAGTTGCGCATCCGCGATC
>Ga0207667_10008958_pt1 | contig 11838 bp, 13 predicted proteins | sample KBSCornC52_FD_184301 | JGI IMG/M metagenome (GOLD analysis project Ga0207667, IMG submission 184301) | Corn rhizosphere microbial communities from Kellogg Biological Station, Michigan, USA - KBS Corn C5-2 (SPAdes) (version 2) | ecosystem: Host-associated > Plants > Roots > Rhizosphere > Soil ...
GCGAGATCTGCACCATCTCGACCTTGTCGAACTGGTGCTGGCGGATGAAGCCGCGCGTGTCGCGGCCGGCCGAGCCCGCCTCCGAGCGGAAGCACGGGCTGTGCGCCGTCAGCTTCACGGGCAGGTCCTCGGCCTTCAGGATCTCGCCGCGCACGGTGTTGGTCAGCGATATCTCCGAGGTCGAGATCAGGTATTGCTCGGCCTGGTTCTCGTCGCCGCCGCGCAGCACCCAGAACATGTCTTCCTTGAACTTGGGCAGCTGGCCGGTGCCTTCGAGCACCTCGCGATTGACGATGTAGGGCGTGTAGAGCTCGGTGTAGCCGTGCTCGCCGGTCTGCACGTCCAGCATGAACTGGGCGAGCGCGCGGTGCAGGCGCGCGATGCCGCCGCGCAGCACGGTGAAGCGCGAGCCCGAGAGCTTGGCGCCGGTCTCGGGGTCCAGGCCCAGCGGGGCGCCGACGTCGACGTGATCCTTCACGGCGAAGTCGAACTTGCCCGGCATGCCCCAGCGGCGCACCTCGACGTTGCCCGTCTCGTCGGCGCCCACCGGCACCGCGTCGTCGGGCAGGTTGGGCAGGCTCATCAGGACGGCGTTGAGCTCGCCCTGCAGCGCGTCCAGGCGCTCGGCGCTGGCCTTGAGCTCGTCGCCGATGCCGGCCACCTCGGCCATCACGGGCGCGGTGTCCTCGCCCTTGCCCTTGAGCATGCCGATCTGCTTGCTCAGGCTGTTGCGGCGGGCCTGCAGGTCTTCCGTCTTCGTCTGCAGCGACTTGCGCTCGTTCTCGAGCGCGGTGTAGGCGGCGACGTCCAGGTACGGCTGGGGGTTCTTGCGCTTCTCGAGGCCGGCGATGACTGCGGGCAGGTCGCGGCGCAGCAGGTTGATGTCGAGCATGGTCTCTTCCTTGGATTCGATGATTCAGGCTGCCGCGCGACGTGGGCGCGGCGAGCAGCGAGGCGACGCGCGCCGCTCAGGCGGCGCTCCAGGCGGGCGTCAAGATCGCGATGCCCGAACTTCGGCCATGCTGCGGTCGCCCAGGCCCATTGGCAGCGGGAACTCGATCGTCTCCTTGACGCCATCGATGTTGCGCACGCTGACGGCGCCGAGCTGCTTGAGGCGGTCGATGACGGCCTGCACCAGCACGTCGGGGGCCGACGCGCCGGCCGTCAGGCCCACGCGGGCGTGGCCGTCGAACCACTCGGGGCGCAGGTCCTGCGCGCCGTCGACCATGAAGGCGGGCGTACCCAGGCGCTCGGCCAGCTCGCGCAGGCGGTTGCTGTTGGAGCTGGTCGGGCTGCCGACGACGATCACGATGTCGACCTTGGGCGCCATGAACTTCACCGCGTCCTGGCGGTTCTGCGTGGCGTAGCAGATGTCCTGCTGCTTGGGCTCGCGCACCTGCGGGAAGCGGGCCTTGACGGCCTCCAGGATCTCGCGCGCGTCGTCCACCGACAGCGTGGTCTGCGTGACGACGGCCAGCTTGGTCGGATCCTTCGGATGCACGCCGGCCACGTCGGGCACGTCCTCGACCAGGTAGATGCCGTCGCTCAGCTGGCCCATGGTGCCCTCGACCTCGGGGTGCCCCTTGTGGCCGATCATGATGAACTCGTAGCCCTCGCGCGCCAGCTTGGAGACTTCGACGTGCACCTTTGTCACGAGCGGGCAGGTGGCGTCGAACACCGAGAAGCCGCGCTGCGCCGCTTCCTCGCGCACGGCCTTGCTCACGCCGTGGGCCGAGAACACGAGCGTGGCGCCGGGCGGCACGTCGGCCAGGTCCTCGATGAAGATCGCGCCCTTGTTCTTCAGGTCGTTGACCACGAAGGTGTTGTGCACGATCTCGTGGCGCACGTAGATCGGCCGGCCGAACTTCTCGAGCGCGCGCTCGACGATCTCGATGGCGCGATCCACGCCCGCGCAGAAGCCGCGCGGCTGCGCGAGCAGCACCTCCTGCACGAACTTGCCGTCCTCGCCGACGGTGACCACCTGGACATCGCTCATCACATCACCCCGATCAGCTGGGCTTCGAACGTCACCGGCTGGCCGGCCAACGGGTGGTTGAAGTCGAACAGCAGCCAGTCGTCGCCGGCTTCGCGGACGACGCCCGCGAACTTGCCTGCGCCATCGGGCGTGGGGAACTCGACGACGTCGCCAATGCGGTACTCCTCGTCCGGATCGCCGTGCTGCGCGAGCAGGCTGCGCTTGACCCGCTGCAGCATGTCGGGGTTGCGTTCGCCGTAGGCCGCGCCCGCCTCCAGGTGCCAGGTCCTGCGCGCGCCCTCCTCCATGCCCAGCAGGCAGGCCTCGATGGCCGGCGCGAGCTGGCCCTGGCCGAGCGACAGCGTGGCGGGCTTGTCGGCGAACGTGCTGACGACGTCGGCGCCATCGGGGCCGCTGAGGCGGTAGTGCAGCGTCAGGAACGAGTCGGGCTGGACGATGTTCACGGGAAATGAGGCAGTTGGACGGGCACGGCCCGCCGGGGTGGGCGCGACACTGGGGTGGTCGGCGCGCGGAAGAGGCGCGACCGCTTCTCCACGACGAAACCCCGATTTTACCTGTCAGCCCCGCCGCCATGTCGATCAAGGAAATGCCCCGGGCCACCCGCCCGCGCGAGAAGCTCCTGGCCCACGGGGCGCAGGCGCTCGCCGACGTCGAGCTGCTGGCGCTGCTGCTGCGCACCGGGGGCACCGGCTTGGGCGTGCTGCAGCGGGCCGAGCGCCTGCTCGCGCGCTTCGACGGCCTGGCCGGCGTGCTGCACGCCTCGCCCGCCGAGCTGGAACGCGCCGGGGGCGTCGGCCCGGCCCAGCGCGCCGAGCTGGCCGCCGTGCGCGAGATCGCGCGCCGCGCGCTGGCCCAGCAGCTGAAGGAAGCGCCGGTGTTCGACTCCCCGCAGCGGGTCAAGGACTTCGTCGCGCTGCGCCTGGGCGCGCTGACGCACGAGGTGTTCGGCGTGCTGTTCCTCGATTCCCAGCACCGGCTCATCGAGATGCAGGAGCTGTTCCGCGGCACGCTGGCCCAGACCAGCGTCTACCCGCGCGAGGTGCTGCGCCAGGCGCTGCTGCTGAACGCGGGCGCGGCCATCCTCGTGCACAACCACCCGTCCGGCGTGGCCGAGCCGTCGCGCGCGGACGAGGTGCTGACGCAATCGCTCGCGTCGGCGCTGCGGGTGATCGACGTGCGGGTGCTGGACCACCTGGTGGTGGGAGCCGGGATGGTGGTCAGCTTCGCGGAACGTGGACTGTTGTGAAATGCGCAGTGGGTGGCATCCGGATCACCCCATTTCCCGCCGCGGCCCGTTCAATGTCGATGAGCCACTCGAATGACGCGGATGACAGGAGCTTCATGACGCAGAAGCACTCGCTGGCGGTGCTCGGCGCCGCGCTGTTGCTCGGGGCCGTGGCGTGGGCGGGCTGGCTCGCGCTCCGGAGCGCGCCTTCGCCCGCAGCCTCCGCGGCCGGCACCGAGGCCGTCGCGGAGCCGGCCTGGGAGATCTCCCCACAGTTGCGGGAACAGATGCTCGCCGAGTTGCCGGCGCAGTTCGATCGACGCGCCCGCGAGGCGCGCGCGAACGGACTCCGTGTCCGGCCGCTGTCGGCGTTCACGATCGAGTTCCGGCCCGGAGGGTCCGGCAAGAGGCGGCTCGTGGATTTCGTTGGCCAGTGCGACCCGACGGCGGCAGCGAGCTCCGAAAGCCCGCCGGCCCCTGCCGACGCAACGCCATCGCCGGAGGCCGATGGTCAGACCCCCTGCCTGCTGAACGGGACCTACGACCCGGAACAGCACCGGTACGGGCTCGTGACCTTCGGGTGGTGGTACCAGCCACCCTACCGATCTGCGCGGATGGACTGCGGCTCACGCCCATTCACGGCCGTGACCCGACTGGCGGGCTTGCCGCCCGACATCCTGGTGTCGCTGGACGACCCAGCCGATCGCGATGAACCCTTCCAGGCCACCGATGCCATTCGCGCCGGCGGCGGCAAGTCGCGCCGCTTCGCGTTGGCGGCCATCGACAACGACCTGGCGATCGTCGCCGTGGAGCACGGAGGCATCGCCTACAACGTCGAGATCTGGCGGTTCGAGCGGCGCGACGGCCACTGGGACGGCGAAGTGCGCTGGCTGGGCGGCAAGCCCAATTCGTTGCAGGCGCTGCTCCACGACGCTTGCTCGGGCGTGCCCTACCCGCCCATGCGCGAGTTCAGCAAGGCCGAGCTCACTGTTGCCTTCGCCGAATCGAATGGCGAGCTGCACCTGTTCATGGTCGACGAACCGGGCATGAACTACGTCCTGCGCCCGCACGACTGGCGCAGCGACGAGGTGCTCGCCGACGGCCCGGTGCTCCGGCCGCTGTCGATCGGGGAGCGCCACGAACTGCGCGCGCGGCTCCTCGATCGCCAGTCGGAGATCCTGCCCGACTGGCCAGTGCACGGCGAGCTGGCGCGTTTCCTGAAGGCGCTCGCGGACGATTGATGGACCCGCACGCCATCGGCTCCAGGTCGATCGACATCGCGACGAGCGCCTTGCCGCGATGGAGCGCCAGCTTCGGCTGGTGGTCCTGCGGCTCGCCGTCCACGTACCCGCGCACCGTGGCTTCGACCTCGAGGGACGCGCCCTCCCGCGTCCGCGCCTGGAGGCGAAGCGCGGGCCGCGGTGAATCCCACGTTCGGCGCTCGGCCGGCTCCTATCATGGCCGCCCGCCATCCGTGTCGAACCATGCCTCGCCTGCGCACCCCGATCGTCGTCGCCGCCCTCGCCGCCCTCGCCGGCTGCCTGCCCACCGCCACGCTGGAACATCGGCCGGAGGCCGCCCAGCTTTGCAGGACGGTCGACGCGCGTGGCTGGACCGGCACGGGGGCCACCTGGCAACTCACGCTCGACGACGGCGACCACGCGTATTTCAGCTGGAGCGATGCCGGTTCGACCCGCGACGTCGCGGGCCCGATCGAGGGCGTCTACTGGGTCGGCTTCAGCGCGTTCACGGTCAGCCGACTGCAGGACGGACCGCGTCCGGTCATGGTCTTCGATCCCTCCACGGCCGTGCTGGAGATCGGCGGCCGGCGCGTGCATGCGCTGCCACGGCTGTGGGCTTCCGAGCTGGCCGCGGGCTACTACGCACCGAAGACCGAACTGCCCGTTCCAGGCAGGCTCAGTGGCGGCTCGTTCATGGGCCACGATTTCTTCCTCGCCTTCCCCGTGCCATCGCCCCGGGCACGCGACACCTGGCGCGTCGACGCCGGCACGATCACGATCGAGGGCCGCGACACGCCGTTGCCGGTGGCGCAGAGCTGCTTCACGCCCTCGAAGACGTGGTGGGCGCCGATCTACTGAACGACCGCGACGCGGGATGCCCCGTCAGGGCGCGCGCGTGTTGAACGCCAGCTGCGCCGCGAACGCCCGCCGGTAGGCCGGCCGCGCCTCGCCGCGGGCGACATAGGCCGCCAGGTTCGCGAACTCGTCCAGCAACCCCGATGGCCGCGTGCGCAGCAGCACCGACACCATCATCAGGTCGCCCGCGCTGAACGCGCCGTCCAGCCAGGGCGCGTCGCCCAGGTGCGCGGACAGGGGCCGGAGCCGGTCGCGGATGCGGTCCATGACCAGCGGCATCCGCGCCTGCGCCCAGGGCTTGTCGCCTTCGGCGAACTTCGCGTTCTGCAGGTCGAGGACAGGCGGCTCGATCGTGCTGACCGCCGCGAACATCCAGCTGGTGGCGCGCGCACGCGCGTCCGGCGCATCGGGCAGCAGGCCCGCGTGGCGCTGCGCGATGTGCAGCACGATGGCGCCCGACTCGAACAGCACGAGGTCGCCATCTTCGAAGGTGGGGATCTGGCCGAACGGATGGCGCGCCAGGTGCGCGGGCTCCTTCAGCGCGGCAAAGGACACCGGCCGCACGTCGTAGGCGAGGCCGGCTTCCTCGAGCGCCCAGCGCACGCGCGTGTCGCGCGCCAGGCCCTTGCCGCCGTCGGGGGAGCGTTCGAATGCCGTGAGGGTGATGGTCATCGTCGTCGCTCCCCTCAGCCGCCGGCGCGCGTGGACTGCAGGTCGAAGCCGCCCTCGCCGTTGACCCAGGTGTCCTTGTCGCGGATCACGGCCTGCGGCGGCAACTGCGCCGTCGCCGTGCCGGTGCCGGCGACACGCCGCACGGCCGTGCCGACCGCGACGAACTCGATGAGCCCGGAGCCCAGCTCGACGATGTAGGTCTTGATGCCCACCACCTCGTCGGCACCGATCTCGGCGGCCTCGCGCTCGATGCGTTCGAACACGTGCTCGCGGGCGTCGTAGACCATGGTCGTGAGGTCGCTGATCTCGCCCTTGGCGAAACCCTTGAACATCGCCTTGAGCCCGCCGATGGCGCCCAGCGAGTAGACGGACGTCGACATCAGCAGCTTCAGCGGCGCGAAGCCCAGCGCGCTGAGGCTCCACAGCTCCTCGCCGGTGAGGTCGCTGGTGACGGGCTCGCCCGCGTGCTGCGCGAGCGCCGGATGCAAGGCCGCGGTGCCGGCCATGAACATCTCGTGCACGCCCTGGAAGCGCTCGACCGTCGTGCGGATGCCCACGACCGCGTTGGCGCCGGCCCGCCTGGCCTCGCCCACGGCGCGCTCCAGCGCGTGGTGGCGCGTGGCGTTGAAGATGTCGCTGAACTCCTTGATCTCGCCGCGCACCATCGTCTTCAGGCCGCCGATGAGGCCGCCCACCGCGCCCATGGAGTACGCGATGTTGCCGAACACGTAGCGCAGCGGCTTGTAGCCGGCGTCCATGTGGCAGAACAGCTCCTGCGCGTCGCCCGCGCTGGTGAAGAACTCGTCGACGCCGGCCTGGCGCACGCTGGAGCCCACGAACAGGTATTCGGTGTAGCCGGTCAGGTTGCGCAGCTCCGAGGTGACGCCCACGGCGCCGTGGGCGCTGCCCTGCTTGACCTCCGCCACCATGCGGTCGTAGGCCGCCTGGCGGCCCTCGTGGATGATCGCCGTGATCTCGGGGATCTCGCCGCCGATGAGGCCGCGCACGCCCGAGACCAGTCCGCCGAGCAGGCCCAGCGAGCACACGCTGTTGCCGACGACGATGCCCACCGGCTGGAAGCCCTTCAAGTGCATGCAGTAGATCTCGTTGCCGGAAAGGCCGGAGATCCGGGGTTTGGCGGGCATGAAGATCCTCTCTCGATGGTTGTGCCGGAACCATCTTGCCCCATCGCAATCCATCCGGCGGGACGGCCATCGCCCAGTCGACGAAAATGGCCGACGAATTCAGCCCGGCCAGGGCCGGCCCAGGAGGGACATCGTCTTGAAGATGCGCAGCTTGCAGGATCTGGGCGCCATGCGCGACACGCTCGCGCGCACGCAGCGCGAGGCGGCCGAGGCCGCGCGCCAGGCGGCCGAGGAAGCGGCGCGACTCGACCGCGAGCGGCGCCAGTTCGAACTCGCCGTGGGCACCGTCAAGCCCGTGAAGGCCGCGCCGCGCGCCGACGTCCGGCCGCCCGCGCCGCCCGCCCTGCCGCGCCAGCGCGAGCTCGACGAGGCGCGCGCGCTGGCCGAGGCGATGTCCGACGAGGTCGACGTCGAATCGCTGCTGCTGACCGACGACGGCCTGGGCTTCCGCCGCCCCGGCGTGTCGCTGGACGTGCTGGGCCACCTGCGCAAGGGCAAGTGGGCCATCCAGGACCAGCTCGACCTGCACGGCATGCGTCGCGACGAAGCCCGCGAGGCCGTCGGCGCCTTCGTCCGCACCGCCAGCCAGCGCGGCATGCGCTGCCTGCGCGTCGTCCACGGCAAGGGCAACGGCTCGCCGGGACGCGAACCCGTGCTCAAGGCCAAGGTGCACAAGTGGCTCGCGCAGCGCCAGGAGGTCATCGCGTTCGCGCAGGCCACCGGGCCGCAGGGCGGCGCCGGCGCGCTCATCGTGCTGCTGGAGTCGTCATGACGCCGCCGGTGGTCTCGTGCGGCGTGGTGCTGCTCGACGGACGCGACCACGTCTTCGCGTGCCACACCACCGGCACCACGCGCTGGGACCTGCCCAAGGGCATGGCCGACCCGGGCGAGGATCCACGCGACGCCGCCGTGCGCGAGGCCTGGGAGGAAGCCGGCCTGCGCCTCCCCGCCGACGCCCTGCTCGACCTGGGCGAGTTCGCCTACCTGCCGGCCAAGCGCCTGCACCTGTTCGCGCTGCGCGTGGCCACCGATGGCGTCGACATCGACCGCTGTGCCTGCCGCAGCTTCTTCCCGCACCGCCACACCGGCCAGCCCACGCCGGAGGCCGACGCGTGGGCTTGGAAGCCCCTTGACGACCTGGCGTCGTGGTGCGGCAAGAACATGACCAAGGTGCTGCAGTCGCTCGATCGCGGCCGGCTCGCGGCGTTGGCCGTGGTCGACCCCATCGAGGTCGACCTCGCCCCGGTCAGGCGACCTTAATGGCTTGCTCCAGGTAGCGCGATCCCAGCAACCCGAAGCGCCAGGGCGCGTCCACGCCCTTGCTGATCCCGATGCGCGGCCCGACGACCGCCTCGACGGCTTCGCTCGGCGCGGCCACGAAGAACGGCGGGCGATCCAGGGGCAGCCCGTAGTGCGCCAGCGTGATGCCCAGCGCCTGGCCGACGCGGCCGGGGCCCGAGCACAGCAGCCGCGGATCGGCGATGCCGCCGCGGCGCAGCGACATCTGCTCCAGGCCCGCGCGCGGTTCAATCGCCCGGATCAGCACCCCGGCCCCGTGCCCCGCCTCGCGGCAGGTGAAGTTCAGGCACCAGTGGATGCCGTAGGAGCGGTAGACGTACGCGTGGCCGGCCGGTCCGAACATCGCGGCATTGCGCGCGGTCGGGCCCATGAAGGTGTGCGACGCGGGGTCGGCCTGGTCGTAGGCCTCGGTCTCGACGATCACGCCGCCCACGCCGTCCACCAGCAGCGTGGCCCCGATCAACGCGCGGGCGACCGCCTCGGACGGCGCGTCGAAATCGATCGCGGGCGGCTTGCGGCGCGCCATCAGCGGGGCTTGGCCAGCAGGGCCAGCGTGCCCGGGTCGGGCTGGCCGCCGAAATAGTGGCGCAGCGCCCGGTCGAACACGCTGTCGCCGCCCGCGACCTCTGCGAACAGCGTGAGGCAGGAACACAGCTTCAGGTCGTCGGGCGAGCCGAAGATCTCGTGCGCGGTGCGGCCGCGCACCGCCAGCACGAGCTCGACGCATTCGCGCAGGCGCGGCCCGAGCACCGGGTGCGCGAGGAAGACGGCCGCCTCGTCGCGCGAGGCAATGCCGAAGTGCCACGCCATCTGGCTGTGGCCCAGGCCGCGCAGCTGCGGGAACACGAACCACATCCAGTGCGTGCGCTTGCGGCCCCCACGCAGCTCGGCCATCGCGTCGGCGATGTGCGGCTCCTGTGCGTCCACGAAACGTTGAAGGTCGTTCTCGTTGCTCATGCGGGGTTGTCCTCGACGAATGCGCGAAGGCGTTCGAGGGCATCTTCCCACTGCTCGGATATCCGATCGAGCTGTGCGTGCACCGCCTTCAACTGCTGCGGGCACAGCCGCCAGATGTGCTCGCGCCCGCGCCGCTCGCCGGCCACGAAGCCGGCGTCGGCCAGCACCCGCAGGTGCTTGGCGATGGCCTGTCGCGTGACGGCCGACTTCGCGCTCATCTGCGCCATCGACTCGGGCCCGCTGGTCGACAGCCGCATCAGCAACTGCAGCCGCGTGGCATCGCCTAGCGCGGCGAACAGCGGCGCGGCCTCCTGCGCCCGCCGCGCGGTGTCAGGCGACATGGGCGGCGATGTTGTCGAGCTGCTCGGCCCAGCCGCGCTCGTTCATGCGGAACGCCTCGTCGATGCGCCCGGGCGGCAGGCGGTCGAAGCCGGACTCGACGACCGTCAGCAGCGTGCCGCCGTCCCGGGGCTCGAGCAGGAACTCGACCAGGGTCATCGGCTCGGCCGAGTAGTCCTTGTCCATGTCGATGGCGTACGGGTGCCAGCGGAAGGCGAAGCGCGCCTGGGGCTCGATGGCCTCGGTTCGCAAGGTGAACCGCACGTGCTCCCAGCCTGGATGGGTGATGTGGCCCGTGGTCTCCTGGCCGACGGCGAAGGGCGATTCCAGCCTCACGCGGAACCACGTGCCGAATTCGCCGGCGTCGGTGAGCGCGCGCCACACGCGCGAGGGCGGCGCCTGGATGAGCTTGTGCTTGCGGATCTCGTTCGTGCTGGACATTCCGGTCTCCTTGGCGAGCACCGTTTTTACGCCCGATCGACCTCATACGCAACCCTATGGTTGCATATAAGCCCATTGGCGTGATGAGCCGCAGCGGACTTTGATCACGCTCGCAGGCCGATTCGAGACCTCCCGACAGGCCGTTCCCGACAAATGAACTCAAAACCGCCCGCTCATGGACGAAATCCACTGAATGCGGCAAGCGGACCATCCAAGGGAGGCTGACCGCGGGTGCGAGGGTTCCGGCCACGTGTCGGATCAGGCACGCAAACAACGGAGACGACACATGAGGCTGTTCTCGATCCTGGTGACGCTGGCGATGATGCTCGGGCTGGGCCCGGCGCGCGCCGCCGACCTTGCGCCGGGATGCGATTCGTGCGCGATCAAGGTCGACTCCCTCGACCAGCCGACCCGACTCGTCGGCAAGTGGCTGTTCACCCGCGACGACTCGCCGGCCAACGCCGCCGTCGACGTCGACACCTCCGACACCGCCAGGTGGCGGCTGGTCAAGGCGCCGGGGCCGTGGAAGCACGCGTACGACGACCACCGCAACTTCACCGTGGGCTGGTACCGCGGCGCGTTCGACTTCGCGCCGGCCCTGGTGGGCCAGGAAGTGGTGGTGCTGGTCAACGCCTACATGGGCCGCACCAAGGTGTGGATCGACGGCCAGGAGGTGTACGAGCGCCCGCTCAACGCCGACACCACGCGCTACTACTCGATCCAGCCCATCCCCGTGCGCTTTCGGATCACCAAGCCGCACGAGACCATCGCCATCCGCGTCGACACCCCGCTGATGACCGGCATCTACATGCTGCCGTTCGAGCTGCGCAAGTACGGCGCGCACGATGGCACGCTCGTCTTCTACCAGGTGTGGGGCGGCGAGCTGCGCCTGGTGATCGGCTTTGTCGTCGCGTTCTTCGGCCTGTTCTTCCTGCTTGTCTACAGCAAGACGCGCTACGCGCTGTACCTGACGGCAGCGCTCGCCAGCCTGGTCGTGTTCCCGTTCTTCGCGGCGCCGGCCGACTTCCTGCTGGGGCTGTTCGAGCCCGAGCGGCTCACGTACATCCACTACCTCGGGCTGTACTGCGCCTTCTTCTTCTACCTGTTCACGCAGTTCTTCCACAAGTTCACGCCGCGCGTCAACAAGGTCGGCGGCGCGCTGATGGGCGCGATGGCGCTGGTCATCCTGAGCATGACGGTGCACCCGAACCTGGACCTGTTCCAGCACGTGCGCAGCCTGTACTTCGTGATGATGCTGTCGTTCGGCCTGGGCTGCGTCTGGCAGCTGGTCAACGCGGTGCGCGCCCGCAAGGCCGGCGCGCGCGTGCTGCTCGTCACGCTCCTGATCTTCCTGTTCTCCGGCATCAACGACATGCTGCTGGCGCTCGGCGCCATCGCCACGATCTCGATGATCTTCACGGGCCTGTCGGCATTCGTCGCCGCCATGCTCTACGTGGCCAGCAACTCGTTCGCCAACACCTTCGTGGAGAACAAGCGCCTGGTCACCGAGCTGACGGGCATGAACGAGAACCTGGAGGGCATCGTCGCCGAACGCACGCTGGCGCTGCGCCAGAAGACGGCCGACATCCAGAGCATGCTGCAGAACATGCCCCAGGGCGTGCTGACGGTGGTGGCCGGCAACAAGGTGCACCCGGAGTATTCGGCCTA
>Ga0207667_10008961_pt1 | contig 11837 bp, 11 predicted proteins | sample KBSCornC52_FD_184301 | JGI IMG/M metagenome (GOLD analysis project Ga0207667, IMG submission 184301) | Corn rhizosphere microbial communities from Kellogg Biological Station, Michigan, USA - KBS Corn C5-2 (SPAdes) (version 2) | ecosystem: Host-associated > Plants > Roots > Rhizosphere > Soil ...
TAACATGTGTCCCGTTTGCGCCCGTTTTGGCGTGAATGGGCAAAATGGGGGCGTCACGGCTTCGACGGAAATGCTTGCGGCCAAGAGGCATACCGGGGCGCATTCTCCCGTAAATGGTGCAAAAACAATAATTGCCAACTCTAACCAGTTTGCATACGCAGCTTAATAAATAAGTTGCCGCTCTACACGGCTTTGTCTACGGGCTGTGCAAGGGCGTCACACAGTGGGCTGGTCTTCTCTGCTAAGCCAGGGCGGGAGGACGAGACATACGGGCTAGCGTTTTGCGTTTCTTGTCCGTTCTAAGCGCAACACGCGAATCTGGCGGGGTAATTCCCGTCGGGTGAACCGGACTAAGTATGTAGGCTCTTGACCAGTGACGTTTTCGGACGTGGGTTCAACTCCCACCGCCTCCACCATAATTCAGCAATTAGCAGTTAGCCATTGGCAATTAGCTTTTGTATCGAGAGATTTGGCAGTCACGTGATCACACCTTTGTCGCGTGCATCCTCTACTCCATTCCCGCAATCTTTTTCAGATCGATCTTATCCGCGAAGGCTGCGACCGCCGCATGACGGTTTTCGGTTTTGTCCCATGCAGGGCCGCCCTTGTAGGCCACAATCTGAACGTAAGTGCCGGCCTTGGGCATGATGTCAAGAGAATGGGAGTCATTATCGGGCAGAGGAAATGATTCATACGCCGTGAAGCCGCCAAGGTCTTTCTTTTCCTTGAACCCGGCTTTCTCGATGGACATATCGTTCAATTGCTTGCGGTCTGCGCCTTTCTCCCCTAACAGGATCTGCACGGTGACCTTCTTGACTCCCAATCCGTCAGCGTTTCCGGGAACGTAAGACCTGGCCGAACTGTGGCCGACTCCGGATACGTCGTGGTTAGTGGCGCCGCCCTCCGCACTCCAGCCAGAAGGTGGATCCGGCAGCAAACCCGCGAGCTTTGAAGATTTTCCGCATCCCAGCAGCAAAACACAAACACCAGTAACAGCAAGCGTTTTAGCAGTCCTCATAGAACTCCTCGACGTTGGGATGGTCTGATCCATGTCATCCGTGTTGATCAGTGTTAAGGTTTTTGGTTTTCCGATCACCGGATCACGCGCGATCACCAGATCACCCGATCTCCTAAGTGTTATCCGTCCTAATCCGCCGGTAAGGTTTTTGCCTTGCGACTAGTCCTCGTTTTGATACTCTTCCGGCACATCGTCCTCAGGAAACTGCCGCGTCCGCACTTCGCCCTGATCGGCATCGGGAGCGTTTTCCACACCACTGACGGCTTCGGCTTCCATGTACTGGCCTTCTTCCATCAACTCTTCCACGCTTTCAGAATCGTCATAGCTTCTGCGGGAGAGCCCCTGCGTGTCGCCCGACTGTCCACCCGATTCCGCTCCCAGGCCGCGCAGCCCGCTAGGGGTCACAGGATTTACAATATCGGCGCGGCGGCGCTTGGCTTTCCTTGTAGTCGGTTTCTTTTTTGCCGATGATTTCTTCTTTGCCGCAGGCTTCTTTTTTGCAGCAAGCTTTTTGGGTGCAGCCTTCTTCGCGGTCTTCTTCCGTGCGGAAGGCGCTCTTCTGGCTGCTGATTTCTTCAGGGTTGGTTTTTTCCTGCCAATAGCTTTCTTTTTGCGCGCTGGTTTTTTCCTGGCCATAGGAAAAGTCTACCAAATACTTCTGTCGCTCCGCTCCAACCCGCCAGCGGCTCGTTTTCTGAAATGACATTCCGTTGCGCTCGATGCAGCCGCGGATCGGCGTGTGAAAGGCCTCGCCACTTACCTTTTTTGTACACAGGGGGCCCGCAAGCTCACCTGTTGTTTTCCACGATGACCACCAGCCGCATGGGCCCGTGCGCGCCCTGCACAAGGATTTTTTCGATATCGGCCGTGCGGCTGGAGCCGCTGATCACGCAGGCATAAGAATTCTTGTCCATCCGACCGTCCGCCGTGGCGTTGCGCAAGGCCGTCACCAGGTCGGGAACAAGCTGTTTGGCGAATGCATAGACAATATGCGTGGGCGCCACAACGGATGCTCCACGTCCGCCGCCTGAAGCGCTCACAAAGATCGATCCTGTCTGCGCGATCAGTGCATCCGCCAGCGTTACGGTGGCCTGGGATTTTTCCAGCGGCCCGCCTTCGCTTGACCAGCGAATCTGACGCTGCGAGCCTGAGCCAGCGATGAGCCGCCGCAACACGGGATCATCCTGCACAAAAACTTCTCCGGGCGGCAGGGATTGCAAGACGGCTGCAAGGGCTTGTGCGCTAGCAGAAGCGTCAGAGGTCAGGTGACACTCCATGAGGTTGGCTTTGCACTCCTGCTGGAAGCGCTCCAGCGGATCTTCCACGGCTTCAAAGATGGGTCCGTAAAAGGTCTTGTCTTCGATAGGCGGCGCGGGTGCGCGGAGCCCCTCACGGATACGGGCCAGGATGGCTTCGCGACTGGGATTACTTGCTGCCACCGGCGGTTCTCCCCTGCTCATTTTTTGAAAGCTCTTTTCTCCAACGTGCGCGGAATGATTGTACGGGCAGCGGCACTGGAGTACGTTTTCGGCTCCAGGCGCGCATCGGATCGAGAGCTGTTCCCGACAGCCCCATGCCATAGATCAGGCGCAAACTGCGGCGCATCATCCATCCCCCCAGTTCATAGAGCCGGGGATGCAGCATTGCAGTCCGCCACAGTTTGAACTGACGCCGCTCGCCAGAGGTCTTAGCTCCTCCGGCCTTGGTGAAATCGCGGCGGTTGTGCAGCAGATGATGATGCAGGTTGATATTCACCGGACAAACGCTGGTGCATGCGCCGCACAGTGACGATGCATAAGAAAGATGCTGGAACTCGCTGCCGCGCAGGTGCGGCGTGAGCACGCTGCCGATTGGTCCGGGATATGTGGTGTTGTATGTGTGCCCGCCGATGTTGCGGTATACCGGGCAAATATTGAGGCAAGCGCCGCAGCGAATGCAGTGCAGCACTTCCCTTTCGTCGGCGTTGGCAAGCAGGTTGCTGCGTCCGTTATCGAGCAGGACAACGTGAAATTCCACGGGCCCGTCGGCTTCGTCCGCGCGCTTTGGCCCGCTGACGAGAGTGCTGTACGTGGTGATCGGCTGGCCGGTACCAGAAGTAGCCAGCACGGGCCACAGCGTGCCAAGGTCTTCCAGGCGCGGGATCACTTTTTCAATTCCCGTGACCGCAACATGGATGCGCGGCAGGCTTGTGCTCAGGCGACCATTGCCTTCGTTCGTCGAAATTGCGACAGCGCCTACATCGGCCACAAGAAAGTTTGCGCCGGAAATTCCCATCTCTGCGGCAAAGAACGCTTCGCGCAGCTTGCGCCGGGCCAGCGCCACCAGTTTTTGCGGATCGGCGTCTGGGATATTTTCACCCAGTTTTTCGCGGAAGAGATCGCGGATCTGGTTTCGATCCAGGTGCATGGCCGGCGTTACGATGTGGTACGGAGCTTCATTGCGCAGTTGAACGATGAACTCGCCCAAGTCGGTTTCCCAGACGCGCATGCCCGCCGCTTCCAGCACCGGCGCAAGATGCATCTCTTCGGTGACCATCGACTTGGACTTCACCACGGTCTTTACGCCGCGGCTTACGGCCATGTCTTTTATATAGGCGCACGCTTCGTCGCCATTGGCGGCCCAGAAGACGTGCCCACCGTGCTCCAAGACTTTCTGCTCAAACTGAAGCAGGTATTTGTCCAGATTGTTGATGGCTTCGCGCTTGATCTCCTGGCACTTGCGACGCGCCGCTTCCCAGTCTTTAATGCGTGCTCGACCCCGATTATGAGCCGCCTCGTAGCTATCCATGTTCTTGCGGATAATTTCACGATGGACGAGGTCAGCTGACTTGGTGGCGGCATCGCGCAGGAATTTCTGTGCCGCCGTCAGGGCGGAAGGGGTTTCACCGGCGGGCGTGGGATGTGTTGTGGGCACGGTCGGGCTCATGCAGGGATCTCCGTCTGCGTATGAACCCTTAATGCGACGACAACGCTCGTCACATTCCGATCACCCGATCTCCCGATCACCGGATCACCCGATCTCATGCTTCATCCCTCGCTCGCCAGAATACTGGCCAGATGAATGGTTTGCGCGCGGTCTTTGCGCCTGCCCAGGATTCCCTGCACATGCATGAGGCAGCTTGGATCAATGGCTGTGACATACTCGGCTCCGGTCACGGCAACGCTGTCACACTTTGACTCACCCATGGCCACGGAGATACTTTCAAATTTGGTGGCAAATGTTCCGCCGAAGCCGCAGCACTCTTCCGAGCGAAGCATGTCCACCAGCTTTAAGCCTTTAACGCTGCGTAAAAGCTGGAGGGGCTCATTGCGCAGTTTCAACTCGCGCAGCCCGTGGCACGACGCATGATAGGTAACGCTATGCGGAAATGCTGCGCCCACATCGGTGAGGCCCATTACCTTTACCAGGAATTCTGAGAGCTCAAAGGTGCGCTTGCCTATCGCCACAGCCTCGTCATGCATTGCGCCGGAAGCCAGCAGCTCAGGATAAAAGACGCGCACCATCGTGGTGCAAGACCCCGAAGGGCAGACAATCACTTCAGCATCTTTGAATACGCGCAGAAAGCGCTCAGCGCACGGCCTTGCCTCGTCCCAAAAACCGGTATTGAAAGCAGGCTGACCGCAGCAGGTCTGGTCTGCGGGGAAATCCACCTCACATCCAATGCGCCGCAGGACTTTCACGGTATCCACGGCCACTTGTGGCTGCAGCTGATCAACAAAGCACGGCACGAAGAGTGAGATTTTGCGGGCCATCTTTTTTGCGCGCCATCTTAAGGACTTGCGCGATTCTAGCAGAATAGCGCCACGCAATTCATGAGTCGACGCATTCGCATCTCATATTACGAGGGAATTACGCATGCCAGAAACCAAGCCGCTTGATGAAAAAATACAAAAGGCAATCGACAAGGCGCTGTATGCCAATGGCAATCCCGCCGCGCAAAAAGCCAGGAATTTCCTGAATGGCACATGGCTGGGCGAACCACTGCACGTGGTGCTAACGGATGTGCCCATAGGCGCATGGACCGTAGCCATGGTTTTTGATGCTTTAGAGATGATCAACAGCCGCTATGAGTTCGCTCTGGCCGCGGACACGTCGGTCGCGATAGGACTTGCGGGCGCGGCCGGTGCGGCAATCACCGGAGTGACGGACTGGTCTGACGTGGATCCTCCAGCCCGCCGCCTTGGGTTGATTCATGGGCTGCTGAACGTGGGTGCTACCGCGCTATTCGCCACGTCGCTCATTTTGCGCAGGAAGAAGGCGCGCAATGAGGGCCGGGGGTTTTCCGCTCTGGGTTATGCGTTGATGTCATTCTCCGCCCACCTTGGCGGCAAAATGGTCTATGAGCATCGGGTAGGAGTGGATCGCACAGCAGGAGAGACGTTCCCGGAAAAGTTTACGGCAGTTTTGCCCGAGGCCAAATTGCCGGACAATACGCCGACGCGCGCAATCTACCAGGGCACGCCGATTCTGCTTGTCCGTCGCGGCGAGCGTCTCTTTGCCATGGCAGAAACCTGCTCTCATTTCAGCGGGCCACTGTCCGAGGGAAAGTTGGAAGGCGACAGCATTGTTTGTCCTTACCACGCATCTCGTTTTGCTCTTGAAGATGGCCGAGTGCTGAACGGGCCGGCGGTGCATCCACAGCCATGCCTTGAAGTAAGAGCACGTGAGGGGCAATTAGAGGTGCGTAGACCGCCGTCCGGGCGAGATCAGGGTCTTGTGGATAAGATCCTGCGAGCCGGTTAGCGCTTGCGCCATCAACACGGATAACACTGATCAACCGGCAGTTGAACGCCTGCTGTTGTTGCAGCAAATGGCTGGCGTTCAAAACTGATGACCATGGCCTTGCCGGTCACAGGGTCGCCCGTTAAAATCACTGGCGCCAAGATATTCCCATGTCTCCGAAATCTACTAACGGCAAGATCTGTTACATCGAAATTCCCACCACGGACATTGCGCGTTCAGCCGAGTTCTACCAACGTGTTTTCGGATGGAATGTCCGCACGCGCGGCAACGGCAGCACTGCTTTTGATGATACGACGGGCCAGGTGAGCGGATCGTGGGTACTCAAGCGCCCTCCATCGCAACAGCCCGGCTTGCTGATTTATGTGATGGTGGACAGCGTAGCCGCGGCCGTTGAGTTGGTGAAAGCCAATGGAGGAGAGATTGTCCAGCCCATCGGCGCGGACGCTCCGGAGATCACTGCAAGGTTCCGCGACCCCGGTGGAAATGTGATCGGCCTTTACCAGGAGCCATCCTAAGAGTCCACAGATGCACGTGGACCGGCATGAAACAGAATGAGGACGCAGATTTTATTCTGCGTCCGCATGCCTGGTTCGTGCAGGTTCGCTTTCCTGTTTACGGCAAATGATCCAGATAACACGCTCCGGTTGTTATCTGATCGGGAGGGGTGGGCGGCGTCTTCCATGGCGCGGCATTGAAGTCAAAGAACTCATCCGCCATGCTGGGCTGGGCTGCATCACGCGTCGTAAGGGCCGGCAGGTTAAAACGCTCTTCAATCAGCTTCAACATGGCCGTATAGTCCATTACTTTATGGGAGACAAAGTTCTTTTTCGCGAACGGTGAAACGACTACCAGCGGCAGGCGATATCCGGTGTACTGGAAATTGCATGTAGGACTGGAATTGATGGTCCCGTCCGCGTTCACACAGATATCAGGCTTAGGCGTAATTACCAGATCCTTGGGAGCGATACCATCAGGACTCACAGTCGGCTGGGGCGAGACATGATCGTAGAACCCGCCAAACTCGTCCCAGGTAAGAATGAAGATTGAGTCTTTCCAGGACGGGCTTTTCATGAGGCCGTTGATAAGGCTCGCAACAAATTTGGCCCCGGTCTGGATGTCAACTGCTCCGGAGCCGATATCGGCAGGGTGTTCATCCAGGCCTTCTGCCGATGCCGGCTCAACGAATACAACCTGTGGAAGTGTGCCGTTGTTGGCATCGACCAAAAACTGGTCCACAGTGGAAAGATGCTGATTGCCGGCCGCTACTATTGTGCTCCCGTAAGTGAACTGGCCAAAGTAGCTTTGGCCCATCAGGCAGCTTGGAGTAATACAGGGATTCGGCCCATTCAGAGGATGGACGTAATCTTTCCAGGTAATACCATGTTCATCCAACTCTTGAGCAATTGTCTTTGCTGAAAGCAGTGGCCCCGGGTGGTTGGGGTCAATTGGATATGCGTGGCCTTGCGATGTCGCGGCCAGCATGTACTGACGGTTGATCTGCGTACGAGACATAGCGGGCGAGAACCAGCGATCCGATGTGGCGAAATTCGAAGCCATGAAGTAGTAATAGTTCAGGTTGTCGCCCGTGTAATAACCCATTACACGCGCGCCAATTACGTCATTGATCTGGCCTTCAAATCCGGCGGTTCGGGCGAATCCGTCGCCCAGAAATACGGTGGAAAGCGAGTCGTTTTTATTGAAATCCACATGGCTCTCATTCCATGACGGGCTGGGATTCTCCACGCACATGGTGTTCAAGGCGAACGCGGTAATCGTCGGAGCGGGGCCGCCCCCAGCGGGCGGATCGCCGACGTTCGACGCTGTGTCGGGCATGCCATCTAGGGTGGTCCCATTGGTGGCTTGCGGATAACCGTTCTTTTGCCAGTACTGCATGAGGTGGCCGAAGTAGTGATCGAACGAACGATTTTCCTGGGCAAGGATGATGATGTGATTGACTGAATTCTGCAGAGTAGCCGTTGCAACGGGTGCGGGTGTAGGTGTAGGCGAAGGTGGTGGATTACCGGCTGAACTTCCTCCTAAAGCTCCACCACAACCGGAAAGTGAAAGCAGAACAACGAAGCAGGCGAATTGACACAACATCTTATTCATCAGAGGACCCCACAACATTAACCATTGCGATGTGATTTCCAGAGCTCCGGGTTGTCCTGAGCTGCTGCTGCAATGAGCCACAAAATGACTTAATCGTGAATTAAGAAAAAGCTCTCTCTGAAGAGACGTTGCCGCAAAACGCACAGCCGTGCGCGATCAGAAAAATCTGATTTTTCATATCTGCGATCTTTTATCTGCGATCTTTGAAGTTTCTATCCAGAGGCGTTGCGCCTTGGCATCGTCTTGCGCTTCGCGACTGGGCGTCGCGGGCCGGCACTTGTGAAAATATCCGCCGGTCACGGCGGCCACTTCGGGCAATGAGGCCAGATAAACCAGAGTCTCTGCTCCCTGCTCCGGCGTGAGAGCAAAACGCTTGGCGATGCCAATCCCAAAGCCGATAAGGCCACCTGTCTGGTCGCCGAAGCGCGTTGAAACAAATCCGGGATGAAGCGAGTTGGCAGTGACGCCGGTTCCGGCAAGCTTTTGCGCCAGTTCACGCGTATAGAGGATGTTCATCAATTTGGAGCTGGCATAGACCTTGAAGGCAGGCCCGCCATAGCGCAATCCGTCCCACTGGTTGGGGCGATACGCCTTCTCCGATTGCAGGTCATCGAAGTCCACCGTGCCGGACGTGTGCGCGTCTGATGCGGTATTCACCACGCGGGCGGGCGCAGAGGCGGCCAAGCGGTCGCGCAAACCCTGCGTCATCATGAAATAGGACATATGGTTCAGCGCGAAGGTACGCTCCAGACCATCTTCAGTGAGTTGGCGGGTTCCGAACATCGCGCCCGCGTTGTTGATGAGCACATCAATGCGCGGCTCGGCCTGGGCAATTTCGGAGGCTACGCGCTTCATCTCGCTCAGGCGCAAGAGGTCAGCATAATAAATGGAGTGGGAGATTCCGGGAGCGACCTGATTCAGCCGCGCCATTGCCGCCTTACCTCGTTCGCGATCACGCGCCACTTGCACAATGCGCGCTCCCATGGCCGCAAGTTTCTCTGCCGCAACTTGACCAATGCCGGACGTGGCACCGGTGATAACAACAACTTTACCTTTCATGTTTTCCGCCAATGCAAATCCCTCCCGGTAAGCCGCTATCGTGGCACAGTACGGCAGGCAAGCTTAACATCCAGGCAGGGCAAACGGAGTACGATCAATGCTCTACGGGCTGCCACTGGCATAAGGATGTGTGAAAATGAATCACTATGCCATGGCCTGAACCCATTATTTTGCGCGGCACGCATGCGATCCTGGAACCGCTCTCTCAGGCTCACCATGACGATCTGGTTGAAGCCGTGCAGGACGGAGAGTTATGGAAGTTGTGGTACACCGTCATCCCCGAACCTTCACAGGTGAAAGTTGAAATCGAGCGGCGACTGGACCGCCAATCGAAAGGTGGAATGCTCCCCTTTGCCGTGAGAGATGCCCGCATTGGAAAAGTTGTGGGCATGACGAGCTACTGGAATGTTGACCAGACGCACCGACGTGTGGAGATCGGCGGCACATGGTATCGCAAGAGCATGCAGCGCACAGTGTTCAACACAGAGTGCAAGCTGCTTCTGCTCACACATGCGTTTGAAACTCTGCATTGCATCTGCGTTGAACTTCGCACTCACTTTTTCAATCATGCGAGCCGGCGAGCCATCGAGCGGCTGGGAGCGAAGCTGGATGGAATACTGCGGAACAACCAGGTGCTCCCGAACGGGACTATTCGCGACACATGCGCGTACAGCATCATCGTAAGCGAATGGCCGGTGGTGAAGGGGCATCTTTCGTGGATGTTGACAAGGCCCGCAGGGCCAAAGGAACTTTGACGCCGCTCTCAGTTAGAGCAGCCCTTCTGGATTGGCAATGGCAGGATTGTAACCAGATGCCATTTGCCATCGTCCTGCCGACGCTCCGCACGAGATCCGGTCTTGGTAAGCCGCCACGACCTGCTCTGGTCGAGGTGCTCCCGGAAGAAACGAAGCCCCGGCGCTCTACGCGGAACGCGTCTTACCTTTCTGACGACACTCCACGTTTTTCCCCCGTCCAGGCTCCGGTGCAGAAAAATGGGTCCCGACCAATCGTCATTTTTCAATTCCAGGTGGCGTACCCAGGCCAGAAATCCGCCGGTCTTTGTTTCGCGCGCAATTCCCAGTAACTCACTGGCTTGGTCGTAAATCTCAGATTGCTGCCAGGCGTTGTCAGTCGCGCGATAAATGAGCAAGAACGGATCGTGCGCCGGACCTTCTGCAATGTCCTCTCCGGCGGTGAAGAGTTCGGAACCAGTATCCAGAAAATATTCCAGATCACTGCTTTCCAGGAGAGGACCGGTTACGCCCCATGTCTCGCCGCCGCCCGTGGATACAAGCGGCTGTACAGGCCGGTAGGGTGCGCCGCAACTGCTCAACCTCGCAAAGAGTATGACCAAATCTCCTCTCGCCCATATTCCGTTCGCGAATGGAATACCCTGAGCCGCGCAGAAGCTGCAGATCATCGCAATCGCGCTTGCTGCAGCCATGGCCCGCATCGTTAGTCTGTTGCTCGGCATCTTCATCGCCGCAAAATTGTACTTCTTTCAGACCGAGTCGAGAGAATTTTCATCCGGGGCGGAATCCAGCGATTTGGGCGACTTCATAGAGACGCTTCCAGCATTCTTAAAATTTCTAATCCCTTTTTAAGCGCTTTCTAACCAAAACGGTTCACAGTGGCGGCTGGTCGACGAGTGTCCTTCCGGATCATCTCAAGGGTGAAACCCTTGCGCGCCGCGTTTTGGCTCTGATGAACTTCCTGCCTCAAGCAGTCTCCAACAAAACAAACAAAGTTTAGAGAGAAAAAGAGGGACGAAATGCAAAGCCATTCTAGTGGTCGCACCCGACTACTGCTCCGCACCCTGCTGCTCATTCTTGTCAGCGGGATGTTTTCATCAGCCGCTTTGGCCCAACGCACAATCAACGAAGCCGACCGCGTAACGCTGCGTGGAAACGTGCACCCACAGGCCCGCGCGGAATTTGACCGCGGGTCCGCGAATGCGGCCATGCCGATGAACAGAATGGTCCTGCTGCTCTCAGTGCGTCCAGACGCGCAGGCTGACTTGCAGCAACTGCTGGCCGACCAGCAGAACCCGAAGTCGCCCAGCTACCACAAGTGGGTTACGCCGGCGGAATTTGGCCTGCGTTTTGGCCCCACGGACCAGGACATTGCCGACGCCAGCGGCTGGCTGAAGAAATTCGGCTTCAGCATTGATGAAGTTGGAAATGGCCGCATGTGGATCAACTTCAGCGGCGACGTGCAAAAGGTGGAACGCGCGTTCCAAACCAACATCCGCAACTATGAAGTGGATGGCAAGATGCATTTTGCCAACGCGACCGATCCCAGCATTCCGCGAGCGCTCGCCGGACTGGTGCAAGGCGTGGTTTCCCTGCACGATTTCACGACCCATCCGAATAGCACTGCAAGCCAACTTCCGCCGGACTTCACCAACGCAAATGGGGCGCATTTTCTTGCGCCGGGCGATTTCGCCACGATTTATAACGTCAAGCCGCTCTACAATGCGACCCCGGCCATCGACGGCACGGGAGAGACGATCGCGATAGTAGGCCGCACCGACATCAACCTTACCGATGTCCAGTTCTTCCGCAGCTTCTTTGGCCTCGCTCCGAAAGATCCAGTCTTTATCCACAATGGCGCCGATCCGGGAGATCTTGGCGGCCCGGAAGAAACGGAAGCCGACCTCGATGTGGAATGGTCGGGAGCAATCGCCAAGAATGCGACCATCGACTTCGTGATATCACAGACCGGCGCCACTGACGGCGTGGCCCTCTCAGCACAGTTCATCGTGAACACGAATCTGGCCAATGTAATGAGCACCAGCTTTGGCCTGTGCGAATTCACCCTGGGCGCAACGGGAAATAATTTCTGGAATACCTTGTGGGCACAGGCAGCAGCGCAGGGAATCACGGCTTTTGTGTCGGCGGGAGACAGC
>Ga0207667_10008963_pt1 | contig 11837 bp, 7 predicted proteins | sample KBSCornC52_FD_184301 | JGI IMG/M metagenome (GOLD analysis project Ga0207667, IMG submission 184301) | Corn rhizosphere microbial communities from Kellogg Biological Station, Michigan, USA - KBS Corn C5-2 (SPAdes) (version 2) | ecosystem: Host-associated > Plants > Roots > Rhizosphere > Soil ...
CATGGTGAGGGATTGGTCGGTGCGATGTCGTAGTCGAGGCGTCCGAAGTACTTGCGGTACGGTGTGGATTGCTGCACGCTGGTGTAAAAGTTGTTTTGAGTTTCGCCCTCGGATCCTACCGTTCCCTGGATGAATTGCCCCCCGGGGATATGGTTAGAAGGCGTGGGATAGAACTGTTGCATCTTCAGCGCGAGCGTATCGAAAAGGCCCGACGAAATGCTTTGCTTCCGTACTCGCAAATCTCTCGCGCCGACAATTCAGGCTAGCGTTACGTAAGTGGTGTATGGCCGATCGCCCAGCGATGTGAAGGGCAGCAAGGTGACCAGGCCGTCTGCGGAAGTGGACTCCCACTGCCGTTCGCTGACACGTCGCGCGCTCAGCAAGTGATCCCGTTTCATCTTCGGTACTGGACCGTCTTGCCGCTGCTTTACCGCCATGAGGACCAAGGGGCCGCGCAACAGAGCTACGGTGTCGGAATGGTGAGTGTCGACAGGCTCCAACCGCATGCGGAGCGGAAGTTCAAGCTCGATGCGATCTCCGCTTATCCATTTCCTACGCACGGCGGCGAACTGTCCCGCGATGGCAATGCCCTTCTGGCGGGCTCCATTGACCGAGAGTGAGGCTCCTTCAGCCCATGAGGGAATCCGGAAATGAAGAGTGAATTCGGTCGGCAGCGACGCCATCACCGAGAAGGTGACAAGATCTTCGTATGGATAGTCGCCTTCCTGCGTGAGGGAAAAGGTGCGCCCACCTTCGCTCCAGCGCACCGTGGAAGGAATGTATAGATTCGCGTACACGGCTCCCGGCTCGCGGAAGTAGGTGTTGATGCGATAATCCGCAGCAACCTGTGGCAGCGTGCCCGAGCAGCATGCCCAGCGAGCTTCCTTGTACACTCGCTTGCCGTTGAAGTTGTAGTCGGCGTAGTAGAAGTTCTTTCCGTTTTCCTGTAGCGGCTTGGCGCCCAGCACGGTGTTGTACATGATGCGCTCCATGCTGTCGCCATACCGTGCATCGCGCGTGACGCGAAGCAGGTAGCGCGTAAGCTTGAATTGCGCATACGAACCACAGGGCGTCTCAAAGCTGTGATGGGTGTCGGTCAAACTGGCATAGAGGTCGTCACTGTCCGGCGCGCGCAATAACTCATCCGGTCCCCATCCGCCCGTCGCGTAGCTCTGCTGCTGCAGCATGACAAAGGCATTGCGGGCGGCACGCAGGTGTTTTTCGCTTCCCGCCACCATGTACGCCATCATCGCGGAACTCAGCGAATTCACGTAGCTGTAAGCGTGATGGCCGTGAAGCACGTTCTCGTTGTTCGCGAGAGGATCGAACCACGTCTTGTCGTCCAGGTATTGCAGCGCCAAGTCGTAGTACTGTCGCCCGGCGCCGCGCTGGAATGCCAGAAACAGGTTCTCCGGCATGGTGTAGGACTCGTCCCATGTCCACGAAAGATCCTTCGGATCTTTATCCCTGCGCCATGGCACGTCATGTTCGATCGCGTGTCCCGGCAGGTGAGGCAGCGCTGTCCTGGTTGTCTGCTCCAGAATGGCAAGAGCCCGCGGATCCTTCACGTATGTGTGCGAATCAAGGAGTCCGAGCAGCAGCTTGTCATAGGTATACGCGGGAAAACGGTTCTTGACGTAAAAGTCTGCCGAGATGGTCTGCGCATACAGGCGATTGAGGCGCAGCACCTTGTCTCGAGTCGCTTGCTCTCCGGTGATGGCATACGCGCGCGCCAGGGCTGATACCCACTGGCCGAAGGTGCATCCAGGGGCAAAGCCCGCGTCAAAGCCTGCGCGATAGTCGTAGTTGGGATCGTAAGTGTACCAGCCGCCCAGGTCTTCTCCCGGCGCGGCCATTCCCGACATTTGACGGAACGGCTTTAGAAGGCTGTCTTCGCTCAAATCCATCAGCACGTCATGGGTGTTCATCAGCTGCGACTCATGGAGATCGCTGGCGATGGAGATATCCGCGTACCCGAACTCCGCCAAAAAAGAAGTTGCCGGCGACTCGAAGCTCCACGCATGGGCGCGGCGTAGGCCACTGCCCGTGAGAGCAACTGCCGCGAGTGAACTCTGCTTGAGAAATCGTCTGCGCGAATATCCCGATAAGTGGGAGGAGTTGATACTGATCACGACCGAACCTCCGAATCTGCTGAAACCGGCGCGGACTGAGGACCTGAGCTCTGCGCAAGGAAGGTAGCCTCATCGAGTGCGATCTGTGGCGCATAGCGAAAGCTGCCGGGCGCGATCCCGCAGAGTTGCGCCATGCGCAAAGCCGCTGCCTGTACCGGAATGATTTCCAACAACGGCGTCAGCGTCTCCGGGCTCTCGAGGATATCGCACCATATCAGGTCGCGGCTCTCATCGAGCGACGGTCCGATCACTCGGATCTGGCCGCCAAAGCGTTCCAGATCGCGCACTAGCGACAGCGTCAAGTCCCTCGTCTTGCTTAAGGGAGCGAAAACCAATCCCCTGAAGCTCTGATCCACGAGTTCCACCGGGCCGTGGCGAAACGATGCAATCGGCATGGAGATGGCCGGATGCTTGGCAACTTCGTTGAACAGGAGTGCTCCCTCCAGCGCCGATCCGGTTGAAGGTCCACGTGCCAGCAGATGCACGGGAGATCGGTCGACGAGGAATGAGTCCCATGCGCGCAGATGGTCCATGCTTCCTTCGATTGATTGCGCGAATGCGGGAAGGAACTCCTCAACTTCTTCTCTTGATCGACCCACGCGATTGTCGACTGCAGCGGCAAGGAGATGCAGCGCCAGCAATGTTCCGGCATACGTCTGAATGGCGACGAATTCATCCGGAAGGCTATGTATGCTGAGGCTGAGGTGCGCCTCCCGCCCGAGCAGGCTGCGCGGCTCGTTGGTCAACCCGATCACTTTCTGGCGGGGAGTGACGATGCTGAGAAGTCGGGCAACCTCGACGGACTCACCGGATCGGGAAACAATGATCATGAGGGCGTCGCGGTGGCCGTGGTGCAGATAGTGCAATAATTCGCCGGCTTCAACGAGTGTCGCGTCAATTCCGCGCGCGCAGAGAAAGTATTGGAACGGAATGGCAGCGAATAAGGAAGCGCCCATGCCCGTGATCAACACCTTGGGGAATGAACGGATGAGTGACGCGGCCTCGAGCATCGGTGAATCTCCATCCCCACGGTGGTACTCGAATGCACGTGCGAGGGAATCCGCCTGGGCCCGGATGTCGTTCTGAAGCCGCGATTTTGTCAACTGCCTGTTCCCCATTTCATTCGTCCTCTCTGGAGAACTGGCAAAACCCGGGCAGGACCTCCTAAAGACACGGCGGGCCGCAGGTTATCTGCAAGCCGTTTCGGAAACCGGTTTCAGATGTACTCCGCGCCGAGGGCCACTGTCAATAGGGCTTGGCAGGGAAGGAGATCGAACCGAAGAAGAATCAATGATTTGACGGAAAACGTCAGTTCTTTTTCCGAGCCGCGCGTTTTATGTTAGTTTTGCGTCAACGACGCCTTTCAACTGCCCTGTTGGCTGGCTTGAATCGCCGCTATGCAGCCCGCGACCGGCGCAGTACGTCAAGAAAAGGGAAGCCTGAATGGTCTATACGATGAGGGATGTAGCGCGCCGGGCCGGCGTCTCACCAGCGACTGTTTCGCGCGTTCTGAATAAGACCCACTACATCTCCGACGAAACGAGAAAGCGGGTCCTCGATGTGGTCGGCGATCTGAACTATTTTAAAAATGTTCATGCGCGCCGGTTGGCCACGGGCAAGAGCGATCTCTTTGGTCTGGTCATTTCAGACATTGCGAATCCCTATTTCCCTGAGGTGATTCGCGGGTTTCAGACCATGGCGTGGGACCGGGGATTCGACGTGCTGCTGCTCAATACCGAATACAACCCGGAGCGCACTCGAGCGGTCGTTCGCAAGCTTGTAGAGAGCGACGTGCGGGGTGCGGCGATCATGACTTCTTCGATCGACAGCAGCGCAACGGGTTACCTGAACGAGGCAAGGATAGCGACCGTTTTCAGCAACACCTGTCAGGCTGACAAGCTCGTCAGCAATATCCAGGTGGATTACCGGAGGGGGATCGATCAGGCCATCGAGCATGTTGCGAGTCTGGGCCATCGCCGTGCGGGCGTAATCGCCGGGCCTGAGGGGAATCGCACCGCCGCGAACATTGCCCAGGCTCTCATAAGCGGATTATCCACCAGAGGCATGAAGCCGAAGCCCGTAACACACAGCGATTACAGGCTGGATGCCGGCGCCTCCGCGGTGAAGGAAATCCTCGCCGCGCAGGATATCCCAACGGTAATCTTTTGCGGGAGCGATCTGATCGCCATGGGTGCCATGAGCGCTCTAGAACAGGCCGGCGTACGAGTGCCGGATGACATATCGGTGGTGGGAATCGACAACATTTCCTTTGCAATTCTCGCGCGGCCCTCACTCACCACAATCAACGTCCCTCGGGAAGAGCTTGGGCGAACGGCATTTCACGCGTTGGAAAAGCTCCTGCAATTGAAGCGCCGCCGCGGTGCGGAGTATGTGCTGGAAACGGAACTGATCGTGCGGAAGTCGACTTCGCGTGCCCGTCGAGGGCGCCTCCACGTGCCGAAGTAGAGACTGCATTTGGAGGGTGCTAGCCTTAGGGCCGCCTGATGCAGGGCAGGCTGAACAATTCGTCGTTGCCACTCGCGAGCAACATTGAATCCTGCTGAGATAAGATCAAAAGGCATTTAGGAAACCGGTTTCAGCGGGCGGTCGACAACGGTCCTCTTTTGCACATACCCGAGGCTTACGGGGGGATTCAGAGTGAAGCGTCAACGGCGTGCTTCAACGATTGCGGCGTTAGTCTTGAGCGCCGGCGTACTCGCAGCTCAGAGCGTGCCGGTTGTCACGGGTGACGCTCGGGTGGATCGCCTTTTAAGCCGGATGACGCTCAGGGAAAAGCTCAAGTTGATCCACGGGACGCAGGAGGATCCGCAAACCTACCAGGGGCAGGCAGGCTATATGGGCGGCATTGCGAGGCTTGGCATTCCAAGCCTGCGCTTCGCCGACGGGCCGCCTGGAGTGCTTACGCGCCATCCTTCGCAGGCCGAGACGGCAACCATGGGAGTGGCCGCCACCTTCAGCGTGAAAGACGCGGAGGCCAATGGTGTTGTGATCGGGCGAGAGGCCCGCGCCCTGGGCATCGACGTTTCGCTGCAGCCGTTCGTGAACATCGATCGTGATATGGCGTTCACGCGGGGATACAACACTTTCGGCGAAGATCCTTTCCTGACCGGAGCAATCGGAGCAGCCGAGATCACCGGCATCCAGTCGCAGCATGTAATGGCGCAAGTCAAGCATTACGTGGCCTACGATTCCGAATCGACGGATGTATGGGTGGACGATCAAACGCTGCATGAGGTTTATGTGGCGCCGTTCGATGCCGCAGTCAAAGCCGGCGTGGCGTCGATCATGTGCTCGTACAACCGCGTGAACGGAGTCTCTGCGTGCGGCAACGAGACGACGCTGACCAAAATCCTGCGTGACGAAATCGGGTTCAAGGGATTCGTCACATCCGATTGGGGCGCGACACATGGTGTGCGTTTCATCAATGCCGGCCTTGATATGGAGATGCCGGGCGAGCCGGCGCCAGGCGGAGGAGGAACGTCCTACTTCGATGCTCAGCCCATTCCGCCACCGCAGCCGCCGTCTGCGGATATCGGCGATATGACCGACATGTATGGAGGGCACATTCCTGAAGAACCGCCGCCGACTCCGTCGACCGACATCAACGCCGGACTCAAGCCGGATCCCAAGAAAATGCTGGAGGCAATCAAGGACGGCACGGTGAGCGAAGCCGCCGTCGATCGCGCTGCCGGTCACGTGCTGTATGAAATTGTCCGTTTTGGTTATCTGGACGGCATGCAGAAGCATGACATCACCGGACATACCGTCGAAGCGAACGCCCGGATCATTGAGAAGACCGCGGAAGATGCGGCTGTCCTGCTCAAGAACGAGGATCACTCTCTGCCGCTCAAGTCAGCCGACCTCGATTCTGTTGTCCTTATCGGCCCTACAGCCGCCCAGGTGGATGCGATTGGGATTAATGGCGAACGATCCGTGGGCTTTCCTGAGCGCCAGGTGGGTCCGTTAGCCGCTTTGAAGAAGATCTCTGGCCACGCAGGTATCCGGTTTGCGGTCGAGGATGATATGACCGGGATGACGATACCGGCGAGTGCCTTCAGCCACGATGGCAAGCCGGGCCTCGCGCGAACTGGCGACACGGGTTCGAAGACGGATGCGAACGTCGACTTCACCGTAGCCCGGCGCAATGCGCTGCCCCCGAATTCCCTCGTGACCTGGACCGGATCTCTCACGGTGCCGCACGCGGGCACATATTGGCTGTATCTACAGGCATTGGGAACCAACGCCACTATTGCATTGGACGGCAAACCGCTGGGCGGCACGGGCGCATTTCAAGGCGGCGTGCATGGAGACATTCTCCAGGCGAATCAGGACAACACCGTTCCCACCACGGATGGCCTGGACAACGTGCGCCGGGCCGTGAAGCTGTCTGCCGGCTCGCACCCGATTGAAATCAAAGTCGGGCCGGATAGTTCGAATGCCCCGGTCCAGGTACGTCTGAACTGGTATACGCCGGAACAGCGCGCAGCGGATCACGTCGGCGCAATCGCCGCAGCGAAGAAGGCGAAGGTCGCCGTCGTGTTCGCATGGACCCGCGTTGACCCCGCTTTCGGATTGCCCGGCGACCAGAACAAGATGATCGAAGAAGTCGCCGCGGTGAACCCGAACACCATCGTGGTTCTGAATACGAGCCAGCCGGTCGCTTTACCGTGGGTCGACAAAGTGAAGGCGATTCTCGAGATGTGGTGGCCGGGCGATGAAGGCGGCTGGGCTACGGCGAATGTGCTGCTGGGCAAGACCAGTCCCGCCGGACGTCTGCCTGTTACCTGGGGCAAGCGCCTTGCGGATTATCCTGCCACCGATCCTCGCTATCCCGAACGGACCGGCAAAGGCATCCAAGGTAAGACGACCTACAGCGAAGGCGTAAACGTTGGCTATCGGTGGTTCGATAAGGAAAACATCGACCCGCTCTTTGCATTCGGTCACGGCCTGAGTTACACAGATTTCGCCTACTCTAACATGAAGGTCGCAAGAGATCAGGAGGGCGGCCTCAGCGTGAGCGTCGACATTCGAAACACCGGGAGCATGGATTCGGACGAAGTGCCGCAGGTTTATCTCGGCACGCCCAGCGACATTCCTGCAGGGGTACAGTTTCCAGCTCGTGCACTTGCCGCCTTTGACCGCATTCATCTGGCTGCCGGCGAATCCCGTACCGTCACTCTTCATGTGCCCGCACGGCAGTTGCAGTACTGGTCTACAGCCGCCGGAAAGTGGGTGAATGCAAACGGAAATCGCGCCGTCAGCGTAGGGGCCTCCTCCCGCGACCTGCGCCTTCAGCAAAGCATTACAGTCAACAGACCGTAGTGACCGCAACATGCTTCGATTGAGTGAAACCACCGAGTATCTGCTCACGCATGCCCTTGTTCCCGCAGGGCCGATCCCGACTGTGCACGATCCTGATGGAATTTACCCCTATGAGAGCTTTTGCGAAACGAGCCGCAGACCCGAGATTCGAAAATACCGCATGATCTCGATGGAAAATGATCTTCTGCGCGTGAAGATATGTCCGGATCTCGGCGGTCGCGTATGTTCACTGTTCCTGAAGGAGAGCGCGACTGAAACGCTCTTTTTTCCGCAGGTGATCCGGCCCGTTCGTATTCTGCCACGCTACTCATTCACCGGTGGCGGCATCGAGTTGAGCTTTCCCATCTCGCACAGTCCGGTTGAAGTTAGCCCCGTGCTTTATGAGATCACGCGCAGTGACGATCGCGTTTATGTTTGCTGCGGAGAGCGCGAGATCAAATACGGAATGCACTGGACTGTGGAGTACTCTCTGGGAGCCGAGGATTCGTTTCTCACCCAGCGAACCGTATTCCTGAATCCGAACAGCGAGCCCCACGCGTGGATGTCGTGGTCGAACGCGGGAGTGCCCGCCTTGCCCGATACGATCTTCGATTTTCCTGCCGGGCCTGTTCTTGTTCATGATTCGCGAGTTCGAACTATTGATTGGAACCAGGAAGGTCCGCGCACGCAGGCAGATGTGCATCGGATGACCGGGTTCTTCTGGAATCACCCTGACTGCTGCGCGTTTGGGGTGTTCACGCCGAGTCTGAGTGCAGGCCTATACCATGTCGCCGATGCGCGTCAGATGCCGGGCATCAAACTCTGGACTGACGGCGTTGGACGCGATGGCGAATGGGTAAGTCAATACACGCTGGATGGTGCGCAGTGCATCGAGATCCAGGCTGGTCCGCTGATCGACCAATCCATGAAGGACACGCTGGCACCCGGGCAACGCCGCGCGCATACGGAGTTCTGGGTACCTTCCGATAGGCTCCGCAACATTCGCGAGATTGCACTGCCGGTGCCCGACTTGAGACCGCTCAACGAAGTTCCACGGTTCAGCTGGGCAAGAGAGCAAGAAGTGAGCGGGTGGCTGCAGCTGGTCTCAGCCCACCGGGCGGGCGATATACAACAGGCGCCGCAAGCGCCCGCGCTTGATAGCAATCGATGGGCGCCAAGCGGGATTTCCGAGCTCGGCGACGCGCTTGTATGGGCAGCCTCCTCGACCGAACACGGCGAGCGATATCGCTGGCTTTTCCAGCACGGCGCATGGTTGGCGGGTCGCGGCGACACGCAACGAGCGCTGGATATTTTGTCGCAGTCACGCGATGATCGCGCCAGGGCGCTGGCAGGCCGCCTTTGGCGGGTTTATAGGGTCGATGCACAGTCTGCGGTAGAGTCGTTCCGCGCAATCGAGTCGGAGGCGATCGCACTGCATCCACAGGTCGTGATCGAGCGCGATAAAGCACTCGCAGCCCTCGGCACGGAAACACTCGACGAGCGTTCGCGCTGGTTCAAAGCTGTTTCTGCCCTCGACGACGAATGGCTGGCGGAGCGTCGAGCGAGCCTGTTTCTCGATAGCGGGGACGCACAGGCTGCATATAATTTGCTCCGATCCACGCGCTTTCAGCTGGTACATCAGCGACACGAGCGAACTCGATTATGGAAACGAGTTGAATCCGTGCTTGGTCTCAAAGCGATCGAGTATCCAGCTTGGCTCGGAGAAGATGATCTCGCTGAATTCGGAGCCTACCGAGAGCATCCGGAAACTTGATCGCATGGAACACACTAACGGACCTTTTGGATCCGGCAACTTCTTTGGGGGAGCAACCGTGGGATATATCCGGCGAGTAGGTTTCATAAGAACTTTTGCGACTGTGATTTGTCTGCTGAGCCCTCCATGGAAGACGCTCGCACAAGAAGCAAAACCTTTGTTGATAATGCCATTGCCCGCGCATTCGGTCGAGAGCGCGGGGAGTTTCAGATTGACGGGGCATTCGGCATCGCATTCACGGGATACATAGAACCTCGCCTGGAACGAGCCCGGCAGCGCTTTCTGGATACGCTCTCGCGGGAAACGGGCATTCCCCTATGACGCGAGGCCGCGGTCAACCAGGTGCACTTCACGATTCACACTTCCGGACCAAGTCTCCCCATCCAGCAACTGGGAGAGGATGAATCCTACCACCTGATGATCTCGGCCACCAGCGTGCAGCTTTCCGCCGCAAATCCTCTCGGCGTGACGCATGGCCGGCAGACATTTCTCCAACTCGTGCGTCTTACGCCACGTGGATTCACGGTTCCCGCTCTGTCCATTGATGACACTGGTCCCAGATATGCTCAGTGAGAATGCGGTCTCATGATGAAATGGAGGGTTGCGCCGGATGACGCCAAGGGCACAACCCATGCCCCGCGCTCAACGGCGAACGTCTCCTTCGGCACGAGATCGCCGATGCCGTCGATGCGGGCAGTCTGTTCCATACGCACCAAGGCGGAAGAGGTAAAGGCATCGCCAGGTGCGAGATGAACCTCTACAGTATTAGTGACTGAATCGAAGGTGACCTGATCCAGCCGGCCGCTGTCGAGAGTGACCCACATGGCGAGTGGTGCAACAAAGATGCGCTGTCTGAAACTATCGCGGGGATCGATCTTTACCTGGTTCCCTTCCACTTTCAGGTTCCCACCAAAAGCCAGCCAGCCGAATTCCGGATCCTTCACGACGTAGGTCGCCGTCGTCCAGGCATGACCAAAAAAGTTTGGGCCGTAATCTCCGGAATAGGGATCGAAACTCATCCTATCTGGGTAGCTGTGGAACGCCGCGGAGGCAAATCCATCCTGATCGATGCCGCTGATGGCACCCATTGTGCCGCCATATCCAATGCGAAGGAGGTAGAAATCCTGCGGGTCGCGGCGATAGGCATCGAGCACCGGAATCGCGTTGATGCCGGAACCATAATGGTGTAACTGCCGCTCAAGGCGCTGCACTTTGCCCCCATAGAGGAAATCCCAATAGCGCCGCGCACTTCCGTTGTAGCCCCAGTTTGGAATTGCCGGCATGTAGCCGGTGATCGCGTCGAGCGTCACCTGTGCTTTATCCTTCATGCCGAAACGCGTGGTCCAGGCGTATACCTCCTCCTGGCCTGTCGAGTCCCATGGCATCTCACTGCCAAACGGATACTGCTCTTTTTGCCAGACATCGGCGCGCGCCCGCATCGATGCCTCGAGCATGGAAGCCTCACTGGTCATTCCTTCGCGATGCAGGTCATCGAGCACTGCGACGAAAATGTCTCCTTCCATCTGGCCGAACTGCGCGAGATCGTGCGCATAGCGCGTCATCGCCATGGAAGTTTCGTATGCCTGAGTCAGGTACCATTTCCAGTCGTGATGCGTTACCAGACCCTGGTGGTCGCGCGCGAGCCGGTACAAGGCCCAGTAGGCTGATACGACGTGCGGATAGTTAAAGGAACGGCCTACGTCTTCGCTTGCCTCCTGGTTCCAGCTTTCCCAACTGGACCAGTCGAAGTCCTTGCGATAGTAGCCTGCGGGTAATTTGTCCGGCTCGTAATAGAACAGGCTTTTGCGCACTCCGTACTTTTTGGGGCCGTTCGCGAACTGCAAATGTCCCCACAACACGCCGTCAACGAATTGCTCGAGTTTCTCCACCTGCTGCTTATCAGGACGCCCGTACTCCTTCATGGCCGCGGCCAGCCACGAACCTGCGCCGGCCTCATCGCTCAGCCCCGCGATCCACACGCGGCTATCCTGGGTAACAATCGCGTTGGCCTCGCGGTCATAGCTCATCACGGACGGGGCGCGATGGAAAGGATCGTCGACGGCGTCGAACCATTGTTTTGTAAACAGGAAGCGACCCAGATCATCCATGACAGTGGTCTCGGGCTTGATGACGCGATACTGCACGGTTTCTTTTAAGTCATCCGCATAAGTGATCGTGAGACGGGCGCGGCCCCAGGTTATTCCCTTGACGGTATAGCGGGTCCACCCATGCTGGGTGTTCCCTACCCGGCGCAATTCGATTGCGCCTGCGGGTTCAATCTTCAGGTCTTTCACCGGGCGGCCGTACTTGAGAAAGAGACTGCCCTCAACATCCTGCGGCAGGATGTAACCCGGAATTCCGACGGCGACGGGACGCCCGTTCTCGATCAAGGTTTTCTCAATGTCCCGAATAGAATCGGACACGAGGAGGCGCAAGCCTACGGTGCGTTCCTCTCCGGGCTGCAAGACGATGCTTGTTGCGAGGTTCCACGGCTGAGCACGCTTCCACTCATTCTGCTGGTAGGCGGCCGAAGCGACCATCCATTCGTAGAACCCCTCAAACGTCATGTTGCGCGGCGTTCGATCTTCAAACAGGGTCTGTGTGTGTGC
>Ga0207667_10008966_pt1 | contig 11834 bp, 11 predicted proteins | sample KBSCornC52_FD_184301 | JGI IMG/M metagenome (GOLD analysis project Ga0207667, IMG submission 184301) | Corn rhizosphere microbial communities from Kellogg Biological Station, Michigan, USA - KBS Corn C5-2 (SPAdes) (version 2) | ecosystem: Host-associated > Plants > Roots > Rhizosphere > Soil ...
GCAGGATGGCCAGCTCGCCCACGACGGATTTTCGCGCCTCTTCCATGGGGAGCGGCGCAGGAAGCGGCAACGCATACTGTCCGCCCGTCATTTGCTTGCTTAACGACGAAAAGTTGCCGGTCGACGGCGAGTACATCGCGAAGAAGCCGCCCACCAGGGAACCTGCGCGGGCCTTTTTCAGGTCGATATGGCCAGCATCTTCTCCAAGAATAAAATCGGACACCACGTCGGCAGACGCCGACTTGTAAAGACGCAGCAGCACGTCGTTGTGCCCGTCAAAAATTGCAATACTGGTTGCCATTGATCCTCGGCAGGGATTCTCGAATTGCGAATTTGACTTCAATCTTGGGTAAGGCCGGCCTTATTGCAAGCTGAAATCGGAAGGACCAAGCCGGGAGCGGCCGTTCACTTGCGCGCTGCCGTGAAGATGGATCGCATCGCTTCGCTCGCAACGACGAACAGGCAACGTGGCCCCACGCCGTCATCCCTTCGGCGGACGGTCCTTCAGGAAGCGCTCGACTTCCTCCTGCACGGAATACGGCATCGGAATGGGATCACCGACATGATCGATCGGCCGGTCGAGGCCAAGGCGCACCATCCGCGCGAGATCCGCCTTGCGATACGGCTTGGTGAGCAGCAGCACGCCCTCGCCAAGGCCGCCATCCGAACTGAGCACACCAAACGTGTTGCCGGAGGTGTAGAGCACCCGGAGCCGGCGTCGCAATCCGGCGACCTTCTCCGCCAGCTGCCGGCCGTTCATGTTGCCTGGCATCACGATGTCGGTGAACAGAAGATCGAACGCGGTTCCGGCATTGACGAGTTCGAGCGCTTCGGCGGCGTTCGACGCCGATATCACGGCATAGCCAAGACTCCTGAGACGAACCGTCACCAGGTCCCGCACGAAATTGTCGTCCTCGACGCACAGGATCGTCTCGGAGCCGCCGCGCAGTTCTTCGTCGCCCACTGCGGTCACCGGCGCCGACGGGCCGCTAGTGGCCTTCGGAAGGTAGATCCGGAATGTGGCGCCCTTTCCTTCCTCGCTGAGGACCACGACGTTGCCGCCGGATTGCTTGACGAATCCAAACACCATGCTCAGCCCGAGCCCGGAGCCGGTCCCAAACTGCTTGGTGGAAAAGAACGGCTCAAATATCCTGTTGCCGATCTCGGCCGGAATGCCGGCGCCGGTATCGGCAACCTCGATGACGACGTAGTCGCCATGGCCGAGCCCGCTGGCCGCCGCCTCCTGTTCGTCGAAGCTGACATTGTTGGTCCGCAATACCAGTCTGCCTCCGTCAGGCATGGCGTCGCGCCCGTTGATGGCGAGATTGACCAGCGCCGAACTCAACTGGCTGCGATCGACCAAAGCCGGCCAGCGCTGCTCGGCTAACAGCGTCTCGATCTCGATCTGCCGGCCGAGTGTCGGCATCAGCAGCTTCACGACTTCCTCGACCAGCGCGTTGACGTCGGTCTCGACCGGTTGCAACGGCTGCTTGCGGGCGAAACTCAGCAAATTTGCCGTGAGCTGGGCGGCGCGGTTGGCCGCGTCGTCGATCATCTTGACGATGCCTGCGAGCGCGGGATCGTGCTGGACGCCCTCGGCCAGGATCTCGATCGTGCCCGTGATCACGGTCAACATGTTGTTGAAGTCGTGGGCGATGCCGCCGGTCAGTTGACCGACTGATTCCATCTTCTGGGCCTGGAAAAGCTGCTCCTCGGCCGCGCGCTTGGCGGTGATGTCGCGCACGAACGCGTTGATGATGAACCGGTCGCCGCGCCGCAACGCGGTCAGCGATACCTCGGCAAAAAATTCACGGCCGTCCTTGTGCAGCAACGGCGTTTCATAACGCCCGCCGGTGGCGTCGGCCACAGCTTCGCTGAGGAAGCGATCGACCCATCGGCGGTGCACCGCGCGCTGCGGTTCCGGAAACACCAGTTCTTCCACGCCCATCCCGATCGCCTCAAGGCGGGTCCATCCCATCAGGGCTTCGGCCTGTGGGCTCCAGTCGAGGATCGTGCAGGCTTCATTGGTCTGCACAAACGCGTCGAGCGCGGTGTCGACGATCGATTGCGCCACCCGCTCGCTGTCGATCAGGGCCTGGTACGCCCGCCTCTGCCCCGTCACATTGCGGACGACGCCGACCGCCCCGCAAAGGCTACCTGCCGCGTCACGTAATGGACGCGCCGTTACCGCGATATTCTCCCGAACGCCGGTCGCCTTGGCTTCAGCGATGTACTCCACGTCGTCGACGTCCTCGCCGTGCAGCGCGCGTGCGAGCGGCGAATCCTCGGGCAGCGCACGCGTCACACCGTCGGGCAGGAAATACCTGAACGGGTTCGATCGAACGACGATCGAAAGATCGACCCCGAGCAGCCGCTTGGCGGCGGCGTTGGCGATCACGATCTTTCCCTGCGCATCGACGACGAGAACGGGATCGCTGATGCTCTGCAAAGTAAGTTCGAGCAGCGCCACCCTGGTTCCAAGCCGGGTCGACATATCGGTGAAGGCGGCGGCGAGATCGGCAATTTCGCGACAGCCGCCCGCCGGCACGACCATCCGCTCGCCGAGTTGCAGAGCTTTGGCGGCGGTGGCGACCCGGCGCAGCGGCCTCGACAGCGATCGTGCCATCACCACGGCAAGCACCAGCGCAATCACCATGGCGATCGCAGCTCCGGTCGATGCGGCGCTTGCCAGCGCCGCCAAACTCACACCCGTCAGCAAATAGTAGGCACATACGCCCACCAGGAAGGACGCCACCACGACCAGCAAAACCATCGCCAGCGCGAGACGGCTTGATAGCGACATTGCCTCTACCGGTCTTGAAATGATGGAAAGGCACCTGATTTGGCGCCGAATATGGGCTCAAATATTTATTGGCCACGGAAGTCGTTGCCGCAGCTAACGTAACCGACTTCATCAGCGCAGGCGCATCATTTCCGCCCCGTAGAATTACGGAGCAGGCTTACCGAGGGAGCCGTGTCACCGGCAACCTCAGGATATCGTCACACCCCGAAGATCTTGCTGTAGCGCGCCTTTATCTCCTCGCCCTGCGCCTGCACCGCGGCCGGATCGGACTTGAGCAGTTTCAAACTGGCCAGCGGGACGTGCTCGCCCTTCTCCTTTACCTGCGCGTGGAACGAGCGATGCGCAAACACATCGACCAGCATCTGCTGCGTCTCGGCGCTGAAGAAGAAGCTCTGGAACAGCCTTGCGGCGTTCGGATTGGGCGCGCCGCGGAAGATGCCGGAGGGGACGATAATCAGCGGCGATCCCTCGGCCGGATACACCACCTCGACCGGTTTGCCCTGGTCCTTCAACAGCACCAGATTGTAGTCATTGCCGTCGGCCATGACCGCGCGCTCGCCGAGCAGTATCTTCTTTGGCGGATCGGCGGCCGACTGCACCTGCATGATTTTCTGCTGTGCCAGCTTCTCCAGGTACGGCCAGCCGAGGTCGCGCGTCAGCACGAAGGTCGCGGTCATGATGGCGCCGCTGTAGCCGGGATGGGCCTTGACGATCTTGCCTTGCCATTTCGGATCGAGCAGATCGGCATAGCTCTTCGGCGCATCTTCGCGCTTGACGAGGTTGGTGTTGTAGCCGATCGCCTCCAGCCAGCCGCAGGACGTCGCATACATGCCGTCGGGGTCGATCTGATCGGCCGGAAAACGTTTTGCAACCTCGTCGGGCAGATAAGGCGCGAGCCAGTCGTTCTTCTTCCATTCGAGATAATGCGCGGGGTCGGTCGAGTTGGCGACGTCGACGGCGTTGATCCCGCTGCCCTGCTCCTGCGCGATGCGCTGGAAAATCCGTTCCGCGCCGGAGCGCTCGACACGCACGGTGATCCCTGGATATTTCGCCTCGAAATTCCGCGCCAGTCGTTCGGCGGTGGTGAGTTCAAGCGCGCTGTAGAACGACAGCTTGCCCTCCTTCTTCGCCGCCTCGATCAAAGCCGGCGTGACAGCGGTTGGCGGCGGCGCCGCTGCCTGCAACGGTTCGGCGAACAGCGCACCGGCGGCTGCGGCGCTGGATGCCTTAAGCAGGTCGCGTCTCGACCATTTGCGGTCCCGCATCGCATCCTCCCGTGTGGCGCGACCGGTTGTTCCGGCCGCTTGTCAGCTTGCCCGCCGATGCGCCTTCAGCGCATCGCCAAAGGCCTCGAACAGCGCGCGGTTGATCGGATTGCGCTGCGGGTCGTACTCCGCATGCACTGCACGCCGAGCGCAAAGCCCCGGCGCGTCCGCAATCCGGATCGCTTCGATGGTGCCGTCTTCGGCGACGCCTTCGATCACGACGCGTGCGCCGGGATCGAGGATGCCCTGCCCGTGCAGCGAATTAACGCGAATGACCTCGCGGCCGAGGATCGTCGCGAACGCGCCGCCCGGCGTCAGGGTAACGTCGTGGCGGTCGGCGAAGATCACCGTCTGGTCGGGATGGATTTCGCCGTTCTCGAGCCGCGGCATGCGATGGTTCATGCGCCCGGGAATTTCGCGGATTTCCGGATGCAGCGAGCCGCCGAACGCGACATTCATTTCCTGCAGGCCACGGCAGATGCCGAAGATTGGAATGCCGCGCGCCACGCATGCCTCCGACAGCGCCAGTGCTACGTCGTCACGGTGTTCGTCGTAGGGTTCGTGCCTCTCGTGCGGTTCGGTCTTGAAGCGCGTCGGATGGACGTTGGCGCGGGCGCCGGTCAGCACGATGCCGTCGACCACATCGAGAAGCGCGCCGACATCGGTAATTTCGGGCGAGCCGGCAAACATCAGCGGCAGCGCTCCCGACACGTCGGCGACCGCACGCAGGTTGCGTTCTCCGACCATCTGCGCCGCGAAACGATTTTCGACGCGATGGGCGTTCCCGATCACACCGACCACGGGCCGTCTCATCGCAAAAATTCCGCTGTCATCGTCCTGTGCAAGGATCTTCTGGGTTAGGCCGAGATTCCAGCCGATCATGCCTGCGAGATCGTGCCGGATCAACATGTTATGACCGCCACCGACGCTTCACAGCTACGCGAGAATGTCAGCCCTCTGCGGCCGCTTCGGCTATTTCCGCGTGAAAGCCTCTTTGGCGTCGATTGCCTCGATACCGGGCAAGCCGGCGCTGCGCAGCGCCGTGGCGGCCGGATTGTCCGGTCCATTCAGCCACGGCAGTTTCGCCGCGATCCCGCGGGTGACCGGCTCGCCGAGCGCGCCGCCGAAGTCGAGCGGCCAGAATCCGTTCGGCACCACTTCGGCGGTAATCTCCCCCAGCCGATAGCCGTTTCCGAGCACCGCCGCCACATCATCGGGCGAAACCGCCCGTGCGGTGCCGGGATTGGCCGGATCGGCGAAGCTCACCAGCGCCGGAATCAGCGCGTCCTTCACGGCAACAGTGCCGGTCTGCCGGTTCATCTCGTTGAACGATACCCGCTTGCCGCCGGCGGTGGTATAGGCGCGGAGCGCCACGTAACTGGTGGCGTCGAGATCGAGCTTGTTGTCGATATGCGCCAGCAGCGCGACAAGGTTTTTGCCGCCGCCGAGATCGACGAAAACGGCGTCGCCAACGGTGCGGGTATGGCCGCCGCGGCTGTAGCCGCGGTCGGGATGCACTGCCAGCACGCTGGATGCCGATTTGCGGCCCTCGGGGGTCACGACCTCGACGGTCAGGCGGTATTTATGGCCGGGACGGTTGATCCGGATCTGGTCGCCGACGAAGAGTGCCGCCAGCAGCGCAACCGGCCCGACCCACTTGAAATTCATCTCGCCCTCGAGGCCTGCCGCATCGGATGGATGCCTCGATTGACATACCAGACGGGCCAGCGTCAAACCGGCGCGCTCACACCGGCTTGATCCCGGCCGCGTTTTGGCGAAAGACTGGCCGACCGATCATTTGGCAAAGGAATCAACGTGACAGCACCGGCTGACGATCGCCTTGCGGCCCGCAGCGACCTCGCGTGGGCAATATCGGTCGGTGGCATCGGCGTCGTGCTGTTCGCGGCCCTGCTGCTGTTCACCTGGACTTTCGCCGCGACCCTGTTCCTGATTTTTGCCGGCATGCTGCTCGGCGTCGCGCTGACCGCCATGACCGACCTGCTCGGGCGCGTCGTCAAGCTGGCGCATTCGCTGCGGCTCGCAATCGTCTGCCTGATACTCGCCGGCATGCTGTCCGGCATCGTCTTCCTCGGCGGCACCACCATCGCGCAACAGGCGACGGTGCTCAGCAACACCATCAAATCGCAATTGGTCAACGTCAAGGCGTTCCTCGAGCGGAACGGGGTCGATACCAGCTTCTTCGATTTCAGCAGTCTGACGGCGACGCCATCGGATGCTTCGGCACCGGCCGCACAGAGCGCCGCACCGACTCATAGTCTGCCGAGCGCCGGCGCGCTTGCCTCGAGCGGCGGCGCGATCTTCAGCCAGAGTCTGAAATTGATTTTGGGCACGGTCAGCGCGGTCGGCAACTTCTTTATCGTGCTGTTCCTGGGCCTGGCCTTCGCCGCCCAGCCCGGCGTCTATCGCGCGGGATTGTTGTTCATGGCGCCGGCCAAACATCGCCCACGCGCGACCGTGATCATCGACCGGATCGGCTATACGCTGGAGCGCTGGCTGATCGCGCAGATCGTCACCATGGCGGCGGTGTTCTTCGTGACCTGGATCGGCCTTGCCGTGATCGGCATCCAGAGTTCGTTCATCCTCGGTATCCAGGCCGGGCTGCTCGCCTTCATTCCGACCGTCGGCGCCATCCTGGCCGGGCTGATCGTGGTTCTCGCCAGCCTCGCCTCGGGATGGGTCGCAGCCTTGAGCGCCTTCATCCTGTTCCTTGGCGTGCATGCGATGGAAAGCTACGTGCTGACGCCGATCATCCAGCGGCAGGCGCTCGATATTCCGCCTGCCACGCTGTTTGCGTTCCAGATCCTGCTCGGCGTCGTGTTCGGCATCTGGGGACTGGCGCTGGCCCTGCCCCTGATGGCGATCGCCAAGGTCATGATCGACCACTTCAAGGCCGAAGGCGACGCGCCGCAGGCGGAGACGACGGCCGCCTAGCCGGCGCTGGTCACCGCGATTGCGGTGTGCTCGACTTCGGGCGGCGCCGCGAAGTATTGCCCGACCAGGCCACGCCAGGCGGTGAAATCTTCCGAGCCGCGAAAATCCACCGTGTGGTTTTCCAGCGTTTCCCACTTCGCCATCAGCCGGTAGCGCGAAGGCTTTTCGATCGACTTGTGCAGTTCGAACCCCTTGCCGCCCTTGGCGCGCAGGAACAGCGGGCGCGCCTTGGCTACCGCCGCTTCAAAGTCCTTTTCGGTGCCGGGCTTGACGTCGATCTGTGCGATTTCGAGGATCATCTGGGTTACGCCTTGTTTTGAGAATGCGCGTGTCTAACCCGGCCGGCGAAAAAGAAAAAGACGCGCCGGAACCACGGCGTCCTGGCTCCGCGGACGTCGTTCGCTTGGGAAGGCCGATAAATGACATTGACGCTCCGCCGCGACGGCGCTACTCCTGCACAACCTTAAATTTTCAATATTGATACATTCACGCCTAAGCAGACGCCCGGTGCGATCAGATTCCAGCGCCACCGTTGGCAGACCTCGCGTGCGGGCTTGACCGAGTGGCGTCCCTGATTGGGAGTTGCAAAATGTCCAATAGGTTTCCCGGAACCGGACACAGGTATCTTGTCGACTTCCAGGCGTTCAAGGTCACCCTGTCCTTCATGTCGGACACGTCGCTGACCTACGTCGTCCTGAATCCCGACGGCTCGGCGGGCGAGACCCAAACCGTCGTCATCAAGACGGAGAACATCGCCCCCGACCTCTATCTGGTGACCTGGGTCGAGAGCGACAACACGACCGTGGTGCATATCGAGGACTACGGCCGCAACACGATCATCACCAACATCACGTCGCCGGCGCCCAATTTTGGGTTCAACCAGTTTCACGGCACCTTCCAGCCGGCCGAAGGCGACGCGCCGACGCTCCTGACCTACAGCCACGATATTCGGCCGCTGTTTCGCGATATGGACATCACCTGCATGGTTCCCCGCGGGAAGCATCTCGATGATCCCGTGTGGATGTGCACGCCCGCCAACGCCCAGCGGGTGTTCAACGCCGTGTCGGCCCACCGGATGCCTCCGGACACGCCGTGGCCGCCGGAACGCGTGGCGCTGTTCAAGCAATGGATGGACCAGGGCCTCAAACCCTGAGGTCACTTCAGGTCGGTGAAGATCGAAAAAGTGCGTTCGGCACGCGCCTGTGCGCTAGCGAAACAGCAGCACCGAACCCAGGACCATCAGCGCGCAGCCGGCGAACATGATGGCAGGCCAGCGCGTTCTGCGCTGATCGTAACGCCCCTGCGCACGACGCTGGGTGATCAGCGCCGCCTCGTATTCTTCCGAGGTCGAGAACATACAGGCGAAGCCGCCGCGGGCCGTGACCGCTGCCGCTTCGAGCGACATCAGGGCAGCCTGCGGGTTTCGTGTACGTAGCGAGTCCATACCTGAATAATACGGACGGAATGGTAAACGCGGGGTTACCGCGGTTCCGTCAGGTGGTCGCTGCCGCCGGTTTTGCCGACACCGGCTTGGCCGGTGCCGAAAGCCCGGCGGTCTTGCGCCGCCAGTTCTCCAGCGACAGCGGCAATTCCTCCGCAGCCTCGACACGATTGCGGCCGCTGCGTTTGGCTTGATAGAGCGCGGTATCGGCCGACGCCAGCAGCACTTCGAGTTCGGTGCCTGCCGGTCCGCCGGCGACACCGACGCTGACGGTGGTATCGACCGGGCCGCTCTCGATCACGATTCCCGAAGCCGCAAACGCCGCGCGCACGCGCTCGGCCACGACCACGGCCTCCTCCAGCGAGCAGGGCAACAATGCCGCGAACTCCTCGCCGCCGATTCGCCCCGACAGGTCGCTGATCCGAAGCGTGCTGACCACGACGGTCGCGAACAATATCAAAACCTCGTCGCCCGCCGGATGCCCGAAGCGATCGTTGATCGACTTGAAATGGTCTATGTCGAAGATCAGTACGGCGACGGGCCGGCCGGCACGGGCCTCGCGTTCGATCACGCGCGACGTCGCCTCGACGAATCCACGCCGGTTCAACAAGCGGGTCAATGGATCCATCGAAGCCGCGGTCTTGTGCAGGGTCACCGCGCGTTCGGAGACCAGCATGAAGATGATGAAGACGGTGCCGACCGCATAGAGCACGAGCTCGATCGCAAAACCGGTGATCCAGATGTTACCGGACAGCTTCGCGTTATACGGCCGCATCAGGTGGCCCAGCAGAATCGGCAGCATCAGCACGAAACCATGCAGTACCGGGACCAGGAGCGCCACCCAGCGCTTCTGCAACGGCTTGCGGCGCTCCGTCCACAATTCGCCTGCGGTCAACGCCGCATAAAATGCGACGATGCCGGCACCGATGGTGATGCGGATGGCGAGGGCCCCGGGCGGAAACGCCAGGGCGACGGGAATCCAGACGATAGCGCCGAAAACCATTCCCGGAAGATTGGGTTTGCGGCCATGGAACAGGCGCGAAGCGTTCCAGACCATGCCGCAAGCGATGAAACCGACGGCATTGAGCGCCAGCGAAAGTTTCACACCGAGCGAATCGCCGGCGATCGTCGATAAACCAACCGACGCAGCCCCGAGCAGATAGGCAGCGCCCCACCATTCCAGCGCCGGATTATTCTCCTGCTTGCCGAAGATCAGCAACATGCCACCCAGCATTGCCGCGATCATCGTGGCGACGAGATAGAGCGTTGAGGTATCGAGCGACATGGGCTCTCCGAACGCGTGTGATGCAACTTGTCCGGCGCACGAAAGATACAGTTTTGCGCCATCGTCTCGCGCACCCTATGGCGTGCCGGGTTCCAATCCGGTTTGCGCGGGTGACCAAGTTTTCAGGAAAAACTGCGGTAATTGATAAGTAAATCGAAAGCAAAAAGGGCGCCGAACGGCGCCCTTTTCTTCGTTCGGTGAATGCAGCATTCGCTGCAAATTTTATCTGTGCGATTAACGCTTCGAGAACTGGAACGACTTGCGGGCTTTCGCACGGCCGTACTTCTTGCGCTCCACAACACGGGAGTCGCGGGTCAGGAAGCCGCCCTTCTTCAAAACGCCGCGCAGATCGGGCTCGAAGTTCGTCAGCGCCTTCGAAATGCCGTGACGCACGGCACCCGCCTGGCCTGACAGACCGCCGCCGGCGACCGTGCAGATGACGTCGTACTGGCCGGCGCGGGCTGCTGCGACCAGCGGCTGCTGGATCAGCATGCGCAGCACCGGACGGGCGAAATAGACTTCGACTTCGCGGGTGTTGACCACGATCTTGCCGGCGCCCGGCTTGATCCAGACACGGGCGACCGCGTCCTTGCGCTTGCCGGTGGCATAGGCGCGGCCGTACTTGTCGACCTTCTTGATGTACTTCGGCGCATCGGGCGCCGCGACCTTCAGCGAACCGAGCTGGTCGAGAGACTGCATGGTATCGGACATCTTATGCGGCCCTCATGTTCTTGCGATTCATCGAAGCGATATCAACCGTCTCGGGCTGCTGGGCTTCATGCGGATGTTCGGCGCCGGGATAAACGCGCAGATTGCCCATCTGGACACGGCCGAGCGGACCGCGCGGGATCATGCGTTCGATGGCCTTCTCGACCACGCGCTCGGGGAAACGACCCTCGAGGATCGACTTCGCGGTGCGTTCCTTGATGCCGCCGATGAAACCGGTGTGCTTGTAGTAGACCTTGTTGTCGCGCTTGCGACCGGTCAGCACGACATGCGCCGCGTTGATGATGACGACATGGTCGCCGCAATCGACGTGGGGGGTGTAGGTCGGGAGGTGTTTGCCGCGCAGGCGCATCGCGACGAGGGTAGCGAGACGACCGACGACCAGACCCTTGGCGTCGATCAACACCCACTTCTTCGTCACCTCGGCCGGCTTTGCCGAAAAGGTTTTCATGTGAGGGAATCCGTAAAAATGGAAATCGGCGCCAAGCGCGCCGAACTGCGCGGATTTCTAGAGAACCGGGCAGCGCACGTCAATGCCAAAACGTATAAATTACATAAGCAAAAACAATGGCTTATAAATATGGTGTTATATTACCGTATAAAAGTCTATTTAGTTGGAATGGAATAGGTCGCAGTTACATGTGCGATCGGATCGGGCGATGACCCCGACAGCAGATTGACCTCGCCGACCGCGAGCCGCTTGCCCAGCTTCAAGAGCTTCGCCGCCGCCAGCACGTCCTGGCCGGGCTGGCCCTTGCGCAGGAAATTGATGTTGAGATTGGTCGTCACCGCAAGGCCGACCGGGCCGATCGCCGACAGGAGCACCACATACATCGCGAAATCGGCCATTGCCATCAGCGTCGGCCCCGACACCGTGCCGCCCGGCCGCAGCATGCGATCGTCGAAGCGGCGGCGCAGCAGGCAGGTCTCGCCGTCGGCGCTTTCGATGGTGATATCGCCGTCGCTGAACGCCTGGGGGAATTCCTCGCGGAGGAACTTCTCCAGTTCAGCCACGCTCATTTTCGCTGCCGCCATGCCGTCCCCTGCCCTCGCTTCGCACTGCCTGTTACATTAAGTTGTCATCAAAGCCCTAGTGGAAACTTCGATATGTCCGCCCAGACCGCCCGCGCGCCCGCGCCGCAACCACCGATCCTCCTTCGCGAAAAGGTCGGCAGTGTCGCTGTGCTCACTCTCAATCGACCCGCCGCGCGCAACAGCCTGTCGGAAGGCCTGATCGCGGCGCTGCATGGCGCACTCAAAGACATTCACGACGACGCCAGCATTCGCGCGGTCGTGATCGCGGCCAATGGGCCGGCGTTCTCCGCCGGCCACGACATGAAGGAACTGACCGCGCGCCGCAGC